>Ga0136634_10000151_pt1 | contig 33807 bp, 21 predicted proteins | sample AntDrymUQ8332106_2_FD_104654 | JGI IMG/M metagenome (GOLD analysis project Ga0136634, IMG submission 104654) | Polar desert sand microbial communities from Dry Valleys, Antarctica - metaG UQ833 (21.06) | ecosystem: Environmental > Terrestrial > Soil > Desert | place: Antarctica: Dry Valley... | reverse complement strand
TGGAATAGCAGTTACAGCGGACAGGCAATTCCCGCGGCCGAGATGCAGGAATGGGTGGAGCAAACCGTAGCTCGGATTCGGGCATTAACCCCACAGAAAGTTCTAGAAATTGGTTGTGGTACAGGATTATTACTCAGTAGAATTGCACCGAATTGTCAGGAGTATGTCGGGATTGATTTTTCAGGACCTGCCTTAGACTACATCCGTCAGACACAGCAAGTCATTCCCGGTTTAGACCGCATTACCTTACTAGAACGGACAGCCGATGATTTAGCAGACTTGCCTGCGGCTCACTTTGACACGATCATTATCAATTCCGTTGTCCAGCACTTTCCCACGGTGTCATACTTACTGCGTGTCCTCACGGGAGCTATCAAACTAATCAAACCAGGGGGACATCTTTTCATTGGTGATATTCGCAATTTAGCTCTCCTCGATACCTACTGCACCTCGGTGGAACTCTACCGAGCACTGGACACGGTAGAGTGCGATCAACTCCAGCAAAGAATTCAGCGCCGCCGCCGCACCGAAGAAGAATTACTGCTTCATCCAGATTTCTTCTTGAGCTTACAGCAGCAGTTTCCCGAAATTACCCATGTGCAGATCAAGTTAAAACGGGGACGGTATCACAATGAGTTAACTCGTTTCCGCTACGAAGCGATTTTGCACATTGGTACGGCAATTGAGCCAAGGCATGACATCTCCTGGTTAGATTGGCAGGTAGATCATCTCACCCTGGCAAATTTGCGCCAGATTTTGACAGAGACTCAACCGCAAGTTCTAGGCATTCGTAATATTCCGAATCAGCGATTGCAGGATGAAGTCTTTGCCATGCACTGGCTAAATCAAGCTGCACCCCACGATTCGGTCAACCAATTGCGAACTGCTTTGTCTCAACAAGCCCCAATGGATGTGGAACCGGAGGCGCTGTGGGATTTGAGCGAGGAACAGGCTTACCACATTGAAATCAGTTGGTTCAATACTGACTCTACGGGAATTTATGATGTAGTGCTGACTGATCAGTCTCTACCCGTTCGTCCAGTTGTTTTTAGAGCGAATTCGACGATGCAATCGGCGGCGCACTACACCAATAACCCGTTGCAAACTCAATTCAATCAGCAACTCATTCCCCAATTGCGCCAATTATTACAAGCGAAACTGCCAGACTATATGCTGCCTACAGCATTGGGAGTTTTAGAAAGATTGCCACTCACACCTAATGATAAGGTAGACCGTCAGGCTTTAGCGAAGTTGCCTGCTGATTATTATCTTTCATCAGGAAAAGCTGATGCTTTTACGGCTCCACGAACTTTAGAAGAAAGCATGTTGGAGCGTGTATGGGCAGATGTTTTGGAATTGGAACAAGTTAGCATTCATGACAACTTCTTTGAACTAGGAGGAAATTCTCTTAAGGTCATTGTTTTGTTGAATAGATTGCAAGAGCAATTGGGCAAAAGCTTTCAAATGATTGACTTGTTCAATGCACCTACAATTGCTCTCTTTGCTGATGGCTTGGCTGAGAAAACTGTATCACCAGCGATTGAACGAAGTGCGGTTAGTGGAGAGCGCGATCGCTATTACTATCCTGCCTCCCTGAGCCAAAAACGATTCTGGAGTAATCAAGCCTTTCATTCTCCTGGCAGTTTTGAGACTTCTCCCAATATTTGTCAGCTTACAGGAACCCTCGATCAAGCAACATTGGAAAAGAGTTTGAATGAGATCATTCGCCGCCATGAAATTCTGCGAACAACATTACAGGAAGTGGATGGAGAACTGATACAAATTGTTGCCCCGACTGCGACTGTTCAGATCTCAGTAATTAACTTACAAACTTTACCAGAACAGGAGCAACAGTTAGAAATTGAACGGTTCACTCAACAAGAAAGCCAGCGTCCCAAATCGCTAGAAAAAGACTCTTGGTTTCACGTTACATTGCTTCAGCTAGGGGAAGAATCTCATCTGTTACAGATTTGGATGCATCCCTTAATTTCCGATGGCAAATCAATTGACATTCTGCTTCAAGAATTAATTGTCCTTTATGAGGCATTTTTAGTAGGAAATTCTTCGCCACTGCCAGAGCTACCAATACAGTATGGCGATTATGCGCGTTGGCAACAGCGATCGCTCACTCCAGAAGTACTGCAAGACAAGTTTAACTACTGGCAACATTGGTTTAGTCAGGAACCAGAACAATTAAAATTTCCCACCCATTCTTGTGCTACTGAAACCTTCCAGGGTGATGTTCTCGAACAGCAACTTTCCTCTTCGCTCACTCAAAAGCTGAAAGCGCTCGGTCAGCAACGACAAGTCACACTATTCACAACAATACTGGCAGCCTTTGCCGTCTTACATTATCCTTACAGTAATGAAGCGATGGTAATTGGTGTTCCTGCAACTACTCGCAGTAACAGAGCCCTTGAATCTTTGATTGGAGATTTTGCCAAGATGTTGTTGCTGCAAATTCATCTGAGCAAAAATGTCAGCTTTGGTGAGTTACTCAATCAAGTTCATCAGGAAATGTTAAGAGTGCTTGAGAAGCAAGATATTCCATTTGGACAACTGGCACAACTTTTAAAGGTGAAACGTCAAAGACAAAGTTTTCCGTTCAGCGTCAGCGTATTTGTAGACTTTTTGCCAGACGAACTCAGCAAACAATGGAAATTGGACAATCTAACAATTACATCTTTACCTCCACTGAAAAAATCATTAACGACAAAAGATTTGGGACTGCTGCTATGGGAAAAGATTACATCTTCTGAACCGAGCTTACAATTCTGGTGGTGCTATCGAAAAGATGTGTTTGATGTAGAAACGATCGCACAAATGTCAGAGGATTTCCAAACGTTGTTAGAGGCAATTGTCACGGCTCCAGAACAGCCAATTGTTAAGCTCATCCCCCGACGCTCAGTACGAGGGATTTCCGGGTAATGGGTTTTCTTACCAATTACCCATTACCAATTACCAATTACCCATTACCTATCACCAATTACCAAAATCTGTTGAACGATGAAGTTAGGTGCAATTATCTTGAACAGTACTCCCAATCTCCCAGACTTAGAAGCAGAAGCAGTTCTTGACTCGGCGATCGCGTTTTCTCCTCTGGTGTTTCAGCGTGGGAGAGAGCCAAATGCAATTCTCCTTACCGGTGCGACTGGTTTATTAGGAGCTTATTTGCTGCACGAGTTATTAAACAAAACTACCGCAGATATTTATTGTTTGATTCGCTGTAGCGATACTGAAGCTGGCAAATATCGGCTGCAACAACACCTGGAATTTTATACCCTCTGGCAAGCGGCTTCCAGTGTTCGTATTATTCCGGTGGTGGGTGATTTATCTCAACCCCTATTTGGTCTTTCAGAACCCCAGTTTCGAGAGTTGGCGAGTCGAATTGATTTAATTTATCACAATGGAGCCTTGACAGATTCTGCGATTCCTTATGAGCAGTTGAAAGCAATTAATGTGCTGGGAACTCAGGAAATTCTCCGACTTGCCAGCCTTGCCCCAATTAAACCCGTGCATTTCATTTCCACAGTTACTGTCTTTTTTAGTCACACTTATGCTCAAGTCGATCGAGTAAGAGAAACGGATATTCCTATTGTTGATGCAGGATTGAACAATGGCTACAAACAAAGTAAATGGGTGGCAGAACAGTTAATCAGGGTTGCTCAAGCACGAGGATTGCCCGCTTGCATTTATCGTCCATTTAGAATTATGGGTCACAGTCAAACTGGAATTTATGGCAAATTCAAAAATTTCTTTCTGAGTTTCCTGAAGGCATGTATTCAAATGCAAAAGTTTCCTGCTTTTGATGTAGAACTCAATATTGTTCCGATTGATTATGCTAGTCAGGCGATTGTTCATTTATCGCAGCAAGCAGAATCTTTTGGCAAGGCATTTCATCTGATCAATCCTCACTCAATTACCTGGAAGCAGCTTATTGAATTTATTAGGGATTTAGGTTACGCGCTTGAAGAAGTTGCCGAAGAGGAGTGGTTAATTGCAATTGAGCAGTATACTACTCAACAAGACGACAACCAATCAGAGATAGCCTTGCCAAGGCTTTTGAAAGCGGCAAATCAAATACGTGCTAAAAAACCTCAGTTTGAGGGTAGTCAAACTATCCAGGGATTAGTAGGAAGTTTTATTACTTGTCCCCCGGTTGATGCTAATCTGATTGCTAACTACTTTTCATACTTCCAAAAAGTAGGTTATTTACCTGTACCTACTTAGCGGTCATCGTTAGCTAGAACGTTATAACCGTTAATCAATTTAGTTTTTTTGTTTTGGAGAAAAGCTATCTATGTCTGGAAACATTTCAGTACCATACCGGTCTGTTGTCAACAGCCACAATGAATGGGATTCACTACAAGAAATCATCGTAGGCCGTGTTGAAGGCGCTACTGTTCCCCAATTTGAAGCCGGTGTTAAGGTTGATGCTCCCTCAGGCTATTGGAACTTCTTTCAACAGTTGGGTGGTCAATTATTCCCCGAAGATTTGGTAGAAACCGCCGCCAAAGAATTGGAGGAGTTCTGTCGGGTTTTGCAAGCGGAAGGTGTGACGGTTCGCCGACCAGATCTTGTCGATTTTTCTCAAGTTTACACAACGCCAGATTTTACATCTTCTGGGATGTATGCCGCGATGCCTCGCGACATTTTAATTGTGGTTGGCAATGAAATTATTGAGGCGCCGATGGCGTGGCGATCGCGTTTTTTTGAATACCGTGCCTATCGTTCCTTAATCAAGCAATATTTCCACCAAGGAGCCAAGTGGACAACGGTTCCTAAACCTTTCATGTCAGATGAACTCTACGATTATGACTTTGCAGCCAAATCTCCTGAACAGCAGGAAGCATTAGTTGAGCAAGGGCAATATGTGACAACAGAGTTTGAACCTTGTTTCGATGCCGCAGATTTTGTGCGCTTTGGACGTGATATTTTTGTGCAGCGCAGTCACGTCACTAACCAGTTTGGCATTGACTGGCTCAGACGGCATTTGGGAGAGCCGTACCGAGTACGTGTCATCCAGTTCAAAGACTTCAATCCCATGCATATTGATGCGTCGCTTGTACCGCTTAAACCTGGACTGGCTTTGATTAATCCATCCCGTCCGCCTGTTAATTTCGAGTTATTTAAGCAGGCAGGTTGGGATTTAGTCGAAACGGCATTACCTGCAACTCCTGATTACTGGAAACTACCGATCGCCAGCAAGTGGATTAGTATGAACCTTCTCAGCCTAGATACCGAACGCATTGTTGTAGAGCGCCAAGAGGAACCGACTCAAAAACTGCTGAAAGATTTGGGCTTCCAAGTCATTCCAGTTGATTTTAGGCACGTTTATACGTTTGGAGGTTCATTCCATTGCGTCACCTGTGATGTTCGCCGGGAGGGACAACTGGAAGACTATGGATTTCCCCCACTCTCGGAAATGGATGAGTAGGATGAAACCCAATAGAACTATTAGTGAAAAAAGCTATTCTTTATGACACTTTCAACCAATTCGAGTCATCACTATCCGCTTTCTTCTCCACAGCGAGAAGTTTGGTTTAACCAGATTTTGCACCCCAATGTGCCGCTTTACAATACTGGGGGTTATGTGCGAATAGATAAAGCGATTGATCGCACTATCTTTGAAGCAGCCATCCATCAAGTGATTCAGCACAACGATGCTCTACGCATTCTTCTTCAGGAAGGCAAAGGTTTGCCTACTCAAATTTTTGCAGAAAGTATTCCAGTTCAATGGGATTTCCGCGACTTCTCCAAACAGGAAAATAGTCAAACGCAAGCGCTGGAATGGATGCAAGGAGAATTTGTCAAACCGTTCCAAATCTATAGGAATCCGCTGTTTCAATTTGCTTTATGCAAAATTTCTGATAGCTGCTATTACTGGTTGAAGAAGTACCACTACTTGATAGCGGATGCACGAACTTTCTCTTTAATCACTCACCGGGTTGCTGAAGTTTACAACTTTCTTTTAGGTAGAGGAGTGTGTGCTCAAGAGAGTTACTCCTATCGCCATTTTATTGACGATGATCAGTCCTACCTGAAATCAGAAAAATTCATTCAGGATAAACGTTATTGGCTTGAACAATATACCTCATTGCCAGAACCGCTACTGGTACGGGAGCAGACGCAAAAATCAAAAGAACAGGCTACACCCAGTCAAAGAATTACCCTAAATATCCAAGGTGACTCGTATGATCAAATCATTGATTTTGCCAAGGCTAACCATACTTCACCTTTTCATATCTTATTAGGTGTAGCTTATAGCTACCTTGTCAAGCGATTTCAGAGAGAGGATTTGGTTGTTGGCCTCACCACTGAGAATCGGAGAACCGCCAGTTTTGAGCAGACTGCCGGTTTTTTTATGAATGTCTTTCCAGTTTGGTTGCGCTTTGGTACTCACTTAAGTTTTATCGAACTGACTCAAGCGATTGACAGAGAGTTACAACAGGCTCAAGAGCGCGATCGCATTTCGGTTAGCGATATCAATAGTGGATTGAAAGTAGCACAGGGTAGAAGCTCACATCTGTTTGATCTAGAAGTTTCTTACACCGAGATTGATTTTGAGACAACTTTTGCGGATAGTCCCGTTGAGTTCATCCCCTTAGCCAATAAAGTTGAACAATATCCCTTGATAATGGTCATCGATAAGTTCGCGAGCCAAAACACTCTGCGGATAGAGTGGGAATTCAGCCTAGGTTATTTTGACGCCGATGACATTGAACGTTTTCACCAAGGTTTTGAGTTTTTATTAAATGAAGTTATACATTACCCTGATCGCTCGCTTCACCAACAACTTATTGTCCCTCCAGCAGAACTAAACAAGATTTTATTTGAGTTTAACAGTACCGATAGGGATTACCCTGCTGACCAGTGCATCCACCAACTCTTTGAGCAGCAAGTAGAGAGAATACCAAATGCGATCGCGCTTGTTTTTGCCAACCAATTTCTCAGCTATCAAGAGTTGAACACCCGTGCTAATCAATTCGCGCACTACCTCCAACGCCTGGGAGTCGCACCGGAGATGCTGGTTGGTTTGTGCGTCGAGCGCTCATTAGAAATGATTGTAGGACTACTAGGCATTCTCAAAGCTGGAGGAGCTTACCTGCCTCTCGATCCAACTTATCCTCCAGAGCGGTTGGAATTCATGCTCAAAGATGCTCAGGTGTCAGTTTTGATTACCCAAAAGCCGTTAATCTCGTTAATCTCTCAGTTGCCTATCTCCAACATGCAAGTGATTTGTATCGATGGAGATTGGCAAGCTAATCAGCAGGAGAATAAAGAGAACCCCACCAGCCAAGTTAGACCAGAGAACTTAGCCTACACCATCTATACATCAGGTTCCACTGGGCAGCCGAAGGGAGTACTGCTGACTCACACAGGGGTGTGTAACTTAGCAACAGCAGAAATTGAGTTGTTTGACTTGCAGCCATCAAGTCGAGTGTTGCAGTTTGCCTCTCTAAACTTTGATGTTTCGGTAGCAGAAATCTTCCCCACCCTCTGTGCAGGAGCAACGCTGTGTTTGGCAACTAAAAGCACTTTGCTCCCTGGCTACAGCTTGATTGAGTTTTTGCAACAGCAGGCAATCACCCATGCCGCTCTACCGCCCTCAGCATTAGCCGTGTTGCCTGCTGTTCCCTTGCCCGCCTTACAGACATTGATTGTGGGCGGAGAGGCATGTTCTGCTAAGTTAGTCACCCAATGGGCAGCCGGACGGCGCTTCTTCAATGCTTATGGACCAACCGAGACAACGGTGGATGCCACGATCGCAGAATGTGTTCCCCATAGCGAACCACTGATTGGGCGTCCCATTGCTAATGCCCAGACCTATATCCTAGATAAATATCTGCAACCTACGCCAATAGGTGTTCCTGGCGAATTGTATATTAGTGGTGCTGGTTTGGCTAGGGGCTACCTCAATCGTCCAGAATTAACCGCACAAAAGTTTATTCCCAGCCCTTTTAACTTATCGCAACGGTTGTATAAAACCGGAGATTTAGCCCGTTATCGCTCGGATGGCAATATTGAGTTTCTTGGTCGAATTGATAACCAAGTGAAAATTCGTGGCTTTCGGATTGAACTAGGAGAAATTGAAGCCGCGCTAGAACAACATCCAGCAATTCAACAAGCTGTAGTCCTCGTCCAAGAAGACAAACTTGGGGATAAACGTTTAGTAGCCTACGTAGTAGCTCACCAAGCTGATTGTGATGGGGCAGAGCAAGAAAGAGCCATCCAGGAATTTATTTCCCTCGGGCGAATAATCAACCAGCAAATTGATATTCAAACACCAACCCCCAAAAATCCTCCCTTCAACATTATTGGCTGGAATAGCAGTTATACCCTAGCACCAATTCCCGATGTTGATATGCATGAGTGGTTAAAGCAAACGGTGGCACGAATTCGGGAATTAAATCCTCAAAAAGTCTTAGAAATTGGTTGTGGGACAGGATTGCTGTTAACTCAGATCGCACCAGATTGTCAGGAGTATGTCGGGATTGATTTCGATCGCTATAGCTTAGAACATATTCGCAAAGTTCAGCAGATTGCAGGTAATTTAGACCACATCACATTATTAAAACGCACCACCGATGATTTGACAGGATTTACTCCCAAAAGCTTTGACACCATCATTATCAATTCAGTAGTGCAATATTTTCCCAATGTGGCTTACTTAGAGCGTGTGCTGACCAGAGCAGTCAAACTAATTAAGCCGGGGGGATATATTTTCGTTGGCGATGTTCGCAATTTAACTTTGTTAGAAACTTATGCGACTTCCGTGGAAACTTATCGCGCTAACGAGCAAGTGACCTGGACACAATTGAAACAAAAAATCACTCGTCGGATGCGAGAAGAAGAAGAGTTACTCCTCGATCCACAGTTCTTTTTAGCCTTACAACACCAACTTCCCGAAATTACCCATGTTCAGATCAAACCCAAGCGCGGACAGTTCCATAACGAATTAACGTGCTTTCGCTACGAAGCCATCCTCCATATCAATACGCCGATTCAGCCCGTTGATAATATCGCTTGGCTAGATTGGCAGCACGACAAACTCACGCTGGCAAAAATCCGATGTCTTCTCACTGAAACTCAGCCTCACACTTTGGGAGTTCGTAACATTCCCAATGCCAGATTACAGGATGAAGTTTATACCATGCAGTGGTTAAAAGATGCCGGAGCAAACCATACCATAGCCCAACTGCGAACCTTACTAGCCGCACAACCTAAAGTAGGAATAGAACCGGATGCGATCTGGGATTTGAGCGAGGAACTACCTTACAGTATTGAAATTAGTTGGTTAAATACGAACCCATCAGGTACTTATGATGTCGTTTTTGCTCATCATGCTCTGCCGTTTCAGTCAGCATTTTTTTCAGGTCATACCGATCACCTACTGAAAATAACAGACTATGCCAATAATCCCTTACAAACCAGATTCAATCAGCAATTAATTCCTGAGCTACGCAATTCTTTGCAGGGAAAATTACCAGAATACATGATTCCAACCGCCTTTGAGGTATTAGGAAAATTACCGCTCACCTCCAATGATAAAGTAGACCGTCAGGCATTAGCTGAGTTACCCGTCGATAATTATGTCCTAACAACAAAAGATGACAATTTTATCGCACCCCAAAATCCGCTAGAGTCAATGTTGGCACAGTTGTGGGCAGAAGTTCTGGATATTGATCAAGTTAGCATTCGGGACAATTTCTTTGAATTGGGCGGGAATTCCCTTAAGGCCATCTTTTTGCTAAACAGAGTGCAAGAACAGTTAGGTAAAACGTGCCAAATACTTGACTTGTTTAACGCCCCGACCATCGCCCAGCTAGCAGCTTGCTTGGCAGAAAAACCTACTTTATCTTTGAGAACACTCGACGAGATTGCTGCTAGCTCAAACTTTAGCCCCAATCACTACTATGCCTCCTTTAAGCAAGAACGGTTTTGTTTTTATCAAAAGTTAAACCTTAATATCTCTTATAACATTCCCTATACCTTTCGCCTCATAGGGCAGCTTGATGTGTCAATACTTGAAAGGTGTTTTAATGAAATTATTCGCAGACATGAGATTCTGCGTACTACTTTACAGGAGGTGAATGATTCCCTTGTGCAGGTAGTTGCTCCTATTGCGGTTATCAATATGTCAGTAGTGGAGCTGCAAACTCTGTCAGAAAAGGAACAGCTTTTAGAGGTAGAAAGACTGACCGCCGAGCAACTGCAAATTCCTGTCATGCTTGACAGAGATGCCTGGTTACGTGTCATCCTTCTCCGGCTGGAGGAAGACTCCCATATTATGCTGCTTTGTCTGCACAATCTTCTTGTGGACGACAGAAGCCTTGAAATATTTCTGCAAGAGATGATTGTACTTTATGAGGCTTTCTTATCATGTAAAGAATCACCACTTCCAGAGTTACTCTCACAATATAAAGATTATGCTCTAAGTCAACGGCAATTCCTTACATCAGAGGTACTGCAAGTTAGGTTAAATTACTGGCAGCAATGGTTAAGTAAGGAATTATCGCCGTTGCAGCTTCCTGGCGACAGAACCCTTCCTACTGTGCAGACATTCCAGGCGGAGACTTTTGAGTATCAGCTTGCTTGTAAGCTATCTCAGCAACTCAAAATATTGAGCCAGCAAACACAAGTAACTTTGTTTACGACTCTACTGGCAGGCTTTGCGACACTGCTCTACCGCTACAGTGGGACTGAGGACATTGTGCTGGGTGTGCCTGCTAGTGGACGTAACCACGGGAAACTTGAGCCTTTGCTAGGAGATTTCAGCAGGATATTGACGGTGCGGATTGACTTGGGAGGAAAGCCTAGTTTCTGCGAGTTACTGACTCGTGTCCGACAAGAGATACTAGAAACTGTGAGTAACCAAGATGTGCCGTTTGAGCAATTAACGAAAATCTTACAGTTGCCTTTCAAGCGCAATAAACCATTTTTCAATGTGATTATAGACTTTTTGCAAGAGCAACCGTCAGACCCGTTAAAAATGGCGGATTTAACGGTGATTCCTTTACCTCTAAAAGGAACGAAGATGAGGGTGGATTTAAATCTTTTTATCTGGGAGAAAAGTACTGCCGATGGAATGTTGATCGCGGGGAAGTGGCAGTACAAAAAAGATTTGTTTGAAGCGAAAACGATTGCCCATATGGCAGAAAATTTCCAGCTTTTGTTAGAAAAAATTGTTGCGGCTCCCGAACAATCGATTGCTAATTTACCAATTTTTCCTACCCAGGCTGATCTGCCTTAGTTGAAACTCAATTCGACTGACACTCTCATCAACGCAAGCGTAATCTATAATATGGCAACCACAACTAACAATCTAGCCGGACACTGTATTCAGCAGCTTTTTGAAGCGCAAGTTTCTCGAACTCCCCAAGCGATCGCGGTTGTCAGGGTGAATCTCAAGAGAATCCCATTATTGAACATCGCTCATTGGTTAACTTTGTTGCAGTGGAGATTGAAACCTGGAAAATGAGCAGTTGCGATCGTACTTTAGAAACTCCCTTAATCCCACCTCAAACGCCAGCAGATCGCCAACATTTTACAACCCACGCTCCGGCTCACTAAACCTTTCTCTAGAGTGTATCTAGACTTCATGCTGGAAGCACCAAGAGACGATTTGCAACTTCCAGGTTTAACTGTCGTCCCTGTGCTGATCAAGGCATCTGTAATGCGGATGGATTTAGGCGCGATCGTTTGGGAGCAATAAACTACTTCGTTTGGTGTAGCGACTGTTGCTGTACCACCTCACTACACCAGTCAAGATTGTTCTAATTGCGGGAAGGTCGTTAAGAAGTCTTTGAGTCAAAGAACACATCGCTGTCATCATTGTGGGTTTGTATTAGACCGAGACCGGAACGCAGCTATCAATATCCTTGAGTTAGCACTCCGTACCGTGGGACACACGGGAACGCCAGCCCTGAGCTTTGTCGAAGGGTTAAACGCCTCTGGAGACATCGACCTCTGCATTGGTGAGCAAACTCCTCAGTGTAAGCCGAGTCGCAGAAAGAGGAAGCCCAAAGAGTAATCTTTGGAATCCCCGTGCGTTCACGCCGGGTGCGACCCGTTCGCCAGAAACCAGTATAGCTGGGGGATTGGCGGCAAGTCGTACACTAGGAGGATAACCTCGAATGTACCTTGACAACTTGTTATCTGTGTAGGTGCAATTCCTACCCTTTGTGGTGACAAAGTGACAGCCTATCCCCCATCTGAACGACTGACTATCAATTGGGTGAAGCGGGGATAAACGGTGGTAATCGGTAGTCTCAACCGAAATCCCATCTAGCAAAGTTGGTCATGGATAGCGCAAGCGAAGTTACATCAATCTGTCGTAAAAGAGCAACTGGCTAAAGAGACTGACAAGCCAGACCAAAACGGTAACGGATAGCCGAGGTTGCTAGAACGGTACTAGCAAACATTCACCCTCACAGCCTATCCTGGCAGACAGTAACATCCTAAAACCAGCGCCAAACAGCCACTTATTGCAAATAATTGTTAAATATACGTATTTTGTAACTAAAAGCTTTCGCAAAAGTGATAATATTTTGTCATGATAGTTCTAGAGTTTAAGTTGAAAGGCAAAGCCAAGCAATATCGGGTCATCGACGAGATGATCAGAACAGCTCAATTTGTCCGAAACAAAACTCTTAGATATTGGATAGACAATCAAGGAGTTAAGCTAATTGATCTGTACAAACAATGCGCCATTATGGCAAAAGAGTTTGAATGGGCAGGCAAGCTTAACTCAATGGCACGTCAGGCTTCTGCCGAACGTGCCCTTTTTGCTATCCAACGTTTTTTCGCTAATTGCAAAGCAAAAACACCAGGCAAAAAAGGCTACCCAAAGTTTAAGAAAAATACTCGCTCTGTCGAATACAAAACATCAGGATGGCTACTTTCTGCCGACAAAAGATGTTTGACATTTAAGGACGGCTTTGCTGCTGGGAAGTTCAAATTAGTCGGTAGTCGGGATTTGCATTTCTATGCACCCGATGAGATTAAGCGAATCAGAGTTGTGCGTCGTGCCGACGGATACTACGCACAACTTTGCATCAATGTGCAGCGAAAAGAGGAACTTATTCCGACTGGTAAAGCTATTGGAATAGATGTGGGATTGAACCATTTCTATACCGATAGCGATGGTGAAACAGTCGCGAACCCTCGCCACCTCCGAAAAAGGGAAAAAGCTTTGAAGAGATTGCAAAAGCGAGTTTCTCGAAAGAAGAAAGGCTCTGGCAATCGAAAAAAAGCGATCAACAAGTTAGGAAGAAAGCACCTGAAGGTTAGTCGGCAGCGTAAAGACTTCGCCATAAAGACGGCGTTGTGCGCGGTAAAATCTAGCGATTTTGTAGCCTACGAAGACCTTCAAGTACGGAATATGGTCAAAAACCATAAACTTGCTAAGTCGATTAGCGATGCAGCGTGGTCACAATTTGCTCAATGGTTAGAGTATTTTGGAAATGTGTACGGCAAAACAGTAATTGCTGTTCCACCTCAATACACCTCGCAAGATTGTTCAAGTTGTGGCAATACTGTCAAGAAAACGCTATCAACCAGAACCCATATTTGCGATTGCGGTGCGACGTTAGATCGTGACTACAACGCAGCTCGCAATATTTTGGTTAAAGGGTTGAAGCAAGCAGGAATTAATTTGAATTTAAATACGGTGGGGCACACCGAAATCAACGCTTGGGGACAGACCGATCTCTACTTTTTGATGGCAGCAAAACAGAGATAAGTTCGACTGATTGATCCAAGAATCCCCGCGCCTTCAAGGCCGGGGAGTGTCAAAAGCATCACCAGTTAAATAAAAGGAAAAATCGATGGATAGTGAAGGAAAAACAAATGTAGTACCCCCTGAAAAAGCTGAGATCCAAAAAATTGGACCTGCGGGTAGCACAGTCGCCGGAACTGATTTTTCCATTCAGCCCCCGGCCCAAGCCTCTCATTCCAGGATTAAAAGCCTAAAAATTCAGGGCGGCTGGGCTATTGACAAGATTCAAGTCCAGTATGAAAACCTAGCAACCCATCCGCCTGAGATTTACAACTCTCTAGCCCTAGGAGGTCCAGGTGGCAGTGCCAGCCTTTTTGACTTGGAGAATGACGATTATCTCGTTGCTGTCTCCGGCAGTTGGGGAGCGCAAGCCTCAGGCTATCCGAAAGAAGAAATTATCACTCTCCAATTTAATACTCATCACGGTAAACAATCTCAAGTCTTTGGTGGTGGCAATCCCCAAAAACAAGTTGAGCCGTTCTTGTTTACCGCCCCAGCCGGTTATGCCATTGTTGGTTTCTTCGGGGCTTCTGGGAGTCATCAAAATTGTTTGGTGCGCTTGGGCGTTTACTTGCAGCCAGTGCAGCAGGAAATTCGTGGTGCCGCCTGTCCCGTGCTGGTGTTTGACGGACAGGATGACTACGTGGAATTGCCACCTGCAAGTATTCCTTCAGGCAGTGCGCTCACATGCAGTTTTTGGGCTTACGGAGGAGATGCCCTACCTACCAATAATTCAGTCATTAGTGCATTTGATGCCAACGGAAATCGCCTGTTGAATATCCATCTGCCTTTGGGAGATAGTGCGATTTATTTCGATTGTGGCAACAGTGGCAGCAGCTTTGACCGAATTGAGAAGCAATCTCAACAACAGGATTATAAAGGCAAGTGGTCACATTGGGCATTTACTAAAGATGCCACGGCAGGAGAGATGAGAATCTACCTGAACGGGGAACTGTGGCATAGCGGAACGGGTAAAGTTTTTGCCATTCCCAAAGCGGTCAATGCCCAACTGGGATCTTATATGGGTTCTTTATACTATCAAGGCAAACTAACCCAGGTGCAGCTTTGGAATCGCGCTCGCACCCAGGCAGAAATTCAGCAGGATATGCATCGCCGTTTGAGCGGCAATGAACCGGGACTGGTGAGCTACTGGTCATTGAATGAAGGAAGCGGTACCTTGGTGAGCGATCGAACATCTTCGACCAATCACGGTACAATTCACGGGGCAACCTGGGCAACCATCTCCGACCTTTCCCTGAGCGATGTTTCAAGCCCACAGCCCGCTCCAGCAACGCCTGAGATGAGTTTGCAGCCAACCCGTCAACAGGCTGATTCCGGCTCACAACCCGTGTTGATGTTTGACGGACAAGATGACTATCTAGAAATTCCGAATTCCAAGGCAATTAATTTTACTCAGAATCAAGATTTTGCCATTGAATTCTGGTTAAAAGTCGGCGCAATCTCCACTCAGCCTGAAACCGCTTTTGTGGGGGATGTGAATATCATCGAAAAGTGGCGGGGCAAAGGCTTTCCCTATGCCATTCGCTACAGTTCAATGCCAGGAACTGTTTATGCCTCCCGATACGACGGCAAAAACCCTACTCTGACTTCACAAATTGCCGTTAACGATCAAAAATTTCACCATATCGCTTTTGTCAAACAAGCTTCCCAACTGTTCCTGTATGTTGATGGAACTGAACAGGGCAAAACAGTAGATACAACCACTAAGACAACCCAGAATAATTCATCCCTGTATCTAGCAGCAGGCACAAGCATCACTCAAGGTGGCGGACAACGGCGTTTCTTTGCAGGGCAACTTGCTGAACTTCGATTGTGGAACAAAGCCCGTAGTCAAGCTGAAATTCAGGCAAATCAGTTTTGCCGCTTGCCGGGAAACGAACCGGGGTTAGTTGGATATTGGGCAGGCGATGAAAAAGCAGGAGTGATAGTCAACGATAAAACTCCACAGGGAAATCACGGTACAATTCACGGGGCAACATGGGCAACCACCTCCGATTTTTCCCTGAGCGCTGCTCAAGCAACGCCAACGACAGCTACTTCAAGCCAACAGCCCGCTCCGGCAACGCCTGACGTTTCAAGCCAACAGCCCGCTCCGGCAACGCCTGACGTTTCAAGCCAACAGCCAACTCAACCAGCACTTAATCAAAATACAGCCACGCAAACGACAGATGCTTCAACCCAACAGCAGACTCAACCAGCACCTAATCAGAATACAGCCCTGAGCAACCTGCCGGCAAAACCCAACATTGTGATTCTGTTGACCGATCAAGAAGGTGATAAAGTCCCGGAACAATGGCCTGAGGATTTTAAGGATGAACACTACCCCGCCATGAAGCGTTTGAAAGCAAACGGTTTAACCTTCAACAGAATGTTTACGATCACTGCTGCCTGTTCGCCGAGTCGAGGTTCGCTCCTCACCGGTACCTACCCCACAGAACATGGAATGAACTCAACCGTTGCCGCTCCAGCTTCGATCGACTCCCGGTATAACGAATATGGACAAACCTACGCACAACATCTGCTGCGACCAACTCAGGTCACCATTGCTCATGTTATGAAAGCGGCAGGGTATAAGGTGTTTTGGAAGGGAAAGTGGCATCTGAATCACCCGATCGATGGCACTGACACCTGGAAAGAAGCAGACATTGAGAACATGAAAAAGGCTTACGGCTTCACTGGGTGGAATCCGCTTGATGCTGGAGTCGCCAGAGAAGATCTTACTCGATTTGGCAAAGGCACTTTTGACAACGATGAACGCTACCTGCGCGGACAAGTCGTATCGGAGAAGATTCAACAACAATTAACTGATGAGGTAAATGCTTTGAGGAAGTATATAAACGACCTCAAGACGAAGCTCGAATCTGCGAAGCCGGAAGATATAAACGGCATCAAGGCGGACCAGAAAAACTGTCGGAAAAAGCTTAATCAGCTTGGTGCCGTTTTGGAACAACTTAAGGCGTTGCCACAAGCTGAGGGAATTCTTGAATTTATTCAAAATTACAACCCCCAAGACGGACCCTTCTGCCTGATTGTCTCGCTTGTCAATCCTCACGATATTCATGTTGCTCCTCAGTTTGAGAAGGGTGCAGGCTACAACATTGACGACTTCAAAGATTTTAATCTGCCCATTCCAGACAGCGCAAATGAAGATATGGCATACAAGCCTGAAATTCAGGAAATCTTCAAAGAAGGTTGTCGAGTCAAAGATGAAGCTCGCGTTCAACGAATGCTCGCCCAAGACGAATCCTTGTGGCACAAGGACACCTTGCTCAACAACCCTGAAGTTCAACAACAGTTTGTCAACTTCTACGCCTATCTGAAAAAACTCTCAGATGGTCGGATCAATGAAATTCTGGAGGCACTGGAGCAAAAAAATTTGATTGACAATACCGTGATTATACGGACTTCTGATCACGGCGAAATGTGCCTCAATCACGGACTGCGAGAAAAAGCGTTCAATGCCTACGAAGAAACGATTAGAGTTCCGTTGATCATTTCTAATCCGAAACTTTTCCCCACCGCTCAGAATGCCAGTGCCTTTGCCTGCTCGATCGACCTGATGCCGACCCTGGCAAAAATCGCCGGAGTCTACGAGACGTTTAAGTTTGCTTTTCGCGGGTCTGATCTGACTCCTGTGTTTACTGATCCTGATGCCAAAGTTCACAGGCTCAACGGAGAAGTGCGGGATTCTATTCATTTCACCTACGATGATGGCAATATTCCAGATCGATTCAAACTTAGTCCCCGGCGAATCCGTACTATCCGCACCGACGAATGGAAGTATTCAGTTTACTTCAATGATGATGGTTCCCGGTTTGAGTACGAACTGTACAATCTTGTACACGATCCAGACGAAAATTACAACCTTGCGGGTGGACTTCCCGAGCAGAGCATTGAGGCTCTCGATAAGAGTATCAATAAACTCATTGGGTCTCTCCAGCAGGCTAGTAAGGCTCTCAAGAAGTTGAAAAAAGAAGATAAGGAATTTGAAGCAACGCAGAAGACTCTGTATAAATGCGTGAGTGATTTGGATCGGATGCAAGACCGGAAGTCGGGAATCGAGAAGCTCAAGGAGCTGGAGGGGAAGGATAAGTCGTTTGAAGAAACGCAAAGAGGCCTGCACGAAAAATTAATTACTGCGATGCAAGAGATGGGAACTGTTCCGGAGCCATATACAATTTACACCGAAGAGATGAAGAAAATTTCATATTTGCCTCCCCTGATCTGGCCGACTGCCCAAGAGTCTGTATTTTCGGCTCAGATGCATAACCAGGCAAATGAGGCTGAGTTTAAAACGCACAAGAACGACATCAGAAGTGGGGCAGACCAAGTCCCAGCAGCGATGTGGTGGGTAGGAACATAGAAAACTGTTGATTTTGATTCTAGCCGCGAGAAACGGGAGTTGTGATGCTAGCAGATGCTTGTAAAGCAGCGTTGCGAAGTCTCAAAGATGTCACTCCAGAAACTGCTCTGGCAATGATTAATAAAATTCTCAAATCCCGATGGCAGGATAATCAGCTAATCGATTCGGGGCTAAAGCGGGAGGATTTGTCAACTATTGCTGAAGTTTTTGTCAAAGTTTGGCAGCAGTGCAACCACCAACGCATTGCTTATCCGAAGGCTGGGCTAAATTCTCTGTCTTCAGCTAATATATAGTTCTGGATTTTTCTAGTTTAAGTTGAACGGGTGCATTCAACTTTTGCAAAAGTTGAATGCACCCATTTAAGTACCTGATTAGTAAGCCTTAGTAGCATGAGCCGCTGTCTCAATTCGTTTCAGTTCGTAAATGTTCCAAAGTGGGTCTTGTAGAGCAGAGAATTGAATTCCTTGAATGTGATTTCGCACGGCTATCATTGCCAAAGGATTAACCAGATAAATCAATGGTAAATAAACTTGCATTAGCTGTTGAGCTTCTGTATAAAGTAATTTACGCTTTGCTTCATCGAATTCTGCCGCTGCCTGAACATACAAACTTCCTATTTTTTGCTCCCATTGTGCGATCTCTTGTCCAGTGACCAATGGTTGGTCTGGTTGGGGCATCTGATTGAAATAGTGTGAACTTCCTTGGGGTAACCAAACATTTGCCTCGTTATTAGGTTCTATTCCAGAATTAATCCCAAACACGATTGCTTCCCAATCCCAAGTATTAAAGAGTTTATCTAGGAGAAGGTTTACTCCGAGAGGTTGTAAGTCTACTTGAATTCCTAGCTTAACTAAATCGTTCTTAATTTGTACTGCCATTGGTTCCCGAATTTTGTTGCCCGCATTAATGCTAAGAGTAAAGCGTACAGCATGACCCTGAGCATCGAACAACTGTCCTTGACTGTTGTATATAAAACCTGCTTTCAGAAGCAATGCTTTGGCTATTTGAGGATTGTATTCATAAACTTTCAAACCGTCTTCAGGGGCAAGATAATAAGGACTTTGTACAGCAAAGGAAGAATGAGTTAATTCACCCAATCCCATAAAGGTATTATTAAGCATTCTCTGGCGATCAATTCCGTGGGCGATCGCTTGCCTGAACTCTAACGTGTTGAACCAACGGGATTTGATTGGGTCAACTATAGGTTTGCTGTTTCTGCTGCCTTGATTAAGATTGAATGTAATAAATGTGTTAAATGGCGAAACTCCTCCGTTGTAAATCGTAAATTTACCTTGCTTTTCTTCCCGTTTCAATAAGGAGAAGTAGCTTGTTAGAACATTGATGTAATCTAAACTGCCAGAGCGAAATTGAATTAAAGCAGTATCGGTGTTGCTAATAATTTCCCAAACAATGCGATCGCTATAAGGTAGATTATTACCTTGCTTATCTTTTCGCCAATAGTAAGGATTCTTCCGGAACGTTAAACGCTCTGCTGGTATGTAACTTTCAAGTTTGTAGGGACCATTGACAATGATTTGGCTTGGGGGAGTATCCAACCCCCAACTGTGCAAAAGTTGAGAATTACCATCTTGATTCGTTATATTAACAACCTGTTTTAGTACATGAGACGGTAAGATTGGCAGTTTAGTTGTGCGTAATAGGGGAGCAAACAATTCAGTAGTCGAAAACTCAACTTGCAAAGCATTGAGTTTTCGGACAGTGGGTAGAACGTGATGTTTGCCAATGCTCAAAAGGTCTTTTGCAGCTGTAGGAATCGCTTCATTCAGGTAAATATCCTTATAAGTAAATACAACATCATCTCCAGTCAAAGGTTCCCCATCTGACCATTTCAGCCCTTCTCTTAGAGTAAAAGTAATTCGTTTTCGGTCGGCGGAGATCTGCCAAGATTTGGCGAGGGCAGGCTCAATTTCGCCTTGACCATTCTCTCGAATCAATCCCTCGTACATAAAGCTGAATATGTCGAAGGCATCTTGCGCTAAAGCTGGGTTAAAAGTTTTTGGCTCACCTGGAAAACCGAGGATAATCTGGGATTGAAGTCCAACCTTATTTCTTACATAATCAAAACTGCAATTACCCAGAGCGATCATCGTCATCAGAGCCAAAGCAACGATTATCCAGCTACGATTGTCCAAACGTTTCCACACACCCATATTTTGATCCCACGTTATTTGCGAAACGCACACCGTTTGAATTTAGGATGAAAAGTTGTGGGTAGATCGGAGGGTATAGGCATAGAGCGCAAACCCGCTTGCTGGATCAACTGCTGCATTTCACTATCTTGGATCGGATGCAAACACCAATGAAATAAATGCTCTTGTTGGCGTTGCGACTTCGAGACCAGTTTGAATTCCTCCTCAAAGGTATTTCCTTTCCATCCACATCGAGTCAATAATAACCATTCCTCATTATCCTGTCCGGGCTGTTCTCGCCACTCATCCCAAGTTTCTACTTCCGTAAAACTGGGATTACAAATCAACACGACACCATCATCGGTTAGTAGATTGTGAGTGCTTTTAAGGCAAGCTAGCCGTTGGGCATCAGTTTGAAGGTGTAAAAACTGACCCTGAGCAAAAATAATTAGGCGAAACTTGTTTTGATGAAGTGGTGGGTTTACCATATCTCCTTCAACAAGTTCAACTCTTTGTGCTACCTCTGGTTTCACCTGACTTAGCTTTTGTTCTAGAATTTTTAGCATTGCAGCAGAGTTGTCTAGCCCCACAATCGAGCATCCCATCTCCGCAAGTGGCAATAGGTTGAGTCCCGTTCCGCAGCCCATTTCTAAGACAGAATCACCGAATAAGGCTGCACATTGTGGGATAAATTCTAACCCAGCTTTCGAGTTACTTCTACCTAATTGTTCAATAATCTGATCGTAAAGCTGAGCAAATAGAAAATCGTTATAAGTGTAGCTTTCGGTAGACATAATAACTTTTAGAACTCCTTCCTACTCAGTTTATACATTTTCTTTATAGTGTAAAAAAGAAAATATTGACGGTTGAATTCCTACATATTTTACAACTAGAAAGCTCAACCAGATATTCCAAATAATCGTTGTAGTGCAGGTGGCGATCGCTGCTCCGACAATCCCCAACCTGGGAATTGCGATCATATGCAAAACTAAATTAATCACCAAACAGTAGCCAAATACAGGCAGGGATTTATTTTGATGTCCTGTCATTACCATCAAAGCACTAACAGAACCACATAAGGCATTTACCAAGCGTGATAACACCAAAATTTTGAGTGCCAAACTTGCCGAAATAAAGTCTGAACCGAAAAGGCTCAATACAGGTTGGGAAAATACAAATAGACCTAAAGCAATGACAATTGTTGGAATGAATATCCAGATATTAGCGATCGCAACGAGTTGTTGTAAACCCTTTATATCCTTTTGAGCATATAAAGCCGCAAACCTTGGTGAAGAAATTGTATTTAAGATCATCAATACTAAACCTACCCAATGAGCAGTCATCACAGCAGCATTATAAATTCCTGTTTCATCTGGTCCTAGCAACGTTCCTACTAACAAGACATCAGATTGCTCTAAGATCAAAAGAAATGCCTGCTGAAGTAACAAAATTAGCGATACTTTGATCCACTCACTATAGTTGTAAACAGGAGCCGTTGACTCAATTTCCAAGTGAACTTTTCTCTGGACTAATGCGGCTTGAAATACTAACACCACTAATAATGTCAGCATTGCAACACTCAACATCTGGATACTAGACAGAGAGTCGTTTTGATGCAATAGAAAAAATCCACCACCCAGCAGCAAGAGAGGCCAAATTAACTCAGATGGGATATAGGCTAAAGGAATATCTTCCAGTGCTGTCGTTGTTTCTACATATAAATTCATCAACGCCTGGAGTGGTAATAGTCCTATCCCAACCAGCAGAGGCGTTGCGTATACAAAGTTGCGGTAATGACCCACCCACAAAACAACGCCCACAACAATTCCGGACAATAACACACTGCCAAGAAAAGTCAGGAACCAGCTTCCTCGTAGAATTCCCCGCAAACGTCCCCAATCTTGTTCGACCCGATAAACAGATATAAAACGCATCGCGGTTCGTGGCAAACCCAACCCCGATAGAATGGTGAGCAGTAAAGTCAAAGCCATTACATACTCGTAGATGCCATACTCCGTTTTTCCCATCCATCGTGCCAGAAAAACCTGAACAAGATAGGTCAGAATTAAACTACTCACCTGTATGAGCAAGGCTACAGTAGCATCTTTCGTAAAATCGTCCAGACTGATACTCTTGGATGACTCAGAAAGGGAAGATTCGGTCATAAAAATCAATCCAGATAGCTTGTAATGATGGCTTGGAGTCGCAAATCGTGATTAAACACAATTTGCTTCTGTACAGAGAACTCAACGTATCTTGTCAAAATGCCCCTTAAGACTTCATGATCAAGAATCTTAACAATTTTAACAAAAATACCTACTCAAGTTATAGTAGTCTAGTTCTCAGTGTTCTATCAGTCTTGAATAGTCAGGATTCAGGTCTGGGACTTGACAGGAAGCAATTTTTTAGTAATCTAGCTACATGAGTGATGCCCCAAAACTGAGTGTTGTGGAACCAGAAAGTCTCAAGCAGTTGCCCGCAGAGGAACTGATGAGGATAATCGTGCAGCAACAAATCCTCATCCAGGAGTTGCAGCAAGAGATAGAACGGCTCAAGGGTAATCAGCGTTCAGACAGTCAAACCTCCTCAAAGCCCCCTTCCAGTGACCTACTTCACAAATCAGAAAAGCCTAAAGATAACTCAGCACAAGAGGCTCCCAAGCGTAAACCTGGTGGGCAACCAGGGCATCCCGGTAGAACCCGTAAAGGTTTTGGTAGAGTAGACCGCCTTGTAATCCTGCGTCCTGAGTATTGCCCTGATTGTGGCAGTGACAGATTTATAGAACAATTTTTGTCCGTGCAGCACCAGCAAGTGGCGCGACTGGTAGAACGACCAATAGAGGTGGTGGAATATCAGCGTCAAACCTGCCAGTGCGCTCAATGTAGTCAACGGGTGAGTGCGCCACATCCAAGTGATGTTGTGCCAGGACAGGATCTGAGTATTGGGTTACAGGCATTGCTAACATGGTTAGGTAACCACGGGCACTTATCTTACGAGAAACAGCAGGAATGGCTACTTGAGTTCGGGCAGATAAAGATTGGAGTTGGCACGCTGCAAGCGACTAATCATCGGGTAGCTATTGCAGTAGCTCAACCCGTTAAGGAGTTGTGGCAATGGGCAAAACAGCAGTCCCATGTCCATGTAGATCAAACCCCTTGGTGTGTAAAGAGAGTCAAGGAATGGTTATGGACTGTTGCTGGGACTCGGTTTTGCCTGTTCCACGCTGCCGACACCCGCTCTCGGACTGAATTAGAGGAGATTTTAGGAGTAGAGTTTGCCGGAGTCCTCAGTTCAGACGACTACAGCGTCTACAATGGTTATGACGTCTGCCACCAGCAAAAATGTCTGGCACATCTTCGGCGACATTTCAAAAAGGTGATTCGCCTTGGTCATGGCAATGACCCCCAACTGGGACAGGAGTTTTTGGATTTGATTGATGAGGCATTTGCCCAACATCAAAGATGGCGAACAACTCACGACGCGCAGGCGTATCGAACGTGGGCTGAGTGCTTCAAACTTAAGCTGAACCAAGCCTTAAACCACTGGTCTGGTAAGGCAGGATATGGGGCGGGATTACTGCTGCGCTCCTTGCGGGAGAAGGCGGCACAGTGGTGGTATTTCCTAGACCATCCAGAGGTACCCCCAGATAATAACCAGGCAGAACGTTCTTTGCGGTTGGCCGTGACCAAGCGCAAAGTTTGTGGCGGCTCACGCTCAATGGACGGGTTTAGTGAGACAGCAGACTTATTGAGTGTGATTCAAACCTGTCGCGCTCAAGGACGGTCGGTCATTGAGCTCTTCAAGCAGGCAATGCATGCAACGGTATGCATTGCTGCTCCCAAACCATCTCTAATTCCTCAGACCTGAATCCTTACACCAAAATCACCCGATCAAGGTGACTAATTAAGTCATCAACCCCATTCATTAATTTGAGGAGTCAACTTAATATGGTCGTACAAAAAACATCTCAAACTGAATTGCAGTCAGCTCAACCCGATGTTCCTAAAACAGTGAGCGATCGCATTGTTGAATATTTAGAACAGCTTGAGGTGGACTACGTTTTTGGTATTCCTGGTGGGCACAATAGCTCTTTGTTTGAAGCACTAGCCCGGAGTGAACGCCGGGGTGGGACGCGGGCTATTCTCACCTGCCATGAAACAGGGGCAGTCTACATGGCAGACGGCTATGCGCGGGAGACGGGCAAAATTGGCGTTTGCTGTACCACAACGGGTCCCGGCACAACTAACCTGATCACAGGCGTTGCTTCAGCTTATGCCGAAAGCATTCCTTTGCTAGTAATTACCGCCCAGACGATGGTGTCCCACTTTGGCTGGGGAGCTTTTCAAGAATCCTCTCCTGACACAATTGACACCGTTAGTATGTTGGCTCACTGTACCCGCTACAACAGTTTGGTCACTCATCCCAATCAATTAGAACGCAAACTCACAGCCGCATTGACCACGGCATGGCGGACTTCACCTCAAGGACCCGCCCATCTCAGCATTCCCGTCGATATTTTGCGATCGCAAGCCCCCGAAGCAATTGCTCGTCCAAACTTACAACAATTCACACAGCCCTCAGCCCTCGTCGATTTAGCCGCCCTCGACGCACTCTATCAAGCCTTGTTCGAGGTATTGAGTCAAGGTCAGCAAGTAGTACTGTTGATTGGTCAAGCCTGTACTGGAGCAGCTCCAGAAATCGTAGCACTAGCGGAATTGATTGGAGCGGCAATCATTACAGATCAGGGCGGGAAATCTTGTATCGATCCGTATCATCCCCTAGCACGAGGAGTCTTTGGCTTTGCCGGACATCCCACAGCGCGTCAGGCGTTGACGGATGAAACTGTTGGATTAATCCTGGCTGCCGGAACCCCGTTAGATCATTGGGCGACCTCTCAATGGGATCGAGCAGTATTAAACCACAAATTGATCCACATTCACCCTGCCAGTTCTCATTTCGCCCGTTCTCCAATGGCACGCTTACAGGTTCAGGGCAATATTAAAACGATATTTCAAGAACTTGTCACCCGACTCAAGACCAGTCAAAACAATCAGACTTTGCATCAAAACGCATCATCTTTTAAAACTCAACCAAACGCGACTTATCCATTAATCCCGCCTCAAATACAGGTACAAGACCCCAACAGCTACCACTACTTTGAGGATGATCAAAGCATTCGTCCCCAACAGTTGATTGCTGCCCTCTTGCAAAACTTTCCTCCCGAAACCCGCTACCTAGTTGACATTGGCAACTGGCTAGCCTGGACGATTCACTACTTGTTTCCACCCCGTCCCGAAAATTATCGCTTGTCCGTCGGAACTGCCCCAATGGGATGGGGAATTGGCAGCGCGATCGGCACAGCCTTAGGCACCCGCAATACACCAGTTGTTTGCTTGACGGGTGATGGCTGCTTTTTAATGCATGGGTCAGAACTAGCAGTTGCCGTATCCGAGCAATTACCGATCGTTTTCGTAATCTTAAATGACCAATCTTATGGGATGGTCAAACACAGGCATCGTCAAACAGGAACAGAACCTCTGAAATTTACGCTTCCGGCGGTAGATTTTAGCCTGATGGCCAAGGCAATGGGAGCCAATGGTTATAAAATCAATTCCCCTCAAGAATTACAACAACTCGACTATCAAGCAATTTTTAGCTATCCCGGACCAACCGTATTGGATGTTCGCATCGATCCAGAACAAATTCCCCCTTTAAAAATGTGTTAGTTGAACTGCCGTACCTAACACAATCCGCAATCACTCATAAGCGTCATACGGGATGTCATACACAGAAGCTTGTCCAGGTAAAGTGCTGATCAATTCGCTACCCAAAAGTGGCACTCATCTTTTAGCCAGTGCTGTCGAAGTGTTGGGTTATCAAGAACACTTTAAATCCCATCACTTTCTGCAAAAGCTCCTCACATCTCTCGGCTGGAGTACCCCAATTTTTCTGAATTATCGAGAGGTGAACAAAGCGTTAAGAGCAGAGAAATTTATCCCTCAAAAAACAGACAAAAGCAACGGCGAACAAATCAGCATCGGTGCCTTGACCCCTTGTTATGTCCCGGCATCAACTCTACAGCGCTGGCTGAAAGCAATTTCTCAAAGCAAGTACATTCTGGGACATATTCCCTGGACTCCTGCCCTCAACCCAATTCTGGATGCCTTAAACTATCACCATATTTTTATCATTCGTCATCCCTGTGCCGTGATTTCCTCTACCATTCCCTTTGTTTTAGATACAGGCAAGATGCCAGCCAGACATTTTTTAGAAACTGATTTGGCACCGATGTCTCTGCTGCAACGGGTTAACTTTCTTTTAGAAGGAGGCTATGCAGCCAAAGCGGGAGTTGAAATCAAAAGTTTTGCTGAAGTTTACCGTTCCATGCTGTCCTGGGACAAGGACTCTAGTTGCTTGGCAATCCGATTTGAAGATTTAGTCGGAGAACAGGGAGGAGGAAGCCTTGAGCGCCAGATCGACACAGTTGGGCGAATTGCGCTACATCTGGGCGTACCTTTGGATGATAATATTTATGCCAAGTTAAAAGAGATCTATAACCCTACGGCTCGAACCTTTAGGATAGGCAAAATTGACGCATGGAAGCAGTCAATGGATAGCGAAATTGTCCAGCGCATTGCTGAGTACTGTGAACCCCTTTGCCAGGAAGCTGGATACCCACTTGATTAAAATTCCCTACCCACGAGTGACGAGGAATTGGGTAATAGTACATCCTATTACCCATTACCCATTTAGCGGCGGACGGCGTTCCTCCCCATCCACTCTTGAATGGGGCTTCCGGCGATTTTCAAGCGTGAACTATGTTGCTGAGCAAATTATCTACGTTTCTTGAGCCTTTAGCATTTAATCAATATGCATCAACAAGCTGTCAACAAAAAACTCTGCATTTCCTACCGCAATCTAAATAAAGCGACTCCAATAGTAAAATTTATAATAAAAAGGTACTCTCGAATTTACGATCTTCCCGAAGATAGTCTTTTTAACTACTACCCGCTTTTATTTTTGATTGAAACGCTGGTGTATGAGACTGATGATCAGGTGGAAGCGGCTCAAGCAGAGGGCAAAGCATTGAGTCAAGTTTCTCCCTGGAATTTTCAAAAAGAAATCATTGAGTCTCTTTTCAAGGAACTCAATCTGGAACATCCCACGCTACAGAAGGCACTAAACAGGGTAGGCGAGTTCTTTGACTTAGAGAGCCAACTTCTAGCTGCCGGTGCTACGGTTACTCACTCTGATGTAATTCGCGCTGCTGAATTACGCCCTTGTGATTTTCAACTTTTGCACTGTACTTTAATTCAGTTAGCAGGTAAATCCTATAGGGCAGAAGTATTTGACTTACTCTCATGCCGAGAAATTTTACTAGAAATTGTTGACGATGTTCTATCTTACAAAAAAGATATAGCAGTTGGTCAATATAATACTTACTGGATGTTTGAGAGATTGTACGGGGAGGAAGCGGCAGATTATCTGCAAGCCGAAGCAGAACGCTATCGGCATCTATTCCAAGAGAGGCTGAAGCAGTTTTCTACAGATGAACAAAAGTTTTATTCAGAACTCTGGTCTCGCTTCGAGCAAAAGGATGCCTTGATTTTCAATGCTGACCTGATTCGTGCTAGTGCTTTGAAAGGTGAAGAGGTGAATGAGCTAAATGCGATCGCCCTCGCCGATCAAGTACATTAACGTAGGAAGAATCTACTACCATGCCCGGTGTCACCCCCTTGTCGTTGCAAGCCGAAGCCGTCTTAGATCCCACCATCCAATTTTGCAACCCACTCTCTGAGTTTGTACAGGCACCCACCGCTATCCTCTTGACAGGAGCAACTGGCTTTTTAGGGGCCCATTTATTGGACGAACTGCTTCGTCAAACAACAGCAAATATCTACTGCTTGGTACGCAGCAGCGATACCCAATCAGGTCAGGAGCGTCTAAAAAAGACACTCCAATTTTACTCTTTATGGCAAGAAACGTACTGCTGTCGAATCATTCCCCTTGTTGGTGATCTCTCGCAGCCTCTACTCGGTCTTACAGAACAACAATTTTATCAACTGGCTGAAGTTGTTGACATCATCTACCACAACGGAGCATTGGTGAATGCATCATATCCCTACTCGGAGTTAAAAGCGATTAATGTTTTGGGAACTCAAGAAATTCTCCGATTTGCCAGTTCATCTCAAACCAAACCTGTGCATTTCATTTCCAGCATCGCTGTTTTTTTTAGTCCACTTTATCTGCAAGCCGGTTGCATTCAAGAAACAGATATGCCTGAATGTGAGTCCGGTTTGAAGGGTGGCTACAAACAAAGTAAATGGGTAGCTGAACGATTAGTCATGCTTGCCCAAGCACGCGGACTACCCGCCTGCATTTACAGACCAGAAAGAATTTTGGGACACAGCAAAACGGGTATAATTGGCAACTTTGATGATTTGTTATGTAGTTTGCTGCAAGCCTGTATTCGGCTAGGTAAGTTCCCGATTTTAGAGACAAATGTCAATGTTGTTCCGGTTGATTATGTCAGTCAAGCGATCGTTTACTTATCTTTACAACCCCCCTCTGTAGGGAGGGTGTTTCATCTCACGAATCCCCAGCCCATTCCCTGGAGAAATTTACTGAGTGAACTTCATGCATTAGGGTATCCCTTGACAGAACTTCCCTATCAAGTCTGGTTTGCAGCACTCAAAGCCTATACTTTTGCCCATCAAGAGCGAACGCTACAGTCTCTATTACTCGTACTTTTAAGTTCAGCCAGTGTTTTAAAGCTTAAGAAACCAGAAATGAGCTGTCGCCACACTCTAGAAGGATTAGCTGGTAGCTCTATAATCTGTCCTGCCATAGATAGCCAGCTTCTTTCAACCTATTTTTCCTATTTTCAAAAGAGTGGTTATATACCCATACCTTCAGTTCATAGTTTGTGATTTAGACTGTAGTTTATCGAGCATATGAGGATTTATGAAAAACACTGACTCAATCAATCAACCATCTTTCTCTTCAAAACAAGACTTTTGAGGGTTTCTGGAGATGTCTAATGCTTGTAATAGTGCTGGTACTGGGTTAAAAAGACGCCCCCCCTACCCCCATTTCTTCTTCTTGGGGGCGATAGCCCCGGTGCTACAAGGATAGACCCCGCGTGCGATCTCACCAGCCCCGATTCTGAAGGCAGCTTTTCGCTCTTCCTCCGCCAGTAGTCCAGGTTTCCCCCAGGCTTCCCAGTGCGTTCATGTCCGCGCCCAGATGCGACAGTCGTGGCAGCCAGCACCAGCCAGTGATAGCCAGCAAGGGGTATATTACAACCTGTCACACTATAGTAGTTTTTTCGATTAATCGAAAAAACTACTATAGTGCTGGTTATTACTAGGGCGATCGCACTACTCACCGACAGACACGAATTTGGGGAATGACTACAAACCAGTCTTCTTCAATTTCCCGTGTAATATCATTTAACTTGATGTGGCGGAAAATGCTTCTAACACTTACTTCCCCTTGCTGAAACTGAAATTGATTAACCAGAACTCCCCTCCGCCACAATTCATCAGTTCCTTTTCTACTGTAGTTTAGACTAAAAAATCAGTGCAGCTAAAAGTAGCAGCCTTTTAGCAGAAGGCAAGCTGTTGCTCAAAAACTCAAGAGGTAGAAGATTAAACAGCTAATCTTGAAGACTTTTTCCGTCGAGAAACCCGTTTTTTAACAGTGGGATAGCACGGTGCCTTAGTACGTACCTTTCCTTTTTCCCAACCAGGGGATTTTCCCCTATGTTTAGGCACTGTAGCGGGAGTACCAATGTCCACTAAAACCGACAACATTGATTGGGCAACACGTCCAGGAGTTAAATTAATCGTAGCAGATTGCCTGCAGAAGTCGATTTTCCAGAACTAAATCCCTAGCCAGCCAGAGTTGCCAACTCATCAATGGCATTAAATCGCTCCAGCGCTCTGATTGTTCGGGAGTTCTCAAGTTAGGCAATGTCCAATGTAATCGTTGCTTAACAAATCTATACCAATGATCGACTCCAAAGCGTCGTAAATACTTAAACCAGACTGTTTCTAAGGGTAGAGTTCGTTCTCCCACCCAAGCCAACCACAAGGGTGGAAACGGCTGACCGTTTGACATGGGCTTCATTCTTTCCACGAGGATTAAATTTACTCTCTGTTCAGGCGCACGATAAAAATGTAAGTCAAGCCATTGCCTGACTCGGACTTGCCCCAACTCTGGATGTTCGTCAATTTCAATCACAGCATCCGCTTCGAGCCATGTGGTTTGGTCACCCGGCCTCATTTTTTGCCCGTGCTTGCGTGGTCTGCCGCGACCACTATATGCTGGTGGTGCTGACCAAAAACAGGCATTCTTTCGGAGTCGCATTAAGCAATCAGCTTGAATGGAAGCTTGCGCTAGTACCCAACAAGCATTGCCATATTCAGCATCTAAAACTGCTAAGACTGGATTGATGCTCTGTTCACACACAAGTTTGAGTTGGGAAGCTGCTTTTTCTATTGGCGAAGACCAACTACTAATTCGTTCATGTAGTAGGGGTAATGCCCAACTTCCTTCTGCTTCGGGTATCCACGCAATTGTACTGTACCCCTGTCCAATAATTACGCCTTTGTGATATTCATGAGTTCTGTCTTGTAATGTTTTGGCATCTGGTCTGCCCCATGCAGTATGATCGATTGCCACTAAAACGTGTTCCGTTGAGGGTGCTTCCTCCTGTAATTGCTGGAGATACAGCAGCATCAGTTTTTTCCGGTCTGGTCTACAGTCTTGCAATGCCTCGTAGACGCAAGGCCTGTGACGATGGAATAATGGATTGAGCGAAAATTCCGCCAAACAGGCTGCATTCCTGGTCGTCATCACTGCATCCATCAGCTCGAATGTCGCATCTTTTGCTTTTACTAATAACTCGTATGCTGCTTGACGAAAGTCCTTTAATCGTTCACTGTTCATTTAAGGAGTAGATAGGTTTTATTTTTCACCCTCATTCTCTCCTGGCGCGGTGGCTCTAGTTCTTCTGAAAGCCACCGTTCTCATCTTTGGTTAGTCTAAACTACAGATAACATTAATACGACCTTTTCGTCGATCTCCTCTTTTGCGACTTCGAGTTCCCTTTTTACACCAGTTTTTTCTTCTAATAACTCTTAAACTAAATCCACTCTCATCCCAAAACCATACCTGCAAAAGGTCGGGAGATTATTTTTCTATTCTTAGATACTAAGCTAATTTATCTTTAAATAAACCCCTTTATACGGTATCTTGCTTATCCTCTAAGCTATATTTAGCCCAAAGGTAAACATACTTTTTTGATTTTAAAATCCTTCTAACTTGGGTACTACTCAGCTCTATTCCTGTCTTTTCTCCTAGATATAGGGCAAGCCTAGCTGTTGTCCATCTCCCGAATTCATAGCCATATTTTTCAGGCTCAACTTCAATTGTTTCTAAAAGTAAGTTAATGTATTTTTCTGTGGCTTTTCGGTAATTACCCTTCATCCTATTATCTTTAAAACTCTCTAAATTATCAGGATCGCCATGAATGCTCCAATAAGCAATTTTTCTCAGAGAGCCTCCTATTAATTCAGCAGCTTGAGCCTGTGTATTTCCGCTATTTAGCAATAAAAAAATTAAGGCTATGAAGCCGAATGTCTGGATTTTCATGCTCCTTTAATACTTGTTGAAGAGTTTCTCTTGTCTCGGCACTCAGGAAGTTTTTACTAGGCATTAACTTTTCATAAATATGGTTATATTGTATTATACAATATGCGTTTTAAATGCACAACAGCTTAAGGAATTAAAAAGTGAATCAGACACTACTTTTAATCAACACAGAATTCGTCGAAAAGGAGGAGGAAGAAAAACTAGCGAGTCTCTCATACCTGGTTTGAATGAAACTTTTTTAGAAGTCTTAAAATTTTATACAGCAGGCAGCCCAATGGATGAGAAAATTAAATGGACTAATCTCACTCAACAAGAAATAGTTGAAGGTCTGAAAGTTCATGGCATAACAGTCAGCGTAACGGTTGTTCAAAAATTATTAAAAAAGCACGGATATGTAAAACGTCAAGCTCAAAAAAAACAAACAACAGGAATAACAAAGAATCGTAACGAACAATTTAAAAATCTTGCCCGAATCACTGAAGAGTATGAGTTACAGGGAAATCCTATCCGGCCGTATGGATACCAAAAAAAAGGAATTTATTGGAAATTTATATCGCTCAGGAACTCTGTATACTACCGAAACCGTTACCACACTTGACCATGACTTTTTCAGTTTGGCTGATGGCAAAATAGTGCCTCATGGAATTTATGATGTGCAAAATAACCGAGGCTATCTAACTCTAGGTATTAGTAAAGATACGAGTGAATTTGCTTGTGAAGCGATTAAATCATGGTGGATAAATTACGGAATCTCTCTCTACCCTCAAGCCCATTCAATTTTGATTAAATGTGATGGAGGTGGTAGTAATAATTCCAATCATTATATCTTTAGATCGGACTTACAAAAATTAGTTAATGAGCTAAATATAGAAATTAGAATAGCACATTATCCTCCCTAGAGATCCAAGTACAATCCAATTGAGCCTCGCTTATTTTCTCATGTAACTAGAGCTTGTCAAGGAGTGATTTTTACCAGCATTAAGTTAGTCAAAGAACTCATGGAAAAAACCCCCACAAAAAATGGACTTTCTGTGGTAGTAAATGTACTCGATAAAGTTTATAAAACTGGTCGAAAAGTAGCTGAGGGATTTAAGGAAACAATGAAAATTATTTTTGATGAATATTTGCCCAAATGGAATTACCGTGCTGTTCCAACAATTGAGTAGATAGTGAAGTTATTAAATTTTCATTCCTAAATTATTATCAGGCGGTATCTCCGGGTGGTCTAAAAAATACCACCCGGAGAGCGGTTTTATTTCGTAAGGAGCGTAAAAGTTTACTTGCCTCCCCTCCGGCTCGCTCAATCCATAAATGAATAGAAGATGCAACTTTTACTTTAAACTCGGATGTCCAACTCAAGAATTGCTCAATGTTTTGGGTTTGTTGGAATAAAGCGTAGTTTTGAAAACCTTCATCGATCAGGCTGATAAATTTTGCCCCAATCTCTTGGTTATGTAAGCCGGGAAGCTGAATGAGTTTCTTGAAGTGACGACGTAGATGCGCTAGGCATTTCTGTTGAGCTTTCACCGCATAACCATTATAAGCACTATAATCATCAGAACTGAGTACACCTTCATAGCTGGAACCCAGTATAGATATTAATTCCGCGCGAGAACGAGTATCAGCCGCATGAAATAAAGCGAAATCCTGATTGGCAAAAATCCATAACCATTCTTTTACCCCAATGACTACCCAAGGTGTTTCATCGGAATGGATATTTGGCTGGGTTTGGTTTATCCACTGTTTGAGCAGGTCAATACTTTGAGTCACTGCACCATCTATGCGTTCATTTGTGGCTACCAGAGTTCCCATCCCTATTTCGATTTCTCCGAGTT
>Ga0136634_10000150_pt1 | contig 33984 bp, 34 predicted proteins | sample AntDrymUQ8332106_2_FD_104654 | JGI IMG/M metagenome (GOLD analysis project Ga0136634, IMG submission 104654) | Polar desert sand microbial communities from Dry Valleys, Antarctica - metaG UQ833 (21.06) | ecosystem: Environmental > Terrestrial > Soil > Desert | place: Antarctica: Dry Valley... | reverse complement strand
GTCGAGATCGTAAGCGATGTAAGCGAAGTGCTGCCCGGGCGAATTTGGAACCGGATCGACGCGATAGCATTTGGCGCGATATTTCTCGCACGCCGTCAGCCGGTCGGTCCACACCACGGTCCAGGTCGCCGTCGAACTTTCGCCCGCCACCGCGGCGGATGCCTCCACCGGATCGACGCCGTCCTGCGGCGTGACGCGGAACAGCGCGATGATGTCGGTATCCTTCGGCACATAATCGGGCTGCCAATAGCCCATCTTTTTGTATTCCATCACGCCCGCTTTGTAGCGGTCCTTGCCCGTAATTTGCGTGTTGGTCATATCCATCGGGTCTCTCCTTACCGGCCGGGGGCCGCTTGACGTGTTATTCCGCTGCCTTGAGGCTGGCGCTGGCTTTCGGGTCCAGCGCGCCCGCTGCGTAGCGTTTGGCCATCTCGCTCATCGGGATCACCTTGATCTTGGACGCGTTGCCCGCCGTTCCGAACGCCGCGAAGCGTTCGCGGCAGACTTTGCTCATCGCGTCCATGGCGGGTTTGAGGAATTTGCGCGGATCGAATTCTGATTTGGACGTGCTCGCCACGCGGCGCATTTCCGCCGTCGCGGCGAGGCGCAGATCGGTGTCGATGTTGATCTTGCGCACGCCGTGACGAATGCCGCGCACGATCTCATCGACCGGCACGCCATAGGTCTCCTTCATCTCGCCGCCATGCGCCTTGAAGACGTCCTGCCATTCCTCCGGCACCGACGACGAGCCATGCATGACGATATGCGTATTCGGCAGCTTGGCGTGGATCCTCTCGATCACATCCATGGCGAGAACATCGCCGGTGGGCCGCCGCGTGAATTTGTAGGCCCCGTGCGAGGTGCCGATCGCGACGGCGAGCGCATCGACCTTGGTTTCGCCGACGAAGCGTTCGGCCTCGTCCGGGTCGGTCAGCAGCATGGATCGGTCGAGCTTGCCCTCGAAGCCGTGGCCGTCCTCCGCTTCGCCGTGGCCCGACTCCAGCGAACCGAGGCAGCCCAGCTCGCCCTCGACCGACGCGCCGACCAAATGCGCCAGCCGCGCCACCTCGCCGGTGATGGCGACGTTATAGGTATAGTCGGCGGGCGTCTTGGCGTCCTCCCGCAGCGAGCCGTCCATCATCACCGAGGTGAAGCCGTGCTGGATCGCCGAGAGGCAGGTGGCGACATTGTTGCCGTGATCCTGATGGATACAGAGCGGGATCGCGGGATAGATCGCCTCCAGCGCCTCCATCATCTTGGCCAGCATGATGTCATTGGCATAGGAGCGGGCGCCGCGTGAGGCCTGGATGATGACGGGGCTGTCGGTGGCCTTGGCGGCCTCCATTATGGCGAGGCCCTGCTCCATATTGTTGATGTTGAAGGCGGGCACGCCGTAGCCCTGCTCGGCGGCGTGATCCAGAAGCTGTCTCAGCGTGATCCGGGCCACTTTGGCCTCCTTTAGGCTATGATCGTGCGGACTTCGGCGGCGATCCGTTCCGCGGTGATGCCGAAATGGCGATAAAGCTGCTCGGCGGGCGCCGACGCGCCGAAGCTGGACATTCCGATGAACGCGCCGTCGCGGCCCAGCCAGCGGTCCCAACCCTGGCGCACCCCGGCTTCCGTCCCCACGCACGGCGCCGTGCCGAGCACCGCGTCCTGATAGGCGCGCGGCTGCTCTTCGAACAACTCCCAGCACGGCATGGACACCACGGCGGCGCCGATGCCTTCCGCAGCCAACCGGTCCGACGCCTCCATCGCAAGCGACACTTCCGAGCCGGTGGCCAGCAAGGTCACCTGGCGGCCGCCAGCGGGTTCGCGCAGAACATAGGCGCCGCGCTTGCAGGGGTTCTCCGCGAGGGGGCTGTGGCGCAGGGCAGGGAGCCCTTGCCGAGTGAGGCAGAGGATGGACGGGCGCGTCTTTTCCTCCAAGGCCAACTCCCAGCATTCCGCCGTCTCGATCGCATCCGCCGGCCGGAAGACAAGCACATTCGGCATGGCCCGCAGGCTCGCTATATGCTCGACGGGCTGGTGGGTCGGGCCGTCCTCGCCGAGACCGATCGAGTCATGAGTCATCACGTAAATGACGCGGATGCCCATCAGCGCCGAAAGGCGTATCGAAGCGCGGCAATAATCGGTGAATACCAGGAAGGTGCCACCATACGGTACGAAGCCGCCATGCAGCGCGATGCCGTTCATCGCCGCGGCCATGCCATGCTCGCGCACGCCGTAATAAATGTAGCTCCCGGAAAAATCCGCCGCCGAGACCGGCAGCTGCACCTTGGCGTGCGTGAGGTTGGAATGCGTAAGGTCCGCCGAGCCGCCGATCAGGTCCGGCATGACCGGAGCGATTGCATCGAGCACCTTTTGCGAGGCCTGCCGCGTTGCCAGCTTCGGTTTTTCCGCCAGCCACTGGGTTTTCAGCGCTTCCAGCCGTTCGCCGACCTCGGCGGGCACGGCTGCTTCCTGGGCCGCTGCAAAGCGTTGCCGTGTGGCGGAAGGCTGCGCATCCAGCATGACACGCCAGACCTTGCGCGTTTGGGCGCCGCGTTGCCCCGTCTCGCGCCATGCCGAAAGGACCGGAGCGGGAACCTCGAACGGCGCATACGGCCAGCTCAGCGCGTTGCGCGCCGCCGCGATTTCGTCCGCGCCCAGAGGCGAACCATGCGTCGCCGCCGTGCCCTGCTTGTTGGGCGCGCCATAGCCGATGATGGTTTTGCAGGCGATGAAGGACGGATGCGCGGATTGGCGGGCGGCGGTCAGCGCCGCGGCGATCTCGGCGGGATCGTGCCCGTTCACACGCATCACATTCCATCCGGCGGCCTGGAAGCGCTTATCCTGGTTCGTCGAGGTGGAGAGAGATGTCGCGCCATCGATGGAGATGGAATTGTCGTCCCACAGCACAATCAGCCTGGAGAGCTGCAGGTGGCCCGCCATGTCGATGGCTTCATGGCTGATGCCCTCCATCAGGCAGCCATCGCCGGCGATGACATAAGTGCGATGATCGGCGACGGCATCGCCATACCGGGCATTCATCATGCGCTCGGCGATCGCCATGCCCACCGCAGTCGCCAGACCTTGCCCAAGCGGTCCCGTGGTGGTTTCGACACCCGGGCAGTGACCATATTCGGGGTGGCCGGCGGTTTTCGCGCCGAGTTGGCGAAAGCTCTTCAGATCCTCGACTGTCACGCCCTCATAGCCGGTCAGGTACATCAATGCATAGAGCAGCATGGAGCCGTGGCCGGCTGATAGGATGAAGCGGTCGCGGTCGGGCCAGTCGGGATCGGCGGCATCGAATTTCAGGAAATCGCGGAACAGCACGGTCGCCACATCCGCCATGCCCATCGGCATGCCCGGATGGCCGGATTTGGCCTTCTCCACCGCATCCATGCTGAGTGCGCGGATGGCGTTCGCCATGTCGGCATGGGTGACGCCAGCTGTGCGTGTGGTCATTTGATAATTCATTGAGTCGGATCTTTTCTCTAGGCGGAGCGGCGTTTGCGCTCGACGAGTTTCATGATCATCGGCGTTAGAATGAGCTGCATGGCGAGGTCAAGCTTGCCGCCGGGAATAACGATGGAATTGGCGCGCGACATGAAGCTGTCGGGGATCATCGAGATCAGATACGGAAAGTCAATGCCGCGCGGACTGCGGAAGCGAATGACCACCATCGATTCATCCGGCGTCGGGATCCAGCGCGAGATAAATGGGTTTGACGTGTCGACCATCGGCACACGCTGAAAGTTGATGTCCGTGTGGGTGAATTGCGGGCAGATATAATTCACATAATCCGGCATGCGCCGCAAAATCGTGTTGGTCACGGCCTCCGCCGAATAGCCGCGATCCGCCTTATCGCGGTGCAGCTTCTGGATCCACTCGAGATTGATCACCGGCACCACGCCGATTTTCAGATCGCCATAGCGCGCGACATTGGTCTCCTCGGTGACGACGGCCCCATGAAGCCCTTCATAGAACAGCAGGTCGGTATTCCCGGGCAAGGTTTCCCACGCGGTAAACGTCCCCGGCGGCGAACCGAAGAGTTCAGCCTCGCATTCATCATGCACGTAATGGCGCGTTCTGCCCGTCCCTCCCTCGCTATACCGCTGAAACAGCATTTCGATATCGGCCAGGAGGTTGGCCTGCGGACCGAAATGGCTGAAATGATGGTTGCCCCCGCGTGCGGCCTCGGCCATCGCCTCGCGCATGCCGGCGCGGTCATAGCGGTGAAAGGCGTCGCCCTCGATCAGCGCCGCGTTCACGCCCTCGCGGCGGAAGATCTGCTCGAAGGTGTGTCGCACCGTCGAAGTACCCGCGCCCGACGAGCCCGTGACGGATATGATGGGATGCTTCTGCGACATTGAGAGCGTCTCCGAAATCACGCGCGCAGCAGACCGCGACGGCTAAAGAGCGGCGAGCGTTCGAACATCGCGTTCGGATCGGCCTTGTAGCGCGCGATGCGATCGACTTCATCGGCGGAGCCGAAAATCAACGGTGTGCGCTGATGGATGCCGGTTGGCACGAGGTCGAGAATGCGCGCTGTTCCGTCCAGCGCCTTTCCGCCGGCTTGTTCGATGATAAAGGCGATCGGGCTTGCTTCGTAGACAAGTCGGAGGCGTCCGTCCTGATAGCCCTTGCGGGCATCGCCGGGATAGAGAAACACGCCGCCGCGCATGAGAATGCGGTGACATTCGGCAACCAGCGAGGCGATCCAGCGCATGTTCACATCGGCGCCGCGCGGACCCTCCGTGCCCGCTATGCAGTCGTCGATATAGGACCGCACGCTATCGCTCCAATGCCGGTAGTTCGACGCGTTGATTGCATACTCATCGGATGTCGGTTTGATCGCGATCCGGTCCGCCGTGAGGCGGAATTCCCGGCTTTCGGGGTCGAGCGTGAACACCGACGTTCCCTGGCCGAGCGTCAAGACCAACACGCATTGCGGGCCATAAATGACATAGCCTGCGGCAAGCTGCGCCGCGCCGGCTTGCGCGAAGCTTTCCGCGCCCTTGGCAGGCAGGACGGAAAAGATCGTGCCGATCGAGACATTGGTGTCGATATTGGAGGATCCATCGAGCGGGTCCATGGCTATCGCGATCGGGGCTCCGCCGCGCAGCGGCAGCACCTTTTTCAGCTCTTCCGAGGCGATCGCTTCAACCGGGGCGTTACGCAGAGCGGCGATCAGCCGGTCATTCGCCCACACGTCCAGCTCTTTTTGCGCATCGCCTCCGGCCTCGCCGTCGATTGAGGCCCCGAGTTCGCCCAAAAGCGCTCCGTGGGCAATGCGGCTGGCAATGTCCGTGGCTGCCGCGGCAATTGCTTCCAGTGCCGCAGCCGCGGCTGTCCGCAACGGATTTGCGGCGCTCCAGCCGGTGAGATAGTAGCCGAGCGTGATGTGCGCACTCATGACAGCCGCCTCCCAACAGCTTGGTGGATGTCCGGTTAGCATATCCGGCAGCAGCGTTGATGTAACTTTGCCTAAGAGGCCGCGTTTAGTAAAATTATTTGTTCTTTCATCCTTACAAAGAATTTCTTATTTTGGTGTTATGCGCAATGTAAGTTTGAGACAGCTTCGTGTTGTGGCGGCAATCGCTAGGACTGGAAAGGTCCTAACGGCTGCCGATGAGTTGGGTGTGACGCCGCCCGCCGTAACGGTGCAGCTTCGGCAGCTCGAGGACAGCCTCGGCATGGCGCTTTTCGAGCGCACACGCGAGGGTATGAGGTTGACCGCCGCGGGGCGGCATTTGTTGCAAAGCGCCAAGCGCGTCGACGCCGAGCTCGCATCCTGCGCCGAGGTTTTCAACGCGATGCGCGGCCTCAAAGGCGGCTCCGCGTCGATCGGCGTGGTCAGCACGGCCAAATATTTCGCGCCCGCGGCTCTCGGCGCCTTCAAGCGCAAGCATCCGGATGTGGACCTCAAGCTGTTTGTCGCCAATCGCGAGGACACGATCGCGGCTTTGGCCGCCCTGAACCTCGATGTCGCGATCATGGGACGGCCTCCGGAAAACGTTGACCTGAAGAGCGCCGTGCTCGGCGATCATCCCCATGTCATCATCGCGGGGCCGGACCACCCGCTCGTCCAACGGCGCGGGCTCACGATCGCGGACCTTCGCGAAGAGATCTTTCTCACGCGCGAGCAGGGCTCCGGCACCCGCATCCTCATGGAAAAGCTTTTTGTGGAAGCCGGGATAATGCCGCGCTTGGGAATGGAGATTTCCTCCAACGAGACGATCAAACAGGCGGTCATGGCCGGGCTCGGCATTGCCTTTATCTCAGGACATACCGTTGCCGCGGAAATCGCGATGCAGCGGTTGATGGTGCTGCAAGTCGAGGGCTTGCCCATCTTGCGGCAATGGCGGGTCGTGCATCACGGCGAGAAGCGCCTGATGCCGGCGGCGGCCGCACTTTGGGAGTTCCTGCAGCAGGAAGGCCGGACATTTTTGCCAGGCTTCCAATTTGCTGGGCATGCAGCTTCCCGCGACTGAGCTGGACGTGTTGCCTCATGACGAGGCAGAATTGCTTCGCGACCGGCCTGTTCAGGGCACGCGTCAGAGCAGAGCCCATTTGACTGCCTTTCAAATCAGCAGGCTGCTTGACAATTAATCACATATCGTTTGAGCTAGTTTACTGCAGATCACAAATTTTTCTGCAAAATACAAATGTCCACAGGCGAAGGGGTCTAAAACGCCGTGGGAACGCTAGGGAGGCACGATTGAATTCAAATTCCGATCCTCGCATCGAAGCGCTGTACCGCTCTGACCGGCGCGGTGTCATTCTGTTCGTTCTAGCCCTTTGGATCACCATCCTTTTCGTCCTTTATGTGATGTGGAACGAGGTCACCGACCCAAACATCCACATGGTTCTGGCAGTCTCGGCAGGCGCGCTTCTGCTGTTCAACACGGCCTCCATGATCGCACTGCTAAGCCATTACGCGAACGACAAGGACGCCATTTACGGCCTCGATCTGCGTTATCAGGATGCCGCCGCGGCGGCGTCCCGACAGCCTGCCGTTTAGGAGGCTGACATGCGCAAACCCTATTTGCCGCCGGAGCAAAGCCGCTTCGGGCAGATCATCGACGTGCTTGTGATTGTCGCGCTGGTGTTCGGCGCGCTTTGGCTTCCGGCCTTTCTTGGCCTGACCGGCGCCGGGACGGTTAAAACCGAAATGGCAAGCCCGACCTGGGAAAAACTCGGCCAGAATGCGGCCATGGCTGCGCAATGGGAAAAGCTCGGCTTCACGCCGGAAACCGCGGCTCCCAAAATTCTCACCCGCTTCGATTACAGCATCGACCCGTTGGCCATCGGTATCACGATCCTGCTCATCATTTTCTACTTCTTCTTTGTGCTGCGGCATTCCGAAAAGGAATACCGCGAAGTCATCTCAGAGCGGTTTGACGACAACAGGGGGACACGGCCATGAGCGTTTGGAGCTATATGGAATATGGCGCTTGGGGGTTATCCGGCATGATCCTGTTGTGGATGCTGTTCGACATGATCCGCACGGACGCAACTTTCAGCGAGGATTATCTGATGTCGTCCCGCGAAGGCGAGATCGAAATCGCCGAACATCACGACCGGGTCCGCACCGGGGAGGGAGGACATCATGGTTAGTGTTCCCGCAGAATCGGACAAAGCGGCCGCCGCGCGCGAAGCGGCCGACCGCCAGCCACTCAGCCTGTGGCGCGTTCTCGGGCCGGGCCATGTTTGGGCGCTGGGCGTCGGCATCGTTCTGGTCGGCGAGTTCATGGGCTGGAATTTCGCTGTGGGCAAGGGCGGCGCGCTGGGCGCGCTGATCGCGTGCTGGGTCATTGGGCTGCTCTACACCTGTGTTGCGATGATCGACAGCGAGGTGACCTCCACGGTTGCCGCGGCGGGCGGGCAGTACGCCCAGGCCAAGCACATTATCGGGCCGTTGATGGCGTTCAATGTCGGGCTCTATCTCGTCATGGCTTACACCATGCTGGAAGCCGGCGACGCCTTGGTGGTGGGCGATCTTCTCGCCAGCGTTGCCCTGGAGTCGGGGCATGAGGGCTTGCAAACCAAGCCGTTTGTGCTGCTCACCGTGGCGGTGCTCGCGCTGCTCAACTATCGCGGCGTGTTCATGACGCTCACAGTGAATTTCGTCATCACGGCGGCGGCGTTCGTGTCCATCGTCGTGTTCTTCTTCGCCTCGCAGCCCTGGCACCCCGAGGCGATGCAGGCCCGGCAAGCGCTGTTCACCGAACTGCCCTATGGCTGGCTCGGCGTTCTCGCGGCCATGCATTTCGGCATTTGGTACTATCTCGGCATCGAGGGCACGTGCCAGGCTGCCGAGGAGGTGCGCTCGCCACCGCGCTCGCTGCCATACGGCACCATGAGCGGCATGATCACGCTGCTGATCGCCGCCACCATGACCTGGTATGTCTGCACCAGCATCTTGCCCTGGGAGTATCTGGGCACGGCCATCACCCCGCTTTACGACGCCGCGAAGGCAACCGGTAACACGCCGCTGCAGGTGTTCCTGTTTGTCGGCACCATCTTCTCGGCGATCGCGTCAGCGAATGGCTGCATCAACGACGCCTCCCGGGCCTGGTTTTCCATGGGACGCGACCGCTATGTGCCGCAATGGTTCGGCGCGGTGCATCCGAAATACCGCACGCCCTATCGCGCGATCATTTTCCTGATCCCGATCGCGGTGGCGTTCGCCTATGTCGTCCCGCTGGATCAGGTAATCACGTTCTCGATCCTTTCGGGCTTGCTCGGCTACACCGTCATGCCGATCACCATGACGATGTTCCGCCGCAAATGGCCTTTGGGCTCGATCAATCGCGGCTATGTGCATCCCATGCATCCGCTGCCGGCGGTTACCCTGTTCCTGCTTTGCGCCATGACCTATGTCGCGATCTTCCTAGGCTACGGGGCGCAATTGGCCGCCATGATGATTTTCTACATCCTGGCGTCGGCGTGGTTTGTGTTCCACCGCTATAAATTCGTCAGGCGCGGCGACCAGTTCACCATGCCTTGGCCCAAACCGCGCGGCTATTAAGACCATGCCGGCGGCGTTTAGCCTGCTGGTCACGGCGGCGGGGGCTATTGCCCTCGCCGGCCTTTGGCGCAGGCAGCAGCGGGCGGGAGCGGGAAGCCGCGCCGCCTTTTTCCACGATTGCCGCGGGGCGCTTGAGGGCAGCCAGATCGTCTCCCATGACCGCGAATACCCGTTTCTGCGCGGATCGCATCGCGGCAGGCGCGTGCGCGCGACGGCCTTCAGCGAGACGCTGAATGTGCGCAAACTGCCATGCCTGTGGCTTAGCCTCGATATCGACGCGCCGCTTGGTTTTGCCGAGACCATCAGCATCATGGCGAGGCCCTCCGGCGCGGAGTTTTACTCGCCCTTCGCGGACCTGCCCTATCGCGTCGAGGCCGCCGGCATCCTCCCGCCGCACGCAATAGCGAAATCGAATGTGCCGATAACTGTATATAAGCTAGGGGCTCTCGCCAGCGCGGCGCCGCTTTTCGATGATCCGCGCGTAAAGGAGCTGGTTCTGCGCAAGAGCGGGCTCAGGCTGATCTGGCGTTTGGACGAGGCCGAGCGCGGTACGTATCTTCTGTTCCGGCAGTCCGACTTCAAGGTAAAACGACTTGAGCGAGGTGTGCTGGAAACCGTGCTCGCCCAAGCGAGCAATCTGCTCGATGCGCTCGCGCCGGACGTGGCGGGACAGCGGCAGCGATCGGGATGAAAAAGCCAGCCGAATATACGCCGCCGCGGCCGGGAGAACGACCGGTGCATCCCTACATCGTGCTGCTGGTGGCCATCCTGCTGCCCGGCGTCGGCCAGCTGCTCAACCGCATGCCGCAGCGTGCGCTCACCTTCGCCTTTTTCGTGCTCTCGCTCGGATGGATCACCTATAACCTGACCACGCCCGAGCAATCCCCTATCGGCCGTTACGCAGGCGGTATCTTCATCCACGGCTTTGCCGTGATCGACGCCTATCGCTGGGCAAGGCTGCGCTGGGCAACCCGCCAGCAGTCAGCTTGAGACGATGGCCGTGGATCAAGCCGCTGCCTGATCCCTATATCTATTATGCTTGGTTTTTCGTGGGTGTGTGTGCGTTCTGCGTGATGCTCGGGCTATTTTACCGGGTTGCCATCATCGCCTTCACGGTCGTGTTCACGTATTTTTTTCTGCTCTGCAAGGCGCAATACCTCAATCACTTTTACATGGTGATCCTGTACGCAATCCTACTTTCGGTTGCGCCCGCTAACCGTGCGCTTTCAGTTGACGCGTGGATGCGGCCAAGTCTACGCGCAATTTCCATTCCATACTGGCCGGTTTTTGCCGTGCGCGCGCAAACCGAGATCATTCTGATTTATGCCGGTCTCGTCAAAATCACCGAGGACTGGCTCAAGCTTGAGCCGCTCGGCCTGTGTTGCGCGAACAGCAAGCGGACGTACCGTTCGGCTGGATTTTCCAGTATGACTGGGTGATCGCCATAGGAGCTTACGGCACGATCGCGCTTCATCTTGTCGGCGCTCCGCTGCTCCTGATCAAGCGCACCCGGTCTCGTCTATTCCGCTTTTAACATGAGCAACGCCTTATTTTTTCAATATCGGTGCGTTTCCGTGGCTTACCATCGCCGTCATTCTGATTTTCTTCGCGCCTGACTGGCCGAAACGGTTCCTGGACTGGACGCTGCGGCGAGAGACAGCGAAACACCTCATGATCCCTTCCGCCGCGCAACCGGCCGTCTCGCGTGCTCTTATCGCCGGTCTGTGCGTCTGGCTTTTTCTGCAAATCGCGATCCCGCTGCGTTTCGCCACGTTTTCCAGCGAAGTCCGCTGGAGCGGGGACGGTCATCGGTTCGCCTGGCGCATGCGTATGTATGCACGCGAGGCACAGGGTCATTTCGAGGTGCGCGACAAGGTCTCGGGACAATTGTGGCGGGTCGATCCCTATGATCACCTCACTAAGCGCCAGGCCGCGACTATGCTGACGCGCTCGGATATGATCCTTCAGTTTGCGCATCACCTTCGAGATAAGTGGCGCGATGGCGGGGTCGCGGATGTGGCGGTCCACGCGCACATCCAGAAGTCGCTCAACGGTCGTCCTTTTCAGGCGTTTGTCCGTCCGGAAGCGGATCTCGCATCGGTCGAACTCAACCTTTACGCGCCGGATCCCTGGGTGACCACGCTTGAAACGCCACTCGTGGGGGCAGGCACAAGGGCTACGTCTGATCGCTCATAACTGGGCAAATGCAACACGCAAAACTGCGCCAGGCGAAAGTTTTGGGCGACGAACGGGCCGATAGCCGAACCGATGTTGCCCCCGACCGGGAAGAGCGACTGCGCAAGACCATGCCGGCCGCCGGCCGCCACTCGCGCAACGCGGGATGCTTCCGGATGGAATATGGCCGACCCCAGCTCGATCAGCCCGGAAGCCAGCACGGATGGAGAAAAGTGTGCGCGGTTTTCCGCTAGAATCCCGCTTTGAACGATTGAATCTAGATCGCTGTCATGATTTTGATTGACCCAATTTAAAATTATCGCGCTCTAGTTTGAACAGGATGAAACGATGACCAAACGCGACGCAATCTTCCCTGCCGGCCGGCAGGCGCTCTACGAAATCAACCGCTACTCGGCGGCGATCCGGTCGGGCGACTTGCTGTTCGTCTCGGGCCAGGTGGGCAGCCGCGAGGACGGGTCACCCGAACCGGTCTTCGAAAAGCAAGTCCAGCTTGCCTTCGACAATCTCGCGGCCGTGCTGAAGGCCGCCGGTTGCACGTTCGACGACATCGTTGACGTGACCACCTTTCACACCGACCCTGTCACGCAGTTCGAGGCGGTCAACGCCGTTCGAATGAAGGCGATCGGTGAAGCGCCCTACCCGAACTGGACCGCGGTAGGCGTGAACTGGCTGGCGGGCTTCGATTTTGAGATCAAGGTCATCGCGCGCCTTCCTCAGTCGACCTGATCGACGGGAAAACTATCGTGCGTTTCGCGGCTGCACTTCGCGCGCGTATGCATACAACTGCGATATATTAAATCGAACGGGAACGCACAGGGCGGTGGATGATCGATTTTCCGAGGGGTGTCAGGGGATTATTGGTGAGCCCAGATGGATTCGAACCATCGACCTACTGATTAAAAGTCAGTCGCTCTAACCGGCTGAGCTATGGGCCCTCGTTCTGATCCGCATGCGCGTGTTGTTTCGCGAAAATAAGCGCAAACCGCATGAACGGGAATGGAACGGAGGCTATCGGGTACCATACAGTGCCGTTACAATCCACCCTCAAATTGCCGCTATTGCCGGCTCAGGGCCGCTGCAGGCCGTGCTTCGGCACGCCCCAGACATCCGAGCGACTGCTGGATCGTAAGGGCGGCGATGATACATCTGCACCGCCGCCGTTTAGCGCAGAAATTCAGGCGAGATCAAGCCCGGCAGGAACAGCGAGACCTTCGGCCATATGATGACCAGCCCCAGCACCACGAACATGGGAATCAGCATGATCGCGGTGTCCTTGATCGCGTCTCGGACGCGGATTTTCGCCACCGAGCAGGCGATCATCAGACACAGCCCGTAAGGCGGCGTGACGAGACCGAAGGCGAGCGAGACGATCCCGACCATGGCGAAGTGGACGGGGTCCATGCCGACGCCTCTGGCCAATGGCTCCAGGATTGGCGCGCATATGATGATGGCGGGAATGGCGTCGAGGAAGCAGCCGACCACGAGAAACACGAAGGCGATGAAGAAGCCGGTCGCGGCGAAACCCATGCCCCAGGCGGACACGCCGCTGAGAATGGCCTCGGGGATTTTGTAGTAGGCCAGCAGCCAGCCGAAGGTGCTGGCCGTGCCGACGCAGAACAGGGCGATGCCGGCCAGCTTGCCGGTGTCGAGCAAGGCCTCGTAAAGCCCCTTCATATTCATCTCGCGATAGACCAGCAGCGACAAAAACGCCGCGTACAAGACCGCGATGCAGGCCGATTCCGTCGCCGTGAACCAGCCGAAAATCTTGCCGCCGATGATGATGCCTGGTGTCATCAGCGCCGGGATCGCCACCCAACTTGCGCAGAGCAATTGGCGCCAGCTGGAGCGTGGATAGGTGGGGTATTTGCGCGCCTTGGCATAAGCGTGGACGGTGGCCATCTGGGCCACGCCGATAAGCAGGCCGGGTATAATGCCGGCCAGAAACAGCGCGCCGATCGATACGGTGAGGATGCCGCCCCAGACGATCATCAGGATCGATGGCGGGACGATCACCGCCAGCACCGCCGACACGGCGGTAATCGCCACCGAGAAGGAGAGGTCGTAACCTTCCCTGGTCTGCGCCTCGATGAAAATCTTGGACTGGCTGGCGGCGTCGGCGGTGGACGAGCCCGATATGCCGGCGAAGAAGATCGACAGCACGACGTTGATCTGCGCCAGCCCGCCAGGGAAATGTCCGACCATGGTGCGCGATAGCGTCATCAGCCGGTCAGTGGTGCCGCCGACATTCATCAGATTGGCGGTGAGCAGGAAAAACGGCACGGCGAGCAGGATGAAGGAGTTGTAGGCGTTGAAGGTCTCCTGCATCAGCGTCATGGTGTCGAGCCGCGGCTCGATGACGAGGATCGGCAGGCAGGCCAGGCCCAGGGCGAACGCCACCGGCACGCGCGCGAACATGAGCGCAAAGAACAGCCCGAACAGGATGAGCGACGCAATCTGCGGGGACAGCACCGCGCCCGTCATGCGTCTCTCCCGAAAATGGTCCTGATGTCGTCCACGATTTGCTCCCCGAGGAATACGATCCAGGTGATGCCGGTCACCGGCCAGGCGACATGGATAAGCCAGAGCGGCAAATCCGCGAGTTCGGAGGTGCGGTTCCAGGCGAATTTGGTGAATTGGATGCCGGCCCAGACAAAAACCAGCGCGGCGGCGAGCACGCCGAGACGGCCGAGCAGGCGTGCCACCGCTTCGCCGCGCGGCGGGAGGCGCGGCAGGAGGTCCACCTCGAAATGGCTGGAATCGCGCACGCCGATCATGGCGCCGATCATCACCGTCCAGATGAAAAGAAAGCGCGCGAGCTCCTCGGTCCAGATATAGGACGGGATCAGCGCCGTGTAGCGCGAAAAGATCTGCAGGCTGACCGGAATGACGAGGATCGCCACCGAAAACACCACCAGCCAGGAGAGCAGGTCCGCATACCAGCGGGTTAGGCTGCGCCAGAAATTCGGGCGCGGGGTTTGCGTCACATGGGCCATCTGAGGAATTGGGCTGGATGGGAGGGAGCGGCCGGGAGCATGTCCCGGCCGCGGACAGAAATCATGCGCTTGTCAAATATGCCCTATTTCACCGCGTTGATCTTCGCGAAGATCGCATCGGCGCCGATTTCCTTGGCATAGGCGGCCATCACCGGCTCGACCAGCTTGGCCATTTCGGCGCGATCCTTGAACGGGACACGCTTGAGCTTGCCGGCCTTCTCCAGGGCATCGAGCTTTTGCGCGTCCTCGCTCGACTCGATCTTGCGGCCGTAAGCGCCGGCCTCCTTGCCGGCCTTCAGCACCGCCGCCTGAAGATCGGGCGGCAGGGTCTTGAAGGTCTTTCCCGAGAAGCAGATCGGCCGGATGGTGATCGCGTGCTCGGTCAAGGCCAGGTTGGGCGCAACCTCATAGAACTTCATCGCCTCAACGCCGGCGGCCTCATTCTCGCCGGCCTGCAGGACACCGTTCTGAATGCCGTTATAGACTTCGTTATAGGCGATCACCGTCGGCGACATGCCCACCGCCGAGAACGTCTTCGACCAGATCGGCGCGCCTTGCACGCGCACTTTGAGGCCCTTGAGTTCGGCCAGCGAACCCATCGCTTTGTTGATGAAAATGTTGCGCACGCCGCCGCCCGCATAGCCGATCAGCATCACATCGGCCTTCTCGGCGATCTCGTCGGCGACCGGCTTCAGGAGATCGGCGTCGAGCACCTTGTTCCAATGATCGAGATCGCGGAACAGAAACGGCGCGTCGATGAACGGCGCGGCCTTGGAGAAGGTCGACATATGCGCCGGCGACACGATGCCATAATCGACCGCCTTACCCTGCGCCATATATTCGAAATACTGCTTTTCGAGGCCGAGCGCGGAATTGCGGTGCAGCACGAAGTTGACGGGCTTTCCGTAATACTGCTTGACCAGCTCCTCGAACTTCAGCAGCGACCTGTTGAAGGCGTGGTCGTCGTTGAACTGCACCGCGCCATTCAGGGTGATAACCGGATCCTGCGCTCTCACGAGGCTGGGATAGCCGGCCGTCATGGCTATCATGGCCGCGCCAAGCCCGGCGAGAACCGTTCTGCGTTTCATGGGCGTCTCCTCATCGCCGTTCTTTGACGGCTGCTTTCTGAAATATGTGCCCGATTGCGGGTAAAGCAGAATAGCCTGAGCCTGGCGGCGAAGCCAGCGATGCTTGGCCATGGCCTGTACGGTTTTTTCGCAGCCCGTCCAAAGCACAGCGCGAACGCCTCATGGTGCGCCCTTGCTCGGCCGCTCCGGGCAGGCCTGTTAAGGGCAAGCCGTATCGCAACTTGCCAGCATGCGCGCAATGGGCAACAAGAGTAGCCCGCGAGGGCAGCGGGGGAAGTGGGTGGGATGAACGATTTTTTCGTTGGGATTGGTTTGGTATTGGTCATTGAGGGCTTGCTCTGGGCACTGGCCCCGCGCTTTGCCTTCCGTCTCCTTCAGGCCGCCGCCGACACCCCGGAACAGGCTCTCAGGCTCGCAGGGGCGCTCGCGGTCGCCGTCGGGGTGCTGTTCGTCTGGGCAGCGCGCGGGTCATAGCCGGCCAGCCGGCGTGCAAAACGGCGCTTTGTCGCTAGACACTTTCGCGTTTCATGCCAACGCCGTTTTCCTTTAAGATAAACGCAATGCTCCCATATGCGCCTCTGAAGCCGCTGCCATCCCACGGAGACTAGCAGGCCATGAAGAATAAAGTTCGCCGTCCGGCCTACATTTCCCGCGAGGGCCTGAGCCTTCGCGGGCCAAGAAGGCGTCTGGGCCTGCTGGCCGCGCTGTGCCTGGCTTGCGCAGGGCTCATGCTGGCCGTCGCGGCTCCCGCAGTCGGGCAGTCGCGCGGCCCGGCTTCGGTTGCCGATATCGCCGAACGCTTACAAGGCGCGGTGGTGAACATTTCGACCACGCAAAAGTTGAAGGACAGCCGCGAGGTGCCTCTGCCGGAAGTGCCCAAAGGCTCGCCGTTTGAGGAATTCTTCGAGGATTTCTTCGACAAGCAGGACCGCGGGCGCGGCAACCAGCGAGCGAACTCGCTCGGCTCGGGTTTCGTTATCGACCAGTCGGGTTTCATCGTCACCAACCACCATGTCATTGAAGGCGCCGACGAAATCACGGTCAACTTCCTGGACGGCTCGAAGCTGAAAGTCGTGGAAGTCATGGGCCGGGACACCAAGACGGATCTTGCTTTGTTGCGGGTGGAGCCGAAAAAGCCGCTCGTCGCCGCGAGCTTTGGCGATTCGCAAAAGCTGCGCGTCGGCGATTGGGTGATGGCAATCGGCAATCCCTTCGGGCTTGGCGGAACCGTGACCGTAGGCGTCATCTCCGCCACGAGGCGCGACATCAATTCCGGCCTGTATGATGAGTTCTTGCAAACCGACGCGGCCATCAATCGCGGCAATTCCGGCGGCCCCCTATTCAATATGGACGGCGAAGTGGTCGGCGTGAACACGGCGATCATCTCACCGACCGGCGGCTCGATCGGGATCGGTTTCGCCGTACCCTCGACATCGGCAGCGCAAGTGATCGCGCAGTTGAAGGAATTCGGCGAAACGCGGCGCGGCTGGCTCGGCGTGCGCATCCAGACCGTCAACGATGAAATCGCCGAAAGCCTCGGTTTGCAGGAAACCGGTGGCGCGCTCGTCGCCAACATCACGCCGGAGGGGCCCGCGGCGCAAGCTGGCCTTCAGGTGGGCGATATCGTTCTGCAGTTCGACGGCATGGACGTGACCGCGATGCGCCAGCTTCCAAAGCTCGTGGCCCAAAGCCCGATAGACAAGGAGATCGAAGTCGTGATCCTGCGCAAGGGCGAGCGCAAGGTGTTCAAAATCAAGATCGGCCGGCTGGAGGAGAGCGACCCGGGTGCGGACAGCAAGCCCAAAGCGAACGAAAAGCCGCGCAAACAGTCCATGCTCGGGCTGTCGCTCGCTGCGATGAGTGACGAATTGCGCACCCGCTTCGACATCGACAAGAGTGTCAACGGCGTTGTCGTCACCGATGTCGCGCCGGAAAGCCTGGCCGCGGACAAGGAGGTGCATGTCGGCGACGTCATCGTCGAGGTGACGCATTCCCAGGTGAAGTCGCCGGATGAACTGACGGCAAGGTTTGGCGAGCTGCGGCGTCTGCAACGCAAGACCGCGTTGCTCTTGGTCTCAAGCGGCCAGGGGGAAATGACGTATGTGCCGATCCCGCTAGAAGGCGAGTAACGGGAGGCAGCGCCTCACCAGCCGTCTTGCGGCGGCAACCCTCTCTCCCGCAAGGCGAACGTTTTAGCGTTCGCCTTAAAGGCCTACGCGGGGGAAAGGGCAAGAGGGCATTTTAGTGATCAGTGCTGCAAGGCCGCCTGCAACCGCTCGGCGTTTGCCTTGATCTGCGCATCGTCGCCCCGATGTCCGGTCGGCCCCAATTCGACGCCGTCCCAGCGCGGCAGCACATGGAAATGGGTGTGGAAGATCACCTGTCCGCCGGCTGGCTCGGAAAACTGCGCAACCGTCACACCGTCCGCATCGAACGCCCGCTTTGCAGCCTGCGCGATCCTTTGCACGGTGCGGATGACATGCGCCAAATCGTCGGGGTCAGTATCGAGAATGTTGCGCGAGCCGGTCTTGGGAATGACGAGCGTGTGGCCTTCGCTGCGCGGCATGATGTCCATGAACGCGAAGCTATGGGCGTCCTCATAGACCTTGTGGCACGGCATTTGGGCATGCAGGATTTTCATGAAGATGTTGCTGGGGTCGTAAGCGGGTGTGCTGGCCGTCATAAAGCGCCTCGCGATGGTGTCGTCTCGCGCTTGTTTGCCAAGTGGCAGGTGCCGGGTCAAGCCTCGCCGCTATCTTCCGCGTCGCCGCTCTTTCTGAATGGCGCCATCTCCGTAAGCAGGCGCGCTTCCTCCGCCACGGCTTCCCGCTCTTGCTGCAGAAATTGGCCAACCGCCCGCCGCAGGCCGGGATGGGCGAGATAATGCAGGCTGTGGGTGAGCTGGGGGACGTAGCCGCGCGCGAGTTTGTGTGCACCTTGCGCTCCCGCTTCCACGCGCGCAAGGCCATGCTCGATGGCGTAGTCGATCGCTTGGTAGTAACAGGTCTCGAAGTGCAAAAAAGGGTGATGCTCCAAGCAACCCCAATAGCGTCCGTAGAGCGTATCGCCGCCTATGAAATTCAGCGCGCCGGCAATCATGCGTCCATCGCGGCGGCAAAGGATGAGGAGAATGTCGTCGCGCATCGCTTCGCCGATCAGGCTGAAGAAGCGGCGGTTGAGGTAGGGGGTGCCCCATTTACGGTGTCCGGTATCCTGATAGAAGGCGAAGAACGCATCCCAATGCGCCGCGCTCATATCCGCGCCGCGAACCCGCTCAATCGTCACGCCGGTACTCAGGCCTTCCTTGCGCTCCTTTTTCAACGCCTTACGCTTGCGCGAGGCGAGCGCGCCGAGAAAGTCGTCGAAGCTTTTGTAGCCGTGATTGACCCAGTGAAACTGCTGATCGGTGCGCTGCAGGAAAGGCGGGCCGCAATGGCGCTGCCATTCCTCTTCGGTCAAAAAAGTGAGATGTAGCGAGGACGCCTCGTGCAGCCGCACAAGCTCCTTTGCTCCTTGGAGCAACGTCGCCTCTAGGGACGCCTGTTCGGGCCCCGCAGGAACGAGAAGACGCCGCCCGGTGACCGGGGTGAAAGGGATGGAGGCCTGAAGCTTGGGGTAATACCGCCCGCCCGCCCGCTCGAAGGCGTCCGCCCAGCCATAGTCGAACACATATTCGCCCCGGCTGTGGGATTTGAGGTAAAGCGGCATCGCGCCCGCGAGAGCGCCGCCCGGCCTCTGAATGGCGAGATGCTGCGGCATCCATCCGGTCCGCGCCGCGACACAGCCGCTGTCCTCAAGCGCGAGCAGAAAGGCATGTGACAGGAATGGATTGCGCCGGGCCGGGTCGGGATTGGCGCAGGCATCCCAAGCCGCGGGGGCAATATCGGCGATGCGGTCGTGCACGTGAATAACGCAGTCAGACTTTTGATCCATGCAACTCCTGGAAAATGCTAGAGCGGCTGCTCTCTCGGTTAAGGCCGCAATTCCTCAAAAATCATCGCGTCCGCATAGGCGCGCGCCTTGCTTTGCTGCGCTTGCCCGCGCACCGTCCACGCCAGCACGGGCACGCCAAGGCGCCGCAGAAGCGTAACAGCCGGCAGCGGCAAGTCGTCCACATGATAGGCGAGAAAGTCTGGTCTTATGGCGGCAAAATCAAGCAGATGTGTCAAGCGGAAGCGCCGACCGGGGGAGAGGCCGGGCCAGTCCTGGCGCTTATAGCGCATGGACACCATGCCGCGCGGCAGGCCGGGTGCAAAGGTCCGCATGGCGCGGACGCAGCCCGGATCGAATGACATAATCGCAGCTGGCCCGCCATAGCCGGCCAATCGCGTGGCGATTTTCCTTTCGAGCTCCCGGCTTGCATTCGCGGCGGTTTTGATTTCCAGAAAGACCGGCACACGTTCGGCCACCATATCGAGGAACTCGGACAGAGAGACGATGCCGTCGCCGGTTTCCTTGAACGCCACCCGCTTGAGCGCCTGCGGGCTGAGGGCGCAGACCGCGCCGGAGGCGTGCGTCAGCCGCTGTAGGGTTGCGTCATGAAAGACGACTGGCTCTTGGCCCGCGGCGGCCTGGATGTCGGTTTCGATGGCAAAACCGGCCTCGATCGCGGCTCGGAACGCCGAAACCGTGTTTTCGATAATGCCGGCCGGCCGGTCGTGCAAACCGCGATGCGCGATCGGCTGGATGAGCCAGGGCGGTGACGGACGGCGTGCCATCAGTCGATTGCGAATACTGCATCCACCTCCACGGCGGCGTTGCTCGGCAGACTGGCCACGCCGACGGCGACGCGCGTATGCTTGCCTTTCGCATCGAAGAGGGCAACAAGCAGATCGGAGGCGCCATTGAGCACCTGGGGATGATCGCGAAAATCCGCGCTGGCGTTCACGAATCCGTTCAGACGCACGCATTGCCTGATGCGGCTGAAATCACCCAGGGCAGCCTTGACTTGGGCTAGTATGTTAAGGCAGCAGAGTTGTGCTGCTTTCTGTCCGTCCTCAAGGGACACATCGGCCCCAAGCTTGCCGGTATAGACAATCCCCGATGGACCGCGCGGCACTTGTCCGGCTATATACAAAAAGGTGCCGGCTAGACAAAAAGGGACATAATTGGCGGCGGGCGTCGGTGCGGAAGGCAGACTGAGGCCAAGCGCCACAAGGCGCGCTTCGATTTGATCTGACATAATATCTCCAGCCAAGGAACAAGTTTAGTTCCTAGCAGGCGGGCGATGGCTTCCAAAGCGCGTAAACCCCTCTTTTAAGCCAGCACAGAAAATTTATCGCCTGCAAGGGTGTTATTGCCTGGACATCGAGGCGTGGGTTCAGCGTAAGAAGCCGGCAACGCCGATCGCCGGAAAAGCACGTAGCTTAAGGTGTTTGCGAATGGGTCAGAAATGGAAGCAGGCCGCGTCGATGGCCGCCCTATGTTTTGTCGGCATGTCCGCGCATGCGGCCATGCCCGTGCCGCAGCCTCAGACGCCAGGCATCGAACTCGCACCGCACCGGGCCATCTACGACATGAGCTTGGACAAAGCATCTGCTGGCGCGAATGTGTCGGATGTGCGCGGGCGGCTCGTCTTCGACTTTACCGGCTCCGCTTGCGAGGGATTTTCGCTCAACACGCGCCTTGTGACCGAAATTACCGACCGCGACGGTAAGGCGATGATCACGGATCTGCGTTCGTCCACTTGGGAGCATGCAAAAGGAGAAAAGTTCCGCTTTAACAGCTCTCAATTTCTCAATCAGAAAATGAGCGAGCAAGTTGTCGGCTTGGCCGGACGCGTCAAGGACGGTTCAGCGGTTAACGTCCTCATCGAAAAACCAAAAAAGCGGCAACTCAAAATCGGCGGTTCCTCGATGTTTCCGACGCAGCATTCGCTGGCGGTTCTGGATGCGGCGCAGCGTGGGCGCACGGTGGTGCAGGCGAGCATCTACGACGGATCCGAGAAAGGCACCAAATTTTTCGAGACGACCACATTCATTGGTAAGCCGCTGCCTCCGGGAGGCACATACGGGTTAAAGGTCATCCAGAATAGCGACCGGCTGGACGGATTGGTTTCCTGGCCCGTATCGATCAGCTATTTCGAAACGAAGGAGGGGAGCAGCGGAGGCGATGAGGGGACGCCCACTTACGAGCTGTCCTTCCGCCTCTATGCCAACGGCGTAAGCCGGAAACTGCAAATCGACTATGGCAATTTCGCGATCGCCGGGGAGCTGAGCCGGATCGACTTTTTCGAGACGAGCAAATGCTCCGAAGAGGGCAGGAAGGACAAAGCGCCTTAGGCTAGGCCTCGTCCCAGAGCCGTGCCGCGCCGCGCGCTCCGCTGGCATCGCCGTGGAGGGGTGGGCGAACCGAAATTTCGACGTTCTCGGCAAAGACGTAAGGGGTGATCAGCCGCGGGAGCACGGTGTAGAGATGCGTGAGCTTGGAGAGACCTCCGCCAAGGATGATTGCGTGAGGATCGAAAAGATTGACCACGGTTGCCAGACCGCGCGCCAGCCTTGAGGCATGACGGTCCAAAGCCGCCGTTGCAATGGCATCTCCGTTCTCAGAAAGCTGGGCGACCGCATCGGCCGCTCCCGCGCGTCCCGCGTCGCCGCCTTGGCTCAAATAATCGCGATAGAGGGCCGGTCCCGAGACCCAAGTCTCCACGCAGCCGCGCAGCCCGCACCAGCATTCGCGGCCTGGTATTTCATCAGCTAGCGGCCAGGGCAGCGGGTTATGGCCCCACTCTCCGCCAATCCCGAGCGGACCATCTATAAGGCGTCCATGCCGGACCAGACCGCCGCCGCATCCCGTGCCGAGAATAACGCCAAAGATGCTCGCAGCTCCGCGGCCCGCGCCGTCGGCGGCCTCCGACAGCGCAAAGCAATTTGCATCATTTGCGAGCCGAACCGGCCGCGTCAACATTGCGTTGAGATCGGCGTCCAGGAACTGGCCGTTCAGCCATACCGAATTGGCATTTTGCACGCGCCCGTTCGCTGGCGACAGCGATCCCGGCATGCCGATACCGATGGTCGCCCGTCCCTCGCAACCGAGCTGCCGTTCGGCATCCCTTACGAGCCCGGCAAGCGCGCCTAAGGTCGCCGCATAGTCGCCGCGCGGCGTGGCGACCCTGTGGGTGAAGATGTCTAGGCCGGACGGATCAAGAACGGTGATGGCGATCTTTGTTCCGCCGAGATCGATGCCTATTCGCGGCGCCATCGTCATGAGCGGGTCAGAATTCCCCGCCCGGGTCTGGCGTCAGACTGCGTTTGGCAGCCAGAACCATCGCTGGATCTATTCCGCGCTCGCTGGCGAAAACCAGAAGCAGCGACTCATCAGCGGCGATGAAATCCAATATACCGGCGAGGAACTCCGCCGATGCCGCTTGGCTCCTAATGTCGGCGGGAACCAGCCCGGTCGCATACAGAAAGCGGGCCAGGCGATTCGCGTCCGCGGCAAGAAAGCTCAAGGCCTCGATGGAAAGCGATTCGGCCTCATCCCGGCTGAGCGGATGATGTTTGGGCGCTGAAAACGGCATGGCTGGGCAGACAACCCATCGATGAAAGTTTTTAACGATAGAGGATGAAGACTCAATTAGGTTTTTATTACAGGATGAGCGGTAGGATGTCAGATGGAAATTAGTCGATCATCAAGAAGTTGCCCAACATCATGACGCATCCACCGGGTACGCGAGACCGTGCGCGAGCTTCACCCCGAATGGCGAGCAGCACCATGTCCAAAACCGTTCTGATCGTTGAGGACAACGAGCTGAATATGAAGCTGTTCCGGGACCTGCTTGAGGCGCACGGCTACAAAACCCTGCAAACGAGGAACGGCATCGAAGCCCTTTCCCTGGCGCGTGACCACCGGCCCGATCTGATCCTCATGGATATTCAACTGCCGGAGGTGTCCGGCCTCGATGTCACGAAGTGGCTCAAGGAAGACGAGGATTTGCGCGACATCCCCGTGATCGCCGTCACGGCCTTCGCCATGAAAGGCGACGAGGAGCGCATCCGTGAGGGCGGCTGCGAGGCCTATATTTCCAAGCCCATTACGGTGTCGATGTTCCTCAATACAGTGCGCCAATTCCTCGGCGATCAGTAAGCTTCGTTAATCTTGGGGATAACCGCAGGAGGCCAGCGCTGCGGCCGAATGACGCGGCTGCGCATAACTTTCACTTCAGGCAATTTACCTTACCAGCACTTCTTAATTGCGTTTTTTACCGGAAACCTGCTTAATATTAAGGACAGCACGCGAAAGTTCCAGTGATGCCGTAATTTAGCGGCACCTGAGATGAGAACCGCGTGTAGCTTACAGGGGGACGAACATGGCGGGCAGCACGGCAACAGCTTGCAATTTCCGTAATTTATCCCTTACTGATTGACAGAGATCGTTTCCCTGCGGTTGCTCAGGTCCGCCGCATCTCCTGGGTTCCGTAGGGTTAGGCCGGATGGTGACGGTTTGAGTGGCCTCCTCGTTACCGTCGTCACTGTCGGCCACCAAGTCAATGGCCAATGCCCTCTTTGGCCAGTGACTTGCGGACCAGCCCCGTAGCCACGTCGGATTTACCCCGCTGCCGATTAGGCGCGGGGCTGGTCACATCCTTCGTTAATTTCTCTTGAAATACAACTCAGCGAGCCCTGCAGCTCCAAGAAAGCCAATTACTTAATCTTGGCTTCCTTAAACTCGACGTGCTTGCGCGCAACGGGATCATATTTCTTGAGCGCGAGCTTTTCCGTCATGTTGCGCGGATTTTTCTTCGTCACGTAGTAAAAGCCCGTGCCCGCCGAACTGACGAGTTTGATTTTCTGAGTGACCGGCTTGGCCATGGACGCGTCCTAACTTTGGGTATTTTTGGATTGATCTCGGGCTGAAACTTATCAACCCGCGCTCCCCTGTCAAGTGGCGGATCGCGCTATAGCAGCTTGCGATGGAAACAGGCGCCGCGCTTGAAGTAGAAGGGCACCGGTCCGGCGTGGTCGGCAATCTGCCCGGCCTCAAACCGATGCTGCAGATCATCGATAATGGTGCGGGTGATGATGGGCAGGTCGATGCCGCGTGCTTCCTGCAAGGTGACCCAGTCTATTGCGCTGAACTCCCCATCGACTATGTCGAGGCGCGCGGTTATCTGTTCAGCGGCAACGACGAAGAAGCGCGTGTCGAAACGGCGGGCGCGGCCTGGCGGCGTGATCGCCCTGGCGACAAACGAGATTGCGCCGAGCTTTGGCACCCCGCGCGCATCATCGGCAAACGGGGTAGCGATGACGAGACCGGTCTCCTCCCGCGTTTCACGTAAGGCCGCCAATGCCAAAGCATAGGCGCGGCGCGGATGCGCGATGCCTTTCAGCAGCCGTAAGAGTTTGCTCTCCACGCCAGCAGGCAGATCACCACCATGCGGGGCCATATAGTCCTGCGGCTCGACCCGCCCGCCGGGGAACACATATTTGCCGGGCATGAATTTGTGACCGTGATGGCGCTTGCCCATCAAAAATTTGGGCGCCGCACCGCTATGATCGAGCACGATAAGCGTTGCGGCGTCGCGGGGACGGCAATTCGGATAGCGCCCGAGATTGGCTTCGACGGTGAGACGAAGCGCGCTGTCATGGAAAAGCGGCAGGCGCCGCTTGTCGGCAGCACCCTGTTTGGCGGCGTCCGGTGAAGCCCGCGTCAACTCAAGCCCTCCTTCGCCGCGAAGGCGGTGTCCTCTTCCGCCGGATCGAAGCCGTGCATGTAATTCGCCCATTGCAGGCCAACAATCGCCCCCTTTACGATGGGCAGGAGCAGCAGGCAAACGGCAATGCTTGCCGGCCCCCAGACAAGCATATGCACCCAGATTGCCGGTCTTAGCGCTGCTTCCATGTACAGCAGCAACGGCACGATGAGATGGCCAGCGATGAGGATGGTGAAATAGGGCGGGGCATCGTCGGCGCGCTGATGATGGAGCGCTTCGCCGCAGTGAGGGCAATGGTCGGCAAACTTCAGATAACGCTCAAACAGCGGCCCCTCTCCACAGGATGGACAGCGGCCGCGCGCGCCGCGCCACATGGCCGGGAAGACGTCGCGTTTGGGCCTTTCGCCTTGCACGGGCGCGTCGCTGGAAGATTGCACGGGATTTAACTCACGCATGCGTCACAGATAAGCACGCCAGCCCGCCCTGCAAATGGGGTATGCCCGGCAAAATCATTCCGTGCGGCTTTCACGAACCGGCACTATCTTTCGAGTCGAGCGCCGTTGGTCTAACCTCAGCGACGCCGGCGGCCGCGCTCAGGGCCTTGAGTACGGCCGCGTTGATGCCGGGCCAACTTGAGATCGTAACGTCCATCGCTGACAAGTTGAAAGCGCAGCGCTCCGGCTGCTGGAAAGGCTTCCACCAGCTTAACCTCGGCCGTGTCTCCCAGGCGGTAGCTCTCGCCGGTGCGCTCGCCAATGAGCGCATGCTGATTCTCTGAATAGATGTAGTAATCGCGTCCGATCGTCGAGGCTGGTATGAAGCCGTCCGCGCCGGTCTCGTGCAGCTTGACAAACAGGCCGGAACGGGTCACGCCGGAGATGCGTCCGGTGAAGGTCGCGCCGATCCGGCCAGCAAGATGCATGGCGATGAGCCGGTCCACGGTCTCGCGCTCGGCGGCCATGGCGCGCCGCTCGGCCTGCGAAATTTGCTCGGCGATCTGGTCGAGTTCGGGTATTTCTTCTTCCGTAAGACCGCCAGGGCCGAGCTTGAGGGCGTGGACCAGCCCGCGATGCACGATCAGATCGGCATAGCGCCGGATTGGCGAGGTAAAATGCGCGTAGCGCCGCAGATTGAGGCCGAAATGCCCCAGATTGCGGGCGCTGTATTGAGCCTGGGCTTGCGAGCGCAGCACGACCTCGTTGACGAGTTCGGAAAACTCACTGTCTTTGGTCTTGTTCAGGATACGGTTGAACTGGCTCGGCTGTAGCCGGCTGCCCTTGGGCAAGGACTGGCCGATCGTTTCCAAAAACTCCGCAAGCGCGTTGATCTTCTCCTCGCTCGGCGCGTCGTGGATGCGATAGAGCAGCGGCGATTTCAGCTCCTCCAGCATTTCGGCGGCGGCGACATTGGCCTGGATCATGAACTCCTCGATCAGGCGATGCGCGTCCAGCCGCTCGGGCGTAAGGATGCGGGCAACCTGCCCCGCGTCATCGAGGATGATCTTACGCTCCGGCAGATCGAGGTCGAGAGGGCCGCGCTTGTCGCGCGCTTTCTTAAGCGTCGCGTAAGCGGCCCATAACGGCTTCAGCACCGGCTCGAGCAGCGCTTCGGTTTGGGCGTTGGCGCGGCCGTCTATCGCCGCCTGTGCGTGTCCATAGGCAAGCTTGGCCGCCGAGCACATCATGGCGCGGGAAAAGCGGTGGCTGAGCTTGTTGCCGTTCTTGTCAAACACCATGCGCACCGTCAGGCAGGGCCGGTCCACGCCCTCTTTCAGCGAACACAGATCGTTGGACAATTCCTCCGGGAGCATCGGAACGACACGGTCGGGAAAGTACACCGAATTGCCGCGCTTGAGCGCCTCGCGGTCCAATGCGCCACCCGGCCGCACATAGAAGGAGACATCCGCGATCGCGACGAGAACCACATGGCCGCCGGCATTGGCCTTGTCCTCATCGGGGGCGGCCCAAACCGCGTCATCGTGGTCGCGCGCATCTTCCGGGTCGATGGTGATCAGCGGGACCTTGCGCAAATCCTCGCGGCCCCGGAGCGTGGGCGCTTTCAGCGTCGTCAGCTCGGCGTGGGTCGCGGCGGGAAATACGTTGGGGATCCCATGGTTTTCGATGGCGATCAGGCTGATCGCGCGCTCGCTCTCGGGGTGGCCGAGGCGTTCGATGATGCGCGCGCGGGGCGCCAGCGCACGTCCGGTTTTTGTCACCTCGAAACGGACGAGCTCGCCATCGGCGGCATCCGTCCTCTCGCCGGGAGGCAGCCGCCACTCCTTGAGCTGCTTCTTATCGATCGGCTCGATGATGCCGCCATCGCGCCTGTCCCGGTAAATCCCAAGCTGGCGTGTCCGGTCGCGTGGCAGAATTTTAATCGGGGTCGCGAGGTAGTCGGTGTCTTCCTCGTTCGCCGCCAGCTCGATGCGTGCAAGCACGTGATCGCCGATGCCGGGCGCGCGTCCAGGTTTTGCCACCATACAAATCCGTGGCGGGGCGCCCTCGGCCTCGTTCCAGTCCATGGGAATGGCGTATAGATCGTCCTTGCCGGCGGCCGCGATCACTTCAAGCACGGCAACGGAGCGCAGCTGACCCTTGCCGCGAACCTGCTTGCGCGTTTTGCTGACGCGGCCTTCCTCGGCAAGCTCGCGCAAGAGCTGCTTCAAGAGGATGCGGCCCTCGCCCTTGAGGTTGAAGGCGCGGGCGATCTCGCGCTTGCCGATCTTGGCGGGAGAGGACTGAATGAATTCCAAGATCGCGGCCTTCGAGGGCAGAACGGGCGCGGCCTGCGCCTTCGTCTTGCGCTTGGCAGGGATCTTCGTATCGTCAGTCAAGTTGCAGCCTCGGGAGCCGACTGGCTCTTGCTTTTGTTCTTGCGGCTCTTGGTTTTCGCGGGCTTTGACGGCTTGCCGCTTTCCGTCCGCGCGGCGATCAGCTTCACCGCTTCCTCAAGCGTCAAGGATTCGGGCTCGGCGCCCTTGGGTATCGTCGCGTTCACCTTGCCGTGCTTGACGTACGGGCCATAACGGCCCGCGAAAACCTGGATAGCGCCGCCCAGTTCGGGATGGTCACCAAGGTTTTTCAACGCCGACTGGCCGCCACGCGCCGACTTCTTCGGCTCGGCGAGGAGACTTACCGCCCGGTTCAGACCCACGGTAAAGACCTCTTCCGGCCCTTCGAGATTGGCGTATTTGCCGTCATGCTCGATAAACGGGCCGTAGCGGCCGATGCCGGCCATGATCGGCTTGCCGGTTTCCGGATGGCTGCCCACCCCGCGTGGCAGCTTGAGCAATTTCAGCGCCGTCTCCAGATCCATGGTCGCGGCGCTGAAGCCGCGCGGGATAGAGGAGCGCTTGGGCTTATCGCTGTTTTCACCTTTGCCGAGCTGCACATAAGGGCCGAACCGCCCGGTTTTCAGAAAGACGGTCAGGCCGGTCTCCGGATCCACGCCGAGCACCTTATCGCCTGACGATGCTTGCGCCTCGCCGTTCTCCGACGGCGTATCATGGAATTGGCGCGTGAAGCGGCATTCTGGATAATTGGTGCAGCCGACAAAAGCGCCAAACTTGCCGATTTTCAAGCCAAGCTGGCCGTTGCCGCAGGACGGGCATTTGCGCGGATCGCTGCCATCGGCGTTGGCGGGAAAAATGAACGGCCCAAGCATGTCATTGAGCGCGTCCAGCACCTGGCCGACGCGCAGATCTTTCGTGCCGTTCACCGCCGTCGTGAAGTCGCGCCAGAAATCCCGCAGCACGTCCTTCCAGGCGAGTTTGGCATCGGAGATCAGATCGAGCTTTTCTTCCAGATCGGCTGTGAAGTCATATTCGATGTAGCGACCGAAAAAGCTCTCCAGAAACGCGGTGACCAGCCGGCCCTTATCCTCGGGGATGAGCCGCTTCTTGTCGAAGCGGACATATTCACGCTCACGCAGCACGTTAAGCGTTGAGGCGTAAGTCGAGGGGCGGCCGATGCCGAGCTCCTCCATCTTCTTAATGAGGGTCGCTTCGGTGTAACGCGGCGGCGGCTCGGTGAAATGCTGGCCGGCGTCGATGGCGCGCCGGGTCAGCGGCTCTTTCTCGCCGAGCTTGGGCAGACGCGCGTCTTCCTCGCTGTCCTTGTCGTCCACGCCTTCTTCGTAAAGCTTAAGGAAACCGTCGAAAAGCAGCACCGAGCCGGTCGAGCGCAGGCCGAAAGGTGCGCCGCCGTCCGATGCCTCGATCTCGACGGTGGTGCGCTCCAGCTCCGCGCTGGCCATCTGACTGGCGACCGCCCTCTGCCATATAAGCTTGTAAAGTCCGGCTTCGTCGCCCTTGAGCGCGCCTTGCAGCTCCTGCGGCGTGCGGCGGAAATCGGTGGGGCGGATGGCCTCATGCGCTTCCTGCGCGTTCTTGGCTTTGGTCTTGTATTCGCGCGGGCGAGGCGGAAGGTAGCGCGCGCCGAATTGCCCGGAGACGACGCCGCGGCACTCCGAAATGGCTTCGGGCACAATCTGCACGCCGTCCGTCCGCATATAGGTGATAAGCCCGGTTGCCTCGCCGCCAATGTCGACGCCCTCGTAAAGGCGTTGCGCCACCTGCATGGTCTGGCGCGCGGAAAAGCCCAGCTTGCGCGAGGCTTCCTGCTGCAAGGTGGAAGTGGTAAAGGGCGGGGCAGGGTGGCGGCGGTAGCCGCTGATGTCCACCGATACGACATGGAAACGGCAGCCTTCGAGCGCCGCCTTCAGCTGCAGCGCATCCGCCTCGTTAGGGATGTCGAACTTCTCCAGCTTTTTCCCGGCCACGCTGGTCAGCCGGGCCTGAAATTCATGCCCCTTTTCCGTGGCGACTTTCGCCAGGATCGTCCAGAACTCGCGCGAGACGAAGGTCTGAACCTCGGTCTCGCGATCGCAAACCAGACGCAGCGAGACCGACTGCACGCGCCCCGCCGAGCGAGCGCCGGGCAGCTTGCGCCAGAGCACCGGAGAGAGGGTGAAGCCGACAAGATAATCCAAAGCGCGCCGCGCCAAATACGCGTCGACCAAGGGCTCATCGATCCGGCGCGGATGCCGGATGGCCTCCATGACGGCGTCCTTGGTGACGGCGTTGAAGGCAACACGCTCCACGGCCACCCCCTTGAGGGCGCGCTTTTCCTCAAGAATGCGCAGAAGGTGCCAGGAAATAGCCTCGCCCTCGCGATCCGGGTCGGTTGCGAGAATGAGTTTGTCGGCGCCTTTGAGCGCCCGGGCGATTTCATTCACGACGCGAGCGCTATCGCCGTCGATCTCCCACGCCATGGCAAAGTCTTGGTCCGGCAGCACGGAGCCGTCTTTGGCCGGCAGATCGCGCACATGGCCAAAGGACGGTATGACCTTGAAGTCCTTGCCGAGGTATTTGTTGATTGTTTTCGCTTTCGCCGCTGATTCGACGATGACAATATTCATGAGTGATCCGGTGAGATTTCCCGCGCCCGTACTCCATACGGTGTGCAAGCGCAAAACACTAGCGGCCGATTGTAACCGGCCGCGCGCTTGAAATGGCACCGCTTTGGAGGATTGCCGATTTCACTTAGGGCAAAGAAGACACAAGCTGTCAAATGGAGATTGCAAGGCGCGAGAATCAAGTTGCGGCATGCAACCAAAAGGGGTATTGGAGGATAAGGGCTCGATCCACATAGCTTTTAATATTTGAGCCCAGCTTAAAAATTTACCTACGTATTAAAAAATAGGACAATAAGATGAGAGCCCAAGAAAGGCCGAGCAGAATGAGGCCTTATTCCCCTTCTCAAAAAAACGCAACGGATGAATCAGCTGACGATCAAGCCGTAGGCGATGAAGCTAGACCTGAGGAAGTGGCGGAATACCTGGCCGGTCTGCTTGAAAGCGCAAGAGGTGTTGCGGGCAAAGCGGGCCTGACTTTTCTCTCCTATCTAATTCAGGTTGCGGTAGAGGAAGCCAGAATACAGGCCGCGGAGACGCAAAGCTCCCGATTCTGACTGCATGAGGCACAAGGCGCTTCAGAACACCGCTTCTGAGGCGTGCCTTAATGAGACGCATTGCCCGCCATGCCTTTCAAGCCGCCCTGCAAGGTCCAGTTCGAGCAGCGCAATGGCGATCAAGCGCGGACCTAAGCGTGTCGTTCGCACCAAGACATCAATACTGACTGGAGTGATGCCGAGGGCTTCGAGAACCAAGATTCGGTCTCCGCTTTGCAGATCCGCAGCGCTTGCGGGGGAGGTAAGGCTCTTAGGCGCGGCGGTCTGAGCATCCTCATACATCCCCTGTGCGGTTGACAGCGCCGGAGCGAGAACCTCGAGAATGTCCTCGACCGATGTGACAAGGCAAGCGCCGGATTTGATCAGGTCGTTCGTGCCGGCCGCGCGCGGGTCCAGAGGATGGCCAGGAACCGCGAAGACTTCGCGGTTTTGCTCCAGAGCCATGCGCGCGGTAATGAGCGAGCCGGAGCGCTGCGCGGCCTCCACGATCACGACACCGATGGAGACGCCCGATATAAGACGGTTGCGCCTGGGAAAATCTTGGCCCCGCGGCGCAAAGCCGATGGGGCATTCGGACAGCAGAACGCCCTCCGCGGCGATGGCGGCGTGCAACTGTGCATTTTCTGGCGGGTAGATTACGTCGATGCCGCCCGCGAGAACCGCGATGGTGCCTGTCGGCAGCGCGCCATGATGCGCGGCGGTATCGATGCCGCGCGCCAAGCCAGAAGCGATCGTAATGCCCCTTCGGCCAAGATCGCTCGCAAGGGTCTTAGCGAATTGCCGCCCGGCGGCGGACGCGGAGCGCGACCCGACAATCGCCACCGTTGGGCGCGCGGCTAGGGCCGGATCGCCTTTCATGAGGACGAGCGGCGGAGGCGCATCGATATGGCGGAGCCACGGTGGGTAATCTGCCTCGGGCAATGCGACGATGCGCACCCCTTCTGCCGTCGCAGCGCGCATCTCGCGCTCTGCGTCATGCGCCGCGCAAACGCGGCCGGGGCGCTGCAGGCCGCCGCGCCGGCGCAACTCGGGGATCGCTTCCAGAGCGGCGCCCGCGGAGCCGAAATGAGCGATGAGCTGGTAAAACGTGATCGGGCCGATATTCTCGGTGCGAATAAGGCGGATCCAGTCGCGCTTTTCGCAATCGCTAAGGTCGGCGCTAGCGGTATCTCCCAGGCTAAGCTGGGTCTCGGTTTTTGGGCTGGCCAATTCGACTTTCCTCGCCTCGCAGCAAACGCGAAAGATTTGCATGATGGCGAATGAAGACGAGGATTGTCAGCAACGTGAAAAGACCTACGCCGAGCCAATTGCCCAGGGTGGCAAGCACCACGGGCGTGGCGCTGGCGGCGAGAAGGGCCGCCAGCGAGGAATAACGGGTGAAAAAGGCGATCGCCAGCCAAAGACCGGCAAAGACGAGAGCGGCCGGCCAGGCAAATGCCGCCAGCACGCCGAGATAGGTCGCAACGCCCTTTCCGCCCTTGAAATCCAGCCAAAGCGGAAAGAGATGCCCGAGGAAAGCCCCAAGCCCTGCAGAAGCGGCCGCGTGAGGGCCAAGGGCACCAGCGGCCAGGACGGCGATGGCGCCCTTGCCGAGATCGCCGAGCAAGGTGAGCGCCGCGAGCGCTTTGTTGCCAGTGCGCAAGACATTGGTCGCGCCGATATTGCCGGAGCCGATGTTGCGGATGTCGCCCAGCCCCGCCAGTCGCGTGATGACAATGCCGAACGGGATCGAGCCTAAGAGGTAGCCGAAGACGAGGGCCGCCATGAGCGCGGCAATCGCCGGCAACGCCAGATCAGCCATGGCCGTTGCTCCTTACCGTTTGCAACCGTTCCGCGTCAGCGGGGGGTCTCGGCGAAATCATAGACGCAGCGCCCCAACACCCAGGTCTTCAGCGCACGCCCTTGCAGAACTTTCTCGTCAAAGGGCGAGTTTTTCGATTTCGACCGCAAAAACTGCGCGTCTACTCTCCACGGCACCTCCAAATCGATTAGCGTAATATCAGCAGGCGACCCCGGCATCAGCCGTCCGCCGGGCAGGCCGAGGAGCTTGGCGGGCCGGCTTGTCATCGCGGCCAACAACGGCAGAAGGTCGATGGAGCCGTTATGATGGAGTTGCAAAGCGGCCGGGAGCAGGGTTTCCACGCCGAGCGCGCCGTCCGCCGCTTCGGCGAAGGGGCGGCGCTTGAGATCGGCATCCTGCGGGTCATGGCCGGATACGATTACGTCGATGTCGCCGCGGCGCAGGCCTTCGACCATGGCGCGGCGGTCCTCCTCGCGGCGCAAGGGCGGCGTGAGTTTGAAATAGGTCCGGTATTGGCCGACATCGTGTTCGTTCATCGTGAGATGATTGATGGTGACGCCGCAGGTCACCGCGTGGCCCTCGGCTTTCGCGACGCGCACGGCCTCAAGTGAAGCAGCGCAGGAAACCGTCGCAGCATGATAGCGTCCCCCGGTCAACGCCACGAGCCGCAAATCCCGCTCGATGATGATGATTTCCGCTTCGGCGGGGATGCCGGGCAGTCCCAGCCTGCTGGAAACCTCGCCTTCATTCATCACCCCGCCATGAGCCAGGTCGCGCTCTTCCAGATGATGCACGATAAGGGCGTTGAAGTCGCGCGCATAGCTGAGGATCAGCCGCATGAGCTTGGCGTTGGCGAGGCTGCGTTTGCCATCGGTGAAGGCAAGCGCGCCAGCCTGGCGGAGAAGACCGATCTCCGTCATCTCCTTGCCAGCTAGCCCCCGCGTCATCGCAGCCATGGGGTGAACATGAACGATGGCGGTGTCGCGCGCCCGCCTTTCGATGAAATCGACGAGCGACACGTCATCGATGGCCGGCTTGGTGTCCGGCATGCAGATGATGGTGGTGACGCCTCCGGCGGCGGCGGCGCGGCTCGCCGTCGCGAGGGTTTCGCGGTGTTCCTCCCCCGGCTCGCCGGTAAAAACCTGCATGTCGATGAGGCCAGGCGCGAGAAGGTGGCCTTCACAGTCGATGCATTCGGCCCCCGCGCTCGCATCCGCGCCGATATGCGGACCGAGATCGGCGATGGTTTCGCCCCTTATTAGC
>Ga0136634_10000149_pt1 | contig 34126 bp, 22 predicted proteins | sample AntDrymUQ8332106_2_FD_104654 | JGI IMG/M metagenome (GOLD analysis project Ga0136634, IMG submission 104654) | Polar desert sand microbial communities from Dry Valleys, Antarctica - metaG UQ833 (21.06) | ecosystem: Environmental > Terrestrial > Soil > Desert | place: Antarctica: Dry Valley... | reverse complement strand
GCCATAACCTCGATGGTATGAGATCCATCACTCCAGGTACTGTGATTGTGTATCATCCCCCTGATATCGGAGGGCTGAATAACAGTAGCCACTTCTTTTTTCTTTGCCTGCTCAATCACTGAAGCTTTCTCCCGCATGAAAGGAGGAATAAAATGGATCTTTGATTCAGAGAAAATTTTTTCCTCGGAATCCGATGTTTTATTTTCAATTTGTGCATTCCATGCATGTAGAAATTCTTCACTGCAACTCGATTCAAAAAGTTTTTGATAGAATTGATTTTTGGGAACGGAATAAAATTGAAGCAAGATATTTTCTGTCCCTTTGAAACTGGCGGAATTTGCCAATGAGTCCTCAACCTGGTAATTATTTTTTTCCAGGTGAGTGATGAGATCCGTAATAGGAACAGTGGTCACCCATTCCAATTTTTCAATAATTTCTGATTGCCTGCGAAAGGATCCGGTGATATGAAATTCCTGGGATGGGAAAACTTTTTTTAAGCTCTTATCTAAACTCCATGCATACGATTCTGTCTCAGCATATAAATGACTTCCCTGGCTTTTGAGATAAAATGTTATGGAGTCCTCAACATTCTTCTGTGTTTTTTCTCCAAACCCTTTAAATCGCGCAAGCCTGTTTTCATGACAGGCATATAATAACTCCCCGATCGATTCAATTTCCATCTCTTTCCAGATAGTTGCGATTTTTTTAGGGCCGAGACCTTTAATGCTCAGCATCTCAATAAGACCCGGCGGAGTTTTTTGAGCATACTCTTCAAGCACTTTCAAGTGGCCCTCTTTCAATATTTCTATTATTTTTTTTCCAACGGATTCACCGATTCCTTTAAGTGTAAAAATTTTTTCTGATGGAATTTCAGAAACCTGCACGGTGAGCTTTTCTATATTAAAAGCAGCAACGGAATATGTTTTTGATTTGAAGGAATTCTCACCATGAATGTCCATGAGTTTCGACAAGAGTGAGAACTGGTCTGCGATTGAGTAGTTATCAATAACCATATATTATGTATAACTAAAGTTGGTATGAAGGTAAAATAAAAAGTCCCGAATGATTCGGGACTTTGTATTTTCTGAGCGTTAAAGTCAGATTATTTCTTCTTAGCGCTTTTCTTAGCTCCGCCTTTTTTAGCTGCTGCTTTCTTTTTTGGAGCTGCTTTTTTAGCTGCTTTTTTCTTAGTTGCCATGATTTTTTTGAATTAAATGGTTAGTAAAAACAATTATCGATAGTAAAAATAGAAACTAATTCCATACTACCAAAAATATTTTTACTTTTTATTCAAAAAATTTCTTATGCCATCGCAACTATATTGACGATTGTTTTGTCGTTTTTGCTTTTTTTGAATTCAACAAGACCATCGGATAATGCAAATAATGTAAAATCCTTACCAAGTCCTACGTTCTTACCCGGATGGTAAACCGTACCGCGTTGACGTACGATGATGTTACCTGCGATAGCTGCCTGGCCACCATAAATCTTAACTCCAAGCCTCTTGCTCTGTGAGTCGCGACCATTTTTTACACTGCCTTCTCCCTTTTTGTGTGCCATGGAAATTCTATTTGAATTTGTGATGAAGTATTTAGAATACAGAATATAGAAGTTAGAATTCAGAAGTAAAAAATATCTTTTGTAAATCGTACATCGTTCATCCCTTTCGTACTTCGTACTTCGTACCTCGTACTTACTTAAGCTATTTCATTAATTCTAATCTTAGTATAATGCGTCCGATGTCCATGTTTTTTACGAAAGCCTTTTCTTCTTTTCATTTTAAAGGCAATTACTTTATCTCCCTGGACATGTCCAAGGATTTCTGCTTTAATGGTTGCTTTGAGATCACCACCTACAGATAATTTTCCATCACCATTCGTAAGCATTACATCAGCAAATTCTATGGCATCACCTGCATTCCCTGCAACGTGCGGAACAAATAAAGTCTGGTCCTTCTGAACCCTGAATTGCTGGCCGGCTATTTTCACTACTGCGAACATAAATTTTCTAAAATTAGGATCGCAAAGGTAAGGGATTGAACTTGATTGTCAAGCCGGGGAGGGGAATTATTTTGGATGCTGGATATTGAATATGGGAGGTTAACTTCTGAATTCATAAGCTTCGTCGGTGCCCTCCGTGCCCTACCTCCGTGATACCCGTGGTTACATTCGGTCATTGAGGAGGAAAGTTTTTTTAAATCCCGGTTATATTGCGTCATTATGAAGAAAATTTTTTAACCAGAAAGAACACAGATCTACACAGAGGAACACAGAGTGAGGAATCGTAATGATACTATATCAAGTATCCCCCATTCAGCATCCAGTATCCCACATCCAGTATCCTGCCTCCCGACTCCAGTTTTGCCCATTTCCCGAATTGATGTAGGTTTGTTCAATAACGATTGAAACGAGGATATGAAGATCAAATCTTTACTGGCAAAACCGTTTGCCAATTATATTTATAAGGGAATTAAGAAAGGCGTAGGAACTGCAATACAGGATCAGGAAACGATCTTCAAAGAACTTATTAAAGTAGGCAAAACAACAGAGTTTGGGAATGAGCATCATTTTAAAGACCTCAACAGCTTTGAAAGTTTTATCTCGGCAGTTCCAATCCGCGATTATGAAGCCTTTAAAGTATACATCGATCGGATAAAAGAGGGCAAACACAATATATTATGGAAAGGAATGCCCAGTTACCTCGCAAAAACTTCAGGTACTACCAGCGGCATAAAATATATCCCAATATCAAAGGATTCCATCTCGAATCATATCAATACTGCTCGTAATGCCCTGCTTTGTTATATCGCGGAATCAGGAAATGCCTCGTTTACCAGCGGAAAAATGATCTTTTTGTCCGGCTCACCAGAATTAGAAAGAGTGGGAGGGGTGCCTACCGGACGCTTAAGTGGAATTGTTAACCACCATATCCCAAATTATCTTCGAAGTAACCAGTTGCCTTCTTATGAAACGAACTGCATCGATGACTGGGAAACAAAGCTTGATAAAATAGTTGAAGAGACCGTAGACCAGGATATGACACTTATTAGTGGAATACCTCCTTGGATCCAAATGTATTTCGACCGTTTGATTCAATTAAAAAAGAAAAAGATCTCTGAAATATTTCCAAACTTCTCTGTTATGGTCCACGGAGGAGTCAATTTTGAACCTTATAAAGCCCGGTTATTTGAAAGTATTGGAAAACCTGTCGGTTGCATCGAGACCTTTCCCGCTTCAGAAGGTTTTCTAGCTTTCCAGGATTCTACTAACGAAGAAGGACTATTATTAAATACCAACAGTGGAATTTTCTTCGAATTTGTTCCAGCAGGGGAAATTTTCGACGCCAAACCTACACGGCTATCTTTGAAAGAAGTTAAAGAAGGGGAGAATTATGCTATAATTATTAATAATAATGCAGGACTGTGGGGATATAATATTGGTGATACCATAAAGTTTGTTTCTATAAACCCTTACCGGATTGTAGTAACCGGCCGCATAAAACATTTCATTTCTGCATTCGGCGAACACGTAATCGGAGAGGAAGTGGAACATAGCCTGATGAAAGCTGCCGGTGAAGAAGGGGTTCATATAACAGAATTTACAGTAGCCCCCCAAATTCAGAATGGTGATGGAAAATCATATCATGAGTGGTTTATCGAATTTGAAAACATGCCTGAAAACATGATACGATTTGCTGATAAAGTAGATCATAATCTTCGTCAAAAGAATATTTATTATAATGACCTGATTGCAGGAAACATACTAATGCCCCTGCACATCCGAACTGTGAAAAAGAATGGTTTTATTGATTACATGAAATCGATCGGCAAATTAGGAGGACAAAACAAAGTACCGCGATTAAGCAACGATCGCAAAGTGGTGCAGGACCTGGAGAAATATATTGCATAGTTTTTGAGTATATCCGTCATTTTACTATTTCAAACTTGTAAATTCTTTTTCTTTGTAATTCATGGTAAATAGTTTTCCCGTAAAAAGAATAGCCATTTTCGGTTCTACTGGTTCAATCGGCACCCAGGCGTTGGAGGTAATAGCAGCAAATCCTTCTCTTTTTTCGGTTGAGATTCTTACAGCCCATAGCAATGACTCCCTATTGATTCAACAAGGTTTGAAGTTCAATCCAAATATTATTGTAATTGGTGATGAACGAAAATACCAGAAAGTAAAAGAGGCGTTCGCAAAAACGGATACTAAAGTTTTTGCAGGAGAAAAAGCACTCGAGGAAGTGGCAGCGATGGATTGTTATGATATTTTATTAGCTGCAATCGTTGGCTTTGCAGGTTTGAAACCAACATTAAAAGCAATAGAAGGCGGAAAAGCGGTGGCACTGGCCAATAAAGAAACGCTGGTTGTTGCCGGTGACATTGTGATGCAAAAAGCTGTTGAGAATAAGGCACCGATCATTCCCGTGGATTCTGAGCATTCAGCCATTTTCCAATGTTTGGTTGGAGAAACAAGAAATAAAATTGAAAAGATATACCTCACTGCTTCTGGTGGGCCCTTTCTTGGAAAAAAGCCGAATTACTTAGTGAATGTAAAAAGAGATCATGCACTTCAACATCCTAACTGGAGTATGGGAGCAAAGATCACCATCGATTCGGCTACTCTCATGAATAAAGGCCTTGAGATGATTGAAGCAAAATGGCTATTCAATCTTCAACCCGAGCAGATACAGGTGTTTATCCATCCTCAAAGCATTATTCATAGCATGGTTCAATTTGAAGATGGGAGCATTAAAGCCCAGATGGGCCTACCCGATATGAAATTACCGATCCAATATGCACTGGCTTTTCCGCAACGTATTGCCAACAAATTTCCACGCTATGATTTTAAAAAACCCGCTCAGTTAACTTTTGAAGATCCTGACATCAGAACTTTCCGGAATCTATTATTGGCACAGGAAGCATTATTTAAAGGTGGTAATCTTCCGTGTGTATTGAATGCCGCCAATGAAATTGCCGTATTTGCGTTCTTACGTAATCGTATTGGATTTTTAGATATGACGGACCTCATCGAAAGGACCATGAACCACGTTTCATTTATAGAAAAGCCAACATTGGAAGAATATTTTGACAGCGATGGAGAGGCCCGTAATTTTGCGGCTTCGTTAATAAAACTATAATTTCCATCAGTGTCATGCAGAAAACCGGTTTTGTAAGCGTCCGTCACTATTTTACACTAAACTGAATATAATTACATGATTACATTGTTAGCGATTGATTGGGCAGTAGTGGGAATTAAGGCAGTTCAATTGATTTTATGTTTGTCGATATTGGTTGTATTACATGAAATGGGTCATTTTCTGCCTGCAAAATGGTTTAAGTGCAGAGTGGAAAAATTCTATTTATTCTTTGATCCCTGGTTTTCATTGGTAAAAAAGAAAGTGGGTGAAACCGTTTATGGTATTGGTTGGTTGCCCTTGGGGGGCTATGTAAAAATAGCGGGGATGGTAGATGAGAGTATGGATAAGGAACAACTCAAGCAACCCCCTCAACCATGGGAATTCCGAAGTAAACCTGCCTGGCAACGATTGATCATTATGATTGGTGGGGTAACCGTGAACCTGTTATTAGGCTTTTTTTTATTTGCCATGATATTATATGTATGGGGTGAAGAATACCTTCCTACTAAGAATCTTAAATATGGTGTGTATGTAGATAGTCTGGGTAAAAGGGTTGGTCTGCAGGATGGCGATAAGATAGTGAGTGTAAATGGTAAGAAAATTGAGAATTTTTTTAAGATCTCTGCGGATATAATATTAAATGAAGCAAAAACCATTGAGGTTGATAGGAACGGACAGATGGTAAATCTTCAGATACCTGAGGGAACGATTCGTGGAATAATTAGGGGAAAAGGGGAACCCATTGCCTATCCTAAATTTCCTGCGGTAGTGGAGACTGTAAGTAAAGAAGCAAATATTACATCGGGAACTTTAGAGAAAGGTGACCTTATTATTGGACTCAATAATATGCCAGTAAGAAGTTATGCCGAGCTACAGGATTTAAAAAGTGATTTTAAAGAAAAAGAAGTGGAGCTCACGGTACTAAGGAATGATTCGGACACGTCTAAAGTAAAAGTGATATTGAGTAAGCTTGCAGTGATTGGCTTTACCCCGCTTCCTGCAAGTAAGTTTTTAGAATTCGCCAAAGTGAAATATACTTTCCTGCAATCTCTTCCTGCCGGAGTAAAAAAAGGATGGACTACACTGGTGATGAATGTCAAGAATTTTAAATTATTATTTACATCGAAGGAAGTAAAGCCCAGTGAATCGTTAGGAAGTTTTTTAAGCATAGGAAATATGTTTGGTGCAGAGTGGGATTGGGAACGTTTCTGGAGCATGACCGCATTATTAAGTATCGTATTGGCTTTTATGAATATACTTCCAATACCAGCCCTTGATGGCGGCCATGTATTATTTACTCTCTATGAAATGATCACCGGCCGAAAACCCGGAGAAAAATTCATGGAGTATGCCCAAATAGTAGGAATGGCATTATTATTAGGCCTCATGGCCTACGCATTTGGTTTAGATATTTGGAGAGCTTTTTTTAAAGGATAAGCTAAGTTAGAAGTACCTCGTACTTCGTACTTATTTTGGGGCTGTACTGGTTTCGACAGCGTAGATCTTTGAAAGTGTAAGCATGCCGGGCGTTGGACAATTAGCCCGTTAATCTGAATGTTCAAAACAATAAATGGCAATACTCAGTATGCCATGGCTGCCTAATCAGTGATTAGATAGTCATTAGGGCCGCGTGAGCAGGTTCGCCTGTTACCAAGCTCCGCCGCCGACTCAAAAACAAAAATGGGCTGCTGTAACCGAAGGCTGTGACGGTTACTTAAGACCATCCAGCTAAGGAAGTAATTGGTTCGACTGGTTCCGGTTATTTCCCGACAATTAATACCAGGATAAGCATGTAGAAAGCTTTTGGAGAATATGTTTGGACAGGGGTTCGATTCCCCTCAGCTCCACAAAAATCAATGTCAAATAAAGTTAAAAGCCCCCAAACATCGTTTCGGGGCTTTTTTATTTTAGTACTACTCCAAATTGCTCCTTTCAACTCAAAAAACCAGTGAGTAATTGACCGGAGCATTACTATGCGTGTGGAACATGGCCGGAACGGATAAGCAGTGTTCTATAAAAGGAGCCTGGCCATTGGTTAGCGGCTTTCATGCCACTCATCTGGAAGTAGACAATAAGAAGATAAGTCCTGAAAAGGGAAAAATAAATGCAACTATTGGGCAAAACCGGGTACAAACATTTCGGTTATTTTAGTGCGCATTCTATTTTTTTAAAATACAAATTGGAAAAAAGGGGGAAGCCAAAAACCATTTTCTGTGAAACATAATTTAGTTTAAATTACATTCAACTGCCAATTAACGATTGTTTATCCATGCTTGATTGCCTGCTTCGCATACAATACCACAATGATCAATCAGCCTTTAAATATTTTTATGAGCAACAGATGTTTTCACTGTTTCGCTTCGCTTTCTCTTTTCTTAAAAATAAGGAAGCTTCAGAAGAGGTAGTGAACGATGTATTCTTACGATTGTGGGAAAAAAGGCACACCCTCGATACTATTAAAAACTTAAAGGTTTATCTGTATACTGCCGTTAAAAACGGTTGTTTAATTTACCTGAGAGATAATAAAAAAGCAGAAGCCATAGACCTCGATAGTGTGGAGGCAGATCACTTTTATTTTACATTGGATGCGCAGCAATTGCTGCAAACAAAAGAACTTCAAAAAGCGCTGGAAGAATCTATCAATAGTTTGCCCCCCAAATGCAAACTTATTTTTAAACTTGTGAAAGAAGATGGACTTTCCTACAAAGAGGCAGCCTGCCTATTAAGCCTTTCCGAAAAAACGATCGATAATCAGTTGGTGACTGCCCTGAAAAAACTACATTTTGTTCTGAGGCCATTTTTAGAGGAGTTTGCTGCTTTTTCTTCCTCCAAAAATAATTCAAAAAAATAATTACCGGTTATAGGGGATCGTTCTCTTTTTTGTTTCTTAATAAGAAGCACATTCCATTTTTCATGATTCAAGACAGGATATTAGAGTTAACAGCTCTTAAAATTGGTGGCGCAGCTACAGAAGAAGAAGTATCAGAGCTGCAGGCTCTATTGCACCAATATCCTCAATACCGCTACCTGCTCGAAGTAGTTAATAAATTAAGCACCAACACACAGCACCTGGAAAAAATGGAAAAAGCAGAAGACCTCGTCAAGCATGGGTGGGATCAATTGCAACAGAAATTAAATGTGTTTCCCGAAGTAACCGTAGAAGATACGGTTCAAAAACAACCACCGGTTATTTTGTTCCGCAGAACCCTTCTTCGCATAGCTGCCGTGCTCATCCCCGCCATGGTGGTTTTTTTGTTCTTGTTTAAGTTTAATAAAACGCAGCCACCGGCTCAGGTAACATTTCATGAGGTCAACATTCAAAGAGGCCGTACCTCCACAGTTACATTACCCGATGGATCTACGGTGTGGTTAAATGCAGGCAGCAAGCTTACTTATCGGGATGATTTTTTAACCCATAATGAACGAACCGTAACACTAGAAGGGGAGGGCTATTTTGATGTGGTAAAAGATAAGGCACATCCTTTTTTGGTGCATACCTCAATCATTACCGTAAAGGTATTAGGAACAAAGTTCAACCTAAGGGCCTATGCGCAAAGCGAGAATATTGAAACGACTCTTTTTAGTGGAAAGGTAGAAGTAAGTCTCAATAGCGAACCTGGAAAAAACATATTGCTTTCTCCGTATGAAAAATTAATTGTACCGAAGCAACTTCAAAAAGAAATGGCTGATAAAATTGCCCCCAAAGAAACAACTGTAAAATACCAGGTAAGCACTTTGCCAAAAAATGCCTCGGACACTGCCTCGGCTCTTGAGGTAGTGTGGATGAGAAATAAACTGGTTTTTAATAATGAGTCTTTCGAAGCAATAGGTGCTATGCTGGAGCGCTGGTATAATGTGCGTATTGTTTTTTTGAATGATGCGTTAAAAACAGAAGTGCTAAGCGGAACGATTGAGAGAGAAACATTAGACCAGGCTTTGCAACTTTTACAGATGACCACAAAATTTCACTATGTCATAAATAAAAATGAAGTCGTAATAACCAACTAACAATTACTCACCTAAAAAATTGACTTGCTATGTTGCTATACATACCTACATAATGACTTACAGAAAAAGGAAGAGTGGCGACTCTTCCCTTTAAGGCTGTACTAAGGAGTACGTTAAGAAACTTAAACTTCCTTACTCCTATTCATTTAACCTCTTAAAACAAATCTATGCTAAAAAAAAGATTTGACATAACCCGTTTTATGTCATCTCCCGCATGCAAATACTTCTTTATTATGAAATTGTGCTTTCTTCTATTGGTAGTTGCTACTTTTAAAGTAGTTGCAAGGGGCAATGCACAGGAGCGTTTTACTCTGAACTTCGAGCATGCCAAAGCGGATAAAATCATAGAAGAAATACAAAGGCAAAGTGCTTACCGGTTTTTTTACAATTATAGTCATATACTGCAATTGGGCAAAGTGGACTTAAAGGTTACCAATGCCCACTTAAAAGAAGTACTGGAGCGACTGTTCAATAATAAACTGAGCTACCGTATTATTGACGACCGCATCATTGTGATCCAGGCAAGCCAAATTTCTGCCACTCAAATAGAAATAAAGGGAAAGGTGGTATCGCAAAACAGTGAACCGCTCAGCGGAGTTAGCATTAAAGCTAAAGGAAATCAAACTGGAGTTACTAGCGACGGCAACGGGGAATTTGCATTGTTAGTAGAAGAAGGCGATGTGCTGGAAATAACGCATGTTGGCTATGAAAAACAAACGGTGACCATCATAGGAAAAACGGTGCTGAATATTGTATTGAAGCCTGCTATTTCCAATTTGAGTGAAGTGATGGTGGTAGGTTATGGAACACAGCAAAGAAAAAATATGACCGGCTCTGTTACTACTTTAGAACCAGCAAAAATTAGCACTTTTAAATCATCTTCTGTTGATGCAATGTTACAGGGACAGGGAGCCGGGCTACAGGTAAATCAGTCAAATGGCACAGTGGGTGCCCCATCACGGGTTTTGATACGGGGCACCAATTCCATCTTTGCTGCAGCAGAGCCATTGTGGGTGATAGACGGAATCCCTATTACTCTTTCCGCTGCTTCTTCTTTAATGGCCACTATTAACCCAAACGACATAGCAACAATTAGTGTATTGAAAGATGCAGCAGCCACAGCTATTTACGGTTCCCGCGGAGCTAATGGTGTAATCATTGTAACCACTAAAAAAGGCAGAGGCAATGAAGGCACTCTGAATGTTGATGTAAGTGCAGGTGTACAAAGCCTTGCAAAAGACCCCGACGAAATGGGTTTTGCTAATACAGAACAGTGGATTGCCCTGGTAAATCAGGCAAGAACTAATTGGGGATTAAATGTGCCAATTACCGATGCTAGCGAATTAAAATTACTTCCCCAGTTATCCAATATTGGGCATCCTTCCGTTAATCAGGTATTTACACCGAACCTGATTGCTAATACCGATTGGTTTGACCAGGTATTGCAACAAAGCGCTTATCAGGAAGTAAATATCTCCGCCTCCAGAGGATTTGAAAAGGGAAATATTTTCGCTTCAGTTAACTATCGTAAGGATAAAGGTGTATTGGTGAATAATAGCATGGAGCGTTATACAGGCCGTATAAATGCAGAGATGCAACCGGTGAATAACGTAACTGTGGGTATTCGTCTTACAGGTGCATATGAAAAATTAAAAAGGGCACAGGATGGTGGTGCGCCGAGTGGTAATACAAATTTTGCAAATGGTGGCTTTACACAGGCTGCTACCGGGTCCTTGCCTATATTCCCTGTGTATTATTCCGATGGTGCTTACTTTAATCGCTTGTCGGGAAACAACCTGGCAGTATCGGCAGACAAAAATAATTTCAGGAACGAGGCGGAGATATTTAGAAGCATTGGTGGCTTATATGCAGAATACAGTTTTCCTTTTGTCAAAGGTTTGCGTTTACGCACGGAACTTTCGGTGGATTACAACCAGCAAAATAATTTGTCCTGGGCATCGGCCAGCGTACGACCAAGCAGGATGAATTATGCAAACTTAAACACAGGTGCTAACCGGAACTTAAATACTAATGTTTATGGTACTTATGACCGAAGGTTTGGTATCAATCATTATTTAAATGTTGTAGCGGGTACAGAAGCACAACGGTTAACCCAAACAGTTACCAACCAGACTGGCGAGGATATACCCGGTACCAGCCAGGATTTTGGCGTACCCTTGAGATTGATCGGAAATACTACTGCTACTTTTAATGCAGGTAGCGAAAAATATTTTAAATCTTATTTTGGCCGTGCTGGTTACAGTTTTAAAGAAAAGTTCTTATTGGGTGGCAGTTATAGAAGAGATGGATCTTCTATTTTCACAAAGGACTACCGTTGGAGTAGTTTTGCCGCCATATCGGTGGGGTATGTATTAACCAACGAGCCTTTCATGAAGAATCTCAACTGGTTAAATTTTGCTAAGTTCAGGGCAAGCTACGGGCAAACCGGCAATGAAAGTATTCCCTCCGTACAGATGGACCAGTATGCCAACTGGCCGGTGTATTCAACATCACCCGGATCTTTAGTGCTTACTGTTGTGGGGGCTCCACAACTTTTCTGGGAAACCACAAATTCTTATAACGCGGGTATTGACTTTGCACTTCTTAAGGATAGGCTATCCGGAAGTGTAGAATATTATAGAAGAGATGTCGAAGATTTATTGTTCCAGGTTCCTATTGCCCCTTCCAATGGATTGCAGTTTGGTGCCTCTAGTATTTGGGCTAACGTTGCTGACATGCGCAATAAGGGCTGGGAGTTTACGCTAAACAGTAAAGTCATCAGTACTAAAAATTTCTCCTGGACTATCTCCTTAAATATTACCACTAATAAAAATAGACTGGTATCCATTACCCCTGAGCTGGATAAAAAAGGGAGCGGTATAAACCTCGACAAAACCCGAAGCATCTCAGGTGAAGCCCTTAGTTCTTTTTACCTCGCCCATTATGCGGGTGTAGATCCGCAAACAGGCGTTGCAATGATCTACCAGGTGGACAAAAGAAAATATGACAGTACAGGAAAAACAGTTTTTACAGATACTCTCCTTCCCGCAACCAGTTCTAATATTAATAACAACAGAACCTTCCTTAAAGGCAAAACCACATTGCCTACTTATTTTGGCGGCCTTACTAATTCTGTGCAATACAAAGGTTGGGAGTTATTAACCATGATTACTTTCCAGGGTGGCAATTACATTTATAATTCGGCAAAAGAAAATATGCTATTGGTAGGCACGGGCGGTAGTAACCTTAGCACAGAACTGATAGGAAATACCTGGCAGAAACCGGGCGACCAGGCATTATACCCCCGCCTTATGTGGAGGAATTCTTATAACATTAATAATACTGGCGTACCACTTTTTAATACAAACGGTACTCCTAATAACAATCAGAATTACAGTACCAATGGTAATTTAGATCGTTTTTTAGAAAAAGGAGATTTTTTAAGGCTTCGCGTTTTGCAATTGGCTTACACATTACCACAGGGCCTGACAAAAAAAGCATATATGCAAACCGTGCGCTTGTACGTGTCGGCTAATAACCTGTTTACAAAAACAGAATTTACGGGCTGGGACCCTGAGATTGCCAAAGTAGATAGTGACGCAGCAGGAAGGAATCTGACCCAGGGAGTAGCAGGTAATTCCGTTCCTCCGCTACGTACGTTTAATGCAGGTATTAATATCACTTTTAAATAAAAAAAAGATGAAACTTATTTTTATTGTCGGTTTTTGTATTCTTATAGGAAGTTGCCGTAAAAATTTTTTTGAGCTGAATAAGGCACAAGAACCGCCGGTTCAAACCGTTGCAGATATAAACCGGGCCGTTGCAGGTACTTATTATTCCATGACAGGAGCAGCAGGTAATAGTTCCAATTTTGATGCATTGGATTTGTTCGCTGCAGCCATAAGCGATGAGTCTGTTGCTATTCCTAAAGCAGCAGAAAAGTTAGAGGTAATGGAATTATATCAGCGTCAGAATACAACACAAGGCATCGTTACAAATAGAATTTTTATTCCTTCTTATGGCACAATTGCAGCCACTAATAGCTGGCTGGAAGTCATCGAATCAGGGTCTTTAAATACGCTGCCCGGTAAGGATTCACTTCCTTTTTTTGAAGGCGAATTAAAGTTTCTGCGGGCCTATAACTATTGGATACTGACAAAAGTATTTTGCCCCCCATATGAAAATGGTGGAAGTAATGATAAAAAAATTCTTCCTCTTCGTTTAAAACCTACGCGAAGCCTGGCGGATGCCAATATTCCTGCATCCCCCACAAGTGAAATATATAAAGCTATTGAGAAAGATCTGATAGACGCTGTTCAAAAATTACCAGCTGTTAGTCTTGCTCCGGGCCGTACTAATAAGTTTGCAGCTGCAGCTTTATTATCCAGGGTACAATTTCAGATGGGCAATTTTTCTGAAGCAGAAAAACAAGCAAGTTTTGTTATAGAGCAGGGAAGTAATTTTAATTTAACTGAAGACCCTATCGTTGCTTTTAACAGGGACTGGAGTGGCAATGGCAAAGAGATTTTATGGTCTTATACAATTGGAACAACACCGGCAGCACCTAACGGTTTGGGTGGGGTTAACAGTAACTGGAAAGTTCCACGCCATTTTTCATTCTTTAATTTTAACGTAGCGAGTTCAGATAATACAATTCCAGGCAATGGAGGAGGGGGCATATCTGCCAATCCATTAAACAGGACTATAGCCGTCAGCACCTCTGTATTAAAATCTGTAGGATGGATGAATACTTCCGATTCAACACCTACACAGGCTGCAAAAAATGATAAACGTTTTTCACAATTGTACACTTATATAGCAGGTACAGATCCAAAATTTACGGCTATACCACGCCGTTTATATTGGATCAATAAGTTTTACCGGGGTCCTCAATCAGATTACAGAATAGGTGCTGTGCCGCTGATTCGTGTTTCCGAAATGTATCTTACCCGTTCCATTATCCGTTTCAACAAAGGCGAGAAAGCCGCTGCTGCAGCGGATCTAAACGTTATAGCTGCCAGGGCATGGGATGCGGCAGCAGCAGGATCAGGTTTTGTTCCCATTACTGAAGTTGCAATTACTGCTCAGATGATACACAATGAGCGCTGGAAAGAACTTTCATTTGAAGCTGACCGCATTTTTTATCTTCAGGCATTAAAAATAAATATCCCGAATGGAGATAGAGATGGGTCTACCATCCCTTACAATTCATCTTCTTTCTATTGGCCTATGCCACTAAATGAATATGACTTAAACACAGGTCTTTAATGTATAATTAAAAGATAGGTATTACATGATGAATATCCTGCAGAAACCGGTGTTCTGCAGGATATTCTTTAAAATACTTTTCGTAATTTATTTCTGGAAAGAATATTTGATTTTACGTAAACGTAACATGTGAGATATACAGTTACTAAACACAGCGTATGAATTCAGACGGTTTTCATTCAGCAATTTTATCGTGTCAGCAAAACATGAGGAGATTTTGTTACCGCTTGTGTTATAAGGAGTAAATTTTAATCAGGATCAGCAGAGAGGTTATCAGAAATGAAGCTAGGGCATATTGCCCAGGTCAAATACATCAAAATCATTCAATCCGCTTAAGCCGGATGTTACGAAACTCTACCTTCATTGGCGGCCCTACATGCACCTGAACCCCTAGCATTCCTGATGATTTGCCATTTGTTTTGTCATTGTCTGTTACATCACTCATCAAAACATTGTTCACAAAGTGTTGCAACCTGTTCCCTTTCGCAACCAATCGAATGTTATTCCAGTCCGATAAAATATGAGTTTTCAAAGAGTCTTTATCACCCAGATAACCTGTTACCGTTCTTTCTAACCATGCATTGTTTTTGATTTGGTCCTTAAGATCTGCGGATGAATTCTTCGGTGCATTCACAGTAACGATCTCCCCACGGTATGCAAGGGTGGTACGTGCTCTCTCTTCATAATTTTGACCCGTATAACGATTCGCGCCATCTATATCCGCCTGGTAGCCTTTCAAGGCATGAGGAATATCGGTTAATGGTTCGCTTCGATAATTGATACCGCTGTTACCGTCTTTCGTTATTTTAACATCAAGGGTTAACTCAAAGTCGGCGGGTTTGCCTCCCTGCCAAATGATGAACGAATTTCTTTTTAATATTGTGGCAGGTGTAATCTCTCCTACTAAATTCCCATTTTCAACTCTCCAGTGTGTTGGATCCCCTGTCCAGCCGTTAAGCGTTTTGCCATCGAAGATGGTTACGAAGCCATCGTCATTACCTTTCTTTGCACCCGGAGATTGACATCGGGCTGATAGTAAGATTGTTGAAATTGCTACGCCAATTATTATCTTGATTGGAAGGGTGAAGCTACCTGGTCGCTGCATGGTTATATTGTGTTTTGTTAAACGAATATATTCTTCTGTCTACAGATTACAACGAGTGTTTGCTACTCATTTCTTTTATAAATTTCAATCCTTTTTCAGCAATATCCCATGGCTTCGAATATTCCCGCCATACCCCGATAGCATTCGCAAAATCAGGATCATTGCGCGAAAAGGCTTCAATGGTCAGCCAGCCCTGGTAATGTATTTTTGCGAGACTACTGAATGCCTCACCAAAATCAACATGTCCATCGCCCGGGGTGCCGCGATCATTCTCACTGATATGAACATGCGCCAGAAGCGGAGCGATGGTTGAAATGGCGTTAGCAAAATTCTTTTCTTCGATATTGGCATGATGGGTATCGAACATCGCTTTTACGTTGGCGTGATTGGCGGTCTTCACCAGGCGGGTCAACTGCTCCATGGTATTGCATAGATAACATTCAAAACGATTGAGTGCTTCCAACGCAAGCGTAATGCCTGCCTGCCCCGCATAATCACCGGCAGCCCTGAGCACTTCCGCACTTCGCTCGTATTCGATATCCTCGGGAGCCCGCTTTGCAAATATGGAATGGGCCGAATGAAAAGGACCGCACAATATCGTTGAATGTAAATCGAATGCACGATCAATGGCCCATTTTATCCGCTCAAGAGCTTTTGCTCTTACTGCGGCAGATTCGCTTACAGGATTTTCATCTTTGCCCACTACAAAAACAGTTGTTGCCTCCAAGCCAATCTCCCTTGAATAATCACCTATAGATTTATACGCCGGGATATCCGGTGAACCTATCAGGAATTCCACCCCATCATAGCCGATAGATCTCAACCTTTCTATGATCGGTTTTAAATCATCTGAAATGTTAGCCGACCATACGAGGACGTTGAATCCGATTTTATTCATACGTTAAAATAAGATTTTTAAACTGGTATCCCTTAGAGGTTTATTTAACGATGCCACGATATGGGACATTGATTTCTATTTTACCCGCCCAAATTTTTGGAACCTGTTTCCCACTCGTCCAATGAATTGCGTTGATGAGCAGCCTCTGAAAAGCTTCAACATTAAAATCCTCAGGATGGCCGAGTGTTGTAATGAAAAATTTCGCGCCATAACTATTTATGCCTGTCCACGCCACCGGGTTGTCGATGGATTCTTTATCAGGGTTCACCGAGCGTCCCGTTAACAACAATCGTGATCCTTTGGCAGGATAATCAGGCAACACTTTATATAACCACGATCTCACATGAAAATTATTTCCGACGCCTGTAAGAATCGGATCTTTTGCCGCGGCTGGAATGATCGTGACATCGGTACTGGAATTATGCCCGTAATGAGTATGATTGGCTTTGCCACCCCAACCCGGAGGTGCATTGAAGGCCAGTTCCCCAAAGGCATTCCATTTTTCTAACTCATGCCCTTTTGGATAATTAAAAGCATGTGTCGTAGTGCGTAAACCGATCAGGGGCTTTTTTGTTTTTAAGTAGGCTTCAATATGTTTTAGCTGTGCCGCCGGCAGGCGCCGCCAACGAAGAAAAAAAACAGCGACATCAGCTTCTTGTAGAACTTCTAATCCAGGAATATTTTCTTCTGCGTTCTGATCGGGACTAGCTGTAACAATCTTTGTACGAAACCCATAATTCTTTTCCAATTCAGCCGCAATGAATGGAAGAGTGGATTCACCACTGTATTCATGATCTCCCGCTACAAATACAACCAGTGGCTTTTTATCATTTCCATTTTTTCTGGTCTGCGCACAGGATGTTTGGAGCAGAATGCTCAGAAAAAAAATGGATAATATATATTGAAATCTTTTCATGGTAATTGATAAATTGGGTAATCGTATGAATGATGCTGATTAGTTTTTACTCTCCAGGGGATGTTGTTTTAGTAATTCCTCCGGGGAATAGAAACCTGTCTTGTTTTTTGTTGCTGCTCTCACTTCCTTCACTTTCCCCGCCTTCACTGCCGAAGCTTTGTTGCCAAAGGCATTTCGTACATAAGTTATTACAGCTGCAATCTCAACGTCATTGAGCATCGCGCCAAAAGCGGTCATCGGTACCTGGCCCGGATATTTTTTTCCCTGCACTTCCATAGGTCCATGTAATCCATTTAAAACAAGTTTGATTAATCGGTCCTGGTTTCCTATCACCCAGTGGTTTGCAGTAAGCGGAGGGAAGCCGGATGCAGGCAAACCCTTGCCATCTGGCTGATGACAGGTGCCACAAAATCCTTCACGCATGTAGATCGACATTCCCTGTTTATATAGTTCAGCTTCATCTCCTTTCAATGTGGTTTTGACCAACTCTTCTTTTTGTGCCTTGAGTTCCCGACCATTCAAATGGGCTAACGCTGTTTCATAAGGAGGCCGCATCCATTCATCTAACGGACTTTTGCCTGCTTCCATAACAATCGGCAGGCCCGTAAGTTTTCCTAGCCAGGATGCGGCTACAATGGCTTCGAGCCGAACGCGACCATGCTGATCCTTTGCAGCCGCCATGAGCAGCTTCCCCTGTTCAGGAACCTGGTGACCGGTATAACGCAGAACGCGAACCGCAGCTGCTCTGGCTCTGTAATCTCTTGCCTGAAGTAATTGTCGAAGAAGTTTTTCGTCGACCTTATTCATCCCCCAGCTTACCCATAATCCTTCAAGCAAATGGTGTTCGTACATGCTATCGTTTTTGTCAAGCTTTATAGTCCAGGTGGTGAGATACGAAAGTACATCAGCAGCAGGCCTGCCCCGAAGTTCGCGACGCGTTCGGTATCGGGTACGGTACTCCGGTAGTTTAAGGTTCTCGAAGAGTTCTGGTATACTTGCCCCATGCACTTTTGCCGGTTGTATCAATGGGCGTGATGGATAAGTTATCCTGTAGACCCTTCCGTGTACATGATCTCGAAGCGGATCACGTGCATTGTGCTGCATATGACCGATCAGCACATTATGCCAGTCGACCACATATAAAGATCCATCTGGCGCAAACTCCATATCCACAGGCCGAAAGTTTTTGTCTTCCGACTTTAAAAGATCCTGCCGGTGTTTACTTGTATAGCCTGTGCCACTATCAACCAGGGTGTGTTGCTTTGTTCCTAAAAAGCCAATTGTATTGTTGATCAGAAAATCTCCCTGTACATCATCCGGGAAGTGTCGACTTGAAACAAATTCAAATCCTGAAGTGGGGCGAACCCGATGTTTGTCTTCGACCAATTGCTTTGATTTGTGGGTGGCTACTCCATAGCGGGACTTCACTGATCCTGGCATCATCCAACGAACATCGGGGCTGGAAGTTTCAGCAAAAAAATTTTGGCCCCATGCATCAAATGCAATTCCCCATGGATTGGGAATGCTCAACTGCGCCGTACGTTCCAGTTGCCTGCGTTGTGGATTGTAGCGAAAGAAGCCTCCGTTCGTTGCGCGTACGGGTCCGTAAGATGTTTCAACATTGGTATGTAAAAAAAGGCCCTCTCCCATATAGATGGCACCGGAAGGATCGCAAGTATACGCATGATGCGCATGATGCGTATCGTGATCATCAAAACCACTCAATAGCAGTTCCTTCGAGTCGGCTTTATCGTCTCCGTTCGTGTCCTTTAGCAGGAAGAAATTTGTGCCCTGTGAAAGGTAAACACCCTCGGGGGCGAGCTCGAAACCAAGAGGAAGCTGCAAACCTTCCGCAAAGATCGTCTGTTTATCCGCTTTACCGTCCGCGTTAGTATCCTCAAGAATGAGGATCTTATCGTTCGGCTTTGGATCTCCAGGTTTCCAATGCGGGTAAGTTGGCATGGTCGCAAGCCATAACCGACCTCTGTTATCGAAAGATAATTGCACGGGGTTTGCCAGGTCTGTAAATTCTTTTTCTGATGCAAATAGTTCTACTTTATAACCTGGCGCTACGGTTAGTTGATCAACCGCATCTTGTCCATACAAATATTGCAGGTTGCCATTTTTTTCCGGGTTATAGTTTGTTTTTACTTCGGGGAGTGTTCTTGTTTTACTATCTGCTGCTGCAAGATCCATTTTCTCGCCCTTGGCTGCCGCCCAAATCGCCTGGTCCCTGATAGCCGTCATCTGGCGAATCTTTTCAAGTTCCGGAGGATAATTTTCGGGGCCAAAGGGGTTATACCTACGGCCATATACGTGAACCCCATTGGGAATCTTGAGATCATTATGCCACATCCAGTTTTTTTCCATTACTGCTTCATGGACCAACGCACGATGGCCAGAGGCTTTAGCTAAAGTTTTACCAAACACACCGTCGGCTAACAACAGGGCGAATCTTTTGTACCCGGCATCGTTCAATTGCGAACCATCTACCGTCAATGGATCATCGCTTGACTCAAACCAGTTTTCGGAAGATGAATAAGCATCCAGAAACAACACCTTATTTCTCGTGGCAATTTCTTTCATGGCCTCGGCGTACAACGCCAGGTTTTCATTTTCTTTTGTGCCGTCCGGCAGATCATATTTAGCAGAAAGATTTTCGAATGCAATGGGAGAAACGATCGCCAGTTGTGGCGAAGTATGTCCGTTATACTGCTTACTTAAAGTATGTTTGATAAAGGCATCCAGCTCAGCTTTATAGTTTTCGAGTCCTTCTTTCCCCTGGAACGATTCGTTAAAACCAAAAAAGGCAATGATGATGTCGGCCTTATGCCTGGTGATCCACTCATCCGGTGTTTCGTATTGTCCCCGGCTGTCTGAATTCCTCGCAAGTTCGGTCTGGAATTTCTCAGCGCCGGGGAAGGCCCAGGGTGACGGTCTGCCCGAGTGAGGCCGGAATCCTGGCGTATTCCCTCCATCGCACATATTGCGTATATACAGGAGGCTGTCAGGATAACGGATATGCATCTCCGCTTCGAAATGTCCATAGTTCATCATCCTGGAGCCAAGGTTGTTACCAATTAAAATGATGTGAGCGCCCTTTGAAATTTTCAATGCGGCAGAATCCGATTGTTTGCACTGAAATGACGTAAATGCTATTACTAAAACAATGACGAATTGGAATGTTGATTTTGGTTTGTGCCCGATACCTGTTACTATCATTGTTATGTTTTACTTAGGGGCGTTTTGTTGTTGACCCAGTTCCATCGTGTCTTCATTCTTTGTGATCCATGTACTACTCAACCTGGGAACACGAAAAACACAACTGGAAGTACACAAGGTGAACGTTAATATATGTCAATATTTTTCCAGCTTTTAGAATTTGCTGACTCTATCACTGCCTGGCAGACCTTTTGTGTTTCAAGGGCATCTTTGAAAGTCGGTGAACATGGCTCCCCGGTTTCAAGGGATTTTAAAAAATCAGCTACCTGGTGCACGAATGAATGTTCATAGCCGATAGATAGTCCCGGAACCCACCATTTATTCATGAAAGGGTGATCACCATCTGTGACATGAATGGTACGCCAGCCGCGAACAATAGATTCATCCGCATGATCAAAAAACTCAAGACGGTTCAGGTCATGTAAATCCCATCGGACAGATGCATGTTCACCGTTTATCTCAAAAGTATATAATGCTTTATGTCCCCGCGCATAACGCGTAGATTCAAACAATCCCAATGACCCATTCGTAAAATGACAATGAAAGATACAGGCATCATCGATCCCCACCTTTTGCACTTTCCCTGTTAATTGGTGGACACGTTCCTTGATAAACGTTTCAGTAACCGCAGACACATCTTTGATAGGCCCATTCAACCAGATTGCCGTATCAATACAATGCGCCAGCAGATCACCGGTAACACCGGAACCGGCTGCATCCACATCAAGACGCCACAAGGCTTCTCCACCCTGCGGCAGGTTTGCGTTAATAGTCCAGTCCTGCAAAAAATTAGCACGGTAATGAAAAATTCTTCCAAGTTTTCCCGAATCAACGATCTGCTTGGCCAGTGTAACCGCAGGCATACGGCGATAGTTGTACCAAACTGTATTCTTCACGCCTGCCTTATCAACGGCTTCCGACATTTGTAGCGCTTCCTGAAGGGTCCTCGCCAAAGGTTTCTCACACAAGATCATTTTGCCTGCCTGGGCCGCCGCTATTGCAATTTCAGCGTGTGTGTCATTCGGGGTGCAGATATCTATCGCATCGATATCGTTCCGCTTGATCATTTCCTTCCAATCTGTTTCAGTACTCGCATAACCCCATTGGTTAGCGAATGCTTTTACTTTGTCGGGGCTGCGTGTGCAAACGGCTTGCAATACGGGACGAAACTGCAGGTCGGGGAAAAAATCACCAACGCGTTTATACCCATTTGTATGTGTACGGCCCATAAAGCCGCCGCCGATTAAGCCGATCCTTATATTCTCCATTACTTCTGATTAATTTTTCAATGATTAACTTATAAATAAAATCATTGTTCTGATGTTGCTACGTAATTATTCTGGCTCGTACCATCCATGTAGTTTGCGTACCTTGATCATCGTTTCCAGTATATCATTCCAGGTTTGCTGTTTCATCATCACCTCATTCGAAAACATGCATCCATCCCAGCAAATATGTTTGAAGGCTTTGGTTAGTTCTCCTTTTTCATCCCGCAACCAATAACCTGCATCTTTTGCTATATCCAGTTTTCCGTTTGGATCCGTTGCCTGGCAATGTCTTCCTGTTTTATCATGCGAACCCGTTCCATGCACAGTGGCATCATTTTGCGCAACATGAAAATCGATGGTCCATGGCCTGAGTGCTTTGGTGATTGTTGTTAAGCCTTCACTGAGCGCATCACGATCGCTCCAGTCAAAGTTTTCCGGCAAGATGCGGTCTTCCGGCCTGTTGTAACCAAGCAAATACAATAAGGTGTGGGACATGTCTGCCTGGAACCCAATATTAGGTCGATCCACCATCTCGAGTGTCTGGATCATCGTTCTCCAACTATGCATTCCGCCCCAGCAGATCTCGCCTTCTGCAGCGAGTTTCTCTCCATAGTCCGCGGCCACATCGCAGGCTTCGCGAAATGTTTCGGCAATTAGTTTTGTGTTATTGACTGGATCCTTTTCCCAGTTTTCCGGCGAGCTTGCAGAGTCAATGCGTACCACTCCGTATGGACGAACACCTGCTTCGCGCAATATTTTTCCGAAATGGCAGGCCTTTCGAACCATCTCTACAAATTGTGCACGATCTTCCTTACTACCCATCGCCGGTCCACCCCATATTGGCGCAACAAGACTTCCGATATTTAGACTGAGTGCAGCAACTTTATCAGCAAGTCGTTTGATTTCATCGTCGCTACTATTAATATTTACATGAGGATCTAATAAACCAATATCAATGCCATCAAATTTGACTCCATCTACCTCGGCAGCAGCCGTCATATTCAGCATTGTATCAAACAGAATTGGCGGTTCGGAATCAGCTCCTTTTCCAACTATACCCGGCCATGTCGCATTGTGAATTTTCGGAAAGTTATTTTCTTTCATATCGTTAGATTATGTCTGTAAGGATAATTTATACAAGCCAGGCGTAATTATCAGACAAGCCCATTTTTTTTAGCCCCCTTTGGGGGTTGGGGGTATCATATCCGGATTGTCAGGACCGAAATGTTTCAGCATCACGATCGGATCAGTTGCTGAATGGTTTGTTATTTTCACTCCTTCCATAGCTGCTTTTTCACTGATGAAAAACTCGTCGTTAGTCAATTGACCATAACGGATCAAGGCCGGTGTTTCAATATCCCACACACCCATCTTGCCATGACCCTGCATCATGATGATACCATAAGCCGCACTATCTTTAATCGTAACGGATTGCCCGGGAAAAACAGTAAGCTCCTTTGCACTGAAGGCATCCGAGAGATAACAAACCCACGTTTCAATATAACCCTGCCCTTTCATTTCTTCTAAATTGCTGACCGGTTTGGGAAGCATGAAACGTGTTTCCAGGATATTTGGATTGATATTCAGTTCCCAATCGATAACTTCCATAAGATCATCATAATTCCCTATCCTATTGGGAGGTGTTCCATTCCATAATAATTCCTCCGGAACGATGGCTTCATTCACCAACGATTGATACATCGCAAAAACATCTGATGCTTTTTGTGGTTCATAAGTACACATACTGCCCGGCGCATGAAGCATGCCCGGTGGAACATCCCACCCTGTTCCGGGATCTAAACGAAATGCCTGAGAATAACTGGTAATTTTATTATCGCCTTTTGTAAAATTTACGAGGCACTCGCGAATTTGTTCTCTCGTTGTGCCGGGTGCGATGCCAAAAAAGGTATACGGGAAATCGCCGCCATGGTTATTTAATTGCGGAGGAAAATAATACGCTTCGGGTTTTCCCAACTGGCCAATCAATGCGGCCTTCTCATCGTTATGATGAATATGATGCGGCAGTGGGCCCATGTTATCAAAGAATTTGGAATACATCGGCCATGAACCATGTTCATCCCATAACCGGTTTCCAATGATCGAACCTTTCAGCTCGTTGATCACGTCTTTCAAAAGAATTTTTTGCTGGTCTTTACCATCATTAAAGATAACAGCACTTAGCCCTTCATTCTCTCCTGTTAACGGGCCGTTCTTGGCAGGCGTCGTCGAGGAAAGCCAACGTTCGTCTATGCCGCCCCGTTTTCCACCTAGAACATAATAATCATCCGGATGTAATTTGATCCTTCGTCCGGGTACACAAAACGAACGTGGTACCCAGGTGGGTGCTAAACGCAAGATTCCTTGTCCCTGGTCCAAAGCCTTTTGAGCTATGCTTAATTTTTCCATGGCAGTTAATACAGTTAAGTATTGAATTGTTTCGTTAGAGATCTAAAAATAAATCTATTTCTTTCTTATCAATTATAAGCGCTATTTCAAGGTCATATTTTCTTGCTTCACCCGGAGCGATCATTATCAGCTCACCTAGCTCTCTGGCCTTTGCCTGGCCGATTGGACGGTTAGATCCAGGTTCCAAACCGGTAACGTATTCGCCCCTGCCCCAGTGCTGCCAATTCGTTAACCATGGCAATTGTTTTTTCTGAAACCTGATAGCCAGTGCAATTCCGAGTTGATGGTTATGCACTCCACAGGTACAAATTCCTGATGGATCAGCCACGATGTCAATCAATGCTACATCCTCACCTGTTCCCAGGTGCTCGTCGAGCAGTGGCGGACACCTGCGGAAATCATTATCATTCCTGAAAATTCTGTTGTTGACGCTACCATCACGTGCTGTCCACTCGCCTTTCCAGATAATAGCTGATCCTTCGTCAATGAGTGGCCAGCCAAGATTGCAATGATACAATATCATATGAGGAGCCGCCTGATTGCCCCGATTGATCACTTCATCATGAATTCTTATAACAGCTTTTCCGAGTGTACTTGAAATGGTACGTTTCAATTCCAGCGAAGGACCAAATATCTGCGTTTCTTTGATTGTTCCCGTGATGCTCATTTCCATTTTTCCTTGAAACGGATCCGGTTGTATGATCGATTCTATCTCGGCAGGTGTATTGCTGATCAGCCCATGAAGACCACGTTCACCAAATTTATCTGTTTCCGGGCCGCCCACATGAGTGAGGCCACAGGTTGTTACTAAACCACCTCCGAATGTCCGTAGCCAATCGAGACCCTTGTCAGAAAAAGGCTGAGGAGAAGTAATTCCCGTATGACTCAGCCATGCAAGACTATTCTGATTGTAAAAGGCATCTGCAATATCCATCGCGCGATCGATCACCACTTTGTACCGCAATCCTGTTCCCGTATTGACCCAGGCAATCCTCGTTCCGCGTCCTGCGCCGTTATCGATGACCGAGGTTTCGATGCCCCCCAGTTGTGCGAGATTGGAAATTTTATCGAGAGCGATTTTCATTGCTTAAAAAATGTTGAAGTAGGAGGGACGAAGTAAGAAAGAAAGTGTATCACGAAGAATACGAAGGAACAAATAAAGGAAACAAACAGCTTCGTACTATTTCTTAGTCACTTCTTTTTTCTTATACACCTCGTGATCCTTAATGCCGCCAGAAACAAGGTAGGCCATCAAGTCTTGTAATTCTTCCGGGCTTAAACTATTTACCAGTCCGGGCAACATAATCGAAGGAGCATCGGAAATACTTGTCCTCGATACATCTTTTTTCAAAACCTCGCGTACCTGCTGTGGAGCAAAAGGGTTCTGACTGATATAATACTTATCCTTATCCTGGTGTTTTACCCTGCCCAGAATCGAACTTCCATCTTTCATATAAAAATAAGTTGCTGCATACTGGTCGGATATCTCTTTACTTGGTTCGATGATCGCCACGAGGATATCCCGGGGAGAAAAACGGGTTCCTAATTGCGAGAGATCAGGTCCTACCTCACCACCTTCGCCGCCAATACGATGACATGAACTGCAAAGTGTGGCAGTGAACATTGCCTTGCCCCGATCAAAATTCCGGCTAGAAACGCCATCTTGCATAAATACCATTGCGGAATCCACCATCCAACGACGGCCGGGACCCTTTGGTCGTGCAACTTGACCAGCCAGCCTGTTTCCATTTTGTGTGAGCAGATTCTTTCCCGATAATGTATCGTAATGATTCATTAGGTTTTTAGGAACATGCTGCAAAGCCATATTTCGACCCCGGTCGATAAACCCTATATAACTGTTGCCAGCCTTAAAACCAAAAGCATTATTAAACCATTTGAAATACTTGTCACGAGTTGCAGAAGTCCATCCATCTTTTGCAGTGGTCAATGCAGTAGCATAATATATTTGCTGAGCAGGCGGTGTCTTTGATAACATGCTTGCTATATCCATTCCATACTGCGGATTGCGAAGAATAAGGTCTGACGAATTCATCACACTTTCCTGTAAAGAATCATCTTTAGCAGTTTCTAATAAAGCAAGCGTTTTTTCTGTCGCCTGCGGGTCGCCGATATATACTAAGATTTTAGCAAATAGCCTGTTCAACTCATGATTTGAAGCTGGGTAGTTGGCTCCCAGATAAGAAATCAATTTTGGTTTTTGCGTGGCATCCGGAAGACCCATTCGGGAAAGCGTTAATTCGATTGCCCGAAGGAAATCTATTTGTTGACCAGAAGATAATTGCTTGAAATCTACGCCGGTCAGGGAATTGAAGATGCTCTGTTTCAGACCTGCATTACCCGTTCTTGCTAATGCAATCATTGCCTGAGTTAAAATCTGCGGATCTTTTTCTGACAGCGCTTTTTCACTCCATTGACTTACCGGCTGATTCCCGACCGCAACACGGGCTGCATGACGGATAAACCTGTCGCTATGTTTTAGATACGGCCAGGCAAAGTCAATCGCTTTTGGATCTGTTTTATAGTGATATTGTTCGAGAGACTGTCTTGTTTTTCGCAACTCAATGGCATCGCCCGAGCCAGTTACCGACAAAGCAGCATTCGATGATTTATTATCCCCGTGATAAACCCTATAAAGATGTGATTCAAGTTTACGGCCACCAGTGAGAAAATACAAAGCACCATCAGGCCCGATCATTCCATCTGTTAACGGCAACGGGGCGCCGGAAATAAATTCCTCCGCCTTCGCCTTATAGGAAGAACCTTCAGGCGTTAAATGAATCGCATAGATAATACCAAAGCTCCAGTCAAACGCGAAAAGTGAATGCCGGTATTTTTCCGGAAAGCGCGCAATCTTACCACTGAAAAAACTCGTTGGTGAACCCTGTCCAATATTCAACACCGGTGGCGAATTATCCGGATAAGAAGCGGACCATTTATTTGAACCCGCTCTCCATCCAAATTCACTACGGCTGGTTACATGACAGATACGTGTTGGCCGGTACCAGGGCAGGCCGATATCCCATTCCATATCGGAATCATAGGTGAAAAGTTCACCATCTTCATTAAACGCCATGTCGAATGGATTTCGAAATCCCGAGCTCACGAGTTCCCATTTGCTACCCGCAGAATCAGTGCGTGCAATCCATCCTCCATGCGCAGCCACCACATTGTCGTGGCCGTTAGGATCTTTGATCAATGGAAGAAGATTATCTAATCTCGATGTGTCCTTTCCGCGGTATCCATCCATCTCCGGAAGTTTTGTAAAATTTCCTGCGATCACATACAGCGATTTGCCATCAGGCGCCAGCACTGCAGTATGAGGACCATGCTCTCCATGCCCGTTCAACCTCTTGAGTAAAGTAATCTTATCGTATTGATCATCGTTGTCAGAATCTTGAAGGCGGTAAAGTCCACTCCTTCTGGCAAGTGTTGTATCCCCCTCATCATTCACCATTACATAGAGACTATGAAAAGCATACAAGAGGCCATGGGCATATCCTAATTTTAATGAGGCAGTATCGCCTTCAATATGAATATCCAGTTTTTCAACTTGGGTCTTTATGCTGGTGTCCGAACCAATCGGGGGAATTGTTAAGCGGTACAAATACCCATATTGATCGGCCGCGATCATTCGGCCCTTGTCATCAAAAGCCATGGCAACCCATGAACCCTGGTCGTTTTCACCAGGACTATATAAATGATCTGCATAAAAATCAGGCAGTAGTTTTAGCTTTTCAACTTTGGGATCTGCCTTCCTTTCAATGGCTGTATTTTTCTCTCCACCCGAACAACCCGACAATAATATAAAAATTCCAAACTTAACTAGGAATGCAACTAGGATGTTGCAGCGATGCACACTGATTGAGCGTCTCATATTTTCAATAGCAGTTTTAAAGTAGTAATCGTTAAGCCTGAGGGATTGAATAAAGATTTTCGTGATCATTCATTTTTATACTCTCAGGGATACAGCTAAGTTATCTTCATTGTTCAAATTACGTTCATATAACGGAATGATTTTTCGTGTCACTGGCACCGCCCGCCTTTGGCACGAATAGCCAATATACACAATAGTGCCATTTAATATTACATATCTTATTAAGAATCCGGACTTATTCACCCATTTTCTTCACAAGCTCATTCCAACCACATAGTTGTTTGAAAACGTTCAGCAAGGGAGTACCGAATAGGGCGCCATGGCAAATGAGATGTTTTGGGAGAATTTGAAAGAGCTATATATATCCAAAATCCTATTTTAACGACCAGTAACTTCATCCTTATACATAGAAGGCTGTACAAACAGAGTACATTGGCTGAGATCATTTATTTACAAGCCTGTATTTTGGCTACTATTTTTATCCAACTCACCCTGAGGTATAGGCCAAATTTTAAAAACAATTCAGAAAGCACGTGCCGTTTTTCTTCCTGTGTTAAGGGAAGTGCGCAAAGGATAAAACTAAAAGAAGTGGTAACCAATGCTAAAAGCAAGGGAGAATAATTTCTTGTTGGGAATTTTTCCTTGATAACTGCGATCTGTTTTTAATTATTATTTCATTTACTTTTTGATTTTCCTTCTCCACGGAGTGTCCGAAAAATTATTTGCCAGGCGATGTCTGTGGGCAAGGATTTCAACAATCGGGCATGTAGCGCACGACTCGCCGGAACACTCAGAGGCCTGCCAATTTTAATTTATGATGAATTTCCCAGCTCTGGGGCGAGATGACTGGCTTCAGATTTCCCTCACGCAGAATATTGTAAATTACGTGTTAAGTGAGCATAGACCAGTTACTGCCGTTAGTCCTTTATTTTTGTAACTGTAAAGTATTCCTGCGTAAAACCTCTCGATCTTTTTTTATCTTGATATACTAGTTTATTGTAATTTTATATTTCCTAATCCTTGCGCTATGTGTTCTCTCCATAATAATATCTAATTAGGCGCTTCTTTGTGATTCCGGGATTTTACTGTACCGGTCGATTAGACATATATAATCCTTGCACTTTTGAAAAAGATCATCGTAATAGAAAAAGATCATCGTAATAATTAACGATTATAATTAAACTTATATGGTCAGTTAATAACACCCGCATTTTGCTGGTGAACCTCCCGAATTCAAGTCTATTCATCATTTCGTTCACAATTAAAATTTTATTATGAATCTGCCATTAATCAAAAAAGCGCAAAGCTTAAAACTGCTTTTTTTAATCACAATTTTAAGTGTACTGTCTGGTTGTGTGAAACGAGATCATATTCCTCCAACGGCTACGGAGGAAAGTGCCGATGTGGTGTACGACTGGTATAAATTTATAGCCAGGATGCAACTGCGTGTCAACCCCCAACCCGTTCTACTCCTAAATAACAGAAACTTTGGTTATATAGGGGTAGGCTTGTACGAAGCAGTGCGCCCAGGCATCAAAAATTCAGTTAGTTTATCGTCCAAACTTTACCAAATGCCGCCGATGCCGGCAACCCAAACCCGCAGAGATTATTCGTGGAGTGCCAGCGCCAATGCTGCCCTGGCAAGTATGTTTAAGCAATTTTTAGCTGGTCTCAGCAATGCCGACAAAACCAGTATAGATTCGTTGGAAAATGCCAATAATAACCGATTCAGGTTATCCATCTCCGATGATGTTCTCAATCGTTCGCAGGGGTTTGGACGTTCCATTGCCACAGCTATCTACAATTGGTCAACAACAGACAATTTCAACCTTTCAAGTGTGGGCTATGTAGTGCCTGTTTTTCCCGGTTCCTGGGTGCCCACCCCTCCGGCCTTTGCCAACCCTGTAGGTCCCTTTCTAAAGGACTCAAGGCCTTTCCTGGAATACAGCCTAACGGCGACTGCACCCCCAATACCTATTCCTTATTCAGAAAATCCTTCTTCAGAATTCTATAAAGCGGCAAAAGAAGTATATGATATAGGGAAAGCGCTAACCCCTGAGCAAAAAGCAATTGCTGACTGGTGGGCTGACGCAGGCGGCTCAGGAACAGGGGTTCCGGCACCTTACCATCTACTTTCTATCATTACAGAGGTGTTGGAAAGTCAGAGAGCACAGCTAGGGAAGGCAGCTGAAGTGTATGCTAAAACCGGCATTGGACACAAGGATGGTCCGATTGTCACATTCAGGTCGAAATTTCAGTATAACCTTATTCGGCCGGTTACCTATATTCAAAGGCATATTGATGCAAGCTGGCAGAGTTATTTAATCAACCCTCCTTACCCAGAGTATATTTCCGGGCTAGTCGGTTTATATTGTCCCATTTTTCAGGTATTGAAAAGAGAATTCGGTGACATTGCGGTAAACGACAACGCGTATGCGTGGAGAGGATTAGCGCCCCGCCGGTATGCTTCAATTACCCAGATGATGGAAGAGGCGTCTACCTCCAGGGTATATGGAGGCCTACATTACCAGTTTACACAAAACGTTTCACTGGTAGTTGCAAAAGACTTAGGCAATAAAATAGCCGATATTAAATTAGTAAAATCCAGGGATCATAAATCAGAATGATTAATCATAGATTAATTTGATGGAGACGTTTTTTAACCCCTGTAGGTTTGATAAGATGCCTTGATGACATTGTTTAAACTTATTCGATAGCTGTATTAGAAAGTGTGCTGGAGAACTTTCTAATGCCAGACCTCAATATTAGATTTCTAATACAGCTATCGTTCTGGTCCCTGAGGTTCCTATTCACTTCATACAATCTACTGACATTCTGCATGGCACCGATCATTCATCTCTCAACTACCCTGGGTCTCTTATAATGCTTGCACGGGCCATTGTATCTGCGAATAGCTGAGCTGGTCTCTTGCTGAAAGCTTATCTGAATTGTATGAAGCAACTGTTGGATTTAATTTTAAATATTGCTGGTAATAAGAATCCAGCATTGACTGAAACTGGTTCGGGCTTTTTCCTTCTCCACCGAGTGTCCGAAAAATTATTTGCCAGGCGATGTCTGTGCGGCATCGATTTAAACAATCGGGTATGTAGCGCACGACTCGCCGGAACACTCTTTATTTAAACGTAGCATTTGATATATACAGTAAGTAAACACACCGCATGAATTCACCCAGAGGCATAGGCCAAATTTTAAAAACAATTCAGAAAGCTCGTGCCGTTTTTCTTCCTGTGGTAAGGGAAGTGCGCAAAGGATAAAACTAAAAGAAGTGGTAACCAATGCTACAAACAAGGGAGAATAATTTCTTGTTGGGAATTTCTCCTTCATAACTGCGATCGTTTTTAATTTTATTCCATTTACTTTTTGAGTTGATTTGTAACTGTTATTTTCCTGCAGTCATTATATAGGTAAGAATGTCAACTATTTCGTTGTCTGTAAGTGTTGACATTAATCCCTGAGGCATCATTGAAACAGGAGTCAACTCCCTGGATTGAATAGACGATTTATTAATCACCACCGCATCCTGGCCTACCACTCGTATTGTTATCTGACGTTGGTTCTCAGCAATAATATTCCCGGAATAGGTACGCCCATCCCGCGTTGTGATCACAACCATTTTATAGGCATCCTGAATCTCTTCACTTGGACTGAGGATATTGAAAAGAAGGTAATCCAGATTTGACCTATTCGACCCTGTAAGATCGGGTCCGATATTTCCGCCCTGTCCATACATTTTATGACAACTCCCACAGGTTTTTTGAAAAAGTTGTACTCCATTTTTGAGATCTGCAGATTTGACCTTTTTTTCACTCAGAAGATTTTTATATTTAGCGAATTCTCTCTGGTCAATAGGCGTATCGTCAATCGGTCCCCAAACTTCAACAAATCCACTGCCAACCACCCTGCGTAATTGCCTCGCAACATTTGCCGGAACTTCGTTTTTAGGGATCACATTGTTTTTAAGGGCCTGGGTGAACGCCCATCCATACCTGGGTCGCGAAGAGAGGGTTTGAATGGCAGCTATTTTGTCTTGTGCATTCAAATCTTTATATTTTTTAATCAATAATTGTCCCAGGTTTTCATCATCAAATGCAGCAATAGACCTGATAGCATCGTTACGTAAGTTCTGATCCTCCAGCAATAAGGGAAGTTCTGCCAGCAATTCCTTTCGCTGCTGAGCGGTAAGGGCGAGCAATGCTTTTTTTCTTTGATCCGTTGGCGCATTTTTATTTTTTAGGGTGCCGAGTGAACGTTGCGCCGCTTCAGTATCGCCGAAAAGTTCAGATATTTCTGCGGCAAGTTGTGCACTCCTATCATTTCGTTTCTTAAGCGCTGCGTATAAATTCTGCCAGGTAGCAGGAGGTTTAAGATCCGTACGGCCTTCCATCCCATTCATCATTCCTTCCATTAAACTTATAAGTTTTTTTGGCTGCGCTCCAATCGAATTGATTAGTTCATTCAGCGCACCTGCATCGACTGCCCGTCGCGCCGTGTATTGTGCAATCAAAGGAATATTTGCACCGGACACTATTTTTAATGCCCGCGCAGGGTCTTTTGCTGCCAATGGTTCCAGACCGTACCAGATCATTTTTGGGAGATTATGATCAGCTGCATCTTCAGAATGCTTAACCAGTTCAGCGACTATTTTCCATGCAGTATTTATTTCCACTCGCTGAAGTGCTGAGGCAAGATAAAGCCGGACGACCGGTGATTGATCATCGCGTGCCATGGCAATAAATCTATCGGACGACGCGACGGAAGGTGAACGATCTTCGCATAGTAACTGGATCGCCCAGGCTCTTATGTATTGCTCTTTGTCGTCGAGTAATGTTAGAAGCAGATTCTCTGCAAGACCCTTGGTCACATGAAGTGCCCACATTGCTTTTAAACGTGTATCGATTTCAGGATTTGTATGCAAGATCTTCAGAAGCTCGCTATGTGTTTGACTGCCGAGTTTTCCTTTTGCAGCCCGGCCTTGCAATATCAACCTTGCCCTACGAGAATGCCAATCACTTTTGCTGGTTTGAAGAGCCACCAGATCTTTGTCGGACATCTGTGTAAGATCTGCATACCGGCCAATCCAATTTTTGGCTTCCGATTTTTCCGGAACGATCCTGAAGATGCGGCCTGTTTCAGAGTTTAATACCTTTTGACCGCAAATATCCGCGTCATGCCAGTCGAGAACATACAGTCCTCCCTCCGGGCCTATTTCCATACTGAAACCTACCCACTGTGCATTGTTGGCCATCATGAAATCATCAGCGTGGCTGGCGGAAAAACCAGAACCTTTCGGTTTTAAGATATCAGACAAAATCCCATGTTCATGAATGTTAGCCATAAATATCCTTCCTCTCTCCGAGGAAGGGAAGGCATCGGACTGATAAATACGGGCTCCTCCATGTGCGGAGCGGTGACTGTGATCAGTGATTGTTTTTATGTCGTCATATATGTATGGATTAAAATGTTGTCCCCCTTGCCTGTGATAAATTCCTCCGGGCACCACATGCCACATATGAGGAATCACACAAGCGCTGATAAATAGCTGCCCTTTGGCGTCATAATCGATACCCCACGGATTACTGAACCCATGGGAAACAACTTCGAATTTTTCTTTTGTAGGATGGTACCGCCAAACACCGCCATTGATATCTACTCCTTCACCTTCCAATATATCTTCAGGAAAAGGATCTTTGTGTTTATACAATCGGCCCTTCCCTTTTGGTTTTCTGACTTTCGAAGGAGTGGCAAATCCCTGGCAGCCATATAGCCATCCGTCAGGCCCCCAATGCAAGCTATTCAGCGTTTCGTGCCGATCGCGGATGCCCCATCCTGTTAGTCGCACTTCGATATCTTTAATGTCTGCCCGATCGTCACGATTACGGTCCGGCACAAAAACCAGATTTGGCGGTGCCCCTATAAATACTCCGTCAAATCCCACAGCGATAGCGGCCGGGAAGGCTATTCCTTCCATAAATATTTTCCG
>Ga0136634_10000148_pt1 | contig 34161 bp, 34 predicted proteins | sample AntDrymUQ8332106_2_FD_104654 | JGI IMG/M metagenome (GOLD analysis project Ga0136634, IMG submission 104654) | Polar desert sand microbial communities from Dry Valleys, Antarctica - metaG UQ833 (21.06) | ecosystem: Environmental > Terrestrial > Soil > Desert | place: Antarctica: Dry Valley... | reverse complement strand
CGCATCACCCTGCCCGCGATCCCGACCGTCTACGGCCTGACGGAGCCCAGACGCGGCGTGACGGCATGGGTGTTCGCGCTGCCCGACGGACAGGCCTACGTCATCTCGATCGACGAGGACGACAGCAGCGGCGATATGATCATCTCCACCAGCCTGGACAACGTCGCGTCCAGGTGGGCTCCGATCATGGACGCCAAGCTGGTGAGGGTCAGCGTGTCTGACGTGTCCAAGAAACCACGCAGCACCCCAGCTCGGATGCGGCGCCCCGCTGATCGTCCGTCGCTTGAGGTTGTTGCCGATCCGGGGTGACGGACGGGGTGGTGCTGGTCGGGATGGGACGGTGGGACGCTGCGCGGCCTGCGCGACGTCATCCCGCCGATCAGCACGAGGATCTGCTTTGCCGTATGCCATCGCAGTACCGACCGGCCTGCTTGACGAGCTGCGCAACTTCCACCGGCGCGAACCGAGCCTGCTCGACGAAGACCTTCCGGGCTGGCGGCTCCGGCCGCTGACCGGGGGCCGCAACAACCGGGTGTTCGCCTGGGAGAGCCCCGACGGCGCGGCCTGCCTCAAGCTGTACCGCACCGACAAGCGCGACCGCGCCTCCTGCGAGTACCAGGCCCTCACACACGTCGCCGCCTGCGGCGTCACCGCTGTACCGCAGCCGCTGTGGCACGACCCCGACCCGGAGCTTCCCGCGGTTGGTATGACTCTGCTGGCCGGCCAGCCGGTGCCCGACCTCGCCGAGCCGACGACCGCGCTGCGCGCCGTCGTCGCTGTTCTCGCCCAGCTCCGCGAAATCCCACTCGGGCCGTTCGCCGACATGCCACGCGTCGACTCGGCCACGAACTACATGAAACGGATCACCGAGGTCTGGCCCGACCAGCTCGACGAACACGACGACGAGCCGCTCACCGCCGACATGCGCTCGCTGCTCGACGCCTGGCACGAGCGCGGCGACGCCGCGGTTCTCGCCGAACCAGCGCCGAGGATCTTCTCGCGCGGTGACTCCAACCTGCTCAACTGGCTCTGGGACGAGTTGGACGTCCGCGTTGTGGACTGGGAGTTCGTCGGATACAGCGACACGGCATACGATGCCGCCGAGCTCGTCGAACACCTCAGCGCCCACGCCATCGACGACGAATGGTGGATCTCGCTGCTGCCCGACCTCGGCATCATCGACGACACCACTCGGCGGCGTTTCCTCGCCGCTCAGCGAACAGTGGCGCTCCGCTGGCTCAGCGTGCTGTGGAAGCGCCGCGATACGCGAGCTGACGAATTCGAGTACTAGGGGTGCCACCGAGAAGCGGTGTGGGCCGTCCACCCGATCATCAGGGGTGCGGCTGGCACACCCCTGCTTACCCGGCGATCGGGGCGAAGCGGGCGTCGGTGAGCCGGGCCAGGTCGGCCGGAGCCAGCTCCACCTCGAGCCCGCGCCGTCCGGCGCTGCAAAACAGCGTCTCCAGCGCTTCGGCTGAGGAGTCCAGCACCGTGGGCAGGCGCTTGCGCTGACCCAGCGGGGAGATGCCGCCGGCGACATAGCCGGTCGCCCGCTCAGCCACGGCGACGTCGGCCATCTTCGCCCGCTTGCCGCCGACGGCCGCGGCGAGGGCCTTCAGGTCGAGCGTCGCCGAGACCGGGACGACACCGACGGTCAGCACCCCGTCGACGTCGGCGATCAGGGTCTTGAACACGCGTGCCGGGTCCAGCTCCAGCAGCTCGGCTGCCTCCGGACCATAGGCGTGCCCGCTTCCGTGCGGGTAGCTGTGCAACCGGTGCTCGACGCCGCGCTGTGCGAGCAGCGCGGTCGCCTGCGTCCCCTTCCCTGCCACGCCGCGCACGTTATCCAGCCGGGAATCACCGTCCGGGGGCGGGTGTTGAGGCCCGTGTGACATCGACGTTCGCAGCGCTGGACATCCCGCGGTCGCACGCCGCGTCGACGGGCCGGACTACAGCCGGACGCGTAGGCTCAGTCCGTCATCCCGCCGTCGCAGCGGTGGCGATCTACCCGACCCGGCGTGAGAGGAGCGCGGTGCCCGGCACCGAGCAGGCAGCCGACACAGCGAGCGACGCGGCTGTAACCGAGGGCTCGACCGCAGGCGAAGAGCCGGCCGGCCAGATACGCGAGAGCACTGAGGAGCTGGTCACCCGCTTCGAGCGGGACGCGATGCCCCTGCTCGACCAGCTCTATGGCGCCGCCCTCCGGATGACCCGCAACCCGGCCGACGCCGAGGACCTGGTGCAGGAGACGTTCCTCAAGGCCTACTCGGCGTTCCAGACGTTCCGGGCCGGCACCAACCTCAAGGCCTGGCTGTACCGGATTCTCACCAACACTTATATCAACGGCTACCGCAAGCGACAGCGCCAACCGCAGCAGTCGCCCACCGAGGAGATCACCGACTGGCAGATCGCCCAAGCCGGTGAGCACACCTCGCAAGGCCTGCCCTCGGCCGAGATGGAAGCGCTGGACCGGCTGCCGGACAACGACGTGAAGGCTGCGTTGCAGCAGCTGCCCGACGACTTCCGGATGGCGGTGTACCTTGCCGATGTCGAAGGTTTCGCCTACAAGGAGATTGCCGACATCATGGGCACTCCGATCGGCACCGTGATGTCGCGGCTGCACCGGGGCCGCCGCCAGCTGCGCGACATGCTCACCGACACCGCTCGTGACCGCGGGCTCCTGCGCGGAGAGCAGGGGATTGCGCCATGAGCTGCGGGGATCACCACGAGACCGACTGCTCCGAAGTGCTCGCCGAGGTATGGCTGTTCCTCGATCACGAGTGTGACGAGACACGTCGCGCGCTTCTTGCCCAGCACCTCGACGAGTGTGGCCCGTGCCTGCAGGAGTACGGGATCGACGAGAAGTTGAAGACGCTGCTGGCCACCAAGTGCGGTGGTGAGCATGCCCCGGACGGGCTCAAGAACCGGCTGCGCCAGCAGATCCGCGTGGCGGTGCTGGCACAGGCCGAGGTGACGGTGGAGTCCGGTCCCGAGGGCACCACCACGGTGGAAGTGCGCGCGACCCGCGCCGAACGGCAGGGCTGACGCCGGGCGGGTGATCGCCCGCCCGGCGGAGGACTCAGGTGTTGGGCCGCTTGCCGTGGTTCGCTCCGTTCTTCGAGCGGTCGCGACGCTTGCGTGCACGCTTGGACATGGTTACCTCCTTGTTTCTGTCGTGGAGATGTCCCGATCCTCCCACGTGGTTGGATGGGGCAGTCGGGGGAGTGGGAGGTGGGTCGCGTGTCCACCTTGAGCGAGCTGCTCGCTGAGCACACCCAGCTCCCCGGTGTCGCCGTCGAGCACCTGCAGCGCGTCGTCGCGGAGTGGCAGCTGCTCGCGGACATGTCGTTCGCCGACTTCCTGCTCTGGATCCCGCTGGCCGGCGGCGTCGAGGAGTTCCTGTGCGTCGCCCAGGCCCGCCCCACCACCGCTCCGACAGCGCACTCCGAGGACGTCGTCGCCGCGCGGGTGAGCGCTGCGGAGAACCCGCAGCTTCGCCAGGCCGTCGTCGAGGGCCGCATCTGCCGCGAGGAGGACCCGCGCTGGCACTTGGAGGTGCCTGTCCACAGGGAGACGATCCCGGTGCGCCACGGCCGTGCGGTGGTCGCGGTGCTGTCCCGGGACACGAACCTCGCGATGCCTCGGGTGCCCAGCCCGCTGGAGATCGCCTACCTGGGCAGTGCGTCGGACCTGTGCCAGATGGTGGCCGACGGCACCTTCCCACCACGTGCGGCGGTGGTCGGGGCCGACACCAGCCCGCGGGCCGGGGACGGGCTGATCCGGCTCGACGCGCACGGTCTCGTCGCCTACGCCAGCCCCAACGCGCTCTCGGCCTACCACCGGATGGGCCACGCCAGCGACCTCGTCGGGCTCTCGCTCGCGCAGGTCACACGGGAGCTCGTGCACGACCCGTTCGACGCCGCCGAGGTGGTCGCTCGGATCGCGACCGCGTTGGACGGGCGGCACTCGTTGCGTATCGAGGTGGGGGACCGCGGCGCGGTGATGCTCGTGCGGGCCCTGCCGCTTCGCCCCCGCGGCGATGCCGCCGGAGCCCTGGTTCTGGTGCGCGACGTCACCGATCTCCGCCGTCGTGACATGGCGCTGCTCAGCAAGGATGCCACGATCCGGGAGATCCACCACCGGGTGAAGAACAACCTGCAGACCGTCGCCGCGCTGCTGCGGCTACAGGCCCGGCGCACGGTGATCCCGGAGGCCCGGCAGGTGCTCGCGGAGAGCGTGCGCCGGGTCAACTCGATCGCGCTGGTGCACGAGTCGCTCTCGGTGTCGCTGGCCGAGCGGGTGGACCTCGACGATCTCGTCGACAAGGTGCTGCCCGCCATCGGTGACGGCGCTACCGCCGAGTCCCGGGCCAAGGTGCGCCGAGAGGGCAGCTTCGGCATTCTGCCCGCTGCACTCGCCACTCCGCTCGTCCTGGTGCTCACCGAGCTGGTACACAACGCGCTTGCGCACGCGTTCGGCCCCGGCCAGGCCGCCGGTGAGGTCGTGGTGTCGGCGCAGCGATCGGCGGGCACGTTGGATGTGGTGGTGGCCGACGACGGCCGGGGTGTACCGGCGGGCTTCGACCTCGAGACCACCAGCGGCCTCGGCCTGCAGATCGTGCGGACGCTGCTCGACTCGGAACTCGACTCTGCCTTGCAGGTCCGAGCGCGCGCGGGCGGCGGAACGGAGGCCGTCATCAGGCTCTCGCTTCGAGGGCGCTAACCTGTGGCTCGTGACCGGAGCCGTCCTCGCGACGCTCGGTGGAGCGACCGCGGGCCCGGAACTCGGGGCTAGCCGGCTTCGGGCCCGCGACCAGAAAGGCTCGTCGGAGGTGGTGCCGTTCTCAGGTGATGCTGCAGGTCAGGCGGTGTGCGCACGGGTGTGTGCGTTGCGGCGCTTCAGCGCTCGCCGCTCGTCCTCGCTCAGACCGCCCCAGACGCCTGCATCCTGGCCGCTCTCCAGTGCCCAGGTGAGGCACTCGGTGACCACCGGGCAGCGTCGGCAGACGGTCTTGGCCTCGGCGATCTGCAGCAGCGCAGGACCGCTGGTCCCCACAGGGAAGAACAGCTCGGGGTCCTCGTCGCGGCAGATAGCGCGGTGACGCCAATCCATGGTGCTGTGCTCCTCGTACTTGCGCGATCGGGGTCGCGCCGATCGTCTGTCACGGTGTTTCCGCGCTTGTGAAGCGTTTCACGAGCGCGCTCGATCTTCAAGGGTCGAGGTCCACCCCGGTGAGGATTCTCACCCACTCATCGCAACGACTGCTGGCCCGATCAGTTACTGCGTCGCGCCGCGCTCACGATGAGCGATCAACCTCGTCCCGCCCATCCGGGCCGGTTACCCGGTACCCGACGGACCCGTGCGAGAAACTTCCTCGCGATCGCTCGCTTGTCCATGACCTACTTTGGGCCACTGTCTGCCCAGGTGCGAGCCCTTATCGGCTCGACGGTGCACGAACATCGGTGAATGGACGCGGGCGGTCACACTGCGGGCGGCGAGCGCTGGCCTGCTGCGATGAGCTGCGCGTCTCACACGACGACGCGTAGCCCATCGGGCACGGCCTGACATCCACCTCGCGGCACGAGCTGATCCATGCTGTACACCTCCTGAGGAGAACAGCGTCGTGGCGCAGGATGTTCCGCGCATCACCCCAGGCCTACTCTCATGCCTGTGACGTCTGAGGAACCACTGGTCGGTGGTCCGCCGCGGCAGATCCGGGTGGCGGGCGCGCTGGTCGGCGTGCAGGCGCTGCTCGGCATCGGGTTCGCCGTGTTGCTGGCCGTGCGCGCGCTGTCCCCCGACGTCCCGGTCGGCGCCGTCGTCGGGGAGGCCGGCTACTTCGTCGTCATCGGCGGGGCCCTGCTCGCCGTCGGCGTGGGGCTGGTTGCCGGGCGCCGGTGGGCGCGGACACCCGCCATCGTCACGCAGCTGTTGCTGCTGCCGGTCGTCTATTCGCTGCTCGGCCCGTCACGCCAACTGGTCCTGGGGATCGTTGCGGGTGCCTTCGTGGTGACGACGTTGCTGCTGTTGATCAGCGAGCGGTCCCGGGAGTGGTCCATGGGGCTGGACCTGCCGGACGCACCGCGTCCCGACACCGGTTCCGGCTGAGACCCGGCCCGAGGTCACGGGCCGGACCCTAGGGTGCCGCCGGGTGCGCGTGCACGGTCGCGGCGGTGAGTCGCGGGACGGCGTGGGTGAGCTCGTGCTCGGCGGCATGCGCGGTGGCGTGGGCCTGCTCGACGCTGACGCCGGGCGCCACCGTGAGGTCGACCTCGGCCTGCAGGGCGTGCCCGACCCAGCGCAGCCGCACCCGATCGACGTCGACGACTCCGTCCACGTCGCGCAGCGCGACGGTGGCCTGCGCAACGAGCGCCGGGTCGACGGCGTCCATCAGGCGGGCGAGCACCCGCTTCGCCGCGCCCCACGTGACCGCCGCGATCGCCACGGTGATCGCCAGGCCGACGGCGGGATCGGCCCAGCGCCAGCCCAGCGCCGCGCCGCCAGCGGAGAGCAGCACCGCGAGTGAGGTGAGCGCGTCGGTGCGGGCGTGCAGGCCATCGGCGACGAGCGCGGCCGAGCCGATGCGTCGCCCGGTGCGGATCCGGACCTGCGCGGCGATCTCGTTGCCGACCGCGCCCACCAGCCCGGCGACGGCGACCGCCCCGAGGAACCGGACGTCGGCGGGCTCGGCGAGGCGCCGCAGCGACGCGTAGCCCGCGAGCACGGCCGAGCCGAGGATCACCAGCACCACGACGACGCCCGCGACGTCCTCCGCGCGGCCGTAGCCGTAGGTGAACCGGCGCGTCGCGGGACGGCGGCCGAGCAGGAAGGCGATGCCGACCGGTACGGCGGTCAGCGCGTCGGCGACGTTGTGCAGGGTGTCCGACAGCAGCGCGACCGAACCCGACGCCACCACCACAACAGCCTGGAACGCCGCCGTCGCGCCCAGTACGGCCAGCGAGATCCAGAGCGCGCGCATCCCGGCCCGCGACGCCTCCATCGCGGAGTCGACGCGGTCGACGGCGTCGTGGCTGTGGGGGGTGACGAGGTGCCGGGCGGCGCCCCAGACCCGCCGCAGCGCGACACCCCGTCCCGTCCCATGCCCATGCCCGTGCTGCGAGTCACTACCCATGCCAGCTGTTATACGTCCTCACTTCCCGCGAGTCGGTACGAGCTGGCGGGTGAGTCGGCACCGATTGGCGAGGTTCACACGTCGGTTCCTGCGGAATCAGAGGCGGCGGTAGCCGGGGTGCACACCCGGGGTGAGGCCATGGTCGTCGGCGATGCGGGCGAGCAGGGTGCGCAGTTGTGCGCGCTCGCTGGCGTCGAGGCTGCCGCAGATTGCGTCGTCGTGCGCCTGGCCCACGGCAGCGATCCGTTTGAGGATCTCGCACCCGTCCGCTGTCAGGTGCAGGGCGTGCAGTCGCCGGTCGGCCGCGTTGCGGCGGCGCTCGACGAGGCCGCGCGCGGCGAGCGCGTCGACGAGACCGACCAGCCGGCTCGGTGGGGTCCCGAGCAGTTGCGCCATGGCCTGCTGGCTCTGTCCGGGTGTGGCCGCGATCGCTCGGAGCAACCCGGTCTGCGGGGGCGTCAGGTTCAGGGCGGTGATTCGCTCGGCAAACTGGCCGGCGGCGTGCGCACCGAGCGCGGCGAGCAGGAACGCTGCCCCGGGACCGTCCTCGGGCCGGTGTGCACAGGCTTTCACGAGCGAACCGTAGCACTTGACAAATCATATACCTGAGTGAACGATTTATCACTGTAATGAAATGGAGGCTCCATGACCACGACGTTCACCTCACCCCGACCGACGCGTCCCACCCGGGCGGTGGGGTGATGACCGCCCGCCCGTTCCGGTTCGGGGTCGTCGCCACCCCGCAGGGTGGGCCTGAGCAGTGGATCGACACCGCGCGCCGCGCGGAGGAGCTCGGTTACTCGACACTGCTGATGCCCGACGGACCGCAGCTCCTCGCCCCGTTCCCGTCGCTGGCCGTGGCGGCGAGTGTCACCACGACGCTGCGGGTCGGCACCTTCGTCCTCGCAAGCCCGCTGCGTCCGCCGCGTTCGGCGGCCTGGGAGGCGCACAGCCTGACCGAGCTCACCGGCGGGCGCTTCGAGCTCGGCATCGGCACCGGGCGGCCCGAGGTGCAGCGGGCCGCCGAACTGCTCGGTATGCCCGCCAGTACCGGCGCGCAGCGGCTGCAGCAGGTGGCGAGCACCGTCGAGCACCTCCGCGAGCTTGATGGGGACCACCGAACTCCGGTGCTGATGGCTGCGGGCGGACCCAAGGCGCGGGCCCTCGCTGCGGAGATCGTCGATACCGTCACGCTGGCGGCCGACCCGCTGGCCAGCCGCGACGAGTTCACCGCCATGTCGAGCGACCTGCGCGCCACCGCAGGTGAGCGCGCCGACCATATCGAGCTCGCGATGAACTTGTTCGTCGTCGGCGACGAGGTGCCGCCGTGGACACAGGCGTTCATCGGTGCCGACGCCGCCACGCTGATCGCCCACGACTCGCTGACGATGCTGCGCGGCACCACCGCGGAGATGGCCGACGAGCTGCAGCGCCGTCGCGACGGCTTCGGTGTCCTACGTCAGCGTCAACGCCACCTTCGTCGAGCAACTCGCGCCGGTAGTCCAACGGCTCGCCGGACGCTGATCCGCGGCGTCGTGTGTGCCTGCTCCCGCGTCAGGGGGCGCGGGTGACGATGCGGACGCCAGGCACGGCCGCGCCGAGGCGAGTGACGTCGTCCGGATCGGACGTGACGACCACAGCGGTATCGGCGCCGGTGCAGACCGCGACCACGTGGGCGTCGCCGAGCATCTCGCTGCCGCTGCGGGTGTTGTGCAGGATCGCGCCGACGAGCTTCGCCAGGCGCTCGTCGGTGGGAACCACCCGAATCCGCCGCCCGCCGCGGCTACGAGCCAGGCAGGCCTCGACCCGGCGGGTCCGGGCCAGATCCCGGCACACCTCGGCGAGCGTCACCGCAGCGCAGCACACCTCTGCGTCCCGTTCTGACGCGCGCCGCAGCAGGCCTCTCAGTGCCTGGCCTCGCGCGGTGTCGATGACATCGAACGCCGCAGCATCCAGTACGACGCGCGTGTTCACGCAGCGCCCGACTCATCGAGGTCGGCTCGCTCGAGGGCATCCAGGAACGCGTCGGCTTCGGCCAGCTGTTCCGTGGTGGGCGCACCGTGCTTCTCGTCGAGTTGGTCGAGCCAATCTCGCAGCGCTGCCTGGTGAGCCTTGCGTTCCAATGCCCGGCGCAGCGCCTCGTTGGCGACGGCGGACATGCTCTCGCCGGCGACGGACTCCAGGGCTTCGATGACGTCGAGGTCCAGGTTGAGGGTGACGCGACGCTTGTTCACACGATCAGCATACGCACCGGGTCCGCCTCTTGTCGTGCGGCCCGTCTCGAGTTGATCTACGGACTCAGGTGAGCGGCCGGTCGGTCGGCGCGATCGGTCGGGGCAGCACGTCGCGGCCGGTGAGGTAGGCGTCCACGCCGGCTGCCGCGGCGCGGCCTTCCGCGATCGCCCACACGATCAGCGACTGCCCGCGCCCCATGTCGCCGGCCGCGAACACGCCGTCAACGGAGGTCATGAAGTCGGCGTCGCGGGCGACGTTGCCGCGCTCGTCGAGCTGCACGCCCAGCTCGGCGAGCAGCTTGCCCTTCTCCGGCCCGACGAACCCCATCGCGAGCAGCACGAGCTGACACTCCAGCTCCTGCTCGGTGCCCTCGATCGGGACGAACCGACCGTTCCCGTCGCGGCTGACCTCGACCAGCCGCAGCGCGCACAGCCTGCCGTCCGCGTCGCCGACGAACTCGGTGGTGTTCACCGAGAACAGCCGCTCGCCGCCCTCCTCGTGCGCCGAGGACACCCGGTAGACCATCGGGTAGGTCGGCCACGGCATGGCGTCGGTGCGGTGCTCCGGCGGCGTCGGCATGATCTCCAGCTGGGTAACCGATGCGGCTCCCTGGCGGTGCACCGTCCCGAGGCAGTCGGCGCCGGTGTCGCCGCCGCCGATGATCACGACGTGCTTGCCCGCCGCGCTGATCGGCGGGGCGTCGATGTCGCCCTGCTGGACGTGGTTGGCCCACGGCAGGAACTCCATCGCCTGGTAGACGCCCTCGACCTCGCGTCCGGGCACCGGGATGTCGCGCCATGCGGTGGCCCCCCCGGCGAGCACGACGGCGTCGAAGTCCGACTGCAACGTCTCGACGGCGAGGTCCACGCCGACCTCGACCGACGCGCGGAAGTGGGTGCCCTCGTCTTGCATCTGCCGCAGCCGGCGGTCGAGCCGGCGCTTCTCCATCTTGAACTCGGGGATGCCGTAGCGGAGCAGCCCGCCGATCCGGTCGGCGCGCTCGTAGACCACCACATCGTGCCCGACGCGCGTGAGCTGCTGCGCGGCCGCCAGCCCGGCGGGGCCGGAGCCGACGACGGCCACCTTCTTGCCGGTCTTCACCTCGGGTAGCTGTGGGGGAACCCAGCCTTCGGCCCAGGCCCGATCGATGATCTCGATCTCGACCTGCTTGATCGTGACCGCGTCGCTGTTGATCGCCAGCACGCACGCCGTCTCGCACGGCGCGGGGCACAGCGTCCCGGTGAACTCCGGGAAGTTGTTCGTGGCGTGCAGCCGCTCGGCGGCCTCGCGCCAGTCGTGGCGGTGGACGAGGTCGTTCCACTCCGGGATGAGGTTGCCCAGCGGGCAACCCTGGTGGCAGAACGGGATGCCGCAGCTCATGCAGCGCCCGGCCTGGGCCTCGAGGTGGGTGCGTGGGAAGTCCTCGTAGACCTCGCGCCAGTCCTGCAGCCGCAGGTCCACGGGCCGTCGCAGCGGGTTCTCCCGCGGTGTGGTGAGAAAGCCCCTCGGGTCAGCCATGAGCGGCCTCCATGATCGCCTCGTCCACGTTGCGGCCGTCGCGCTCGGCTGCCTCGCGGGCCAGCAGCACCCGTTTGAAGTCCTTGGGCATGATCTTGCCGAAGCGTTCGACCGCGTCGTCCCAGTCGGTGAGCAGACCGTGCGCAACGGCCGAGTCGGTCTCGGCGTGGTGGCGCTCGACGGCGTCGCGCAGGAACGCGCGGTCGTCGTCGTCGAGCGGGTCGATGTCGACCATCTCGGCGTTCACCCGATGGACCTGCAGGTCGAGCACGTAGGCCACACCGCCGGACATGCCCGCCGCGAAGTTCCGCCCGATCGCGCCGAGCACCACCACCCGTCCGCCGGTCATGTACTCGCAGCCGTGGTCGCCGACGCCCTCGACCACGGCCAGCGCGCCGGAGTTGCGCACGCAGAACCGCTCACCGACGACACCGCGGACGAAGATCTCGCCCGACGTGGCCCCGTACAGGATCACGTTGCCGGCGATGACGTTCTCCTCGGCGGCGAACGGCGCCGCGGGGTCGGGCCGCAGCGTGAGACGGCCACCGGACAGACCCTTGCCGAAGTAGTCGTTGCTGTCCCCGACCAGGCGCAGCGTGATGCCCGAGGGGACGAAAGCGCCGAAACTCTGCCCGGCCGAACCGGTGAGCGTGACGTCGATCGTGTCGTCGGGCAGGCCCTCGCCGCCCCAGCGGCGGGTGAGCTCGTAGCCGAGCATCGTGCCGACGGTACGGTTGACGTTGCGCACGGGCAGGTCCAGGTGCACCTTGTCACCGGAGGAGAGCGCGCCCTCGCACAGCTGGATCAGCGTGTTGTCCAGCGCCTTCTCCAGGCCGTGGTCCTGGCCCTTCGTGCGGTGCCGGGCCGTTCCCGGGGGCAGCTGCGGGGTGTGGAAGATCGGGGACAGATCCAGCCCCGCGGTCTTCCAGTGCCGCACGGCGGCGTCGGTGTCGAGCGTCTCCGCGTGTCCGACGGCCTCGGCCAGCGTGCGGAAGCCCAGTGCCGCCAGATACTCGCGCACCTCCTGGGCGACGAACCGCATGAAGTTCACGACGTACTCCGGACGTCCGTCGAACCGCTTGCGCAGCTCCGGATTCTGGGTGGCGACGCCGACCGGGCAGGTGTCGAGGTGGCAGACGCGCATCATGATGCAACCCGACACCACCAGCGGCGCGGTCGCGAAGCCGAACTCCTCGGCGCCGAGCAGGGCGGCGATGATGACGTCGCGGCCGGTCTTGAGCTGGCCGTCGGTCTGCACGACGATCCGGTCGCGCAGCCCGTTGGCCAGCAGCGTCTGCTGGGTCTCGGCCAGACCGAGCTCCCACGGACCGCCCGCGTGCTTGATCGAGGACAGCGGCGACGCGCCGGTGCCGCCGTCGTGTCCGGAGATCAGCACGACGTCGGAGTGTGCCTTGGCCACCCCCGCCGCGACCGTGCCGACACCGACCTGGCTGACCAGCTTCACGTGGACGCGGGCGCGCGGGTTGGCGTTCTTCAGGTCGTGGATGAGCTGCTTGATGTCCTCGATGGAGTAGATGTCGTGATGCGGCGGCGGTGAGATCAGCCCGACGCCCGGGGTGGAGTACCGGGTCTGTGCGATCCACGGGTAGACCTTGCTGCCGGGCAGCTGGCCGCCCTCGCCGGGCTTGGCGCCCTGCGAGATCTTGATCTGGAGGTCGTCGGAGTTGACCAAGTACTCGCTGGTGACGCCGAACCGGCCGGAGGCGACCTGCTTGACCGCGCTACGCCGGGAGTCGCCGTTCGGGTCCGGGGTGTAGCGGTCGGCGTCCTCACCGCCTTCACCGGTGTTCGACCGTCCGCCGAGGCGGTTCATCGCGATCGCCAGGGTCTCGTGCATCTCCTTGGAGATCGACCCGTAGGAGATGGCGCCGGTGGCGAACCGCGTGACGATGTCCTCGACCGGCTCGACCTCCTCGATCGGCACCGGCGGCCGGACGCCGTCGGTGAACGTGAACAGCCCGCGCAGCGTCATGAGCCGCTGCGCCTGCTCGTCTACCCGGCGGGTGTAGTCCTTGAAGACGTCGTAGCGACCCTGCCGCGTGGAGTGCTGGAGCGTGAAGACGGTCTGCGGGTTGAACAGGTGCAGCTCGCCCTCGCGCCGCCACTGGTACTCCCCGCCCACCGCCAGCGAACGGTGATGCGCGCGCACCTCGTCCGATGGGTACGCCAGCCGGTGGTGGCGCAGCACCTCCTCGGCGAGCACGTCGAACCCCACGCCGCCCAGCCGGGACGTGGTACCGGTGAAACAGGAGTCGATCACGTCGGCGCCCAGCCCGATGGCCTCGAAGATCTGCGCGCCGGTGTAGGAGGCGACCGTCGAGACACCGATCTTGGACATGGTCTTGCGGACGCCCTTGCCCAGCGCCGTGACCAGGTTGCGTGCCGCGGTGGCGGGGTCGACACCGGGAAGGTCGCCGCGCTCGGCGAGGTCCTCGACGGTGGCCATGGCCAGGTACGGGTTGATCGCCGAGGCGCCGTAGCCGATCAGCAACGCGACGTGGTGCACCTCGCGGGCGTCACCGGTCTCGACGATCAGTCCGGCCCGGGTGCGGGTCTTCTCCCGGACGAGATGGTGGTGCACCGCGCCGGTGAGCAGCAGGGACGGGATGGGCGCGTGCTCCCGGTCCACCCCGCGGCCGGACAGGATGATCAGTCGGGCGCCGTCGGAGATGGCCTGCGAGACCTCGGCTCGGATCTCCTCCAGCCGCTTGACCAGGCCGTCGCCACCCTCCGCCGCCGGGAACAACCCCCGGACGGTGTGCGAGGCGAAGCCGGGGAACTCCCCGTCGTCGTTGATGTGCACGATCTTGGCGAGGTCGTCGTTGCCCAGTACCGGGAACGGCAGCATGATCGTGCGGCAGGTGGCCGGGGTGGCGTCGAGCAGGTTCTGCTCCGGCCCCAGCCGGCTGTGCAGCGAGGTGACGAGCTCCTCGCGGATGGCGTCCAGCGGTGGGTTGGTGACCTGCGCGAACAGCTGGATGAAGTAGTCGTAGAGCTGCCGCGGTCGCTCCGAGATCGCGGCCAGCGGAGCGTCGTTGCCCATCGAGCCGATCGGTTCGGCACCGGCTGTCGCCATCGGCTTGAGCAGGACGTTCAGCTCCTCCTCCGTGTAGCCGAACGACTGCTGACGGTGGGTGAGCGCGGCGTGGCCGACGACCTCGCGCTCGCGTGCGGGGAGATCCTCGAGCCGAATCAGGCCGGCGTGCAGCCAGTCGCCGTAGGGGTGCTCGGCCGCTAGCGCGCCCTTGATCTCGGCGTCGTCCACGATGCGGCCGGCGTCGGTGTCGACGAGGAACATCCGGCCCGGCTCCAGGCGGCCCTTGCGGATCACGGCGTCCGGCTCGACGTCGAGTACGCCGACCTCGCTGGCCAGCACGACGGTTCCGTCCTCGGTGACCCAGTAGCGCGCGGGACGCAGGCCGTTGCGGTCGAGCACGGCACCGATGAGCGTGCCGTCGGTGAACGTGACCAGCGCGGGGCCGTCCCACGGCTCCATCAGGGTGGAATGGAACTCGTAGAAGGCCCGGCGGTCCGGGTCCATCTCGTCGTGGTTCTCCCACGCCTCCGGGATCATCATCAACACCGCGTGTGGCAGGCTGCGCCCACCCAGGTGCAGCAGCTCCAGCACCTCGTCGAAGGTGGCCGAGTCGCTGGCGTCCGGGGTGACGATCGGGGTGAGTCGGGTGAGGTCGCCGGGCAGTGCGTCGGAGGACAGCAGCGCCTCCCGAGCGGCCATCCAGTTGCGGTTGCCCCGCAACGTGTTGATCTCGCCGTTGTGGGCGACGTAGCGGTAGGGGTGCGCGAGCGGCCAGGCTGGGAAGGTGTTGGTGGAGAACCGCGAGTGGACCACGGCTAGGGCGCTCGTGACGCGCTCATCAGCAAGGTCGGGGTAGAACGCCTCGATCTGCGCTTCGGTGAGCATGCCCTTGTAGACGATGGTGCGCGTGGACAGGCTCGGAAAGTACGTGCCGGTGGCGTGCTCGATCCGTTTGCGCAGGCAGAACGTGCGGCGCTCCAGCTCGATCCCGGTGGGTGGCTCAGGAAGGTCAGTGCGCTGGTCGGCCTCGATCCCGGCGACGAACAGCTGGCGGAAGCTCGGCATGGCGGCGCGCGCGGTGGGGCCGACGTCGGCTGCGTCCGGGTCCACGGGCAACGCGCGCCAGCCGAGCACCCGCAGGCCCTCCTCGGCGGTCAGCCGTTCGATCTCCGCCACGGTCGCGTCGGCTGCGCCGGTCTCGACCGGCAGGAACGCGGTGCCCGCAGCGTACGCACCGGCCGGCGGCAGCTCGAAGTCCACGACGACCCGGAAGAACCCGTCGGGTATCTGGAGCAGGATGCCCGAACCGTCGCCGGTGTTCACCTCGCTGCCGCGGGCGCCGCGATGTTCCATGCGTAGCAGCGCCGTGAGGGCCTTGCGGACGATGCCGTGGTCGCGGCGGCCGGCGAGGTCGGCGACCATGGCCACACCACAGGCGTCGTGTTCGAAGTCCGGGTCGTAGAGCCCCGTGGAGCCAGGCCCTGGATCGGTCGACGCTGTATCCGCGTTCGTTGCCACCAGTGCCTCCTGTCGTCGCGGTGCACCCCGACATCTGGCATCGGGACGACGTTATGGTGTGAGGAGAGTATCCGACCTCCCCGTCAGGAGTCTTGTTCTGCTCCTGACGGGTGTATGACTGTGCGCCGGGTCCCGGGATGTGACCATCCGTGGTCACCGGCGCGACGACGGGCACCGTCGTGGGATCTCGGTCAGCTTCTGGCACTGCGCACGCGGCAGCGGGTGCGCGACTCACTGCACAATGTCGCACGCGGGACCGGTGATCGCCAACGAGAGCCGCGGCGACCGCAAGGGTCAGCGGTGGGCACCGCGGCGATGGAGACTGCAGCGGTGGACGTGCGCGCTGTGCTGGCCGACGTCGCGGGGTTGGGACCGTTCTTCGCCATCCGCACCGATTCGGCCGAGGCCCTCGACCCGACGTGGCGGCCGATGCGCGAGCTCTATTCCGATCCGTGCCCGCTGCGTGACCGGATCGCACACGTGCGCCGGATGCTGGGCAGCGACGACCGCGTGGCCGCATCGATCGCCTTCCAGGGCCTCGCCGCGCTCGTGGTCTCGGCACCGTTCGCAGCGGCCGTCCTGCACGCGGTGGTGCCGCGACTGACCGCGCGGACGTTGCACTGGCAGGTCTCGACGACCGGGTCGTGGCCGCTGTGGTGCTCCGAGCCCGACGGTGAGCTGGTCCCCGGCGCTGGCGCCGCGGCCGAGGCCTTGGCTGATGCTCTGTTCGACGAGCACCTCGCGCCGCTGGTCGCGGCCGTTCGGGCCGAGGTGTCGATCGCGGAGCGGTTGCTGTGGGGGAGCGTCGCGTCGTCGGTGGCGGGTGGGAAGCGGCTGGTGGTTGCGCAGCGTCCGACGGCAGCGCAGCGCAGCGCGGCGGTCGCGGAGCGGCTCCTGGGGATCGGCCCGCTGGCCGGGACCGGCGACCTGCTCCCGCCCGAGGAACCGGACCGGCTGTGGTCGTTCCGTCGCCGGAGCTGCTGCCTCTACTACCGCGTGCCGGGCGGCGCCCCCTGCGCCGACTGCATCCTCCACCCGCCCTGACCCACCCCCTCCCGCGAGTCGGTACGAGTTGGCGGCCGAGTCAGCACGCAGTGGCGCTCGAGCACAGCCTCGCCCACGACCGCGTTCGTGCGGCACGAAGCCCGACATCAACGCAGCGGGGTCGCGGCGTCGATCGGCAGCGGGGAGCTCGCGCCGGATCGGACCGACACGGCGACCAGTTCGTACCGACTCGGGCGCCAGTTCGTACCGACTCGCGGGAGGGTGGGGTCAGGGCGGGAGGATGTCGGCTATTGTGACCTGGACGTGGACGTCTAGGGCGGTGTAGGCGGAGACTTCCGCGGCGACCTCGCGCTGCACGGCTTGCGCGAGGTCGCGGCAGTTGTGCCCGAGGCGCGTCACGATCGTCACCGACACCTCGGCCGATCGGCCGTTCACCGTCGCACCCACCCCGTCCGCCGACAGCGTGGGCCGGTCCTGCCCGAGCACCGACCCCGCGATCCCGAGCAGCGCCTGGCCCAGGTCGGCGCGCAGCGCCACGACGCCGGGAACCCGCTGGGCCTGCTGAGCCGCCACTCGCGCGACGACCGCGTCGCTCACGTGCATGCGCACCGGGGGGACACCCGCTCCCGGCTCGGTCATGACGACCCGTCTTCGAAGACGTCGACCACGTGGATGTCCACCCGCCGTACCGGTATCCCGAGCGCCTGCTCGCCCGCGGCGATCACCAGCTGCCGGACCCGGGCCGTGACCGGTGTGAGGTCGATGCCGAAGCGCGCTGTCACCGTGAGAGTCACGTCCACCGCTCGGGACTCGACAGCGGTGACCTGCTCGATCCGGCAGCTGCGGGCCCACACCCCGGATATCCGGTCCACCGCGTGCCGCAGCACGGTGGCGGCGGCGGGCCGGCTCACCCGGGCGGGACCGTGCGGGGAAGGCAAGGTCAGGACGTCGTGCGGGCGGAGCTCGGTGCGCACTGCGCTCAGCACCCGGTCCATCACCGACGACGGCGGTTCGAGCTCTTGGGTCGCCATCCGGTGCACCACGGAGTCCAGCCGCTGCGCGTCGGCGAACGCGGCGGTGCAGTGTGGGCAGGCACGCTCGTGCTCGTCCGGGGGGGTGCCGGCCTCCGCGCGATCCCAGACCAGTGCCGCGTCCCGGCCGCAGGCGAGGGGCTCGATGCGGGCGTCGGCGGGAAGGTCGCCGGGCTCGGGGTTCAGCGCCATGGTCGCATCACCTCCGCCAGCTGCACCCGCGCGCGGTGGATCCGCCCGCGTACCGCATCCTCGCTGGCGCCGGTGATTGTCGCGATATCGGTGTACCCCAGGCCTTCCAGCTCGCGCAGGACCCAGCAGACGCGCAGGTCCTCGCGCAGGCCCCGCAAGGCCCGCCCGAGTGCCGCCATGCTGGCGTCGAGCTCGACGCTGCGCTCGGGGGAGTCGGGCGCCGGTAGCTGGTCGTCGATCTCGGCAACGGGCACGGGTCTGCGGCGGCGCAGCATCCCGATGCAGCGGTTGGTGACGACGCGGTACATCCAGGTGGAGAAGGCCGAGTCGCCGCGGAACCGTGCGATCCGCCGCCACGCGTCGATCAGCGCCTCCTGCAAGGCGTCCTCGGCCTCGGTGGGATCGCCCATGACGCGCGCCGCCAGGCGGTACAGCGCCGCCTGGTGCCGCCGGGCGAGCACCTCGAACGCCCCCACGTCGCCCTCCTGGGCGCGCACCACGAGGGTCTGCTCGTCGAGCTCGTCGGGGGACGGCACGGGTTCCGCATCGGGCACCTCGGGCCATGGCACCGGGCGCGCCGGGGCCCGTTCCATCGCTCCCCGGGTCGCTGCCACCGAACTCCGTTCGTGAGGCCGGGATGTGACGCGCCTCATCGTGAGGACGCGCGCGCCCGGGACGTCTGAACTGACAGCGGACACGGTAGCTGCCAGCACGTAGTCGGCGCTCGGTACGTCCGCGAAAGGAGGGCACTCACCTGAACGAGTGTGAAAGTGCATCGACCCGGCGTCGGCGTGCAGCGCCGACCCACGCGCATGAGGGAGAGCGATGAGCTTCATCGACAAGACGAAGCACAAGGCCGAAGAGGTCGTCGGCCAGGGCAAGGAGAAGGCCGGTGAGCTGACCGACGACCGCGAGCTCGAGGCGGAGGGCCAGGAGGAGCAGGTCACCGGCAACCTCAAGCAGGCCGGGGACTCGGTGAAGGACACCGCCTCCGACGTCGGCAAGAAGGTGGGCGACGCGGGCAAGAAGCTGGGCAAGGACTGAGCTCGGTCCCGCTGCGGCTACTCCACGAGCGGCGCTCCCGGACTCCGGAGTCCGGGAGCGCCGCTCGTGGAGTTCCCATGGCCGGTTACCCTGCGCTCATGCCCGCCGATGCCGATCGCACCGCGCGCGCGGCCGAGCTGGCCGCCGCCGTCCTCGCGCATCGGGATGTGGTCCTGCTCGACGGTGGTCCGTTCGGAACCGTCGCCTCGTTCCTGCCGGGCCGCCAACGCGTCCTCGGGGTGCGGATCGGTGTCGGCGACGAGCCTGTCGAGCTGGCCGTCGTCGCGCAGCTCGGCACCCCGCTGCCGCAGTTGGCCGACGAGCTCGGCGCCGTCGTCCGCGGGTTGCTCGGCCCGGTCGCCGTCGAGGTGACGTTCTCCGACGTCGTCTCCGCGGGTCCGCCGGACGGTCGCTGATCACGCCGCCGGTGGGGGGACGGCGTCCGCTCGCCCGGCTCACCTAGACTCGCGGGGATACCCCGGCTGCGCGCTGTTCGGTGCTGCGGTCGGGTATGTCTGGAGGACGTGGTCGTTCGCGGTCCGTCCTGCCGTTTCCAGCATCGAGGAGTACCCCACCGTGAAGAGCACCGTCGAGCGGCTGAGCCCGACGCGAGTCCGGATCAACGTCGAGGTGCCGTTCGACGAGCTCAAGCCGGACTTCGACCGCGCATACAAGAAGATCGCTCAGCAGGTCCGCGTACCGGGGTTCCGACCGGGTAAGGTTCCGGCGCGCATCATCGAGGCCCGCATCGGTCGCGACGCAGTGATCTCCGAGGTCGTCAACGGTGTCGTGCCGGTGAAGTACTCCGAGGCCGTCACCGCGGCCGACGATGTCACGCCGATCGGCCGGCCGGACTTCGACGTCACCGAGATCGCCGACGGCGACAAGATCACGTTTACCGCCGAGGTCGACGTGCGCCCCGAGATCGTGCTGCCCGAGCTGGGTTCCCTGCGCGTGTCCGTCGACGACGCCGAGGTCACCGACGCCCAGGTCGAGGAGCAACTGGAGAACCTGCGCACCCGCTTCGGCACGCTGTCCGAGGTTGAGCGGGCCGCCGAAGACGGCGACTTCGTTCTCATCGACCTGGCGGCCACCATCGACGGGAAACCCCTCGAGGAGGCCACTACCACCGGCTTCTCCTACCAGGTGGGTTATGGCAACGTGGTTGAGGGACTCGATGAGGCCATCCGGGGTCTGTCTGCTGGCGAGTCGACCACGTTCGACTCGAAGCTCCTCGCGGCCGCGTACGCCGACTCCGAGTCGGAGGTCACCGTGACCGTCACCTCCGTCAAGGAGCGCACGCTGCCGGTGGCCGACGACGAGTTCGCGCAGCTCGCCAGCGAGTTCGACACCCTTGATGAGCTTATCGCCGACCTGCGCAAGCGCCTCGACGCGGCTCGGCTGCTGGAGCAGGCCAGCCAGGCTCGTGACAAGGTGCTCGACGCGCTGGTCGAGGGCACCGACGTACCGCTGCCGGAGAGCGTCGTCACCGCCGAGATCGACGCGCGCGTGCACGACGCCGCCCACACCTTCGACCACGACGAGGAGCGCTTGGCGGAGTACCTCGCCACGCAGGGAAAGACCCGTGCGGAGTTCGACGCCGAGGCCCGGGCGGACGCGGAGAGATCCGTGCACACCCGGCTGGTGCTCGACACGCTGGCTGCCGTCGAGCAGGTGTCGGTCACCGACAAGGAGTTCACCGAACGCATCGTCTCCCAGGCGCAGCAGTACCAGATGTCGCCCCAGGACTTCGTGCAGCGCCTCCAGGAGAACAACCAGGTGGGCGCCATCTACGCCGACGTGCTGCGCAGCAAGGCGTTGCTCACGGCGGTCCGTGCGGCCACCGTCACCGACGCGTCCGGTGCGGTGATCGATCTCTCGACCCTGCTCGGCGACGACGCCACCGAGCCTGCTGACGATGCCACCAGCGACACGCCGGTGGCCAGCACCACCTGAGTTTCACCGGGCGGCCACGCCCATAGCGAACAACGTGGCCGTACGCGGCGGGCGGACCGTCGGTCCGCGTAGGGTCGGGACCGGAACAGACACGCGAGCTGACCAGCAGAAGGCAGGGTGACGTGAGCGAGCCTGCGAGCTCACCAATGAACACGGAAGCGACCGCGAACGCGGTCGACGAGCGTCAGCGAGGAGGGCTCGTGAACGAGCAGAACACCGGCCCGCGTAGCGCGGACCACACCGTGGGAGCGAGCATGCGACAGGGTGCCGGGCCGGCGTCGATGACGCTGTCGGACTCGGTGTACGAGCGGCTGTTGCAGCAGCGGATCATCGTGCTCGGCCAGCAGGTCGACGACGACATCGCCAACCGGATCGCCGCGCAGATGCTCCTGCTCTCGGCCGAGGACGCCACGGCGGACATCGCGCTGTACATCAACTCCCCGGGCGGCTCGGTCACCGCGGGGATGGCCATCTTCGACACGATGGAGTTCATCGAGTGCGACGTGGCCACCTACGCAATGGGGCTGGCCGCCTCGATGGGGCAGTTCCTGCTCTCGGCGGGTGCCCGCGGCAAGCGCTACGCGCTGCCGCACTGCCAGATCCTCATGCACCAGCCCTCGGCCGGGGTCGGTGGCACCGAGTCCGACATCTCGATCCAGGCGGAGCTGTTCAAACGGCACAAGCGGGAGATGGCCGAGCTTATCGCGGGGCACACCGGCCAGACCGTGGAGCGGATCCTCGCCGACTCGGAGCGGGACCGGTGGTTCACCGCGTCGGAGGCTCTCGAGTACGGCTTCGTTGACCACGTGATCTCCCGCGCCGGGCAGCTGCCGGACGCGGTCAGCGAGAACGGGAGTGCCCGATGAGCCAGTTCGCGATGCCCACCTCCCGGTACGTGCTGCCCTCGTTCGTCGAGCGCACCAGCTACGGGGTCAAGGAGTCCAACCCGTACAACAAGCTGTTCGAGGAGCGCATCATCTTCCTCGGCGTGCAGATCGACGACGCGTCGGCCAACGACGTCATGGCGCAGCTGCTGTGCCTGGAGTCGGCCGACCCGGACCGCGAGATCAGCATGTACATCAACTCCCCGGGTGGCTCCTTCACCTCGTTGATGGCGATCTACGACACGATGCAGTTCATCCGCCCGGACATCCAGACCGTCTGCCTCGGGCAGGCCGCGTCGGCTGCCGCCGTGCTGCTCGCGGCGGGCACGCCGGGCCGCCGGCTCGCGGTGCAGAACGCGCGCATCCTGATCCACCAGCCCGCCACCGAGGGCTTCTACGGGCAGGTGTCGGACCTGGAGATCCAGGCCGCGGAGATCTCCCGTATGCGCAAGCTGCTGGAGACCACGCTGGCCTGGCACAGCGGCCGCACCCCCGAGCAGGTCCGCGAGGACATCGAGCGGGACAAGATTCTGACGGCCGACGAGGCCAAGGAGTACGGGATCGTCGACGAGATCATCCAGAGCCGGAAGCTCTCTGCGGTCTGAGACGAGCCACGGCCAGGGCTTCAGGACCGCTCGTCGGTCCTGAAGCCAACCGTCCGCCGACGCGTTGCCGAATCGGAGCGTGGTGACGCTCCCCCGGGAGCGCGTTCGGCGGGTAATGTCACGAGGGCGTGCCGGACGGCGCGCCGGATGGAACTGGGGTCTGCACTCATGGCACGCATCGGCGACGGCGGTGACCTGCTCAAGTGCTCGTTCTGCGGGAAGAGCCAGAAACAGGTCAAGAAGCTGATCGCCGGTCCTGGTGTCTATATCTGCGACGAGTGCATCGACCTGTGCAACGAGATCATCGAGGAGGAGCTCGCGGAAGCCGGCGAGGTCAAGCTCGACGAGCTGCCCAAGCCCGCGGAGATCCACGACTTCCTCGACCAGTACGTGGTCGGCCAGGGCCAGACCAAGCGCACCCTCTCGGTGGCGGTCTACAACCACTACAAGCGCATCCAGGCCGGTGACAAGGGCCGGGGCGCCGACGGCGACGGCGTCGAGCTGGCGAAGTCGAACATCCTGATGCTCGGCCCCACCGGCTGCGGCAAGACCTACCTGGCCCAGACGCTCGCGAAGCTGCTCAACGTGCCGTTCGCGATCGCTGACGCCACGGCGCTCACCGAGGCCGGCTACGTCGGCGAGGACGTCGAGAACATCCTGCTCAAGCTCATCCAGGCCGCCGACTACGACGTCAAGCGGGCCGAGACCGGGATCATCTATATCGACGAGGTCGACAAGATCGCCCGTAAGTCGGAGAACCCGTCGATCACCCGTGACGTGTCCGGCGAGGGTGTCCAGCAGGCGCTGTTGAAGATCCTCGAGGGCACCACCGCGAGCGTTCCTCCGCAGGGCGGGCGCAAGCACCCGCACCAGGAGTTCATCCAGATCGACACGACGAACGTGCTGTTCATCGTGGCCGGAGCCTTCGCCGGACTGGAGAAGATCATCGGGGACCGGATCGGCCGTCGCGGGTTGGGCTTCGGCGCCGAGATCCGCTCGAAGAACGACCTGGACTGGGCCGAGAGCTTCGCCGACACGATGCCCGAGGATCTCATCAAGTTCGGCCTGATCCCGGAGTTCATCGGCCGCCTGCCGGTGGTGGCGTCGGTGACCTCGCTGGATAAGGAAGCCCTGGTCAAGATCCTCACCGATCCGCGCAACGCGCTGGTGAAGCAGTACCACAAGTTGTTCGAGATGGATGGCGTCGAGCTGGAGTTCACCGACGACGCGCTGGAGGCGGTGGCCGACCAGGCCATCCTCCGCGGCACCGGCGCCCGCGGCCTGCGGGCGATCATGGAGGAGGTGCTGCTGCCGGTCATGTACGACATCCCGAGCCGCGACGACGTGGCCAAGGTGGTCGTCACCGAGCAGACGGTGCGCGAGAACGTGAACCCGACGATCGTGCCGCGCGTGCCGCCGGCCCGCCGCGAGCGCCGCGAGCGGTCCGCCTAGCGCGCGCCGCTAGGGTTGTTCGGTGACCGAGAGCCCGGAAGCGAGCGCCATGTCCGAGTGGGTCGCCACGGTGGCGGGGGAGCTGCGCCTGGACGAGGTACTGGACAGCGCCGCCCTCGTCGACCTGGTGCTGGACCTGACCTCCGACGTCGCCCACGGCGTCAGCCGCCCCGGAGCGCCGGTGACCGCCTTCCTCGTCGGGGTGGCGGCGGGCCGCGCCGCCGACCCGGCCGCCGCGGCTCGCGACTACGCCCAGAAGATCAGCCACCTGGCGCAGACCTGGGGCAGCGATGCCGCCGCACCGACCTGACCGGTACCTGGGCCGGCCGCCGCCGCGCGACGGTCAGCTCTCGACGGCGGAACGTGCGGCAGCCTTCGCGGCGCTGTAGCGGATCAAGAAGATCGCCGCGGCGATGGCGAGCACGAGAAGCGCCAGCGTGCCGAGCTCGAGGAGGAGACGGGTCAGCTCCTCGTCCGACTGCGGCTGCTCGAACTCCGCGGTCACGATCAGAATCCGCCGGACGGCGGCGATCAACCCGATGAACAGGAAGGGCTCGGCCGCTATCCCGTGGCGCTCGAGGATGGTACGAAGAGTGTAGGCGAACTCGGCGATGATGAGGGTGAGCAGGATACGGTCGAGCACGAGGATCCCGCCCTCGAGCGTGCTCACCTGCCGGGTCACGGCTTGGATGACGGCGTCGACGCTGCCGATCACCACCAGGACGGCCGCTGCCACGAGCAGTACTGAAGACGACCCCTTAGATCGCGGCCTCGAAGCGGGTGACCAACATTCTGACGACAGGGCCGAGCTTGCCGCGTGGTTCGTTGCTCTCACGGTCAGTCATCACGTGCCACCCTAGGACACGCGCAGGTGTCTTCGAACGCGGTAGCCAACCGCGGACCCGGCCCAGCACTGCCCCCACGCCCGTGTGGAGGACTACCTCCGCCGCGGGAAGGCCACCGGCCTGGACACCTCCCCTCGACCTCCCTGGCGATCAATGCGGCTTGATGCGTAGCCGGCGACCATCGCCGCGGACCTGCTGTGCCGACTGCGGCTGCTGTGCCTGGGGCTGGACCGGTCGTTGACCGACGCCGAACCGAAGACGTTGCGTTACCGGGTCCTGCACACCGCGGCCCGGCTGGTCCGCAGCCAACGCCGACGGAAGATCAGGATACCGGAGACCTGGCCCTGGGCCGACGAGCTCACAGCCGCGTTCCTCGTCGCGTTCGCCCTGAGACCGCCCCGACCTGACCCACCCCCGAACAACCACCCTGTTCCCGACCCGAGGAAACCCACCGGCCCGTGGAACCGGCGCCCACCCGACGCGACCGTCGGGCCTCCCAGCACGACTCATGCCGAAAAAGAAGATCAGAAACGGAAGTGAAGATCACCACCGCCGGGCCGGAAGCCGAACCCGCCCACCCGATGAACGATCAAGGCTGGTGTCGTAGGCCGGGCAACGCCGCTGGCACCGCGAGCAGCGACGCCCCGCACCCGCCTTCACCCGGACCCGGGTGACGAGCACCTCCCCGCTGCGCTCGCCGCACCATATTTGAAACCTTCGCAGATTAAGATGTCACAAACCCACAGGTACCCCACCGGTCCCACAGGTCACAGCACTATCGCTGCACTACTTTCGGAGGTACTACTTTCGGGAAGGTAGTCCTGGTCCTTCTCTTCCCCTACCGTGTGGCGCGACACCCCTCGGAGACTTCGGTTGGAGATGAGATGCGACTCAGGAACCTTCTCGCAGTTACTTTCTGCTGCTTAATTGTCACGTTCGGTCTCCCGGTGGCCACGGCCTCCGCTCAACCCTTTCCCGTGATAGGCGGTTGTCGCGGAGCCTTCACAGTAGCAATAACCGGTGATAAGACGATCCAATGGGGATCTTTCTGGCAGTGCACCCGTCCTACGCAGACTCAGATCCAAGCCGTTATTCAACTGTGTATCGAAGCTGATGGCCCGTGCCTCGACGTCGCAAGTGGTCGCACAAGCTTTACTGTCGCCCATTTCAACCGCTCGGACGCGCTAGAACCCTGCGTCCCCGGTGAGACCGACTTCTACCGGCCCGTTGCACGTATGCTGGAAGTGAACGGCCAGCAGGTAACTGATAAAGTCGGCAATGAGGGTTATTCAGGAGCCGAGAATTGATCTTCCGGTACGTACTCTGACCTGCGACGATGTCCGTCGTGACCTAGGCCGTGAATAAGCCTCAATATCGAAGCAGTCACGTGCGTCCGCTGATTACGTCCCACAGGTACAACACCAGCTTCGGGTGTCCACCTCCACCGCGTGCGCTCCAGACCACCCTGCTAGTATGCTCTTGCCATGCGTGAGATGAGGATGGGTGAGCGGCCTCGACTACGGGTGGAGCAAGACTTGCCGTCGGCCGAGGTATCGTATGTGCGCATCGGCGACGACATGCTCGTCGTCGCCGTCCCGGCCAGGTTGAGAGGACCGGAGCTCCAGATACTTCTCGCGGTCTTGTTCACGGACAGATCGATTGATCCGCACTTCAGCACGTTCTCCGCCGCACTGCGTTGGCAGCAAACTTGCACATCATCGGAGGAGCCGCTGGTACTGATCGCGTCGGCCCTGAACGTGACGATGGAGGTCGATCGAGTCGGTATACTCTCGTACTTTACGGTGGGGAGCGTGGAATCCCTGAACTCCGCCATCCTGGTCGTCACGGGTCCACTTTTCGGGAGCGCTTCGGTCGAGTTCCAACTCGACACACTACGTCGGCCATCGTGAGCAAGCTTGCTGTGATCGACGACAGCAGCGCAGAACTCAGCCGCCGCGGGTTGGTGCGGGCGGACCTCGGGATGGTCCTCCTCCTCGAGCTAATGCCTCGTCACCGCCAGGGTGACCATCTCGGCGTCGGTGATCCGCGGGGTGATCCCGACCGTCGGGCGCCACGGCGCACGTTCGGGTGCAGCCTTCAGCAGATCGTCGATCCGGACCTACAGTGCGGTCACGAGGGTGTCCACGTCAGCGCCCACCACATTCGGTGCGCGCCACGCCGTGCCTACCTTCGGAATCGGTCGTCCAGACATGACGGCTACCCCGTGGTCGGCTGGCACCGCTAGGGTCATGTTCCCCAGTCAACCACCCGGTGAAGGGGTCTCGCGGATGAGTGAACCCGGTTCGGAACCTGCCGACACCCCCGAGCAGCGTGCTGCCGCTCGCCGCTTGGAGATAATCCGCAGGTCCCAAGAACAGATGTCCGGCACCAACGTCGAGCGCATCCGGCACGTCTACGCGCCCGCCCACCCCTCCGGCGTGCCGCCACCTCCCACACCGGAGCACGTCACGGTCTCCAGGGCCGAGGTCCGGGCGGTATGGGCGTCGGTCGAGGCGGCGACGTCCGCGGCCGGGACGGTCACCCGGCTCCAAGAGATTATCCGTGAGTGGCCCGGAACCGGGCCCGGGAGCGTGGTTCTCGAGCGAGAGCAGGTCGCTGCCGCCGTGGGCGCCAGCGCCGAGCTCCTCGCAGCGGCGCCGCCGAGCGACAGTGACGACGACGCGACGCCCTACCAGCAGCTCCTGCGAGCACAGCTCGTCGAGGCCCTGAAACTGGCTCCGACCGTGGGTCACCGGCAGGCGGCGACCGCGATGGACGGCGTCGCTGCGGCCCTGGCGGCGGGGACGGATCCGGCGCTGGGTGCCGGAGCGGGGGTGCTTCGTCTGGTCCGGCTCGGTGTCGAGCTGGCGCGCAGCCTCGGGGAGCCACGACAGTAGCCGCTACGGCACCTGCGTCGACAGACGAGAGGGGAACGCGTGACGCCGAGGAGCGACGAGCCGCCGGGCGTGCCGCTCGGTCTCCTGCGCGAGCGCGTCCGGCGGGCGGGCCGGCTGCTCGTCGCGTTCTCCGGGGGCGTCGACTCCGCGCTGCTCGCCGCCGTCGCCGCCCAGGAGCTCGGGTCGGATGCGGTGGCCGCCACCGCCGTGTCGGCCAGCCTGCCCGCCGCCGAGCGCCGGGCGGCCCGGGACTTCGCCCGGGCTCACGGGATCGGTCACGTCGAGGTGTGCACCGACGAGCTGGACCGGCCCGAGTACACCGCGAACGGCGGGGACCGCTGCTTCCACTGCAAGACCGCGCTGCTCGACGCGCTGGTCCCGCTGGCGCAGCTGTCCGGGGCGGCGATCGCGCTCGGCACGAACCTCGACGACCTCGGCGACCACCGGCCCGGCCAGCGTGCCGCCGCCGCGCGGGGGGCGATCACGCCGCTGGTCGATGCCGGGCTGGGCAAGGACGCGGTGCGCCGGGTCAGCGCGCTGCTCGGGCTCGGGACCGCGGCCAAGCCTGCCGCCGCCTGCCTGTCCTCACGCGTGGCCTACGGCGAACAGGTCACGGTCGCCGTGCTGGCGCGCATCGAGGCCGCCGAGGACGGGCTGCACGCGCTGGGCTTTCCGGTGTGCCGGGTTCGCGTGCACGGCGGCGGCACCGTCGCGCGCGTGGAGCTGCCCGCCGCCGAGCTGGACCACGCGATGGCCCGGCGCACCGAGCTGGACGCCGTGGTGCGGGCCGCGGGTTTCCCGTTCTGCGCGCTGGACCTGCAGGGCTTTCGCAGCGGCCGGATGAACGTGCTGCTCGGTGTGCCGGGTGTGGGCGGTCCGTGACCGCCGCCGGGTTCGACGACCTCGGATGGGCCCGCCCGGACACCGGGCGGGAGGCCCGGCTCGGGCTCCCGGAGGTTGTCTACGCACCTGGGAAGACCGCGGCGCAGGTCACGGGGGTGGTCGCGAGCCTGCTCGCCGCGAACTCCGGGCCAGTGCTCGCCACCCGGGCCGAGCCCGCAATCGCCCAGGACGTGCTCGCCGCAGTGCCCGGCGGCGCCTACGACCACGGCTCTCGACTGTTGGCCTGGCGGCCCGCGGAGCCGGTCGGCTTCACGCTGGCCGTGGTCTCGGCCGGCACCTCGGACGGCCCGGTCGCGGCGGAGGCCGCCGCCGTCGCCGCCGCAGTGGGGCTGAGCGTCACCCGGATCACCGACGTCGGGGTCGCCGGCGTGCACCGGCTGCTGGCCGAGCGTGACCGCCTCGCCACCGTCGACGCGGTCGCCTGCGTCGCCGGGATGGACGGGGCGCTGCCGAGTGTCGTTGGCGGTCTGGTGGGTTGCCCGGTGATCGCGGTACCGACGTCGGTCGGTTACGGCGCCGCGCTGGGGGGTGTGACGGCGCTGCTGGCGATGCTGTCCTCATGTGCTGCGGGGGTCGTCGTGGTGAACATCGACTCGGGGTTCGGCGCGGCAATGGCGGCGTTCCGGATCGCGGTGACGCGGCGGGCCGACCGGTGATCCTGTGGCTCAACCCGGCCACCGGGGTGTCCGGGGACATGCTGCTCGGAGCCCTGATCGATCTCGGTGCGCCGCTCGACGGGGTGCGCGCCGCCGTCGCCGCCACCGGCCTCACCGGTTGGAGCCTCGAGGTCGAGCAGGTGCACCGCGGCGGGCTGCGGGCGGCCCGCGCCGTCGTCGCGGTGCGCGACACCGTCTCGCGGCGGCGGGTGGGCGAGCTGCGCGAGCTCGTCGCGCGGGCCCGGCCGGGGCCCGTCGCGGCGCTGGCCGGGCGCGCGGTGGCCGCGCTCGCCGAGGTCGAGTCCGACCTGCACGGAGTACCGGCCGACGAGGTGCACCTGCACGAGATCGGCGGTCACGACACGGTGGTGGACACCGTCGGCGTCGCCGCGGCGCTGCACCTGCTCGGCGTCGAGACCCTCGTGTGCGGGCCGCTGGCGATGGGGTCAGGCACGGTGTCCACGCGGCACGGGGAGCTCCCGCTGCCGGCGCCCGCGACGGCCGCGTTGCTGGCCCGCGCGCAGGCGCCGGTCGTGGCGTCGCCGATCGCGGGGGAGACGGTGACCCCGACGGGTATCGCGCTGCTGCTCGCCGCGGGCGCGCGCTTCGGCCCGCTGCCCACGATGGACGTGGTCGGCGTCGGCTACGGCGCGGGTGGGCGCGAGATGCCTGGGCGGCCCAACGTGCTGGCAGCGCTGTCGGGGTGTGCCACGGGCGAGGTCGAGTCCCTGGTGTTGCTAGAGACCAACGTCGACGACGTCACCGGTGAGCTGCTCGGCTACCTGGTGCCCCGGTTGCTTGCGGCGGGGGCGGCGGATGCGTGGGTCACCCCGATCGTGATGAAGAAGTCCCGGCCCGCGCACACCGTGCACGTGCTGGTCGACCCGGCGCGGGCGGGTGGGTGTGAGCGAATCCTGCTCGCCGAGACCGGGAGCCTGGGCCTGCGTCGCAGCTCCGTGGACCGGATCGCGCTGCCGCGCAGCACCGGCACCGTCGTCGTCGACGGGTACGAGATCGGGATCAAGCGCGGTCCCTGGGGGGTCAAACCCGAGCACGATGACGTCGCGGTGGCTGCCGCCGCGCTCGAGCTGCCGCTGCGGGTGGTGACCGAACGAGCCAGGGTGCTCGGTGAGCACCGGTTCCCGCGTAGCGAGCTCGGCCCCGGGGGTTGACCGTTCGTTCTGCGGCGGCGCGGGCTCGGGATAGGGTGACGCGAGCACGAGTAGGAATCGCGATGTGGCGAGTGATCGAGGAGGCATGGGCGTGACGGTGCGTGTGGGTGTGAACGGGTTCGGACGGATCGGCCGCAACTTCTGGCGGGCGGTGGACGCACAGCGGGCCGCCGGCACCAGCGATATCGAGATCGTGGCGGTGAACGACATCACCGACAACGCCACGTTGGCGCACCTGCTCAAGTACGACTCCATCCTGGGCCGGCTGCCCTACGAGGTGTCCTCCACCGACGACGAGATCATCGTCGACGGCCGGGGCTTCAAGGGGCTCGCGGTGCGGGATCCCGCCGAGCTGCCGTGGAAGGGCCTCGGCGTGGACGTCGTGGTGGAGTCCACCGGGCTCTTCACCAAGCGCGAGGCCGCGACCAAGCACCTCGACGCGGGCGCGAAGAAGGTCGTCATCTCCGCTCCGGCCAGCGGTGAGGACCTCACCGTGGTCAAGGGCGTGAACGACGACGCCTACGACGGCTCGCAGACCATCGTCTCCAACGCCTCGTGCACGACGAACTGCCTCGCGCCGCTGGCCAAGGTGCTCGACGATCTGCTGGGGATCGAGAAGGGTCTGATGACCACGATCCACGCCTACACCCAGGACCAGAACCTGCAGGACGGCCCGCACAAGGACCTGCGCCGGGCCCGGGCCGCCGCCCTGAACATCGTCCCGACCTCGACCGGGGCCGCGAAGGCGATCGGCCTGGTGCTCCCGCACCTCAAGGGCAAGCTCGACGGCTACGCGATGCGGGTGCCGATCCCCACCGGTTCGGTCACCGACCTCACCGTCGAGGTGCGGAGGGAGACCACCGCCGAGGAGGTCAACGCGGCGTACCAAGCGGCTGCCGCCGAGGGTCCGCTGCAGGGGATCCTGTCCTACAGCGACGCCCCGCTGGTCTCCTCCGACATCGTCACCGACCCGGCGTCGTGCGTCTTCGACTCCGGCCTGACGAAGGTGATCGGCAACCAGGTCAAGGTCGTCGGCTGGTACGACAACGAGTGGGGCTACTCGAACCGCCTGGTCGACATCACCGTGCTGGTGGCGTCGAAGCTGTGAAGACCCTCAAGGATCTGGTCGCCGGCGGCGTCGCGGGTCGGACCGTGCTGGTCCGCTCCGACCTGAACGTGCCGCTCGACGGGGACCGCATCACCGACGACGGCCGCATCCGCGCCTCGGTGCCCACGTTGCAGACCCTGCGCAACGCCGGGGCGCGCGTGATCGTCACCGCGCACCTGGGCCGGCCGAAGGGTGGCCCGGATCCGGCGCTCTCACTGGCCCCGGTGGCCGGGCGGCTCGGCGAGCTGCTCGGGACCGAGGTGGCGCTGGCCGACCACGGCGACGACGCGAAGGCCGCCGTCACCGCGCTCACCGACGGTGGGGTGGTGCTGGTGGAGAACATCCGGTTCGACCCGCGGGAGACCAGCAAGGACGACGCCGAACGGGCCGCGCTGGCCCACGAGCTCGCGGCGCTCACCGGCGGGGACGGCGCGTTCGTCTCCGACGGCTTCGGGGTGGTGCACCGCAAGCAGGCGTCGGTGTACGACGTGGCCTACGACCTGCCCGCCTACGCCGGTGCCCTGGTGCAGGCCGAGCTGGTGGTGCTGGAACGGCTTGTCGAGTACCCCGACGAGCCGTTCGTCGTGGTACTCGGCGGTTCGAAGGTCTCCGACAAGCTGGGCGTGATCGAGGCGATGCTGCCGCGGGTGGACGCGATGCTGGTCGGTGGCGGCATGTGCTTCACGTTCCTCGCCGCGCTGGACTTCGACATCGGCGACTCGCTGCTGGAGCCGGACTACATCGAGGCGTGCGGGCGCCTGCTGGACACCGACAAGGTGATGCTTCCCACCGACTTCGTGATCGCCACGGAGCTGAGCGCGGACGCCGAGACACAGGTGGTGGCCGCCGAGGCGATCCCGGACGGATACAAGGGGCTGGACGTCGGCCCGGAGACCGTCGAGGGTTTCGTCGACGTGATCGACCATGCCCGCACGGTGTTCTGGAACGGGCCGATGGGGGTGTTCGAGCTGGCCCCGTTCGCCGAGGGCACCCGCGGCGTCGCCGAGGCCATTTCCCGGGTCACCACGTCGGTGGTCGGCGGCGGTGACAGCGCGGCGGCGGTGCGCGCGCTCGGGCTCGACGAGGCTGCCTACACCCACATCTCCACCGGCGGCGGCGCGTCGCTGGAGTACCTTGAGGGCTCGCGGCTTCCCGGGCTCGCCGTTCTGGAGCAGCAATGACACGCAAGCCCTTGATCGCCGGCAACTGGAAGATGAACCTCACCCACCTCGAGGCCATCGCCCTGGTGCAGAAGCTCGCGTTCGCGCTGCCGGAGAAGTACTACGCCAAGGTCGAGGTGGCGGTGTTGCCGCCGTTCACCCACATCCGCAGCATCCAGACCATGATCGACGGTGACGGCCTGCTCATGGTGCACGGCGCACAGGATCTCTCCCCACACGACGCGGGTGCCTACACCGGCGACGTGTCGGGTGCGATGCTGGCCAAGCTCGGCTGCACCTACGTGGTCGTGGGGCACTCCGAGCGTCGGGAGATCCACGGCGAGGACGACGCGGTCGTCAACAGCAAGGTGCACGCCGCGATCAAGCACGGCCTCGTGCCGATCCTGTGCGTCGGCGAGGGGCTGGAGATCCGCGAGGCGGGCGGACATGTCGCACACTGCACCCAGCAGCTCACCGCCGCGCTGAAGAACGTGTCGAGCACACACGCCCAGGCCCTCGTGATCGCCTACGAGCCGGTGTGGGCGATCGGTACCGGCCGCGTCGCGAGCGCCGCGGACGCGCAGGAGGTCTGCGCGGCGATCCGCCAAGCCGTGGCCGCCGCGTACGGTGAGCCCCTCGCCGCCGGCGTCCGGGTGCTCTACGGCGGTTCGGTGAAGGCCAAGAACATCGGCGAGATCGTCGCCGAGGGCGACGTGGACGGCGCGCTGGTCGGCGGCGCGAGCCTGGACGGCGACGAGTTCGCACAGCTGTGCGCGATCACGGCGGGCGGCCCGCTGCCGTAACGCAGCGTCCGGTGTCTGGTCCTTGTCCTGCTCGTTGTTCGGGCGCATCCCGATCACCGCGATCAGCTCGGGGACCGCGGTGTGTGCGGGGGCGTGGGCGAGGAAGTACTCGATACGAGCGGCGTTCCCATACCGCCCTGCTCAGGGTGGCTGTTGCTGGGGGACGCCCGCAAGACGGATTCTTACTGCGATCGGAGGTTGAGCGCCTGGTGGCGACCCAGGAAGCTGTCCACGCCAGCGACGCCAGGATAGTCGGCCAAACGCCGCGCGACCGCGTCAAGCCTGTCGCTCACCCCCTGGCTGGCGACGTCGCTAGAAAGATCGTCGAGGGCGGCGTGTGCGGCTTCCACCGCGCCGTCGACTGCCTTTCGGTCGAGACGGGCCCGAGCAAGTTGGGCGTGACCGGCGGCGCGGTTGCGTGCGGCACGGTCTCCCAGGCTGGCCACTGCTGGCTCCAGAAGTGCCTCGGCCCGAAATGCTCTGCCGCCCAGATCCATGGCACAGCTGGCCTCGGTGCGATCGATCTCTGCGTGGTTGAGGAATGCCAGCCATTCGTCGGTCGGTTGGTCGCCGTAGCGGTCGAGTACCACGCGAGCCTGCGTGATCGCCTGATCTGACGCGCGGTTCTCGCCGAGAAGGGCATGTGCTCTGGCTCGCCGTAGATGCGAGATCGCCAGGAGGACAGATGGCTCGCGCAGGGAGGCAGTCGCCTGCTCGGTAGCCATGGCGAAGCGCAGCGCCTCGCGTGGTTGGTCCAGGATGATGTTTTGGAAGGCGAGTTGAGCGAGCGCGAAGGCCTCGTTCTCTGCGTCGTCGGACTGTCGTGCCAGGGCGAGGGCGTCGGTGTAGCAGCTGCGGGCGATGGCCTGCTGCCCGGCGTCGAAGGCCAGCCAGCCCGTGAACTTCTGCAACCGCCCGGTCGCCCTGAGGAGCTGCTGTTCGATGGCCTCGGTGTAGGTGCCGTGTTCCAGCATGAGGTACGCCTCG
>Ga0136634_10000147_pt1 | contig 34299 bp, 33 predicted proteins | sample AntDrymUQ8332106_2_FD_104654 | JGI IMG/M metagenome (GOLD analysis project Ga0136634, IMG submission 104654) | Polar desert sand microbial communities from Dry Valleys, Antarctica - metaG UQ833 (21.06) | ecosystem: Environmental > Terrestrial > Soil > Desert | place: Antarctica: Dry Valley... | reverse complement strand
GGAGGAAGCAACATTAACTGATCGTTATTTATCGGCTTAAATTTTTGCATATTATACAGACAAAAATTATTCACTATTTAATGCTTTATAGTTATCAACAAATGTGAATTCTCGGTCAGCCTCTTTTCACCAACAACGGCTTTAACTCCTGACTCCCATCCTCAATCCCCTAACATCTCTCCACCTTTCTTACGCCATTGCTTAGGTGCCCCTCCGTCCATCTTAACAATTTTTGGATAGAATAATCCAACGGTATCTACCAGATGCTTTTGAGCATTCATAACGGTATAAATATCCTTGTAAGCAAACGGCGCTTCATCCAAACCTCCCCCAATCAGTTTTACACCGTGCTTTTCCAATTCATCTTTCATTGTATTATGAGTGATGGATTTTAATGCAGCTGTTCTACTCATCCTTCTTCCCGCTCCATGGGCGGCTGAATTAATAGCAGCCACTTCCCCTTTTCCTTTTACAATAAATCCAGGCGCTGTCATGGAACCGGGAATGATTCCCAATACATTTTTTCCCGCAGGAGTGGCGCCTTTTCTATGTACGATCACTTCTTTGCCCTCATGCATTTCTTTCCATGCAAAATTGTGATGGTTCTCCACCATTTTAAAGGGCTGCCTTCCCAATTGCTTCGCAATTTTTGCATGAATAATATGGTGACAGGCAGATGCGTAATCACCGGCGAGGTTCATGGCCATCCAATATTCAATTCCTTCCTGTTCGTTAAGATTCAGCCAAGCCAGGTTATTGGCTTCACCGGGCAACCTTCTTTTTTGCTTCGCGATTTTAGTATAGTGATTTGCAATGTTTGCACCTAAAGCCCTGGAACCGGAATGAGATAATAATCCAAGATATTTCCCTGCCGCTACATTAAACACTTCATCCCTTTGCGTAATCTCCACGATTCCAAACTCCACAAAATGATTACCCGAACCGGATGATCCTAATTGTTTGGCAGCCCTGCCTTGAAGACCTTTCAATAAAGCGATTTCATTAAATTCTTTCCGATCGATTACCTCATTCCAGGTGCTATGTTCAAACTGTTTCCCAGCGCCAAACATTGTGGCTTCATTCAATTCCCGGGTGAAATATTGTTCGCGCTGGGTCAATTCTTTTGGATCGATATCAAAAACCGACAAACACATCCTGCAACCGATATCAACTCCTACACCATACGGGATAACAGCATTCTCGGTAGCAAGTACGCCTCCTATCGGTAATCCATAGCCCTGGTGCGCGTCCGGCATTAATGCACCAGCTACAGATACCGGCAATTTAGCAGCCTGATACATTTGATTCATGGCACCGGGTTCGATAAATTCCGATCCGAAGACATTGAAATGAACCCCTTCATTATTTAATAAAATATCCACCCCTTCCAAGTCCTTGATAAGGGGAGGTTTTGGTAAGAGTGCTTCTGAAATCTTATTCAATACCGGATCATTTGCATATTCATTCGGGCTTTGCAATACAGCCCTCAATACCTCCAAAGCATCGGCCTTTGAAAGTCGCTTAAAGTTTTTTTCCATGATGTTCATGGCAATACTGATCACCGGTCCTTCCGGGTAGCCGATGGCTCTTAATTCCTTTCCTGTTAATTTTAATTTTGACATATTATCTTCATTAAAGAATGCCTTTTTGATACTCAGCATTCCTGGTTTGAAAAATTATTAATGATGAATGTTGCGTTCCCCCTTCAGGAACAATCAGCGATAGAGTACTACAAGGACTGCCTATTAAAACATCCAGGCACCTGAATGATACCCGGATGTTTGTATTACTATTCTTTAGGCGTTGGGGGTGACACAAAGATCTGCCTCAGCTGATCGATGAGCACACCATTCCCGGTTACGCTGATGCTGCTGATCTTTTCTGCAATCTTTTCAACATATTCCATTTCTTTCAGCTTGAATAACATTTGATTATCTTCCATCAACTTGGCAGTGTTCAGCAAACTCCTTGTGCTCGCTGTTTCCTCCCGACGCATGATCGTGTTGGCCTGTGCTTTCTTTTCAGCAATCAAGACCTGGTTCATGATTTCTTTCACGTCACCGGGCAAGATGATATCACGGATACCGAAACCAGATACTTCAACTCCCAATTCCTGCGCGTTGCTACTCACAATTTTTAAAATAAATGCTACAATACCTTCCTTTTTCTCCAACAACTCATCAAAATTCAGGCCTCCTATATATTCTCTCAAAGCCAATTGAAAATTTACGTACAACTGGCGGTCGTAGTCTTTATTTTTCATCAAAGCTTTCTCCACATCTACAACTGTATACTGGGCCCAGGCATTGATTCGCAATGCAGCTTTATCCCTGGTTAATATTTCCTGCCCGTTGATCTCGATTTGTTGCTTACGGGTATCCACCTTCCCTACATAAATAGAAATACCATTCTTCCACCAGAAGTATACACCGCTCTTTAATGTTTGCACATAGTTACCATCTACAAATAACAAAGCGTTTTCAAAATTCTCGACAGTATAACTACGAACGTATGGGGCTACCTGCTTTCTCATTAAAGTTGCCCGGGTAATGTTTTCTGTAATTTCAATCTTGCTGATATCAGCACGAACAAATTCATAATTGATAACGCTTTTCCAAAAGGTATACCGACCGGCATTTAATACCTGTTTCAAGAAGCCGTTTTCAAACAGCAATACAATCTCATTGTCGTTCACTTCAATCACATGCAATGATTCCGCCAATGCAGCATCCTTTAATAGAATATTCAATTCCACAGAAGCAGAGAAAGGATTCGTTACGTCATACACTTCAATTTTTTCTGATGGCCATACCCAGTATTTCCCTTCATTCAGCATACGCATGTAAACACCTCTCTTAAATAATAAACCCTTTTGCCAGGTGTTAATAGCAATCCTTTTCATTTTTTATTTTTTACATTTTTAATAAATAAAAGTCAGCATTGCCTCCATTCAATCTGCACGGAGGCTGGCTTTATCTTGTCAATTCATAACATTCAGACACTATTGGTGTTGACGCATCATTTCAACATCTCAACCTGCCGAAGTGCTACGAAAGAATCCAATTTATACACCTTCCTGCAAGTGATTCTCGAATTGCAACAGCGGCGTTGCGAAAAGCAATTCTGACTTTATGCTTGATCACCATTTTTTAAGAAGTGATGGACTTCTTCATTTACTACATTAACCGTGTAGTGCTCTTACCACCTGAGCTATCCCGCCGGGGGCGGGAGCAGGATTCGAACCTGCGCATGGCTGTTGCTCTTCCAACTGAGCTATACCGGCCAGAGCCGGAGAAGGATTTGAACCTTCGACCCACAGCGTGTGTCTGGCACATCCTATTACTGCAACAGCATACAGGGAGTTACTACACCTGTACTGCCGGGCATAAAAAGCCCTGGCCAGGTTTGCATATAACGTGTATGTACCAGTCTACCCATAAGGAAAGCTTTTACCCTCTTGCTCCTAGAGGTGAAGTTGATTTTAATAAAATTCATTGAACAACTTTATTCGCACAGTTAGTACTTGCAAAAGAATGTGGCTTAGCTTTGAAGGCGAAACCCATTCCCAGAATATATCCCATAGCATCCTTCAAAGCATCATTGCTCTTGAATCCCGGATTGGTATTAATATCCGCATGCACCTCCATGTCCACATTATACACTGCAAACAGATGGCACAATGAGAAAGCCACTTCAATACTTTTTGCTACTTCCATCAACAGCCTTTGTTTAATGCTCATTTGTTGGTTTGTGATTTCATTGTGGATAAACATAAATCCTCCTTTACCTATCCGGATAAACACTATGACTGTAGCAAATTCTGTAACCCCTGACTTAACCTGACTGTCAGTACCTATACATACTTTCACTTCGTGACCCATTTCTCTTTCCCTTGCAACAATGATCCGGATTTCATTTTCGATAGAATGGTTAATAACAGTACCATCTAACTTTCTCCATCTTTGTTTTTGCATGATTAGTATTTTTTCTACTTGATCTTTTTTAATTTTCTATGTCCTGTATTCTAAATCCGATCACTTCCACTCTTTTTGAATTACATTCTTTTTCATTCTGATTGGCAACCTCGGCAATAGTCATTGATCTTTTGATTACTGAATCAAACCCAAGATGATTACTTAACCTTTGAGCTTTAGCTACACTTAATTTTCCAAACTCATAACTCGCAATCAACCTTCCCTTCCGCATCAATGCGCTATCAATCATAGTAAGGGAACTATTAAAAGTGCAGATCAATTGCACATTCAGAAAATCTGCAAGCAAACCATCTGAAATATTCAACAGGTTGGATACGGATGAATTTTGATTGACTTTTCTATCGGTAATTATATTCTCAGCATCTTCAATGATCACCACACTGTTCGGATTATCCATCAGCAAATCAATAAAATCAGGGTCCATCAGATTACCCGCAATATTTGGCGCTAAAAACATGACCCTCTTTTTGATTTTTCCGATAAGGTAGCGCAGATATGTTGTTTTACCCGCACCCGGCAAACCATGCAATAGCACTATTCCCTTATCGTTTACCTTGTTCAATCGCTTGCGGATAATTTCATCGCTTGCTTTAAAATCATCTTCATAAAAAAGATTCAAGTGGGTCCTTTTTATTTCCATGGATTTTAACTCGAGATAACTACCGCTTTTTACAATCAGATTAATTTCAAAAGGTTTTCTTCGTTGACGTTCTTTGAATGACTTGAAGAACTCCAATAATTCATTTACAAATTCCCCCAGGTAGTGATCGTGCAATATTTCGCAGTAACCCTTATCAAATTCTAATACACATTTATCTTTCAATATTACCAGTGTATCATCAAACTCAATTTTCTTTCTTTTTTGTTCAAAGGACCTGTACTGGTGTATAGACCGTATATGTACAGAATACTTTTCCGTAAATGCTTCATATGCTTTTTCACCATCGATATGATTTATGAAGCTTATACATGGTACACAGTTAAAGAAATACAAGTATAAGGACCTGCTATCCAGGTATCGGTTTGCAAAAACACTATTAGCATTTATAATTCTCTGTTCAATTAAATTGTCCATAACCTATTTTTGAAATCGTTATAATTTTTTCGACTATTGTAAACCATTATATCATGAGTGTATAATCGTGGACGAAGCTGGAATCGAACCAGCACTAACGGTTCTTCAAACCGTTGCTCTACCATTGGAGCTATTCGTCCGGATATATAGTACTGATTAGATTTTACGTACAATCCTTCCATCGCGGATGAAGAAAGATTTGAACTTTCAACTCCTCCCTTAACAAGGGATTGCTCTACCATTGAGCTATTCACCCATTATGTTGGCCCGGTGAGAATCGAACTCACAGCCCTCCGGTTAAAAGCCGGATACTCTTCCAATTGAGCTACGAACCATTTTTTGTGATGATTGATAGATTCGAACTATCAACCACTATTGCATCAGAGTAGTGCTCTGTCATTGAGCTAAATCATCAATACTATTAAATCACATCGTTTCTTGTTGGCTTAAGAATAATGTAACTTCTCTCTCTGCGTTCGTAGTGCAGTATTCTTATCCGTTAAACTATAAGCCATCATCATCGGGGCACTATGGGAATCGAACCCTACTCTTCCGTTGCACAGACGGACATAATAACCACTATACGATAGAGCCCTTGTCTTGATATCAGGACAGAATTCGAACCTGTAACACCAGATCCAAATTCTGATATGTTAGCCATTACACTACCTGACAATGTTGGCAAGTCGGGATTTGAACCAGCAATTCCTTATTTGTAATATTTCTTTGATGAATTCAAATCGCACAATCGCTGCGGTTCGTAGGGGAGTTGAACCCCTGACATCAGATCGACAATCTGAGATGTTACCCTTACACCAACGAACCTGGTAATCTGTACGGGATTTGAACCCATATTACAAGAATGAAAATCTTGTGTCCTTACCTGTTAGACGAACAGATCAAAATCAGTTTAATCACATTACACCCTTGTATAGGAGGTGAGATTCGAACTCACAGCCTCTCCGATCCAGACGGAGTATCCAGCCTGTTGGAATGCTCCTATTTTTTCAGTAGCGGATGTTCGCCACTGTTGTTTACCACCTGATTAAAAATTCAGCCGGATGTTTTACCTCAGTGAAAAAATTATCCATTACATTTTGATTCCTGTCATTGCCCTTTTGCTTCTGGTTAAAAGAAATCAGGTTTTTTATCCTGGAAACCAACTTCAGAAATTTCATAATATACCTCCTCTCAATAACCGGCAGAGACGATACTCTGCCGGAGTGTCAAACAAAAAAAAGCCCAGTCGTTCACTTCGACCGGGCTTTCCTTTACATAAATAAGATTTATGTTCGAGGGAACCACGGTCGTGCCTCTGTACTATTTTGATCTATACCTATTGAACCGAAATTTATAGTTGCCGGTACATACCAATAACAGGCAGATAATAGTTGTTTATTATTCAGTTCAATAAATCGCATATGTTGATAAACTCTCACCATTTTTAAATTTTTTTAGATGCATCATCTCTGCAAATTCTTAACTACTTCATAAAATCTAATTCAATTTTCATCCTTCTAAATGAAAAAAAAAGCCCCGATAGATTCGGGGCCTGATATACTTAGATTGTAAATTAATTTATACAAAATCGTAAACTACCCCGAAAATGGTACCATCCTGTAAGGGACTAAACCATTTTATTGATGTGATATGTGCGTAATTTCGGAGCATCCTTTGTTATTTTTATAATTATTGACTTCACAAAATAGAAACATTTTTTTTGATTTAGCAAATAACTTTTGAAATATATTTTGACAACTCCTGATTGGTCTTTCTGAAATACAGTCTAGACAAGGGTTCCATTGATATAAAAATATTTAAATTATCCTTTGACAATGTATCGGCAATAATTATGTGCAGTAGTTATCTGATTTCTGTAGCGTGCCTATTTCCGATTCAAAAATTTCAACATTTCAATATTGGTTATCCATAATCACATTTTGATTATAAATTTTCTCATCAGCCCTTCCAAAAACTTTATAGGACGGAATCTTTATAAGGATTTCTTTATAATAACAAAAACCGGCCTCCACCGGTTTTTGTTCCAAACTAAAACAACCTCCCCTGCTCACCAGGTCTTCTGAACTGTGAACAGTCGAGTTCCAAACGTTCATGATTCAATCCATACTTACTGGTATATTTTCTGTATTGCATCGATACCATTTCTGCTATATTGCCTTCCCCACGCATACGAACACCCCAGCGGCTGTCATTTACTTTTCCATTATGGCTTCCTTCTATTAAGTGCCAGACTTTATCTGCCCTGTCTGGAAAGTTTTTATAGAGCCAGTCATGAAATAACAATTTGATGGCGCCGTTTAAACGGATAAAAGTATAAGCAGAAAAAGTGGCGCCGTTCTCACTGGCGGCTTTGATGATATCATGCATCTCATGCTCGTTCAATCCGGGTATCATCGGCCCAAGCATAACACCCATCCGTACACCGGCGTCACTTAATTCCCTGATGAGTCGAATTCGTTGCTTACCTGTTGTGGTTCGGGGCTCCATCACCCTTCTAAGGTCTTCATTGAAGGAAGTCACTGATACCAAAATGGAAACAAGACTTTTCCTGGCCATTTCCTGCAACAGATCTTTATCACGTAACATCCCTGCGTTCTTGGTAATCATCCCTACAGGCTGGTTAAACTCATTGCAGACTTCCAGTAACTGCCTGGTTATACGGAATTTTTTTTCGGCTGGCTGATAGCAATCGGTATTACCACTTAAACCAATAGGTACACATTCCCATTTCGGATTCATCAGAAATTTGCGAAGCAGTTCAGGTGCATTTTTCTTAACAATGATCTTTCTTTCAAAATCAACCCCCGCGCTGTATCCATAATATTCAAAAGTATTCCTGGCGTAACAATAGATACAACCGTGTTCGCAACCCTGGTAGGGATTCATGCTGTACCACATCCCTACATCTGGGCTATCAACTTTATTAACGATGCTTTTTGCCTGCTCTTCGAGATATTGGGTTTGGGGATTCGGTTCTGTCCAATCATCAATTCCTTCAATATGTTCTTTAACACGTTCGTTTTTTAGAAATTTATTTTTTGTATTGAATTGTGCTCCGCGACCTTTTAAATACATGCCCCTTCCGTCTCCTCCAATTGAAGAGGAGGGATCATCATCACCCTGCATCATAATAAAATATTTTGATTAATTTCTTGAAATAGTTAAACGAAGGCCGTCAATGTAAAAAATCTACCGTTGATATCCGACCGCCGTTGATAGTATTACCTGGAAATAAGTATCTAACACACCTGTTTAATGCTCCGTACTTAAGCAAACAACTCCCCTTGCCTGGTAGTTACAGGTAAATTCATAAACTCGAATCGCTGTACAATCTGATACGCCTTTTCATCTTCACGCCTCTTCAGCAACAGCATATTATCTGCGATAAACCTACCGGTAAATTGCCTTTGACTGTACTCAAGCCACGCTTTTTCATACTGCCAGGGAACCAGTTTCCGGGCAATGGCAAAATTCGGTTCGTCCAGAAAATGTGGCTTGTGGTCTTTATCCATCTTCATCAATGCCTGTGCGCCTTTAATCTCTTTTACCAAATTTTGAATAGGGAGTTTTGATATGACGTTAATGAATATGGTATGTGATGGAAAACTTCCAAAATCTTTTAATTCTACTTTAAAAGGATGATATCCCATACTCACTGTTTTTAAACGGTTCACAATCCTTTCTTCCATCATTTCTATTTGCTTAAACTTTACTAATGTTAAGTGTGGTTTGCCCCATACTGCGGTTGGCGCCTTATAGTTTTCAGCAAACTCTTTTTTTATTTTCAGGATCTTTTGCCACAATTCTTCATGCGGGCTCACCACAAGCAAGTATTCGTTGATCCTGTATCCTGGTATTGTATGAATGATTGTTTTCATATCCTTTCTATTTGTGTTACTTGTTTCAATTGTTACGCCACCTCCGTATACCTGTTAGTATCCGGTGGATAAAAGTGAAATATGTTTACCTGTTTGCAACGATCAAACTGATTGCTGCGCTTTAATAAAACCAATTCCGTCAACTGAAAGGTTTCATGAAAAGTTTCCTGTGAATAGTTTAGCATAGCCTCATGGTATACATTTTTATCAAGCAGACCCGCGATCGTTAGATAAGGGCGGTTGTGAAAACGTGCCTCAGGGCAACCATTAGACTGAATGTATTGGTCAATTACTTTCAATTGACACGCTAATTGTTGGAAAGGTTCGTGGTTTTGGACTCTTAGATAAATGGTATGAGGAGGAAACCCACTGTAATTGTTAAGCGATACTCTAAAACTTTTAAGCTGGCTGCATATTCGATGAATCCACCGGATCAATGTTTCTTCCATTGATTCTGTCGCTTGAAAACTTAGTATTGAAATATTGGGTTCGGAATCTACCTCAATATTATGTTTGTAGACATTATAAAAAGATTGTTTTATCTCTTCAATCTTTTTGTCAACAAAAGCGTCCGGTTGAGCAACCAGAAGATACTCCCACAGTTCCTGATCACGTGAAAACATTGTTGAAGAAGTTTTAGATACACCCAACTCCATAACGAAATAAATTTTCAGAAGTGAATAATTTTAGCATAAATTTACTAAATATTTTAGTACAGTGAAATTTATTTTTTATGGATGGGGAAGAAATATTCGGGTCGGCTTATAAAGGCTCCAAACAATTCAAGCAAGAGAATATCCAGGTTGCAAATGCTACTGGCTTTGGTGCGGCTGCAGACGATTATGCCGAAAGAGGGATAGATCTCAACGAACAATTAATTAAAAACAAACCGGCTACTTTTTTCTTTCGGATGAATGGAGATGCTATGGTGAACGCAGGCATTTACAGCGGCGATGTTTTGATAGTGGATCGCTCTTTAAAGGCAATCAGTGGAAAAATAGTAGTGGCCATTTTAAATGGGGAAATGCTGATCAGGAGATTAGAAAAAACTTTTAATAAAATCCGGCTTGTTCCGGAGACTAATAAATTATCCCCGATCGATGTTGATTTGAACAGTTGCGAATTTGCTATTTGGGGGGTGGTAACGTATACCATACATTCGGTGTAAACCCCCTAGCACTACCCCTAGCCTTTAAAGGGGGATAAAAAAATATATTAATAACCTATGAATACAATTTATGTTGTAACGAAACTAAATCTCCCCTTTAGGGGGGCCAGGGGGGTTTATGAGAGCCATCGTTGATTGTAATAGTTTCTATTGTTCCTGTGAGCGGGTATTCAGACCTGAATTACAGAATAAGCCTGTTGTAGTTCTGAGCAACAATGATGGCTGTATCATTTCTATCAGTGATGAAGCTAAAAAATTAGGTGTAGATATGACCGTACCCTATTTTAAGGCTAAACATTCTATCGAAAAAAATGGGATTTCTGTTTTTTCTTCAAACTACAATTTATATGGCGATATGAGTTGGCGTGTGATGGAGGCTTTGAGAACATTGCTCGATGACAGGGACCATAAAAAAGTAGAAGTATACTCGGTTGACGAAGCATTTCTAGATCTGCAGCATATTCCAACCGATTCGCTGGAAGATTATGCCCGATATCTGAAACAAACTGTAGAGCAGTGGACGGGTATTTCCGTATCAATCGGTGTGGCTCCTACCAAAACATTGTCAAAGCTGGCCAATCGTTTGGCAAAGAAAAATAAAATCGAAACAGGATGTATTACTGTTCTTGCATCCAGGAAAGAACAGGTTGAGGCATTAAAAAAATCCAGGATCAATTCTATTTGGGGAGTGGGGAGGGCGTACTCGGAAAAACTAATTAACCTGGGAATTACCAGTGCCTGGGAATTGAGCAATATGCGTGAAGAATGGGCATATAAAAACCTGGGAGGAGTAGTGGGTGCCAGATTGATACGGGAGCTGAATGGCATCCCCAGCATTGATATGGTTCAACCTCTGGAGAATAAAAAAATGATCGCCACTACCCGTATGTTTGGAAGCCCCGTTACTGAATTGAATGATATTAAAGAAGCCATTGCCACTTATACTTCCAGAGCTGCAGAGAAGTTACGTCGCCAACACAGCGCCGCAAAAGTAATCAGCGTATTTATTGTACCCCAGGAGGAAAGTCATACAACTCATTTCAGTCATGGACCAGTAATAAGTGCACATACCGTGTTGGCTGCTGCCACTTCATTTACACAGGAACTCATCAAACCAGCGCTTGAGTTAACAGAACAGATTTATAAAAAAGGAAGGTTGTATAAAAAAGCTGGTGTGATGCTTAGCGGACTGGTGCCTGATGAATCCATACAAGGGAATTTATTTTTATCTGAAGCAAAAAATAGTTCGCGCAAGTTGATGGATATGGTAGACAATGTGAATTTCAGTATGCGTGACGATGTATTGAAGTTTGCTTCTTCAGGGACTACGAGAGACTGGAAAATGCGGCAGGAACTACGATCCAACAGGTATACCACAAGATGGGATGAATTGATGGAAGTGCAGTGAGTCGAGTTAATTATACTTTAATAACCTTAATAAGGATTCAATGATTCCAGCGGCGTGGTTGAAAAAAGGTGATTAAAACATCATACAAAAAAAAGAAAAAAACAAACATCGCAGTTGCAGGGACGATCTTCAAAAATAAATCGGTCATAATTTTAATGATCGCTTTTATGATCTAAAGAAAATAAATAACCTTGCACCCATGCAAACGCCGCTCTCTGTTTTAAAGCATCATTTCGGTTACGATTCTTTTCGCTTTAATCAACAGGATATTATTCAACATATCCTTTCCAAAAAGGATGCAGTAGTCCTAATGCCCACCGGGGGTGGCAAATCGGTTTGCTACCAGGTTCCTGCCTTGCTACTTCCAGGAATTACGATTGTTATTTCGCCATTAATTGCTTTGATGAAGGACCAGGTTGACGCCCTAAAACAAAATAATATTTCCGCAGCATTTTTAAACTCATCATTATCTTATTCAGAACAGCAGGACGTTTTACATAAAATACAAACCCATCAGTTAAAACTTTTATACCTGGCGCCGGAAAGATTGATGGGAGAAGGACAATTTCTTCAAAGTCTTAAGCAACTCCAGGTATCTTTATTTGCCGTAGATGAAGCACATTGTATCAGTCATTGGGGACATGACTTCCGTCCGGAATATCTCGTGCTGGGCAGGCTGAAAAAAGAATTTCCTGAAACACCTGTTATCGCCCTCACTGCAACAGCTGATAAACTCACCAGGCAAGACATCATTGAAAAACTCGGATTGAAAGAATTTCGCCTTTTTGAAAACTCGTTCAATCGCCCCAACATCCATTACTTCATCAGGTCGAAAAAAAATTATTATGATCAGTTGTTTAGTTACCTGCAAGATCACAAAGAAGATAGCGGAATTATTTATTGCCTTTCCCGAACCTCAACAGAAACATTGGCAGAAGCTTTAAAAAAGGATGGAATTGCTGCAGAAGCATACCATGCCGGGTTGGAGAAAAATATCCGTGAAGAAAGGCAAAATAAGTTTCTGCGGGATGATATAAAAATTATTGTTGCGACTATTGCATTTGGCATGGGTATCAATAAAAGCAATGTTCGTTTTGTTATTCATGTTGATTTGCCTAAAAATATTGAAGGCTATTACCAGGAAACGGGAAGAGCAGGTAGAGATGGATTGAAAAGCGATGCCCTATTATTTTATAGTCCTGGTGATGTTTTTAAATTAAAACGGTTTGCAACCATTGATGGGAATGCTGAACAAAGCGGCATCATGCTTAAAAAACTCGATCAAATGGCTGAGCTTTGTGAAGCCAGGAAATGTAGAAGACAGTACCTGCTGAATTATTTTGATGAGCAGGCACCCGATCATTGCGGTACCTGCGATGTATGCCTGAGTGATTTCGAGAAAACGGATATTACTATTGAAGCCCAAAAAATTCTTAGTGCAGTAAGTCGATTACAAGAACGGTTTGGAATGAATTATGTCATTGATTTTTTAAGAGGTAGCAGTACTGTTAAAGAAGAACATCAGCAACTAAAAACGTATGGTATTGGAAAGGATATCCCTAAAGAACAATGGAAAAAAAACATCAGGGAATTGTTGCAGTTAAAATACCTCGATCAAACTGATGGCGAATATCCTGTTCTGAAGCTTAGTGCTAACAGTTTGAAAATTTTGAAAGGTGAAGCGAAAGTGGAAATAGTTCAGGCGGTCCGGGAGAAGAAGGAAGTGGTACCCAGACTTTCAAATCTTGCATCTGTATATCCGGATCTGTTGCAACAGCTAAAAAAAATCAGGTACGAACTGGCGGCAAAAGAAAATGTTCCTGCTTATATTATTTTCTCCGACGCAACTTTGGTTGAATTGTCCAGCTATCTTCCGCTCACTCAAATCGATATAGCTAAAATATCAGGATTTGGGGATGTTAAACTTGCTAAATACGGCAAAAACTTTTTGGAAGCTATTCAATGGTATTGCCGGGAACACCAGTTATCATCTAAAATTCACGCAAAGGTTCATAAGCATCATAAGCAAAGACCAGCTAAAGAAAATCCAAGCGAAAGCAGGCGCTTAAGTCTTCTAATGTTCAAAGAAGGCAAATCCATCAGAGAGATTGCAACAACTCGAAAGTTCGTTGAAAGCACTATAGAAGGTCATCTCGCCTCCTTTATTCAGAGTGGTGAAATAAAAATTGATGAATTAATCTCGGAACAGAAAGTCTTTGAAATTTTACAAGTTGTTCAGCAGGTAGGAGGAAATGCAGCATTGCCAATTAAAGAAAAACTTGGAGAGCAGTATTCATTTGGTGAAATAAGAGCGGTTATGAACTATCATCAATGGATGCAAGCTAAAGATGTGTGAAATTATATTTCTCTACCGAATATCATCGTCCTATTAATTATTGTTGCGCTTATTGTAAATGGAGAGTGTTAATTATTTGCCTTTTTTAATAGGTATAGCCCCTGGCAATACAACATTTGTGACATTACCATCAGCGCCAGCGGTTTGACTTCCTATCACCGTAACGTCAGCAGCACCCTGAAACATCATGTGTTTACGCAAAATTGCCATTAGTGGGTCAATTAAAATATTTACAGCTTATCGTACGAAGCGGTATTTAACATTGGGAACTGAAATCGAAGATGTTTTAAAAGTACTATCAAACCATTTCTCAGGAAAACAGGGACTCCGCAATAGCCACCGCCTCGGGCTTACCAACATCTAAAAATTTAGACCCTGTATGGTCGAATCCTTTGATAATTTCTGATTTTGCAAGTTCAAGGTATACATCCACCATTGAAAACTTTCCATTCTGTTGTATCAGCGAAAATATTTTGGGATCGATGATATGAATGCCACTGAATGCCTTGGGGGTATTATCTGCTGATACACGGCTGATTTTTTCCTCACCTGTTTTAGTATTCCGCCACCCGCACAAATTATGAAATTGATCAAATAAAAAATAACGTGAAGTTGAACGATTGGTGACAGCTAATGTAGCAAGAGGCATGAGCTGATGATGCTGTTGAATGATATCACGCAGATTTAAATCCGTTAGGATATCTACATTTATCACAACAAAGCTTTCTCCTTGCAAAAAGGCTGAAGCCTTTTTCAAACCACCTCCGGTTTCTAATACGGTATCACTTTCATCACTGATGATAATATCACTTCCCCATCCTTTATTCAATTCAACCGTTTCCACAATCTGGTTTGCAAAATGATGTACGTTCACGACCACTTCATGAATACCATTTTGCTGCAGGTATTCAATATTCCGTTGTAACAAACTCTTTTCATTTACTACTGCCAGTGCCTTAGGATGATGATCGGTCCAGGGTTTGAACCGGGTACCAAGGCCTGCTGCGAAGATCATTGCTTTCATTGGATCGACAAATTTGTAAACGAATGCCAGTATTTGATGCTCGTGACCACAATTGTTATTAATTACCTGGCAGGTATTTCTCCCAAAAACCTTCTTCAGGTTGTATCTGCTGTACGATATCTATATACAGACCATTGGGATCAATGATGCCAAATCTTCGTTGCCCCCAAACCTCATCTGTTAAATGGTAGTACATATTTAAACCTTCTTTTTTAAGTTTATCATACTCTACCTGAGCATCTTCAACCTGCAAGGTCAAAAAAACGCCTGACTCGCTGTTCATTGCCGGTATGGTTGGGGGTGAGGATGGATGATCTTCGGCAATAAAGCCAATGCTGAAAGATTTATTACCGGATGCTACCAGTAGAACGAAAAAACTCGATTCAAAAGCAATTTGAAAATGTAGCCACTTCAAATAATAGACTTTGGTACTATTCAAATCTTTAGTTACAAAAACTGAATATACATCCTGGTAATTCATTTGGTCATTTTATAGTTAGATTTTTATTGAATGACAACCACATTGTATTGTTTAAACAAATGCTTATTTAAAATTTGATTGAAGGTAACACCTAAACATAAGGTAGCCCGACGTGTCCAATCGGAACAAATCAGAATTATAGTGCAAGTCATCGTGATCTTTCAAAGGAACACTACAACACAATATTCTGTACCAACTCACTCTTATACGGATAGTCAGTATTAAAATGCAATCCTCTGCTTTCCTTGCGGAAGTCAGCCCCTTTAACGATCAGGTATCCAACGGTAATCATATTTCTTAGTTCGCAAAGCTGAGGGGATAGGATAGTAGTTTGATATAAGGCTTCCGTTTCTTCCCACAAAAGATCAATTCGTTTTAATGCGCGACGCAAACGAATATTTGTACGAACAATACCAACATAATCACTCATCACCTGTTGAATTTCTTTCAGGCCTTGCGTAATCAGGATCATTTCCTTTGGCTCTGTAGTACCGGTGGCATTCCAATCCGGAATTTTTTCTTTGAAACTAACTCCAACTATTTTTTGAATAGCATCCATAGCGCTTCGATGGGCGAAAACCATCGCCTCGAGTAAGGAATTACTTGCAAGGCGATTGGCCCCATGCAATCCTGTACTGGCGCATTCCCCACAGGCGTATAGATTCCGAATGGAGGTTTTGCCCCATTCATCTGTTTTGATACCTCCGCAACTGTAGTGTGCAGCAGGAGCTACTGGAATCATGTTTTTCACAACATCAATACCTATTGATTTGCATTTTTCATAAATATTAGGAAAGTGCTCAATGAATTTCTCGAAAGGCATATGACGTGTATCGAGGTACACATGCTCGGTACCATCTATTTTCATTTCACTATCTATCGCACGGGCCACAATATCCCGGGGGGCAAGATCTTTCCTGGGATCATACCTTGCCATAAAGGCCTCCCCATTTTTATTACGAAGAATTCCTCCATCGCCACGCACGGCCTCCGTGATCAGGAATGCCTGGCCTCGTACTCCTGGTTCGTATAATGCGGTGGGATGGAATTGAATAAACTCCATGTTCTCAATCCTACCTTTTGCACGATATACCATTGCTACTCCATCGCCAGTAGCGATATGAGGATTGGTGGTTGAACGGTACACCTGCCCGTTACCCCCGGTTGCCAATAAGGTAATTTTTGAAAGAATAGTTTCAATTACGTTGGTTTCCCGGTTTAGTACATATACTCCATAACATTCGATATCGGGAGTGGATTTGGTAATCAGGCATCCCAGGTGATGCTGTGTAATAATATCTACCACAAAGCAATGCTTGAAGACCTGTATGTTTTTTTGGTGGGCCACCGTATCGAGTAGAGCTCTTTCCATTTCCTTACCCGTAACATCCTTGTGATGCAGAATTCGAAACTCACTATGGCCGCCTTCTTTACCTAATTTATAATCTCCGTCAGACTCTTTATCAAATTGGGTTCCCCAGCTTATTAATTCGTTGATCCGATCTACACCTTCTTTTACAACGATCTCTGCTACCTGCTTTCTTACTAATCCATCGCCTGCAATTATAGTATCCTCGATATGTTTTTCAAAACTGTCATTCTCCAGATCCATAACACCGGCAATACCACCCTGGGCATACTTGGTATTTGTTTCATCTGCCTGGGCTTTGGTAATAACGAGAACATTTTTTTCGGGAAATTGCCTCGCCACCTTCAATGCATATGTCAATCCGGCAATCCCTGAACCTATAACTAAAAAGTCTGTTTGCATGTAATTATTTCTGAACAACAAATGTAAGTAGTTGATGGTTCATAGTCGACTTTCAAGCACTGAATATAAACTATGACCAATGACCCAAAAGCTAAGAATCATGAACCATGAACGATGACCCATGAACTAAAATTCCACGCTGAAAGAAAATTTTTCGGGGTGATCGAACATATCTAATAAATTATATTTAAGCGTTAAGGTTTTTTTATCGTCCGATAATTTTATCAGAGGGTTTTCTGTTTTTTTGGCGGGCCTGGGAAGCCTTATAGTCGTGGTGTATAAAATTTCCATTCCGCCGGAAGCCATTTGTTGAAGTTGAAGGATCTCGGGATTATTTATAAGTTCTTTGTGCCTTTCCATGTTTATCTTTTTACTGATAAGTCCATCCTTAATAATTACATCAAAGACGGTATTCATATCTTCCAGCCCTGGCTCCTTGGGCGAATCAAGTGCAGGCTTTTGTTCGCCTTTATCAAATGCACCTTTGAATAATTGTGCAAGGCCTGATGTACTGTTTCCTTTTCCTGACATGAGCAACTGCAAATCATTATATTTTTTAAAGGGTATGTCTATTTGCGCCTTAAATAATTTTTCTTTCATATTCATCTTAAGACTCATCTTACCATCTTGCAGTAATTCCCTTTGTTCCGGGGTAACATCCTTCGCTGTATCGACCATACTTTTCATAAAGATGGTCGTATCGAGTGCTTTATCCAATCCTTCTTTTGTCAGTTCTTCTTCACCAGCCATGCTTTGTATCATTTCGAGCATTTGCCCCATATCCATTTTCGTAACAAACAGCCCGGTGCCATTTTGATTGATAGTGATCTCCTCACTTACTTCATAACAGCTAACAAAGCACATTATTGCAGACAGTAATAGTAGGAACCTTTTCATAATCTGGTTTTCAGTAAAGTTAGTTGGTTTACCAACATGCGACCTGAATGCAATTATAAATGATTCAGATTAACAAACAGGTAACAGGAATACCCAACCTTTATGGATAGCATTCCCGGGGATCCATGCTCTCGATTCACCAAGTACATTCAGTTTGAAAATTCATAACTTCAAGCGGTTTTAATAAATCATACGTCAATCCATTTACAATATGATCAAGGAAAATATCAGGGACCAATTTCATCAGAAATTTGCTAAAGAGCCACTCATTATTTCTGCTCCCGGACGTGTGAACCTGATTGGCGAACATACTGATTACAATGAAGGTTTTGTATTGCCAGGGGCTATTGACAAAAGGATCAATGTAGCTATTGCTAAAAACCAAACGAATTCAATTAATGTTTTCGCACAGGATTTTAATGAATCCTTTTCATTTTCACTGGATGGGATAAAGCCTTCGAAAGGCTGGCAGACGTATATTCTCGGTGTCACTTATCACATTCAGCAAAAAGGGAAACAACTCCACGGGGTGGATGTCTGGATCGATGGAGATGTGCCCCTGGGTGGTGGAATGAGCTCCTCTGCCGCATTGTGCTCAGGCTATGGATTTGCGTTAAATGAATTGTTCGAACTTGGGTTTACAAGAATAGAACTCGCCTACATAGGGCAAATAACCGAGCACACATTTGCTGGAGTAAAAGTTGGCATCATGGATCAATTTGCAAGCCTACACGGTAAAAAAGGAAATCTTATCAAACTAGATTGCCGCAGCATGGAGTATGAATACATCCCCTTTGATTTTCCGGATTATAGAATAGTAATGGTTAATAGTATGGTGACTCATTCACTGGCAGGAACCGAATACAATGTTCGACGCCAGCAATGTGAAGAAGGCGTGAGCATCTTAAAAAAATTCAATGCTTCCATTAAGTCGTTGCGGGATGTAAGTATGGATCAATTAGATAAACACCGCTCTGAATTACCCGAAGTTGTCTATCGCCGCTGCAAATATGTAATCTCAGAAAAAGACAGATTGCTAAAGGGATGCGATGCGCTTAGGGAGGGAGATCTTCCCGCGTTTGGCAAACTGATGTTCACAACCCACGAGGGATTGAGCAAAGATTATGAGGTAAGCTGTAAAGAATTAGATTTTCTGGCAAATACAGCATGGAAGATGAGTGGAGTAGCCGGAACCCGAATGATGGGAGGCGGTTTTGGGGGTTGTACTATTAACATTGTACAAACCGGGGCTGTAGATACTTTTAGCAAGCAAATTCAAGAAGCTTACAAAAACCAATTTGGTAAAATTCCGGAAATTTACATTACGCAGATTGAAGATGGAGTGACCATTCTTTAAGTACATTTATTATCTCGCAAAGGCGCCAAGGCGCAAAAAATATATTACATCTTTTATGTAATCTCATTAATATATTTTTACGCACTTTGCGTCTGCACGCCCTTCTGAGAATTTTCCGTTTGAAACATCCGGTTATTGATACCTCCGCTCTTGTAGAGATCATATAGTTTTACTAAGTTTTCATCATCCATTATTTTCTGCTGCCTTAAAATTTCAATCGCAAATTCAATCATACCCGCGCCATTTGCCGTAATGATATTATCATTAACCACGCAAGGAATATTTTCGTACCAATGTTTTCCCGTATAGGATGGAACCTTTTCACATAAAAATTTTAAATCATTGCTTGTATGCCATATTGCATTTAAATATCCATGTCTCGCCATGAAAATAGTAGCATCACAAATGGCAGCAATATTTCCGTGTCTGTCTAACAGGTTATTTACAAGTGGGGAGATCTCTTCGTTTCCTCCTTCACTCCAAATTTCGCCTCCGGGCAAAATCAATAAGTCAATAGTATCGGGATTAATATCATGCATGGAATATTGGGGGTGAATTTCGATGCCTCCCATTGATTGTACAGGTAATCCATCCTTTGAAAAAGTAAATATGGAAAAGTCGGAGTATTTATTCAGTGTAGCTATAGCCAATGCGGGTTCCCAGTCGGCATAATCATTAAAAACAAATAGATAACAGTTTCTTTTTTTCATCGGATTTATTTTTGTGGTGATGTATATGTTACAAAGTCAATGCCGATCCCATTAGGATCAACAATGCTGAAATGGCGGTCGCCCCATGGCTCATTGCGTATTGGAATTTCTATAGGAATACCTAATGTTTGAATTCGTTTATATTCTTCATCCACTTCATTAATTTCAAAAGTTAAAAAAACTCCTTTCCCTTCAAAGGGCGTCTGAAAAAGGGGCTGCTGGCTTGGATGGTCAGGAAGCAAAAAAGCTAGTTGTGCCGCGTGATTAGGCGTTTGCATCAAAAGATAAAATTCATTTTCAAATGATACTTCGAATTGCAAAACACGCTGATAAAAATCTTTAGTCTCCCTGAGCTTCCCTGTTATAATGCCAGCATTCAGTTTCATAAATGAAATGTGTTTAATAAAATAAATTATGATTGTCTACGGTTGTATTTCGTTCTAATAAAATTATCAATTTACCAACATGAGATTGGGTATGACCGAATTCTATCATTAGATAATTCCAACCTGTACTTCGGTAATATTGTTTTCAGGCTCATGAAAATCAATATTGAGATACAATTCCCTGCATTCATCTTTCATAGGAATTTTATTAGTCTCGATGTGTTGCATCATTTGTTGGTATGTGGTGTGCAATTGCTCCCATGCTCCTTCATGAATATGAACAATCGTTTTAAAAGGGGCGAGTTGTTTTATTGAAAATTTTTGTGATTTAAATGCTCCCTGGACCGGAAGTGCAATTTCCAGAGTAAATAGGGTATCCGGCTTTCCATCCATTCCATGATAGATCCAATGTACAGGACCGCATATCATAGTATTATTGGCCGCCTCTGAATAGAGATCTTTCATAATTGTTCCAACAAATTGTTTTAGTCCCGGAATGGTAGTTTGATGACTACTGTATAATACTGTTAAGGGAGGATGTGTTTTGATGGTCATGTGTTTTTAATTTTTAATTGACGGTTCAGGGTTCTTAGTTCATGGAAATACAATTTCAGCTAATAAACGGGTGTGGATTGTTCATACATTACAAATTAAATTCTTACCATCTTCTATGAAGCATGAACCAGGAACCATGAACTTATTAAGCAAATGAACACCCCGTCAGTGACAACAGTATGTCAGCAGAAAAAGAAAAAATAAAAATTTATTTTAAAAATGTTCGTAAGCATCTGTAGCAAGACGCTTTGTTAAATCCGTCAGCGCGGCAGGGGATTCGATCAATACTGCGGTTGTGAACATTAACAACCAACGACTGAATCCATGTAATGAGGAGGTTAAAAAATGCATTCGTACATATTCGCCTGCATCTTCTTCCCTTACAAACCCATAGAAATATTTTTGATCCTGAATATGTCGTGTAACGTCTTTCGTAAATCGTACCACAACTTCCTGTAAATCGGAATCGCAGGTCAGGTTCTTAATATATTCCTGTAAGGATGGATGAGCATTTTTAAAAGTCTCTTCTTTTAACTGCAATCGTATAATCCGGCTTAATCTGAAATCACGGTAGCCGTTCCGTAAACAGCACCATCCTATCAGGTGCCAGTTCAGGCTATAATAACATAGGCCGATAGGCTCTACTAAACGTTCTGTAATTTCTTCATGCGGAGTAGCCTGGTAACGCAAAAAAATAACTTTTTTATCCACTATCGCTTTCTGTAGTGCAGCCAGGTATAGATTGGATGAATGATCTGAAGGCAATTTAGATTGTAATACTTCAATATGATCCGTCAACCGGTCCACATATTCCTTATCCGTAGTTCGGAGTATTGCTTTTATTTTGAATAATGCTACATCAAAGTATTTTTTTACAGAATCATCTGTAAGGTGCGCGGCAAGTTTAGCACCCATCAATAAAGCACTGGCTTCTTCCTGTGTGAACATCACGGGAGGTAGCCTGTATCCTTCCATAATGGTATAGCCACTACCTGCTTCGCCAATAACGGGCACTCCCGATTCCTCGATCGCCTTAACATCACGATAAACTGTTCGCAAACTTATATTGAAGCGATCAGCTACTTCCTGCGCTCTGACTTTCTTCTTGCTTTGAAGATGTGTAAGAATTGCATGTAAACGATCGATGCGGTTCAATGAATTGGTTTTATTATTCGAGCTCAGAATTTCTATTTAAAGCCTGCCAAAAACCTCAACCCTGACTCTCTCAGGAGAGGGTAAGGATTCCTGTTTTCTGGATTCTATATCCTAATCACGGTTCCACCCAGGCATCACTTTCTTTCAACAGATTTACAAGTTCTTCTACAGCAATGTTACTATCAACGGAACGTTTTACTACATCCTTTCCTCTATACAACGTGATTTTTCCAGGGCCACTTCCTACATAACCAAAATCTGCGTCAGCCATTTCACCAGGCCCATTCACAATACAACCCATGATGGCAATCTTCACTCCTTTTAAGTGGTGAGTAACCGAACGAATCTTTGCGGTTGTTTCCTGCAAATCAAATAAGGTACGACCACAGGAAGGACAGGAAATATACTCTGTTTTCGATATCCTGCTTCGGGTAGCCTGTAATATGGAAAAGGATGTATTGTTCAGAAATTGATGATTGTCTCTAACCTCAAGATATGTTCGGCCGGTTCCTTTATGGTTCCTGATCTTTGATGGATCATTCATAAGCCAAATACCTTCCCCCATTCCATCAAGTAGTAATGCACCAGCTTCGGTAGAAAAATGGATAAGCTGATCATCGATTGTAAAATCATGGCTTTCTACAGAAATTATAACCGGGCAGGTAATCTGCTGCTCCGTTAATTCAATCAAAAATTTCCGAACTGAGGGCATAGAATATATACCAGAGGACCAAGCACACAATACAACATTATCTACATCACGAATAGCCTGCAATAACAAGGAAACCATTTCTGTATCCCTACAATCAATCGCAACGAAATTCAGATCAGCAGAACGTTTCTTCGCCAGTATATATTCATTCCCCTGTAGCAAAGGATAAATACCTTGTTTATCGGGAATCGTTAACCAATATTGGTAATTGCAAAAAACCTTTAGAGTGCCCGGCAATGCAAATTCAATGGATTTATCCCCTGTATAAATATAATCTGCTGCTGCATCACTGATATTCCATTTGTCGGTCAACGCATCATACTGATAGCCTATTGAGGTAAGATCAGACTGCGTAATTGCTTTTTTTTCCATGAAATCAGCTACTACAACAGGAACTGATTTTCCTCCTATGTTTGAAACCGAAGACATGTAACGCCTTTCGCTTACATTTTTTAAATCCTGTATTTTGTCTTTCAGATCTTGTATTCCTAATCCTGGATCCTGTATTCTTCCGTGGTATCTTTTTACTAAATCTTTACATACCGGTATTTCTAATTCAGGATCTTCAGTTAATGATACGCGGATGGTATCCCCTATTCCTTCTTCTAACAACGTGCCAATGCCGATGGCGGATTTGATCCGGCCGTCTTCCCCGTCTCCAGCCTCTGTAACACCAAGATGTAACGGATAACAAACATTAAACTCCTGCGTCATTTGTTTCATTAATAACCTGTAAGCCGACACCATTACCTTTGGGTTGCTCGACTTCATACTCAACACTATATTATGATAGCTCTCGGCACGGGCTATCCGCAAAAATTCCATTGCGCTTTCTACCATTCCAATGGGTGTATCCCCATACCTGCTCATAATGCGATCACTTAAGGAACCATGATTAGTGCCAATACGCATGGCCGTTCCATATTCCTTACAAATTTTCACCAATGGCGTAAACCGTTCATAAATACGTTCTATCTCCTCCTGGTAATCAGAATCTGTATATTCAATAAATTCAAATTTCTTTTTATCGATATAATTGCCAGGGTTGATTCTTACTTTTTCCACAATTCTTGCAGCAATCTCTGCCGCATTGGGCGTAAAATGGATATCTGCAACAATCGGAGTCTTGTAACCCCGGCTGCGTAACTCATTTTTAATATTCAGTAAATTCTCGGCTTCATTTTTACTTGGTGCCGTTATCCGGATCAACTCCGCACCGGCTTCAATACAGGAAATAGACTGCATTACTGTAGCCATAGTATCCATGGTATTGGTTGTGGTCATCGTTTGTACACGAATAGGATGGAAATTACCCAGCAAAAGATCCCCGATCTTTACTTCAAGTGTTGCCTGTCTGTAGTAGCCCGTTGTTAAGGACTGCATGTAATCTTAGGTTTAATAATGGAAAATTTAAATAATTTTCTGAATCCTGTGCAAAAGTAACAAACGATTAATTAGTGCTCTAATTAAGGATAATGGGGGCCGGGATCCTTGTTTGGATCTCTTAAAGACGCTATCAGGTAAGTATCTATTTCGAACAATAGTTTATCCTTTCGGTATATTACAATATTGTACCTAATTTCAAAAGTTCTCGACTTCGCTCGATACTTTTGGATGGTTCGACTTCGCTCACCACCTCTCACCTCTCCCCTCTCTGCTTTCACCAATCCTTTTCCGGTTGGGAAACTCCTCTTGCCTTATTCTGTTGCATCTTCTGCTGGACTTCCTGTTCTTTTTGTCGAAGGGCTTTTAAAAGACGTTCTACTTCTTTTTTATTGAGTTTGCTTTGCTGAGGTTTTGGTTTTTCTTTTTGCTTTGGTTTCTGCTCCTGCTTTTTATCTTTTTGTTGCTGGGATTCATTCTTTTGTTTTAATTCGAGCAAAGCTTTCTGGAGATTGATCCTCGCATCTTCGTCATTAGAATTTAACCTTATAGCATTTTTATAAGCTTCAATACTTTCTTCGAGTTTTTTTTGTTTGGTTAGGGCAACACCTTTATTATAAAACCCCTGCTCACGCATGCCGTCATCAGTGGATTTTATAATTACGCTTTCATAATTTTTTTCTGCATCCTCCCATTTATCTTTTCGAAACAGGGCATTTCCGAAATTGAAATTAGCAATTGGATTTTCGGGACTTAACTGGATTGCACGTTCATATTCAGGATAAGATTTTTCAAAATCGCCTTTTCTATACAATTGATTGCCTTTTCGGATTGCTGAATTCGGCGTTTGCGATATCGATCCAGTAACACTGAAGAGCTCCAATATAAATAGTAATATAATTTTTCCAGGTCTCATGTAATATTCCATTTTCTCTCAGGTAAAAAGAATTCAATCAATAAAAACAAAAGTGCCGCAGCCAGAAACCCTTGAAAAAAATTTTTATAGTCCTTAAACGCACTATCCTCCATATCGGTCTTTTCAATAGTAGAAAGTTGTTGCATAATGGTGGCTACTGCCTCTTCGGGATCGTTTAATCTTACGTACACACCTTTTGTAGCCTGAGCAAGCTGCTGAAGTTCTATCTCATTCAGTCTCGATACAATGGTATTACCCTGTGGATCTTTTTTATAAGTATTGGTTAACGGGTCCATGATGGGAGCACCCTCGGGTGAGCCAATTCCAACAGTATTGATCATAATTGCATTTCCAGCTAATTCCTGTGCAACTTTTATGGACGCAGGATCATGATCTTCACCATCTGTTATTAACACCACGGCTTTGTATTTCTTGTCTTTGCTATTAAATGCCGAACTACTTAAGCGTAAAGCCTCGCTAATTATTGTTCCCTGGGTAGGAACCACATGTGGCCCTGCATTCTGTACATACATTTTTGCAGCCCCATGATCAGTAGTTAATGGCATTTGCAGATACGCACGGCCGGCAAATAATACAAGCCCGATACGGTCGTTCTGCAACCGGTTCATCAATTTATTCACCAGTTGTTTAGCCACTTCAAGGCGATTTGGCTTGCTATCTTCTGCTAACATACTTTTACTGACGTCAAGAGCGATTAGTACGTCAACGCCTTTCCGATCAATGTTTTCCATTGTTCCGGGCTTTTGTAAATTCATCATTCCAAGAATAATAAAGGAAACCGCAAGCACCGACAATATAAACTTGACAAAAAATTTATTAGCTGAATATCCTTTGATTAATTGATTTACGAGTGCAAAATCACCAATCTTTTTGATAGTATTTTTTTTCCACCGAATCACAATCAGAAACAGAGCTATTATGAGCAGAATTACTGCAAAGGCAGGGAGTAACCCGATATGTTGAAAACGATACATAGTTAATATGTGCTGATATTGTATTACTTTTTTCGAATTCAATGAAGCAATAACTAAACCATTTATTAAGATCTACTATACTCCATGCAGACACATAAGCGTATTTAAATACAAACCCTGACTATTAACAATTACATTAAAGACATTACCTAGATGCCATATTACTTCTTCCCTTTCATAAACCCATATTGATTCAAAATATCTTTAAGCATTTTAAGCCTTACAGGGCCCATATTAAAATTTTTATCAGGGCTTTCGACTTGCAGTACAAAAAAATAAGGATGCCTGTTTTCTTCTATCCAACCTATAAGCCAACCTAAGGGGTGTCCCCTTTCTGTGGAGCCCCACCCCGTTTTATAACTTAAAGAGTAATTGGCATTGCTTTCCATCAACATCATTTGCCTCACCATTTTCTGACTGCGCTTTTGAAATGGTAGTTGATCGAAATATAATTTCTTGACCAGCCCTAATTGTTCATCGGCTGTGATTTTTACGGAATTGTCGAGCCAGAAAGTATCCAGGTTATTCTGAATCTTAGATTTTTCGTATCGCTGCGCATAACCCAGCGTATCCAACCAGCGTTGCATGGTATCCTTACCGATTTGCCTTGCCAGTTCCTGGAACCATGGCGGACAGGAAATTCTAAATGCATTATACATAGCAAGATCTTTATCACATTCAATCCTCCCACTTGGTTTGCCATTCCAGGATAAAACCGTGCTATCATCTTTTGCCCTACCAGTTTCAATACCGATCAAGGAATTTAAAATTTTAAATGTTGAAGCCGGTAAATACGCACTGTCCCTAAAACGGTCCAGGTTATAAAGTGTAAATTTTCCCTGACCATTATCGAACATCCCAAAACATCCTTCCACTTTATTTTCAACAAAATATTTTTTTACACTATTATCTTCAGTAACATTATTGGGAGAACAGGCTACTAAGAAGACGACAAAAGTGCCATACAATAATAAGAATTTGCAGGAATGAATTGTTGTTGGAAATTTTACCTTCATCATTTTAATTGGAAATATTATTTTAAACCTCACTATTCTTAAATACTAACCGATTTATTCTCAACCCAGAGATTTTTGTATTCATCCCTCCATTCCCGTTTCCATCTTCGATGGCTCCATAACCACATATCCGGAAAACGGGTTATCACTTCTTCGAGGTGGCGGGCAAAGCGAAGCGTTAATTCCCCTTCCTTCAAATATGCGGGATTTTCTTCTGCTAATGAGAAAACAATATTATAGTAACCCCGCCGGGGCTTAGTAATGTATCCAAAAAATACAGGAAGATTTTTTGCCCGTGCACCCTTTTCAGGACCTGAAACAAAAGCAGTTCGTTTACCGAAAAAGTGTAACCAATATGCTTTAGAAGCATCGCCAGGGCTCTGATCCGCTGCTAACCCCATTAAATACTGGGAGTCGCGATGTGCATTGAATGAATTAGTAAAATCTTGTGTAGGGGTTGCTGGAATTAAAATGGTTCCACTCCGACTACGCAGTTTTATAAATAACCGGTCTAAGGATTTATTTTTAACCGGCATATATACTCCTAAAAATTTATACAATAATTTTTTGCCGGCCACATTATTACCCCATTCCCAATTGAAGGTATGTCCCATATGTACATGAACAGAGCGCCCCGAAGGATGCCATTCATTGATAATTTCCCAATTGGCGGAAACGCGTTTTTGCAAAAACGAATCGCTTGCCGAGATCATTTTTATCATTTCGATAAACGTGTCGATAAGATTACGGTAAAATTTTCTTGCGATTGTTTTTCTTTGTGTAACTGATATCTCCGGAAAAGCGATCTGAAGATTTTGCATCACAACATCCATCCTGTAACCAAAAACCCTATAAATTAGAAAATGTATTCCATCCGATAATAGATAAAGAACCGACATCGGCAGTAAGGATAGAAGATATAGTGGACCGTATATGAGATAATACAAAGTGAATTTTTGAAAATTTGAGCCCGGAACTACGGGAGAAAATAGAATTCCCTACCTGCAAGTTTAATTAAAATTGCCTGGCAAAGATAGGATGATGATCATTAACTAAGTGACTCCGTATAACTGATATTGTGTTCTTCAACAAAGACAATCTAAGCTGTTTGATGAACTACCATCTATATCTTTAACACTTACTGATTAATCCAATTTTTCGATTCCTGCTCAATATGCTTTAGTTCGATCTTAACCTTGAACTTATTGCGAAGGTGCCGGGTTAGGGCTTCGGCTGCATACACACTTCTATGCTGACCGCCGGTACACCCGAAATTTATCATCAGGCTTTTAAAACCACGCTTTATATAGTCTTCCACTGAAATATCAACTATTGTATAAACACTGTTCAGGAATTCTCCCATTTTAGTTCGCTGTTCTATAAAGTCTATTACAGGTTTATCACGACCTGTAATGGTTTTATATTCAGTAAAACGTCCGGGGTTGAGAATTCCGCGGCAATCAAAAACAAAACCTCCTCCATTTTCACTTTCATCCTCAGGCAATCCTTTTTTATAAGAGAAGCTATTGATGCGAACTATAAGAGGGGTTGTTTCAGATGCCGTTGTGGGTTGAAAACGTAGAATAACATCTTCTTCCACGATCAGTTTCAAAAGCCTTTCAAATTCAGGCAGCACAATGCCAATACTTTTATTGGAAAGAAACCATTGCAGATTGCGTAAGGCTAGTGGGATGCTTGTAAGAAAATGAGCCTTACGCTCAAATAATCCCCTGAAACCATAGGCGCCCAATACCTGCAATAACCGGATCAGAACATACCCATGATACTGGGTTGTGAAACGGGCACGGTCAATTGTTGATTGAAGAATATCTTCAACACAATCCATATAATAATCTAATAATTTGTTTTTCCATTCATCCGATAACTCAGCCTTGGCCTGCCATAACATTGACGCTACATCATACTGTAAGGCACCCTTCATCCCTCCCTGGTAATCGATAAAATAAGCCTCTTCATCTTTGATCATCACATTCCGGCTTTGGAAATCACGAAACATGAAATATTTGTGGTCCACATAAGTTAGATAATTGCTTAAAGCTTCGAAATCGTCTATCAGGTTTTCTTTGTCATAAGGGATTTGTAAAGTATCGAGGAAATAATATTTGAAATATAAAAGATCACTTAAAATTGCCTGTTTACCGAATTCTTTGCTCGTGATACACCATTTATAATCTAAATTTTTATCGCCCATGATCTGCAGATGGGCCAGTTTCTTAAGACTTTGTTGAAACAGATTGTATGCATACTCCGAATGCCCATACTCTTCCAGTTTATTTAATAGTGAAACATCACCGAAATCCTCCTGCAGGTAAATACTCTGGTCCTCATTGACACCATAAATTTCCGGAACGGGGCCTCCGCATGAACGAAAATGCTTGCTGAAATTTAAAAAGGTAATATTCTCCTTTATATTGTTATTATAGGTAGCAATACATGATTGACCGGCTGTTGTAACACGAAAATAAATCCTGTTGCTGCCACTTTGTGCCAGCTTTTCTATAGCTACCACGATTTCGCTACTATAGGTGGCGTATAAATTTTTAATAGATTCAATGATCCTTTCCATGTTTCTGGTTGAGAATAGCGAAAATAATAGAAAATAGCCGCACGGATGACAACTGCACACTTGCCCTGGAAGAGCGGGCATATTCTTTGCAGACAGCCTTATAAACTTTTATATGGAAAAAAGAGTCTTGGGAATCATTTTATCCCTTATTGGCGTTGCTGGACTGATCATGGCAGGCGTCAATTTTATGAATGGCGGCGGCACCCGTGATATGAAACAGATAGTGGTATACGGCGTGCTTGGTGCTATTTTCTTTTTTGCAGGTATCGGTTTAATCCGCAATACCCACGACCGGCCAACCTAGTCTTCTTCACTACTTTATAAAAAAATAACTGGCTCCTTTTGGAGCCAGTTAGCTGTGTTATGGATAACTATTAATTACTGATTCCTCCTCCCTGGCTGCCTACTCTTTTGTTCTCATCCTCCAATCCGGATTTACGTTGCCGTGCAGCTTTAACCTGGGCACTTCCAAATCGATAGCTGAAATTTAATTTAAATTGCCTGCTTTCCCATCCGCCGCTTGCCCTTAAATATTGGCCAGCAAAATTACTTGTCCCTCCCCATTTCATAGAATTAAAAATATCGCTGACAGAGGCTTTTACATTTCCTTTTCCTTTAAAAACAGTTTTTTGTAATCCTCCGTCAATTCCCCACATTCTATCGCTTTTAAAAGTTCCCTGCCAAATGGAGGGTGAACTATAAAACCCACTCAATTCCCCAGTCCAGCCTTTTCCTAACTTAAAGCTATGTTGGGAATAGAAATTAAAGGCCACAACATCAAGGTCTACTTTTCTACCTGTTCCAAAATCGGCTTTAAATTTTGAATAATAGGCATTTAGATTTGCAAAAAAACTATAAAACTTATATTGAAAGGGATAACTGATATTGATGCTGGCAATATCTTGAGTAGCAAGGTTTTTCTTTGTGATAAAGCTTTTTGATTTTTCGGCAGTGTCGATCAATTGTGTGAACACATCTTTTACATGGCTATAATTCAAAGTAGTAGTCAACTTGTATTTATAAGTATGAGTTAAACCAAAACTATTTGTGTATTGAGGCCTGAGCTGTGTATTTCCTTTCTGATAAGTATATTCATCGAGCTTAAATTCAAAAGGGTTTAGATCCTGGTATGCAGGCCGATCAATCCTTCGGCTATAAGTGATGCCGAACTGGCTCATTGGCTTTTTGTTAAAAGTAATTGCAGCACTGGGGAATACATCTGTATAGTTACGCTTGAAGGAAGAATCATATTTCACATAGCCCCCATTCCAGGAAAATCCGTTGGAAATTCCTTCTGAATTAGTGTTTTCAACCCGCAATCCAGCCTGGATCATAAAGCCTTTGAAAGGCTTGTTGTAATTCATATACATCGCATTGATATTCTCCTTATAATTAAAATCATTGCTTCTTAATGTATCCAGGCTTTTGAAAGATGGCATAACATTATAACGTTGAAAGTCATTTGCACTTTGTACGTATGATATTTTAGCTCCAATTCCCAAACGCCCTTTTTTCAGGTTCTGCTCATAATCTGATTTAAAAGTATAAATATCAATATCGGTGGGGGCAAGCATATTATAGATTCGACTACTCTGTAAATTATTTCCGGTACGATCATAATAATAATTTGGTTGAAACTGGTTATTATCAAGATTGTAATACCCGTAGTCACCATCAATATTTAACTCACGCCCTGAAGTATCCGCATATCGGTAGTTGGCATTAAAATTCATATTATTCCGCTCTCCAGAACTGGTATTATCTGCAATTAATATTCGATCAACTATATTGGTTGGTACATAGGTTATTGGTGTACGGCCATAATTATCAAATTCGTTTTTATTGATATTGCCATTCACCATGACACCGATTGTCTGCTTGCTATTAATGAAATAATCCAATCCCGCTTTAAATCCATGACTTTTATTGCGGAAGGTCATGGTGCCTTTTTGATCGAATAAAGTATCTAATTGCCTTCTATAAAGCCGCATGTAACTTTCATTAAGGCTATGATTGTAATTATAATTTCCAAATGCGTTGATCTTTTTATTGCGGTTATTCAAAGCGAAGCCGCCGTTATATTTTGGAAAGATTCCGATGTTATATCCTGCATTTACGGATCCATTTGTTCCAAAATTTTTATTTTTCTTTAACCTGATATTGATAATACCTGCATTCCCTGCTGCATCGTATTTCGCAGATGGATTGGTGATGATCTCGATGGCTTCAATCTGCGATGATTGAATGGTTTTGAGATAATCGGAAAGGTCTTTTCCAGAAAGTGGGGTAGGTCTTCCGTCGATATATACCTGCACTCCATTTTTGCCGCTTAAACTAACATTATCATCTTTATCTACCAGCACTCCAGGCGATTTGCGTAATAACTCAAGCGCATCCTGGCCAACAGCATTTATAGTGCCTTCTACATTTAAGATTGTTTTATCTGCACGTACTTCAATAACAGGTTTTTGAGATACGACGGTAACAGTCTTTAAATTCCCTCCAGCTTTTTCAAGTCCTATCTCAGGTGCATTTATATCTCCAGTACCACTGAATTCAAAAGAAGAAGAATTTTTAGGTGTATGACCTATATAAGTAACATTCACAAAATAATTTCCCGCCTGGATGGAAGGAAATTCATATTTACCTGCAGAATTGGTAACTGCAAGTTTGATAACTGAAGAATCTTTAAGCTTTTTCAGGGCCACTGACGCCCCGGATAAGGTTTTCCCCTGGTCGTCCTTAACTGTTCCGGTAATGTTTTGAGACATTACCATACAACTCATAGTGACGAAACACAGGACTAATAAATAAAACTTTCTCATGTAATAAGGTTTTTGGTAGCGCAAATTACAGCTTGAATGTTCAGTTTGGAATAAAACCTATGTGAATGGCGAAAAATGATTTGTAAATGGTATTTACAAAAAGAAGGCGTTACGGATAGGGTAAAGTGTTACAGAATTTATTGGGTTCACCATGCAAATTACCAGTACGAATGTTAGTATTTATAAAAAATAAAATATTTCCTTTGCCTGCGCGTCTACCTTTCAAATGGTACCGCCTGCAGAAATAGCTATGTCAGAAAAAAGGAGTCAAAATATTATACAAATCGTTGGTAATTATAGTAAAAAGCTATTTCAATTTATAAGGGGTCGTGTAAATACAGATGAAGACGCTGAAGATATTTTACAGGATGTATGGTATCAGTTTAGTAATGTAGTAGATACTGAAAATATAGAACAGGCGAGTGCGTGGCTTTTTAGAGTAGCCCGAAACAAGATCATCGACAAATACCGCAAACAAAAGCCTGTTTTACTGGAAGATGAAATGGGTTATGAAAATGAGGAGGGCGAATGGAATGTGAAGGATATTTTACTTGCAGAAAATGCTACCCCCGAAACAGAACATTTACGCAATATCTTCTGGCAGCAATTATTTGCGGCATTAAATGAATTACCAGAGGAGCAAAGGCAGGTTTTTGTTTGGAATGAATTAGAAGAGATTTCATTTAATGATATTGCAGGGATGACAGGAGAAAAAGTAAATACATTGATTAGCCGAAAAAGATACGCCGTCCTTCATTTAAGGAACCGGTTGGAAGAATTATACAGGGACATTATCGAACAATAAATTTTTAGATATGAGACAGAAATCATTTCGATTTGGAAAAGTGATTTTTTTTATTTTAATGGCAATAGCAGCAATCCTGGTATTTGGTACTATCGTGATGTTACTATGGAACAATGTATTGGCCGAAGTATTACATGTTTCTACTATAACATTCGGACAGGCCCTGGGGATACTTCTTTTGTCAAAGATTTTATTTGGAGGTTGGCGATGTGGATGGGGTGGTGGTGGACAACATCACTGGAAGAACAGGATGCAACAAAAATGGTCGGCAATGACGCCTGAAGAAAGAGAAAAATTTCAAGAGCAATGGAAAAAACGATGTGGTCCCTGGTCAGGACATTTTAATAAGCCTGGTTCCTCCGACACAAAGCCAACTGATCCCACTGTGTAATTTTTACAAAAAACCAATTATGGAAGTTCTTGTTTTCAAAACCAATGTACGCTACCAAAAACATGTTAATAAAGTAGCTGATCAACTTGATCAATTTGCAGATATCAACAGATGGAATTTTGATCTGCAGGATAAAGACAAAATATTAAGAGTGGAAACCCATGATCTTTCACCCGAGATCATTGAAAATACCTTACACCAGGCGGGATATTATTGTAAGGAATTGAGGGGTGAGGAATAGAAAACAGAATACAGGATACAGAATAATGGATGCTGGATAATGAACCCGTACTTGGTACATCGTACATCACTGTAACTGCCTGAAATATGTTGACCTTAAAAAGGTCAAAAATGTCAAAACCAAATGTAAAGATTTCGCTGAAGCCACGACGGATATTCAGCGATAAACTCAAAAAAAAGATAGTACAGGAT
>Ga0136634_10000146_pt1 | contig 34657 bp, 38 predicted proteins | sample AntDrymUQ8332106_2_FD_104654 | JGI IMG/M metagenome (GOLD analysis project Ga0136634, IMG submission 104654) | Polar desert sand microbial communities from Dry Valleys, Antarctica - metaG UQ833 (21.06) | ecosystem: Environmental > Terrestrial > Soil > Desert | place: Antarctica: Dry Valley... | reverse complement strand
CGCCGGCCGCGCGGCCCTGCTGCTCGGGCAGCGACCGCCGGTCGAGCTGGTGGACCTGGTGGCCGAGCAGACCGGGGGTTCGCCGGTCCTCGTCGACCGGCTGCTGACCGCGCTGCGCGAGCGCGGTCTCGGGGATCTCGCCGCGGCGGGTGAGCCACCGATGAGCGTCGTGGTGCAGCTCGGCCACGACGTCGACACCCTGCCCGCCGCGGTCCGTGACCTCGTGCTGGCCCTTGCCGTCGGCGCACCGGTGGATCCCGACGTCCTCGGCCCGCTACTGGACATGCCCGCCGCGGCCGTCGCCGAGCTCCTGGTGCAGGCGCAGGCCACCGGCCTGCTCGCGGCCGACGGCGAGACGGTGCCGCTGGTGCGCCGCGCCCTGCTGCGGGTGGTCCCGACGTCGCAGTGGATGACGGTCCGGCGCCGGCTCGCCGAGATCCAGCTCGACCGGGGGGCCGGCGTGCTCGCCGCGGCCCGCGGGCTGCTGGGGACCGAGGCGACCGGTAGCCGGATGGTCGCCGTGTTCTCCGAGGCGGGGGACGAGGCGCTGCGGGCGTGCCTGCCGGTCGCGGGGGAGCTCTACACGGCGGCCGTCACGGCTGGTGCGGCCTCGACCCTGCTCGCCGCCCGCCGCGCCGAGGCGGCGCTGCTCGCCGGGGACCTGGACACCGCACTCGCCCGGGCCGACGAGGTGCTCTCCGACCCGGGTCGGGCCGGGCCGGGGGATCCGGTGCGTGCGGGGACGGTCGCCGCGGCGGCGCTGGCGCACCGGGGGATGCTCGCGCGCAGTGCGCAGCTGTACCGGTGGTTGGGCGTGGAGTCACTCGGCGAGGCAGCGATCCTGGCCGTGCCGGCGCTGATCGGGACCGGAGCGCTGGACGAGGCCCGCGACGTGCTCGCCGCGACGGAGCGCGGCCGGTCCGGCCGGCCGCCGACCCTGCTCGCGGGTGCGGAGGAGCTGCTCGCCCGCGGGGTCTACGACTCGGTGACCGGGTCGCCGAGCGCGGCGCTGTCGCAGCTCGCCCGGTCGGCGGCCCTGCTGGAGCCCTCGGGTCAGGCGGCCCTGCTGCCCGACACCCCGGTGGCTCTCGGTGCCCTCGTCGCCATGCACTGCGGCGAGCTCGACGTCGCCCAGTCTCTCGTGGACCGCGCGGTCGCCGCCGACGTCGGCGGTCCGGCGGCGGCCGCCCGGCACCGGCTCTTGCAGGCGTGGATCGCGATGCATCGGGGAGCGACCGCGCAGGCCCGCAACATCCTGGCTGCGGTCCCGGGCGGGGATCGGCTGGAACCGCGCGACGAGCTGGTCGCGGCCGCCCTCGAGGTCGCGCTGGCCCGCCGCGCCAACGACCTGGCGGCGCTGCTGGCGGCGTGGGGCCGGGCCCGGGAGGCGATCGTCCGGCACCCGGTCGACCTGTACTCGCTGCAACCACTCGGGGAGCTGCTGGTCGGCGCGGCCCGGCTGCGGGAGCAGAGCTGGGTGGCACCGCACCTCGAGCAGGCCCAAGCCCTGCTGGCCAACCTCGGCGGCGCCCCGCTGTGGGCGGCGTCGTTGCACTGGGCAGGCTTGCAGGCCGCGATCGCCGGGAACGAGAGTGCGGCCGCCGCGCGGCACGCGGCAAGCCTGGATGCCCTCGCGGGTGCCGGCCGCTACGCCGGTGCGCTGGCCACCGCGGGGCGGGTCTGGCTGCAGCTCCTGACCGGCGACGTCGACGCCGCGGCCACCGAGGCCGCGGCTCGTGAACTGCACGCGGTCGGCCTGGCCTGGGAGGGTGGGCGGTTGGCGGGCCAGGCCGCGATCCGCACCCGGGACCGCAAGGACATGACGACGTTGCTCGGCTGCGCGCGGGCGTTGCAGGCCGGGCTGACGTCCGCCCCGGCGGTGCCTACCGCACCGACCGATTCGCGAGCCTCGGCGGCAGCGCCCAGACCGGTGCCGGGCGCCGCGGAGGCCCCGCCCGGCATGCTCAGCGACCGGGAGCGCGAGGTCGCCGAGCTGGTCCTGTCGGGAATGACCTACAAGCAGATCGGCGAGCAGCTGTTCATCTCGGCCAAGACCGTCGAGCACCACGTCGCCCGGATGCGTCAGCGGCTCGGCTCGGACAGCCGCGGTGAGCTGTTGGCCCGACTGCGCATGCTGGTGGGCAGTTCCGCGGGCTGACTCCCGACGGCGCCGAGCATGCCGGCGCCCCGGCGCTCAGTGGCCCAGATTGGCCAGGATCCCCTCGCAGCTGCGGACCACCACGCGGGCCGCATCGGCGAGCGCCCGGCCCGACAGCGGGCTCTCGGCCCGGCTCCGCCACCGGCCGAGCGTGTCCAGCGCCTCCGCCCTGAGCTTGGCGGGATCGGTGTCGAGCGCCACTCCGAGGCGCTGGGCCGGCGTGCTGCCCTCGCCGCCGAGTAGCCGCTCGGCTTCGGTGACCAGCTCTTTCGGCGCCCGCACGACCCGGTCGCGCAGGTCGGACAGCAGCCGCAACTCGGAGAACTCGTGGGCACCGGCGAGGATCCGCTCGACCTCGGCCGCGAGCGGAGCCGCCGCCGGGCGCGGCTCCCGGCGCAGGACCAGGTCGACGGCTCCGAGCGCGGAGCGCGCCTTGAGCAGGTCGCGGCGTTCGGTGAACTGCGTCGCCAGCACCTGGCGCAGCTCATCCAGGCCGCTGCGCCGCACCAGCTCGGTGGCGAGCGTGCCCGGGTCGGTGACCCCTTGCCGGAGCAGCATCACCGAGAGCCGCAGCCCGAACATGCCGAAGCGGTCGAGCAGGTGCGCCCGGGTCCGCGCCGAGGGGCTGGCGGGCGCCTCGGGCCGGACGAACCGGTCGGCGGAGAGCAGCAGCGCGTCGAGCTCGCCCGCGGGCAGGCCCACCAGCTCGACCAGCGCGAGGTACTCGTCCTGGCGCATCGTGCGGCCCGTGTGCGCGAGCAGCCCGGCCACCGCCACCACGGTCTGGCAGAGCCCGCGCAGCTTGTCGTTGCCGCGGTAACGGGCGGCGATCCGGCGGGCCGAGAGCAGGGCGTCGATGCGCCCGACCCCGATCTCGTCCGCCCGCGACAGCACTGCGATCGTGTTGACCGCGGCGGCGCGGGCCACCCCCTGGTCGTGGAACGACTCGAGGAAGTCCATGTCGGTGGCGTGCAGATGCCGCATGAGGTAGAGCACCGCATCGGCGGCGGTCGGGGAGTCGTCCGGGGTGAGGAACTGGGTGCTCCGCGCGGACACGTCCACCGAGAGGGAGCCGATACCCGGGGTGTCGATCAGGGTGGTGGACCGGAGGCTGGACGAGGGCCAGGTGACCACCAGGCGGTCGACCTCGGAGACCGGGGTGCCTCGCAGGTCGATCTGCAGGGCCCCGGCGGCGTCCCGCTGGATTCGCAGCGGTCGGGGCGGTGCCCCACCGAGCGGGTAGAGCATGAGGCTGGGCGTATGGCCGTCCTGGTACCAGGTGACCAGCCGGGTGCACTCGCCCGCGTCGGTGGGTGCGAGGTCCTCGCCGACCAACGCGTTGAGCAGCGTGGACTTGCCGGCCTTGACCTTGCCCGCGATGGCCAGTCGCAGCGGCTCGTCGAACCGGGCCAGGTGGTGCTGGAGCCAACCCAGCGCCTGCGGGCTGTCGTGGTAGGTCTGGATGGCGTGGCGTAGCAGGTCGCGGACCGCGAGCCCGAGCTCGGGTGTCCGTCCGGCGTCCGGAGCCGTCACGAGGTCGCGGCCAGCGTGCGGGCCCGCTCGGCGAGCGCCTCGACACGCACCAGCTCGGCCTTGAGGTCGCCGATCCGCGTGGTCCGCTCGGCCTCGGTGCTGCGCAGCGCACCCTGCGCCGCGGTGACCGACTCCGTCATCGACGTGTGCAGCTCCTCGGCCACAGTCATGAAGTGATCCCGTAGCGCGCGCTGCACTCGTCGTAGCATGTCCCGGGAGTCCGTGCCGACCTGGAACTGGACCTCGTCGACGTGCTTGCGCACGGTGGCCTTCGCCTCGGCCTTGCGTCGCTCCAGGGAGCGTTTCTTCTCGTCTCGCAGCTGCTTGCGCCCCAGGACCACGGCCGCGCCGGCCGCCGCGAACGGTGCGGCGATGGCCAGGCCGGGGATGAGGGTGAGCGGCATGAAGAACATCAGCCCGCCCATGTACCCGCCACGCATACCGCTGAGCGCCATCTCCCCGACGCTGAGCGTCTCCGCGATGGGGCGCTCCATCGCCGTGACCTGCGCGGCGCGTCCCGTACCTGGGTCGAGCCGCAGCTCGGGCAACAGCGCCGCGCCATCGTCGGCGAAGTGCTCGGCCACCTGCTGAGCGAGCCAGTGGGCCCGCTCGTCGGCCCAGATGAAGTTGGCCGACGTCGCGGCCGCCACTTCCTTGTGGACCCACTCCGCGAACTGGTCCCAGACCTCGGCCGGGTCGCTGTCGTCAACCAGCGTCTCGGCCTCCCGGCTGATCTGCCGCAGCCGGTTGCGCAGGTCGTACTCGATGTCGGCGCCGAGGTCGGTGACCCCGTCGTTGAGCGTGATCTGCCAGCGGGCGGTGCGATCCTTGAGCTGCACGGCCCGGGCCTTGGCGCGCTCCAGCTCGGCCACCAGCTCCTCGACCTGCTCGGGGTTCTGCTGGGCGGTGAGCTCGGCGCGCATGGTGGTGGTGAGCTGCTCGCACACCCCGAGGACGTCGTGGCTCGTGGAGCGCCGGTCCAGCTGATCGGCTCGCCCCAGGACCTGCTCGCGCAGGTAGGTGAGCAGGGTGGGGAACCCGGACTCCGCGTTGAGCTCCTTGTCCGTGGACCGCAGCGCCGCCAGCCGCAGCGTTGAGGAGACCGGGATCAGCTCGGCGGAGATCCTGGCCGCGCCGAGGTGACCCCGGTCGATCTCGGCGATGCGCCGCCAGTGCGGGTACAGGTCGGTCTTGGTGAGCACGCCGAGGACGTTCGGGCACAGCTTCATTGCGGCGGCGAGGAAGTCCAGCTCGGGCTTGGTGTACTCCTGGGAGGCGTCGGAGACGAGCACGACCGCGTCGGCGCTGGCCAGCGAGGCCATCGTGGCCGACCCGTGCACCGAGCCCAGGCCACCGACCCCGGGGGTGTCGACCAGGGCCAGCCCGTCGGCGAGGAGCTTGCTCGGGATCCCGACCTCGGCGTAGCTCAGCCGCTGGGTGTTGCCCGGGTTGCCCGCCTCGGAGACGTAGGTGGCCAGCTCGGCGAGCGGTACCTCGGTGCGCTCGGGGGGCGCCACCTCGCCGCTCACGGCGTCCGCTTCGCGGACCAGGGTGACGGTGGGGCTCTCGGCGTACCGGACCAGCGTGGGCACCGCGGTGGCGATGTCGTCGTCGACCGGGCACACCTGCGCGGCGACGAGCGAGTTCACCAGCTGGCTCTTGCCCTGCTTGAACTCCCCCACGACGAGCACCCGGACGACGGGGTCGGCCAGCCGCTCTCGGGTCGCGCGCAGGCGTGCGGCGAGGTCGGGTCGCTGGTAGGCGGTGGTCGCCTTGACGGCGAGCTCGACGAGCTCGACCGCGTCGTTCGCGGGCAACGCCGTCACCCTCTCTTCCGCCACGAGTGAATGAGGTCAGCATAGTCACGGCAGACACGACGACACCGACCCCGCAACCCACGCGAGGAGCGTGGGGCGGGGCCGGTGCCCAGTGTGCGGGGTGGCGGGAGGTCACCCGGCACACCCGGATCAGGGGGTCATGTCGGGCTGGTCGGACTGGTCGAGGGACTGGGAGTTGTCGGTCTCGATGTCGATCTCCGTGTTCGAGTCGGCGTCACCGGCGTTGCCGCCGTCGCCATCGCCGCCCGTTCCGCCGACGCCGACGCCGATGATGCCGACGCCGAGCCCGCCACCGGCGTTGCCGCCGTCGCCATCGCCGCCATCGCCGCCGGTCGTGTCGCCGGTCTCGACGTTGACGTCGTTGTCCTGCTGCTGGTTGGCCTGGCGGGCGTTGTTGCCGGTGGACGCGTTGACGCCCTGCTGACCGTCGCCGAAGTTGGTGTTGCCGCTGCCGATCGTCTCGGCCCGGCCGAAGACGCTTCCGGCGCTGCCGCCGGAGTTGGTCATGTCACCAGTGTTGGCCACGTTGCCCTCGCCCTGCTGCAGCACGGCGCCCTCGTCGAGGTCGCCGGTGTTCTGGTTCAGCTCGACGTCGCCGCCCGCGAAGATCTGGTTGTTGATGGAGTTGTCCTCGATGTTGTTGATCGTGGTGAACTCCTGGTAGTTGTTGACCTCCTGGACCAGGTACTCCCGGTACTCCGCGTGGCTCGCGCCGTGCGGCGGCGGGGCCGGGGTGTACACCGCCCCGGACTGCGTGGTGTCGATGTTGTAGTTGCGGCTGAAGTCCGCGGACTGCGTGAAGTAGGTGTTCCACGAGTCGGCCAGGTCCTCGACGGTGCAGCCGTTCTCGGCGGCGAAGTCCTTCAGGTCGCCGTTCGGGTTGGCGAGCAGCCACACGCGCAGTGCCTCGAGAAGGTTCGCGATGCTGGTGGTGTCAGCCATTTCTGTCATCTCCTGGTTAGTACCGATTGTCTGAAGTCGTGATCCGGAGCGGTATCCGGTGACGAGGAGAACGCTAGGGCTTCCCTCGGGACCGGTCATCGGGGATTGACCAGAGTTCTCCCGCGTCTGCTTGCCGGGCAGGGGGCGGGGGCGGTGTTGGGGGATTGGGGGATCGGGAACGGGGTTCGGCACGGCCCCGCGGGGTGTCGGGCCGGGGGAGGTCAGGTGAAGTCGGTCGGGTCGTCAGGCATGTCGGGTCGTCGCCGTCGACCACGTCGCCGTCGTGGGTGTCGATGTGGCCGCTGTCGTCCGGCGGGCTCGTGGCCGAGCGGGGTCGTCGGTGGTGAGGTCGAGGTGGGCCACCTCGACCACGACCGGCACCGTCCTCGCGATCAGCGCGGCGCGGGAGGCCGAGATCGTGCGACACGCCCTTCTCGACGGCATCGTCCACTGCCTCATGAAGCCGTTCTCCTATGACGACCTACGCGAACGGCTGGAGCACTACCACTGCGCCTACGGCAGCCTCGCCGCGGCGGACACGAAAGCCGCGCAGGGAGACGTCGACCGCGTTTTCAGCGCCAACCGTACCGAGCATCCGCTGCCCAAGGGACTCAGCGCCGAGACCTTGCGGCTGGTGGAACAGACCCTGCCGAAGCTGGCTCCGACCTGTCCGCCGCGCAGACCGCTGCCCACCTCGGTGTGGCGCGAGTCAGCGCACGCCGCTACCTCGAGCATCTCGCCGACACAGGAAAGGTCGGGGTGCGGCTGCGCTACGGCGAGGTCGGACGACCTGAACGCCGCTACGCGTACAGACGCGGCACCTGAAGAACGAACTCCCACCCAGGGTGTCGCAGGTCCTCGCACGGTGCAGGAACCGTGCGAGGACCACGTGCGGCGCATGAGGCCACAGCGCCGGCCGCGACCGCTACGTCCGGACCACCCTCGCTGTCAGGAGGCGGGTGTCATCGCCGTCCGAACACCGTGCGGAGCCAGGTGAGCCGTCGCCGCCACCGAGCCTGCCGAGATGCGGGGCGTCGTTGGGCGTCGAGGGTGGTGCGGCAGGTGACGCAGCGTCGGCCGGGCGGGGTGATCATGGCTTGGGGTGTGGCGATGTGACCGCATACGGCCTGGTAGCGGCCGCTGTCGCGGTGCTGGCCGGTGGTGAGCTCCTGGTCGGTGACGGCGTGGTCGGTGCCGTCGTTCGTGCAGTTCAGCCAGGTCAGCCACAGTTGCTCGGGGATGGTGTCAGGGTGGGGGTGGGGGGTGAGACCGGCGGCGGGGGGGACGCCGCCGGTCTCACCCGGCGCCGGCCGTCGTGGACGGCCGGCCTCGCCTGCCGTGGGAGGGCCCCAGATCCGGGTCATCGGGGCTCGCCTGCGGCGGCGGGTTCAGGGGTGGCGTCGACGACGGGGTGCTGGACGCCGTCCCAGCAGCGGCCGGTCGCGGTCCATGGCTTGGGTGGGGTGTGTTCGGGGTAGGGGGCTGCGAAGCCTTCGGTATGCCAGCCGCCCTCGACGCGGACCCTGCGCAGCATGTGGGGTTTGTCTCCCCACAGAACGACCACGCGGACCTCGGGTCCGGGCTCGGGGTCGCGGTAGGGCCACCAGTGCTGGCCGTCGGGTGGGGTCAGCGGCCGGCGGCACCGGCAGGGCTCAGCCGTGGGACGGCTGTGGTGTGCGGTCGGTTCGGGCCGTCCGGTGGTGGTCATCATCGGGTCCTTTCTCGGTGCCCGCTGCGACGCCGCGGGGCCGGTCTGGTGTGCTGTGGGCGCCTACACTGGCCGGTGAAAATGTCGATCACTAGTGGCCGATGGGGCCCGAGGGAGGTCATCGCGACCTCTGTCGTCAGGGAGACCGGAGGTGGGACAGCGTCGTGAGCGAGCTTCCTCGGGAGATACCGAAGTGGGCCCTACGGGTCCGGAACGAGCGTTCCCAGCGTGGGTGGTCACGGCGGGAGATGGCCGGGGAGATGCGGCGGGTGGCGTCCCGCCTGGGGTTGGGCGAGCTGGACGGGGAGCGGATCAAGGACTACGTGAAGCGGTGGGAGTACGGTGAGGTGAACTCCCCCGACGCCCGCCATCAGATGGTGATCGCCGGTGCGATCGGGCTGTCGGTCCGGGAGTTGTTCGGCGCGGTGGCACACCCGGTCTCCCAGCTTCCCGCGGCGGCGACTCTCGGCAGCGGTGAGGACCTTCCCCATTACGAGTCGGCGGAGGACGACGTGAACGGACGACGGCAGTTCATGGCCTGGCTTCTCGCGCTGTCGGCGGGAGCCACGGTGCTTCCGGACTCGGTGCGACACACCATCGCGGTGGTCAACCAGCATCCGGACACCCTGAGTCGTATCACCGCTGAGGACGTCGCCAACCTTCATGCGGTAACGGAGATACTGCAGACCTGGGGTCAGAAGGCGGGTGGTGGCCTGTCCCGGCATGCGATGATCGGCCAGCTCGGGTGGGCGGTTCATCAGCTCGACAGGAGCGTCCCCGCATCCTCGGCAGTGGTGCGTCGAGAGTGGCAGAGCGCCACCGCTCGACTGGCCGGCGTCGCCGGGTTCAACTGTCATGACGGTGGGCATGAGCAGCAGGGGCGGGGGCTCATGGCGCTGGGCTACCGGCTCGGTGCCGAGGCCGAGAATCGGGCCATGCAGGCCGACGCGCTGTCCAGTCTGGCCATGCAGGCCGTCCACATCGGTCGCCCCAAGACGGGGCTCGAACTGGTGCGCCACGGGCTGGAGCTCGCCGACGACGCCACCCCGATCACCAGGGCGAGGCTGCACGCGCTGAAGGCCCGCGCCTACGGTCGCCTGGGCGACCTGCGCGCGCTGGAACGCGAGGTCGGGCTCGCCGAACACGAGTTCAGCCAGATCGTTCCCGATGATCAGGAACGGGAGCCCTGGATGTCCTCCTTCACCGAGGCGGAACTGTACGGTACGACGGGCCATGCATGGCACCTACTCGCGTGGCATCACCCGGACAACGGGGGTCAGCGAGCGACGCGGGAGGCGGGGGCGAGGATTTCACTAGCGGCGGAGAAGCATGATCCCGAACTCGCCCGTGCCCGGGCACTGAGCTATCTCATGGCTGCCGGGGTCTACCTGCGTGGCCGGGATCCTGATGCGGCTGTCGCGGTCTGCAAGGGAGAGTTCCTCGGTGTCCGAACGAGCGGAATTCGCTCGGTCCGGGTGGAGGGTTTCGCGATGGACCTGCAGAAGGTCGCCCGACCGTTCCAGCGCCGACCCGACGTCCAAGAGCTGCTCAACAGCCTTACCCTCGTCGCCTAAGCATCGACCACCTCATACCCCGATATGGCCCCACGTCGGTGCCGAACGACCGGTTTCCACCCCGATAGGTGCCCATATCGGGGTGGGCGAGACTACGCTTCAAGCGCTGACCACTGAGCCGAGCGCGCCAGCACGGTTGCGTCGGCGAGTTCTCGGCCGTGTCGGGCGTGCGATGCCGCCGCGGAGGGCGCGTCGCACGGTCCCGCGGGTGTCGGGCGGGGGAGGTCAGCTGAAGTCGGTCGGGTCGCCAGGCACGTCGTCGGCCGACGGGTCGCCACCGTCGATCACGTCGCCATCGACCGCGCCGCCGTCGTGGGCGTCGATGTGGCCGCTGTCGTCCGGCGGGGGCTCGTGGCCGAACGGGTCGTCGGTGGTGAGGTCGAGATGGGTCGCCTCGTCCACGGCCGGAACCGCCGGACCCAGTGGGCTCATGCTCGTGTCCGGTTGCCCGCCGGCCCCGAACCCGGGGATCTCGCTCAGCGGGTTCTCTGAGGTGACGGACCCCGACCCGTTCGCCGACGGGATCCCCGTCGTGATCGACGTACCTGGGGCGTCGGTCGGTGTTTCGTCGAGCAGGTCGTCGAGTCCAGGATCGAGCCAGTCGTCGGCGCCCTGGTGGCCGAGTGCGTCCTGGGCCACCAGATCGAGGTCGGTGCTCTCTCGGAGCTCGGTGAGGTAGCGCGCCGCGAAGTCCTCGACACTCTCGCCGGGATGCGGCTCCGGTGCGGGGACGCTGACCTCCCCGGGGGTCGCGGTCCGGGCGTAGTCCGCCTGTATGTTCTCCAGGAACAGGGGGAGGATCTCCGCGATCTCGACCATGCTGAACCCGTGTGCCTCGACGATCTCCTGCGGGCTGGCCGCGGGATCGGCCAAAACCAGGCGTGTGACTTCCCAGAGCGAGGCGGTGGGGTCGGCCATCACGACTCCTGCGGTTGAGGTGTGGGTGGTCCGGCGCGTGCCCTGCACGATACGAACCCGGCGATGGTGAAGGATCGGGGATCTGTCGGGGTCTCGTCGAACCCCGTTGCGGGCTGCGGGAGCGATTCCCGTTAGGGGACTAGGGGATCCCCCTGGACAGTGTTTTCGAACACTGACCTGAGCAGGCGTAACCGCGCCACCCTCCGGAGCGATAGAAGCAACAAGAAGCGTGTCGACGGACGAGTGGCACGCCGCAGGGCGGGCAGGGCGGGCAGACCGCCGGAACGGGTGGGGTGTGATGAGCTACCAGCTCGGCATCGATCTGGGGACGACGTACACGGCGGCGGCCGTGTGCCGGTCGACCGACCAGCGCGCCGCGGACCCCGAGATGGTCACGCTCGGCACGCGTGCCGCGGTGGTGCCGTCGGTGCTCCACCTCGGCGCCGACGGGTCGCTGCTGGTCGGCGAGGCGGCCGAGCGCCGCGCGGTCACCGAGCCCGACCGCGTCGTGCGGGAGTTCAAACGGCGGATCGGCGACGAGACCCCGATCGTCGTGGGCGGGGTGCCCCATCAGGCCCACGACCTCGCGGCCCGGATGATCGCGTGGGTCGTCGACCGGGTTGCCGAGCGCGAGGGCGGCCGGGCCGAGCGCATCGCGGTGACCCACCCGGTGAGCTGGGGGACGCACAAGAAGGAGCTGCTCGCCCACGCCCTGGACGGTCTCGGCCTTCGGGTGGCGTTCCTGGCCGAGCCCCAGGCCGCCGCGGTGTCCTACGCGAGCAGCCAGCGTGTGGAGCCCGGTTCCACGTTTGCGGTGTACGACCTGGGTGGGGGGACGTTCGACGCTGCGGTGGTGCGCAAGGGTTCGGGCGGCTTCGAGCTCCTCGGCCGGTCCGAGGGCCTGGCGAACCTCGGCGGGGTGGACTTCGACGAGGCCGTCTTCGAGCACGTGCGGTCGGGGCTCGGCTCGGCGCTGGACGCGGACGCGCTCGATCCCGGTGACGAGACAGTCCTCGCCGCCGTGGCACGGTTGCGCCGGGAGTGCACCGAGGCCAAGGAGGCCCTGTCGGCGGACACGGAGGCCAGCATCCCGGTCCTGCTTCCCGGACTGCGCACCACGGTCCGGCTCGTGCGTGCGGAGCTCGAGGCGATGATCCGCACGGCCGTGGGGGACACGATCGAGGCGCTGCGGCGCGCAGTCGCGTCGGCGGGGCTGAGCCCGACCGACCTGACGGCAGTCCTGCTGGTGGGGGGCTCGTCACGGATCCCACTGGTGGCCCAGCTCGTCTCGGCCGAGCTGGACCGCCCGATCGCGGTGGATGCCGATCCCAAGAACGCCATCGCGCTCGGTGCAGCCCTGACGGTCTCGCCACGGCCGAACTCCTCGTGGCCCGCGGTCGTGGTGCCACCCGTACCCGGGGACGGCGGGGGGAACGCGGGCGACGTGCGTCCCGCGCTGCGCTCGTTCGCCGCAGCGGCGGACGGCGGGCCGCGGGGAGGTGTGGCACGGCCGTCGGCCATGCCGGACGCTCCGCCGCGTCGACCGCTGCTCGCCCCGGTGCCGGCGACGGCGGTCGCCCGGTCGTCCGCAACGTCGCGTCCGGCTGCTCGGAGCGCTCGGCCCGCTGCCCCCCGCGGGTCCCGACCCTCCGCCGGACCGCTCGTCGGCGTCGGAGGCCTCATCGCGGCGGTCGGGATCGTCGCCGCCATGCTGTTGTGGCCGCAGGACTCCGTCGGTTCGGCGGCCTCCATCGCCTCGCCGTCCACATCGGAGGTGGCGGAGGCGCCGGCAGGCGTCGAGCCGGCCGACGATGTCGTCCAGAACCCCGCACCCGCTGGTCCGATCCCGGTCGCCGCCGTCGCCTCGTCGGCCCGCCAGCCGACCGGTTCGCCGACCACCAGCCCGCGACCGCCGACCACCAGCCCGCCACCGGTGGCGCCGACCACAACCCAGCAGCCGCCGACCACCGACGAGACCCCGCCGGTCGAGCAGCCGCCGGTCGAGCAACCACCGGCCGAGCAACCACCGGTCGAACAACCACCGGCCGAGCAGCCGCCGGCTGAACAACCGCCGGTGGACCCCCCGACGGGTGGCGCCGAGGGCGAGCCGGACGGCGGCCCGGTCACCGCAAGCGAGACGCTGTAGCCCGCCTCCGTTCAGGTTGACGCCCCCCGCTCCCGTTGTCGGGTGGACCTGATGTTTCGATGGGTGAACGAGGCGGTTGACGAGCCGGTCGATGCCGTACGACCGTCCGGGCGAGGGGACGACCATGAGCTATCAGCTCGGTATCGATCTGGGGACGACGTATACCGCAGCTGCGGTCTGCCGGTCTTCGGACCGACGATGGGTTGAGCCCGAGATCGTGACGCTGGGCGACCGGGCAAGTGCGGTGCCGTCGGTGCTGTGTGCGGCACCGGACGGGTCGATGCTCGTGGGGGAGGCGGCGCAGCGACGGGCGGCGACCGATCCGGGTGCGGTGATGCGGGAGTTCAAGCGGCGGGTGGGGGACCCGACACCGGTGGTCGTGGCCGGGCGGTCGTGGGCGCCGGAGGAGCTGGGTGCCCGCCTGGTGCGCTGGGTGGTCGATCGGGTCGCCCAGCGGGAGGGTGGCCCGGCATCCCGGCTGGCGCTCACGCATCCGGCGTCGTGGGGAGCGCACAAGAAGGACCTGCTGGGCCGTGCGCTGGCCGGACAGGGGCTGTCGGTGACGTTCCTGGCGGAGCCGCAGGCCGCGGCGCTGCACTACGCGGCCGCGGAGCGGATCGAACCCGGCTCCACGATCGCGGTCTACGACCTGGGCGGAGGCACCTTCGACGCTGCCGTGGTGCGCAAGGATGCACCCGGGGAGGGCCCGCCCGGTGGGATGGAGGGCGGAGCCGCCAGCGCCTTCCGGTTGCTCGGGCGCCCCGAGGGGATCGAGCGGCTCGGTGGGGTGGACTTCGACGAGGCGGTGTTCGAGCATGTCCGCGCCGGGATGCCCGGGGTGTTCGACGAGCTGGACGCCGCCGACCCGGCCGTACTGGCAGCCGTGGCCCGGATCCGCCGGGAGTGCACCGAGGCCAAGGAGGCGCTGTCGGCCGACACCGAGGCGTCCATCCCGGTGCTGCTGCCCGGGGTGCAGTCGTCGGTACGGCTGCATCGCAGCGAGTTCGAGGGTCTCATCCGGGATCGGGTCGAGGAGACCGTCGCCGCGTTGCGCCGCGCGGTGACCTCTGCCGGGGTCACCCCCGGACAGCTCACCGCCGTGCTGCTGGTCGGGGGCTCCTCCCGCATTCCGCTGGTCGCCCAGCTCGTCTCCGAGCAGCTCGGGCGCCCCGTCGCCGTGGATGCCGATCCCAAGAACGCCATCGCCAAGGGTGCCGCCCTGGCCATCGCACCCCGGCCGAGCGCGTCCTGGCCGGAGGCTGCGGTCCCGCCAGTGGTCGCGACCGCGCCGCCGGTGCCCCCGATCCGGCCGGCTCCGCCGGGAGCGCCGCCGCGCAGGTCGGGAGCTGTCGGTGGTCCGGTCGTTGCTCGGGCGGTGGAGCAGTCGAGGCCCTCAACCGCCGGGCCGGTCGGCCCGCCACCCCCGGCCGCGCGCCACTCCGGGCCCGCGCAGGCCGGTCCGGGCAATGCCCGCCCGGTCCACGCCCGCCCGGCCCCGAGCGACTTGGACTGGGAGTACGACGCCGATCCGGAGGAGCCGCACCGTCGTCCGCTCGGGCTACTCCTCGGGATCGGCGGGCTTCTTGCGGTCGCTGTCATCGTCGCGGTGCTCGTGTTGCGGCCCTCCGACGCCGTCATCCCGACCGGCGAGACGGCTCCCGGGACCGATGGCGCCGAGGTGACGACGGCCGAGGTCGCGCCCACTACAGGCGCCGAGCCCGACGACGCCGGTTCGCCCGGCCCCGACACGGGCGGCGGTGGCGGCCCGGTTGCCCCGGCACCCACCACGGCTAGCTCACCACCCGCCGCGACGGAGCCACCCCAGCCCACGTCCGACGCCCAGCCCACACCCGAACCGTCACCCGAGACCGAACCGTCGCCCGCGACCGAGCCGGCATCCACGACCGAGCCGGTATCCGCGACCACCTCGGCGGTGATCGAGGCCACCTGAGCCGGGGTAACCCCGATCCGGGCCCCGGGGGCCTGTGGTGTCGCCGACGGCATGGTGCATTCTGGGCGGCCCGCGGTCCGTCACCACGGACAAGGCGGTCCGGGTGCCGAGCCGACTGCTCGGCTGCCGAACGGTGCCGCCACCCGGCGGCCGAACTGAAGGAGGGACCTGACCATGGCTGACAAGGGCGAGCCCCAGTCCGCAGCCGGCGCGGCCGCCGTCGAACGGCTGCTCGACGATCTCGTCCCGTGTGGCGACGTCACGTCACGGAAGATGTTCGGCGGCTACGGGGTGTTCCACGAGGGCACGATGTTCGCCATCGTCGACGGGCGAGGCGACGCCTACCTCCGGGCGGACGAACCTACCAGCGTGAGCTTCGAGGCCACCGGATCGAGCCGGCACGGCACGATGCCCTACTGGTCGATCCCGGAGGCGGTGCGATGCGACGACGCGCAGCTCGTGGAGTGGGCCCGCCGCTCCATCACCATCGCCCATTCCTCCACGCCGTGATGCCCGTCGCCGGACCGAGGTGAGGGCGACCCGGCTGAGCTGCCACGATGGTCGCCATGCCGACATGGGACGACGTGGTCGCCATCGGGACGGCGCTGCCGGGGGTCGAGGAGTCGACCTGGTACCGGACACCGTCGCTGAAAGTGGCCGGCAAGGGGTTCGCGCGGCTGCGTGCCGAGGCCGAGGGCGGGCTCGTGGTGATGTGCGAGCTCGACGAGAAGGCCGCGCTGCTCGCCTCCGGTGATCCCGCGTTCTTCACGACCCCGCACTACGACGGGTACGGCGCGATCCTCGTCGACCTGGAGCGGGTCGACGCCGGCCAGCTCGCGGAGCTGATCGAGGACGCGTGGCGGGTGAAGGCACCCGCTCGGTTGCGCGCGGCGCACGACACGGGTCGCTCGTCCGGGGAAGGATGACGTCGTGCTCATCCGCCCGGCGCGTCCCGAGGAGGCCGGCTCCCTCGCCGATCTCGCCATCCGTTCGAAGGCGCACTGGCCCTACCCAGCGGCCTTCGTCGCCCGGTTCGCGCGGACCGTCGGGCTCACGCCGGAGGTGGTAATGGCCAACGACGTCCAGGTGGCGGTGCGCGACGGTGAGGTCCGCGGCTTCTACACGCTGCTCCACCGCGGTCACCTTGCTGTCCTCGACGATCTGTGGCTCGAGCCCGGCGAGATCGGACGGGGGACCGGCCGGCTGCTGTTCGAGCACGCCGTGACCCGGACGGCGGCGGCGGGCGGTACCGCGATGGAGTGGGACGCCGAGCCCTACGCCACCGGCTTCTACGAACGGATGGGCGGTGAGACGGTCGGCTGGACCGACTCGCCGCTCGGGCGCAGGCTGCCGGTGATGCGGCTGCGTCTTGAGGGAAGCGGGGTCGGCGCGGTGCTGGCCTTGCGGGGACGGCATGCTGGTGGGTGTGCTGATCGGGATCTTCGCGGCGACGGTCGCGATGATCCTCAGCAGTGGTAGTGCGCTGCTGCAGGCTGCGGGGGCCCGGCGCGCCACCCGGGCGCGGCCCGTCGCCGTCCAGCCCCGTTACCTCGCCGGGCTCGGCGTGGACCTGATGGCCTGGCTGTGTGCCGTGGTGGCGTTGCGGGAGCTGCCCGTGTTCGCCGTGCAGGCGGTGATCGGCGGCGCGATCGCGCTCACCTCGGTGGCGGGCGCGTATCTGGCGGGGGTCCGGTTGCCCCAGACCAGCAGGCTCGCGGTCGGGGCGTGCCTGGCCGGTCTGGTGCTGGTGGCAGGGAGTGCGGGGGATGAGCGACCGGTGCTCGGATCGCGCACCGTCGACGTGGTCCTGTTGGCTGCGGTGCTGCTGCTGGGTGTGGCCGTCCTGGTGCTCCGAACGGGGGCACGGGCCTGGCCGCTCGCGCTGGTGGCGGGCATGGGCTTTGGTGGCAGCGCGCTCGCGGTGCGGGCGGCCCACGCTCATACCGGAGCGGGGCTCGATCCGGCGCTGCTGCTCGGCCAGCCGTCCACGTACCTGGTCGTCGGGTTCTGGATGGTCGGCCTCGTGGGCTACACCACCGCGCTCGGGCGGGGCGACGTCGGTGCGGTGACCGCGGTGTTCCTGGTGTCCGAGGTGCTCGTGCCGGGGATGGTCGGGATCTGGCTGCTCGGTGACCCCGTGCGCCCCGGGTGGTGGTGGGTGCTCGTGGTGGGGCTGGCGGCGGCACTCACCGGCAGCGTCGTGCTCGCGAAAGCACCGCCACTGCAGTCGCCGCGAGTGCGCTGACCTGCGCTGGTGGCTCATACCAGAAGGTGCGGGCCACCAGCGCGAGTGTTCAGCGCCGCTTGCGCGCGCGCAGCAGGCGCAGGACGAACACTCCGGTGAGGACAGCGCCGACCGGATTCTGCGGACGCTGCTGGCCGGCGAAGGCCATGAGCTGACTGAACCGGGGTGCCATGGACTGTCCGACGAGCATGAGGGCATCGGCCCGCTTGCTCAGCGGCTCGAGCTTCACCAGCACCGAGCGGACCTTCTGGGTGGCCCGCTGCTCGATCCGGGAGGGCACGTTGGCCTTGTGGGCCAGCGCGGCGACGGTGTCGGCGAGCTCCTCGCGCGCCAGGGAGAGGTTGGCGCGCAGCTGGCGCTCCTCGGGTGTCTTGTTAGATGCCGCAGTGGTCATCGTGTTGCCCCCCGAGCGACGACGCGAAGATCTGCACGTAGGCCCGCGAGGGCGTCCTGCGGCACCGGGACCCCGGTGCGGCGCAGCCGACCCCGTCCTGACCCGGCCAGCACGGCGCCGATGATCAGCAATACCACGCCGACGATCAGCGCTGACAGCCATACCGGGAGGATGAGGGCGAGCGCGGCGATCGCGGCGGCGATCGCGGCGGCGCCACCGAGGAGCAGCAGCACCACGCCGACGGCCAGCATCACGACGCCGGCGCCGGATCCCTTGGCTCGCCTGCGCATCTCGGTGACGGCGAGCTGCACCTCGTCGCGCACCAGTCGGCCCAGTTGTTCGGAGAACTGGCTGAGCAGCTCGCTTGTCGAGCGCTCCGATCCGTTGCTGGTCGTATGCAGCGCCATGTGCCGTCGCTCCTTCCGCCTCGCCGGCTGACCCGCGACGCGTTCGCCTGACCCGCGGGTGCCGCGGGCCTACTCAGGGTAGGACGCTGCGCTGTCCGTTGATCAGTGTGAAACGTCCTTAGTCAACGCAGCGGAGCCGCAGCTGGGGCCACGGCGGAACGCGATGGTAGCAGTGTGATCAACGATGTGCCCGACGATTCCCGAAAATCCGCGTTTCGGTGAGACGAACGCACCGATGGGGTTGCGGTCCCCTGGACGCTGTCGGTGCTCACCGCCGACACCTCGGGTCCCCGGGCGCTGGTTGCGGCGGGGGGACCACGTGAGAAGGTGGTCGCCGTGCGTAGGCAGGTGAGGCGCGTCGTAGCGGCCGTGGTGATCGTCGGTGCGATGATCGGCGGGTGCGGCGGGCCGAGCCAGGTGGGCTCGGCGGTGATCGTCGGTTCCGAGGCGGTCCCGCTGGGACGCGTCCAGTCGAAGCTCGACGTCGCCTTGGCCAAGACCGACCAGCTCGCGCGGTTGACCGCGCAGGGTGGTGGGCCCCCCGACCTCGCGCGCAACGTCGTCACCCGCGAGGTGCTCCACGTCCTGCTGCAGCGCCGCGCCGCCACCGAGAAGATCGTGGTGACCGACGCCCAGGTGGATGCCCGGCTCGCCGAGGACGGTGGCGCCCAGGAGATCCTCGAGATGTCCTTCTTCGACCTGGCAGGCCTGCGTCAGCGGGTGCGCGACGACCTCATCGCGGAGCAGCTGGCGCGGCGTTCGGTGGGCGGACTGGCCGTCACGGCCGACCTGGTGGGTGCCACGTCCCGCGCCGATGCCGAGGAGAAGGCGCAGGCGCTGGTCGCGGGCGGCCCGGCCGCGCAGGCCCTGCTCGCCGACCGGCAGACCGCCGAGACCGGCTCGGTCTTCGACGCGGTCACCATGCCCGACACTGCTGGCACCGTGCTGTTCGGCACGCCCGTCGGCGGTGTCGTCGCCTTCCAGCCCAACCCGCAGCAGAGCACCTGGATCGTCTTCCGGGTCACCGACCGGCGCACTGACGTGCCCTCGGATCCGGCGGCGGTCAGCAGTATCAGCCGGTCCCAGCTGGTGACGATCGGCGAGCGACTGCTCCAGCCGCTCGGCGCGGAGCTCGGCATCCGGGTCAACCCCCGCTACGGCGAGTGGGATCCGATCCAGCAGCGCGTCGTCGCCGAGGGGCAGATGGTGGGCACGATCCTGCCGCCCGCGCCCGCCGCCACGGGCTGACCGGCGGTGCCGCGCACCGTCGTCGTGCTGCCGGTGCGCTGGGTGGGTGTCCTGCCCGCGGCGGCCGTTCCCGCCCTGCGCGCGGCTACCGTCCTCGTCGCCGACGCCACGGTGCCCGACGAGGTGCTGGTCGCGACGGGCGCCGTGCGCGCGCAGGGATGCTCCGCGCACCGTCCGCTCGGGCACGAGGTGCTGCTCACCACCGACCCGCAGCACCCGATGGCCGAGCACGCCGAGCAGGTCGTCACCGTGGCCGAGCCGGCGGGCGCGGCGCTGCTGGACGCCGTCGCCGTCATGGACCTGCTGCGCTCCCCCGGCGGCTGCCCGTGGGACGCCGAGCAGACCCCCGCGTCGCTGCTGCAGTATCTGGTCGAGGAGTGCTACGAGCTGTACGAGGCGATCGAGGACGACGACCGGGACGCGGTGCGCGAGGAGCTCGGCGACGTCCTGTTGCAGGTGCTGTTCCACGCCCGGATCGCCGCGGAGGACGCCGACCCGTTCGGGATCGACGACGTTGCGGCCGAGCTGGTGGCCAAGCTCGTCGGCCGCCATCCCCACGTGTTCGCCGGCGCGGAGCGGATCGACACGGCGCGGGCGCAGGAGCATCGGTGGGAGGAGCTCAAACGCGTCGAGAAGCAGCGGGAGTCCAGTATCGACGGCGTCGCGCTCGGGCAACCGGCGATGGCGCTCGCCGCGAAGCTGACCAGCCGCACCGCGCGCGCCGGGCTGCCCGCGGAGCTGCTGCCGGCCGGTCCGGAGGTGGGCGAGCAGCTGTTCGGGCTGGCGGCGACGGCCAGGCTGGCGGGTATCGACCCGGAGGCGGAGCTGCGTGGCGCCGCGCGCCGGTTCGGCGACGCCGTCCGCGGTGCCGAGCAGGCCGCGTCCGCAGCCGGGCTCGATCCGCACGCGCTCGACGCGACCGCCTGGCGACACTACTGGCCCACGTGAGCAGGCCAGGCGCCGAGCCGCCGCCCCGAGATCCCCTCTCCAGCCCGGCGAGTCCCACGAACCAGCACGGCGAGTCGCCTGTCCTGGCACGGCATCGTGCTGAGGTCTGCTCAGGTGCCCGCCGATAGCCTGGCCCGGTGCCCCGCCGCGATACCGCCCATCCTGCCCCGGGGGCTGTGGCGCTCATCCTGATGGTCGTCGGGCTCGCGGTGGGCGCAGTGCTCGTGGGGTTGGACGGGATCGGCGGCCCCGGCGAGCGCACGCAGCGCGGAGACGGGCTGGTACCCGCCGACGTCGCCCGGGACACTCCGGTGGCGCGTCCCGCGCCGCTCGCTGCCGGGATCGACCTGGACGCGTGGGCGGCGGGGGCCGCCGCCCGCAGCACCGTGCCGGCCCGCGCGTTGCGCGCCTACGGCGCGGCCGAGCTGGCCCAGCGGGCCGTGGCGCCGGACTGCCGGCTGTCCTGGAGCACCCTCGCCGCGATCGGCCGCGTCGAGTCCGACCACGGTCGGTTCGGCCGGGCCGACCTCGACGCCGACGGCGTCGCGCGACCCCTGATCGTCGGGATACCGCTGGACGGCTCCCGCGGGGTGCGGGAGGTCCGCGACACCGACGGTGGCGTCCTCGACGGCGACGCGGTCCACGACCGGGCCGTCGGGCCGATGCAGTTCCTGCCCACGACCTGGGCGCGCTACGGCGCCGACGGCAACGGTGACGGGGTGCGCGACCCCCACCAGCTCGACGATGCCGCCGTGGCCGCGGCGATGTACCTGTGCACCGGCGGACGCGACACGGCCAGCGGTGCGGGCTGGTGGGACGGGGTGCTCACCTACAACCGGTCCGTCTCCTACGCCCGCCTCGTGTGGGCGGCGGCCGACCGTTACGCGACCGCCGCCGGATCGGTGCAGTAGCGGGCTCAGCCGAGCATCGCGTCGCCGAGGAAGCGGTCGGGGCCGGTCACCCCGGGCAGTGCGAAGAAGAACCCGCCCCCCTCGGGGAGGATGTACTCCTCCAGCGGCTCGCCGCTGAGCCGGTCCTGCACGGCGAGGAAGCCCTGCTCCAGGCTGCGCTGGTAGGACACGAACGCGAGCCCCTGGTCGAGCCGCCCCGCGCCGTCGAAGCCGCGGGCGAAGGAGAAGCCGCGGCGCAGGATCAGGTTGTCGGCGGTCTCCGGGGTGCGCGGGTTGGCCAGCCGGATGTGGGCGTCCAACGCGACGCGGGCACCCTCGGGGTCCTCGGCGTAGTTCGGGTCGTCGAACTCGTTGGGCATGCCCAGCGGCGCGCCGCTGCCCTTGTGCCGGCCGATGATCGCCTCCTGCTCGGCGAGCTGGGTGCGGTCCCAGAACTCGACGAACATCCGGATGACGCGGACGGCCTGGTAGGAGCCGCCGACGGCCCAGTCCGGCGCACCGTCGGCCGCGTCGACCCAGACGTGCCGGTCGGTCACCGCCTGGTCGCCGGCGTCGAGGTTGGCCGTCCCGTCCTTGAACCCCAGCAGGTTGCGCGGGGTCCCACCGGCCGACGCGACTCCGGACCCACGGGTGTAACCGTCGATGAGCCAGTGCAGCACCAGTTCCCCGCGGGTGCGGCGCATCAGTTGACGCAGCGCGAACTGCAGCGTGTCGGTGTGCCCGGCCTCGAGCGTGAGCAGCAGGTCGCCGTGCGAGCGGGCCGGATCGAGGCGATCGTTGGCGAGGAACGGCATCGTGACCAGCTCGGTGGGGCGCCGGTCGGCCAACCCGAACCGGTCGTCGAACAGCGAGGCGCCGACGCCGACGACCACCGACAGGTCATCGGGTGGCGGGTTCTCGCCGAGGACTCCGGAGTCGACGGGCGGGAACGCCGGATCCCGCACGGCGGGCGGGTGCCCGCCCATCAGGCTGCGGATCTCGTCGGTGAGGTCAGTGAACAGGGTGCTGAGCCCGGCGCGGTCCGGTGCCTGTACCGAGAAGGCCGCCATCAGGCCTCGGGCCGGTACGGGCAGCGCGGTGATCCCCGTCTGGGTAGCCCCGTCGAACGGCACGAACCTCGCTGCGTGCGTGGTGGGGTCGCTGGCCGCCGCGGCGCATCCGCCCAGCGTGGCACCGGTCCCGAGGGCGGCGCTTGCCCCCAGCGTGCCGGTGACGAACCGCCGGCGCGAGAGTCCGGTCCTGCGTTCGGCGCTCATGTCAGGCCCAGCACGCCGGCGGTTTGCGAGACGTTCTCGGAGAGATCGGCGAGCTGCGCCTTCATGGTGGTGACGGTCGCCGCCGGCACGGTGACCTCGGTGCACCGTGGCGACGGGAACTGGTCGTTCTCCAGGCAGTAGAGCTGCCAGCCGTCGCCCACACGCAGGGGAGCGAGGGTCGCGTCCAGGTCGGCGAAGCCCTTCTCGATCTCCGCGAGCAGCGCCGCGTCAGCCTCGCGCAGCGCCGGGGCGAGCCGCTCGATCGCGGCCTGGGAGCCCTCGAGGTTGGCGGCGAGATCCCACAGGTCGGTCTTCGAGTAGCGGTCCTCCTCGCCGGTGATCTTGCCTTGGGAGACCTCCTCGATCAGCTCGGCGGCACCGACCGGTACCGCCACCGGCGGCACCTCCAGCGTCGCGAGCTGGGTCTGCAACGTCGCCAGGTCCGCGTCGAGCTGGTCGGCGAACTCGCTACCACCCTCGGTGGTGTTCTCCGCGAAGAGCAGGTACTCCAGCCGGTGCCAGCCGGTGAACGCGGGATCGGTGACGCTGGCGAAGTCATCCACCCGGGAGTCGACCTTGCCGTCGATCTCCTCGACGAGCCCGGCGAGCGGTTCGATCCGCTCCCACGGCTCCCGAGACGGGGCGTAGGCCGCCTGCGCGGCCGCCAGGTCGCCGGCTCGCACCGCGTCGGTGAACACGCGGGTCAGCCGGACGAGCTCGGCGGCCTGCTGCTCGGCGTAGGCCGTGTACTCGGTGACCGCGGTGCGGATCAACGGGTTGTCGGTGCCGCCGGGGTTCTGGTCGGCTGGCCCGCTGGGGGCCGAGCCGATGGCTCCGTCGTCGGTAACCGTGGCGCCGCCGTCGGAGCAGCCGGCGGTGAGCAGGGCCACGCCGAGCAGGGTGGCAAGGGGGAGCTGCCAACGTCGCACATCAACCTCACTGGATTAGGGGAGCCTGACAATAACATCGTCCAGGCTCACAAGACACGATCGTGTGGGAGTTGTGACGTTCCGTGGCCGGGCTGTTCAGTCCTGGTGGGGCGTCCCGGTCGCCATCCGGACGCGCACCTCGCCGAGGGCCTCCTGGTACTCCGGGCGCGGGTCCATGGCGGCCGCCATCTTGAGCTGCGCGTGTGCCTCGGCGAGCCGGCCCTGCCGCTGCAGTGCCTTGCCCAGGGCGAACCGGGCGTAGTGGTCGGCGGGGTCCAGGTCGAGCACGTACGCGAAAGCCTCCTCCGCGCGCTGTAGCTGCGCCGAGTTGAGGTACGCGCGTCCCGCCAGCAGCTGCACGGACACGTCGTTCGGCTGGCTCTCCAGTACCGGGCCCAACGCCTGGAGTGCATCCAGCGGACGGCTGCGCGCGACGAGCATCTCCGCTCGGCGGAAGGACTCGAACAGGCCTTCGGACGCTGGCTGACTCGTCATAGTCGGCCCCAGGTTAGTCCACGCTCCCCGGCCAGGGGCATGTTCGGACCGAAATGGGGCGGATGTCGAGATCCCACGTGCTCGACTGGCCTGTCGAACCTCGTGGGTCGTTCCGGGCATGCTGGAGGCATGTCTGACGGGGACCTGCTGGTCCGGGCAACGCTGGTGCTGCCCGAGCGGGAGCTGCGCTGGCGGTTCTCCCGCGCCTCGGGGCCGGGCGGGCAGGGCGTCAACACCACCGACTCGCGGGTGGAGCTCTCGTTCGACCTCGCCCGGTCGCCGTCGGTGCCCGAGGCATTGCGCGAGCAGGCGATGGCGCGACTGGCGACCCGGCTCGTGGACGGCGTACTGACCGTCGTCGCGTCCGAGCATCGCAGCCAGTTGCGCAACCGGGAGGCCGCGCGCGAGCGGTTGGCCGCGATACTGCGTGCGGTGACCGCGGCCGATCCGCCGACGCGGCGGCCCACCCGTCCGTCGGTGGGTGCCAAACGGCGGCGGCTGGAGGCGAAGGTCCGGCGCGGGGCGATCAAACGACTGCGCGGCCGTCCGGAGGAGTAGCATCCAGGGAGATAACTCACCGTTGACTTATATAACCGAAAGGTGAAATAGTGTCCTTTGCTGAGGTACTCGGCGGGGCGAGGATCTCTGGCGGCCGGAGGCCGACGAACTCACTCCATCACAGGAGGAGGACGAGACATGATCGACCTGATCGCCGAGCTCGGGCGGGTGCGCCGCTCGGTGGGGAAGGGGACCAGCCCCGCAGGGGCGGGGCACGTTGTCGAGCTCCGACGTACCTACGACAGCCCCATCGAGGACGTGTGGGACGCCTGCACCCACCCCGTCAGAATCGGCCGATGGTTCCTGCCGGTGAACGGTGACCTGAGACTCGGCGGCAGCTACCAGCTCGAGGGCAACGCCAGCGGCGACATCATCGAGTGCGAGCCACCTCGCCGGGTCGCCGTCACCTGGGTGTTCGCCGACGACGTCAGCCTCGTCAGCGTCGATCTGACCCCCACTGGCCAGGACGGGACCGAGCTGCTGCTGCGGCACGTCGTCAACGAGAACGACCACTGGGCCACCTATGGTCCAGGCGCTACCGGCGTCGGCTGGGAACTCGCCCTGTTCGGTCTGGCCCACTTTCTCCAGAGCGGCGAGTCGGTGTCCGACCCCGCCGCCTTCGAGGCCAGTCCGGAGGCCAGAGCTTTCCTGCGCCGCAGCGCACAGGAGTGGGGCCAGGCGCATGCGGCGTCCGGTGCGCCACCGGCGACAGCCCGCGAGGCCGCGGATCGAACGAGCGCCTTCTACGCACCCGACCCCGAGAACGTCCTCTGATAGGCCCTGGCGATCGCCGTACGTTACGGCCACCGCGGTCGGTGCGGACCTCGTACTTCGGAGGACATATGATCATTATTGCTGGACGGCTCCAGGTCGACCGTGTCGACCGTGATCGGTACGTGACCGACTGCGTCGCGGTCGTGCAGCAGGCGCGGACGGCGCCGGGGTGCCTCGACTTCGCCATCACCGCCGACTCGATCGAGCCGGACCGGATCAACGTGTACGAGCGATGGCAGTCAGACGCCCACCTGGCGCAGTTCCGCGGTTCGGGCCCGGACGCCGAACAGTCTGCCCAGCTCCGTGACGCGCAGGTATGGAAGTACCGCATCTCGACCACCGAGGACCCGTGACCAGCGCCGCACGCGGCGTCGCGGCCGCAGACGACGTGGCCGGGTCGCCACCGCGGCCCACTCGGCCACCACTTCGTGCCGACTCGGCCACCACTTCGTGCCGACTCGGCCACCACTTCGTGCCGACTCGGCCACCACTTCGTGCCGACTCGGCCACCACTTCGTGCCGACTCGCGGGGCGACGGCTCTAGAGTGGGGCCTTGTGAGAGCTCGTGAGCTTGCTCAGGATCTGCCGACCACCAGCCTGGACGACGAGGCGTTCGTCGCGGCCCGGCTGATCGCCACCCAGCGCCTTCCGGGGATCGCGGTCGTGGACGGTGCTGGTCAGCCGGTCGCGGTGCTTCCCGCCTCACGGGTGCTGGGTTTCGTGGTGCCGGGCTACATCCAGGACGATCCGTCGCTGGCCCGGGTCCTCGACGAGGTCAGCGCGGACGCGCTCTGCGCCCAAGCACTGACCGGCAAGCGGGTGGCCGACCTGCTTCCGGCGACCCGTCACCGGGTTGAGCTGGCCGCGGTGGACGGCGACGCGACGGTGGTCGAGTGCGCCGCGCTGATGGCCCGGCTGCGCAGCCCGCTGGTCGTGGTCGTAGACGCCGGTCGCGTCCGTGGGTTGTTGACCGCCAGTCACCTGCTCGAGGTGCTGCTCGGCGAGCCGGACTCCGGTCAGCCGCCCAGCGCGAAGTAGCGCAGGTACACGTAGACGCTGGACACGGCCAGCGTCGCGACGGTCACGACCAGGCCGTAACGGGTGAACTGCCAGAACCCGATGGGATACCCGTTGCGAGCCGCGATCCCGGCGACGACGACGTTCGCGCTCGCCCCGATGAGCGTCGCGTTACCGCCGAGGTCCGCGCCGAGCGCGAGCGACCACCACAGCACTTCGGGCTGCCCGTTCGCGTCGACCAGGCCGGCCACCACGGGGCTCATGCTGGCCACGTAGGGGATGTTGTCGACGATCCCGGACAGCACGCCCGACCCCCACAGCAGGGCACCGGTGAAGCCGAGCAGGTTCCCCTCGGAGAACCCGGCGATGCCTTCGGCGACCGCGCCCAGCACGCCCGCCTCGACCAGACCGCCCACCATGATGAACAGCCCCATGAAGAACGCCAGCGTGCCCCACTCGACGTCCTGCAGTGACTGCTCGGTGGTCACGCGCGTAACGGTGACCAGCAGGCCGGCGCCGAGCAGCGCGACCACCGACGGCTCGTAACCGAGCACCGGGTGGAACACGAACGCCACGAGGACCAGCCCGAGCACCGCGAGCGACTGCTTCAGCAGGCGGGTGTCCTGGATCGCCTCCCGCTCGTTGAGCGCCATGATCTCCTTGACGCGGTCGTGGTCGGTGCGGAACGCGTCGGCGAACAGCCACCGGCACAGCGCGATCAGCACCACGAGCAGCACCAGCACGATCGGCGCGAGGTTGAACAGGAAGTCGTTGAACGACAGCCCGCTGCGGCTCGCGATGATGATGTTCGGCGGATCCCCGACCAGCGTCGCGGTGCCGCCGACGTTGGAGGCGAGCACCTCGGCGATCAGGTAGGGCACTACCGGCAGGGCCAGCCGCTGGCAGATCAGGATGGTCACCGGGGCGATGAGCAGCACGGTGGTGACGTTGTCCAGCAGTGCTGACGCGAATGCGGTGATCAGCATCAGCAGCACCATCAACGGGAACGCGCGGCCCCGGGCCCGCTTCGCGGCCCAGATCGCCAGGTATTCGAAGATCCCGGTCTCGCGCATGACGCTGACGATCACCATCATCCCCAGCAGCAGGAAGACGACGTTCCAGTCGACCCCGCTCTCCTCGGAGAAGAAGGCGGCCGGTGCGTCGCTGATGCCCAGGGCCAGCACAAAGCCGGCCCCGCCCAGCGCGGCCGCAGTACGGGTGATCCACTTCTCGGTGGCGATGAAGACGTAGGCGACTAGGAAGATCACGATGGCGGTGATGGCGGGCACGATCTCCGGCAACGTTTGGCCTCTCGCTCGGCTTCGGCGTACGGCAGGTCGAGCGCCGACCAGACTTCCCGGCTCACCGGCGGCCAGCCTACGTGCCGGCTGCTGCGCAGATCAGGTAGCCCGCTGCCCGGGCAACGGTGATCGACCTGTCCACCGGGCGTCCCGGGGTCGTCGGTTCGATCCGGGTCGGGCGACGGCAGCGTACGCGCTGGTCATCCGTCACGTCGGTGCCGAGGAGCAGCGCTGGGCGAACCACAAGATCCAGCGTCGTTGGCCAGGTGTCTCGACGGCTCGGCGTCGGTAGTGGCGGCGGGCCCAGGCGAGCGCGTCCTGTGCGGGGACCCCGGCCAGGTACGCCATGCAGGCGATGACCGTGCCGGTGCGGCCGGTTCCCCCACCGCAGGCGATCTCGACGCGCCGGCCCGAGCGGGCCGACAGGTAGGCATGAGAGATGAGCTCGGCGGCGAGTTCGGGGTTGCGCGGGATGCGGAAGTCCGGCCAGTCGATCCAGTCCGCGGGCCAGTCTGGTTGCCAACGCTCGCGACGGCGGACCAGCACCGAGTCGGGCCGGCCAGGTGGGTCTCCCAGGTAGAGCCCGAGGTCGGGCAACGGCCCGGCCGGCAGGGGTCGGCGGTGGCCGCGCCCTCGGATCCAGGTGCCGTCGGGCAGCTCGATGGCACCGACAAGTTGCTCGTCTGTCATCGAGACATCCTGGCGCACCGGACACGGCGAGGCGGCCCACCTCGCACACCCTGGTAGGTCCTCGCACACGTCCGGACGTGTGCGAGGACCCAACGAGGTATGCGAGGTCGGTTGTTGTCAACTTGTGGTTGACAGTTTTGGGTCGTCAACCTATGGTTGACGGATGACGCATTCGGTTCGGCTCGACGACCTGATCGAGGCCATCAAGAAGGTGCACTCCGACGCTCTCGAACAGCTTTCCGACGCGGTCATCGCCGCGGATCATCTCGGCGACGTGGCTGACCATCTGATCGGTCACTTCGTCGACCAGGCACGACGCTCGGGCGCGTCCTGGACGGACATCGGCAGGAGCATGGGGGTCACCAGGCAAGCAGCTCAGAAGCGTTTCGTTCCGAAGGGCCCCGGCGAACCATCGGATCTCGATCCCAACCAAGGGTTCAGCCGGTTCACCGAGCGGGCGAGGAACGTGGTGATGGCGGCGCAGAGCGAAGCCCGGGCGGCAGGCAACGACGAGATCCGCCCCGAACACCTGGTGCTGGGGCTGCTGAGCGAGCCGGACGCACTTGCCGCGGAGTCGATCGTCGCGCAAGGCGTGCCGATGGAAACCGTCCGGAAGACCGCAACCGCGACGCTGCCACCAGCGGCGGACCAGGTTCCCGAGCTCATCCCGTTCGATTCGCGGACGCGAAAGGCCCTGGAGCTCACGTTCCGGGAAGCCCTGCGGATGGGCCACAACTACATTGGGACCGAGCACATCCTGCTCGCGCTGCTGGAGCTCGAAGACGGCACAGGCGTGCTTGCCGGTCTCGGCGTCGACAAGGCGACCGCCGAAGCCCACATCACTGCCGCCGTGGCCGCTGCCCTTGCCGCCCACGAGCAGAAATGACCGTGAGGGACGTCCCAGTCGGCGTCGACGCGTTCGCTGGCCGGGGCGTCGTGAGCAGGTCTGTCGGTGCGGCCTGGGACGACGTGCTCGCGGCTGCGCCTGAGCTCGAGGAGCTGGGGTACTCGACGATCTGGGTCTCCGGTGGCGCGCTCACCGAGCTCGGCCAGGTCGCCGACCTCGCGCGCCTCACCCGCAACGTCGCCGCCGGTTTCGCGCAGCGGACGCGTGCTGGCCGCCCTCGGACCGCGGATGCTCGACCTGGCTCGCGAACGCACGGCTGGGGCGCTGCCCATCCTCGCGACCTCCGAGTACACCTCGCAGGCCAGAGCCCGGCTCGGCCCCGATGCCGTGCTGGTCCTCCAGCAGGAACTGGCGGCAGCGCTCACCGCCTGATGGCTGGAGGACGTCAGGCCCAGGAACGGTCCGCACCTGTTCCGAGGCCTCCGATGCGGTGCAGTGCTGTACATATTTATGAGCTAAGATGTATGCATGGCTTCGCGTCGCACCACCATCGAGATCGACGAGGACTTGCTCGCGGCGGCTAAACGGGCGCTGGGGCTCGATACGACTCGCGCGACGGTCGAAGAAGCGCTGCGGCAGGCCACCCAACGGGCGGATACCGAGTTCGCGGACCGCGTCGCGCGCCAGCGCGCCCTGCTCGCCCGGCTGCCCAGCATGGTCGATGTCGACGTGCTCGCCTCGGACGAGATGTGGCGGTGAAGGGCTGGTTGCTCGACAAGAGTGCAGCCGTCCGAGCGGGCGACCCGGTGATCGGTCCGGCGTTGGCCGAGCTCGCCGGCACCTTATGTATCTGCCCGACGGCCCTGCTCGAGCAGCTGTACTCCACCCGGTCGGCTCGGGAGTACGACGTGACGGAGGCGGCGCTGCGCGCTGACCTCGTCATGGTCAACTCGCCACCGGACGTTCTGGACCGCGCACTCGCGCTCCAGCGCGACCTCGCCCATCATCACGGGATGTGGCACCGGATCCCGATTCCCGACCTGCTGATCGCCGAAGCCGCACTGCATCACGGGCTGGGGGTGGTGCACGTCGACGGCGACTTCGAGCGGATCGCCGAGGTCCGTCCCCTGACTGCGCGGCGGCTCGCCCCAGCCGGGTAGCGCCGCGGAGCGCGACGTTTGCCAGCACCGCCGCCGTGGCGCGCGATGTCCGGAGCATCGGCTTCGTGCTCCTCGGGCTGCCCGCCTTGCTGCCCTGCCGGTCGTAGCGCGGTTCACGTTGAGGTCAGCGACCTGCCCGTCGGCCTGCTCGAACCGGGTGCTCGCTCAGCCCGGCCCGCGGACGTCCACCGTCGTCGCGACGTCGCCGAACACGAACGGATCGGGCTCCCATTCGGCAAGGAAGTCGCTGGGGAACCCGAGCTGGAACTCCACCGCGGCCTCCAGCCGCCGGATCGCGTCGTCGGGCAGGACGAGGTCGACCACGCCCAGGTTCTCGGTGAGCTGTGCAACGCTGCTCACGCCGATGATCGGGAGCACCGCCGCGGACCTGCTGCGCGTCCAGGCGATCGCCACCTGTGCGGGGCGGACTCCCAGCTCGTCGGCGACCGTCCGGACGGCGTGGGCTGCCGCGCGGTCCCGCGGGGTGAGCGCCTCCGGGTCGACCCGGGTGGAGCGCCGTGAACCGGCGGGCGCGTCGGCGGCGCCGGAGAGCACGCCGGCCGCGAGCGGCGCCCAGGCGGCCACGCTCATCCCGAACGCCTCGGCCATCGGCAGCAGCTCCCGCTCGATGTCGCGCTTCAGCAGGTTGTAGGGCACCTGCAGGCCGGCGAACGGTGTCCAGTCGCGCCACTGCGCGAGCGTGTTCGCGCGGGCGACGATCCAGGCCGGAGCATCGGAGATTCCGACGTAGAGGACCTTTCCCGCGCGCACGGCGTCGTCCAGCGCGCGCATGGTCTCCTCCGCCGGGGTGTGCCGGTCCCAGATGTGCACCCAGTAGATGTCGACGTAGTCGGTGCCCAGCCGTCGGAGGCTCTGCTCCAGCGACAGCACGAGGTTCTTGCGGTGGTTGCCGGCGGCGTTGGGGTCGCGCGCGTCGCGCGAGAGCGTGTACTTCGTGCCGACGACGAAGCGGTCGCGCCGGTCGATGATCGAGCCGAGCATGGTCTCCCCGTCACCGTAGGCCGAGGCGGTGTCGAGGACGTTGCCGCCCGCGTCGGCATACGCATCAACGATGCGCCGGCACTCGCGCGCGTCGTCGAGAACCATCGTGCCCAGCAACAGTTCCGACACGCGCAACCCGGTCTGGCCGAAGAGCCGGTACCGCATGGTCACACCTGTTTCGGTGTCGGATGCGGTGCCACGTCGCGGGCCGCGACCTCGAAGGACGAGCAGTCGACTCCCCAGGACACGATCCGCTGCGGCGACACCAGGATCCAGGCGGAGTCGAAGACGAAGGGAGCGCCGAGCCGTTCCCCGACCTCGGCGCCACCGCTGGTACGCGCCTCGGCGCGGCCGCGGACCTCGATCCCACGTGGAGTCCACGGGTCGACGTTCGCGACATCGTCGACGACCAGCGCGACGTCGGCGTTTGCTTCGACGTCGCGGAACTTCTTGCTGGTGGCCATCCCACTGCCGGCATAGCCACCGATGACGATCTCGTCGGTGGCGGTGTCGAACAGGAATCCCACGGGTTTGACCTGCGGCTTTCCGTCCACCCCTACCGTCGCGAGGCGGGCCAGGGGTTGACTGCGCAGGTACTCGATCTCTGCTGCGGTGAACGCGCTCATGCCCACAGCCTGCGCTGGCCCGCTCGACTGAGGGAGGCCGTGTCAGGGCCTGTCTCCGAGAGGCAGTGCATAGACTCGGGGACCGTGGCCGACAACGCGTTAGGCGGGTTCCTGCGTGCCCGGCGGGAGGCGATCGCCCCGTCCGCGGTCGGGCTCCCGGCCGGGACCCGCCGGCGCACGGCCGCCGCTTCGCGGCCGCTGCTTTCCTGCCCGCCTGGACGGGTATCGAGCGGTGGGAGCACCCCGTGGCTGGTGCGCTGCGCCTGGCCTACGAGAGCCTCCCCCTACCCGACACGGAGGAGCATCGCCTCGTCATCTACCTCCCGGCCGACACCAACACCTCCGATGCCCTCACCGCGCCCACCGCGCACCAGCCCGACGCGCTGGACCTGGTCACAAGCTGACCCGTCAGCACCTTGCCGGGCAGGTCGAGCAGCCGCGCGGTCCCAGCAGCGCCCGGAGTGCCGCGCGCTCCGAACGTACGTTGCCGGGCGTCTCGATCGGCGCGCAAGAGCCCGTGGGTACCTGATGAGGGTGCGGCGGCTGCTCGGCATCGGATGGGGCAGACTGGCACTCATGACGGCCCGGGATCGACTGCACGCGCTGGTGGACCAACTCGATGACGCGGCGGCTGAGCAGTTGCTGGCTACCGCGGTCGGGATGGTGCCTATGCCGCGCAGTGCGCCGGGGCAGTTGCCCGCGTTCGTGGGTGCGTTCGCCAGCGGGCGCACCGACGTGTCGGAGCGGGCCGAGGAGATCCTGCGCGACGAGCTGGGCAGCACACCGGACCCGTGATCGTCGTGGACACTGGCGTGTTGTACGCGCTGGCCGACAACACCGACACCCATCACCGGACCTGCGCGCAGTGGTTGCAGGCCGTGTCCGAGGAGCTGGTCGTCCCGTCGTTGGTGATCACCGAGGCCGCCTACCTGATCGGTTCTCGGGGCGGCCCCGCCGTCGAGGCAACGTTCCTCGACGCACTGGTGCCCGGTGGCCGGTTCCGGATCGGTGAGCTGGATCCCGCTATCGATCTCCCTCGAATCGCCACGCTGGTCCGTACTTACGCCAACCTCCCGCTCGGCACCGTCGACGCCTCGGTTATCGCCCTGGCCGAACGATGGGGATCCAACACGATTGCTACCGTCGACAGACGAGATTTCTCCATCGTCCGCCCGGCCCACGTTCCCGCGTTCACCCTCCTCCCCGATCTGATGGCCTAGCGGCTCCACGAACCCGCCCTGCCGAGGTGTTCCACCGTGGTGCTCAAGGTCGAACAGGTGCCATCCGGTACGTCCCAGGCAGCCACGACTGCCGCATCGCCCTGACCTCGCCGAGGTGCGCAACATCCAGTCGCACCTGTTCGTGCCCGGCTCTGTGCTCGTGATGGTGGTGGCCACGTGGCGCCGGTGGGACGTCACTACCTCGACGGTGCTCGCTCGGCGGTCCTGCTGTGAGTTCGTAGAGCCATCGCGGGACAGATACCGGCAGGAGCATAGGGGTCAGGGATGACGTGAGATGAACACCAGCGCTGCCGATGCAAGATCGAACAGCGCTGGTGTTCATCTCACGACGGTGCCTCGATCCAGGCGGTGGTCGGAGAGGATCTTGCGTGTCGAGAGGTGTGCGGAGACGGTCCGGCAACCTGGCTCTGACCGACCGTCCTGCGTCCTGGTGCTGGCGGTGTGGCGGATCTGACCGGTTGTCGGTCAGTCGGTGGGGAAGTCGAACTCGCCGAGGCGGACGCCGGCGGTGAACGCGTCCCATTCGGCGCGGGTGTAGACGATCGCTGTGCCGTCGGGGTGGCGGCTGTGGCGTACCGCGATCCGGCCTGTGCCGTCGTGCAGCGGCCCGGCCTCCACGCAGCTGCCGCCGTTGTCCGGGCTCCGGCTGCTGATGTGCCAGGTGATGTTCGCCAGCTCCTCGCGGCCCACCGCGGCGGGTGATCCAGTGGTCGTGCCCATCACAGCTCCTTCGTCGCGGCCGCGATCAGCGCGACCGCCTCCTTGCCGCCGAGCGCCATCGCGCTGAGCTGATGGTACGCCTGCCGGAACCGGTCGACGGCCGCGTCCTCCTCGACGTACACCGCTCCGGCGAGGTTCTCCACGTAGGCCACGTCGGGGTAGGGCTTGGGCATCTCGAAGAGCCAGAACGCGCCGTCCAGACCGGCGTGCGCGCCGTGGCGCAGCGGGAGCACCCGGATTTCTACGTTCGGCAGTTCGGCGACCTCGCGCAGCCGGATCAGCTGGGCACGCATCACCTCGGGGCTGCCGATGACGCGGCGCAGCACCGACTCGTCCAGGACGGCGGTGAAACTACCTGGCGCGTCGCCGAGCACCTGCTGGCGGCTCATCCGTAGCTCGATCATCCTCCCGATCTGTTCCTCCGGGGTGTCGGCTGCCGCCGCACGGCGGATCAGCGTCTCGGCGTACTCCCGGGTCTGCACCAGCCCGGGTACCAGCATCGCTCCATAGTTGCCGATTCGGTCCGCGCGAGCTTCCAGCCATGGTAGGTCGATGAACTGGCGGTCGACGGTGTTCGCGTAGCCGTCCCACCAGCCCTTGCGCCACACGTCGTCGGACAGCCGCAGCAGTCCGTCTCGGATCTGCTCCTGGGAGACGCTGTAGAGGTCGAGCAGGGCCAGCACGTCGCCGCGGCGGATCGGGTACTCGGCGGTCTCGAACCGGCTCACCATCGACGGGTCGCGTTGGAGGTACTCACCTGCCTGGCGCAGCGTCATCTCGGTGGACTCGCGCAGGGCGCGTAGCTGCTGGCCCAACCACTGCGCCCGCAGCGTCGGCCCCGGCTTCTTCTTCGGCATGGCGGCCATCCTCGCATGGCCCGGGCGACCGGACGCACCGGGCTGCTACCAAGAAGATAGTGTCTCAAGCTTGATAAATATGATGACATGCGCGAAGCTCGCCATGTTACCTGGACCACTATGCACCAGAGAGGAGACATCCGATGACGGAGCACCGTCCGGAGTCCGCACCGCCGCTGCCTGGCTGGGTCAAGAGACTGCGCCGCATCACCCTGCCCGCGATCCCGACCGTCTACGGCCTGACGGAGCCCAGACGCGGCGTG
>Ga0136634_10000145_pt1 | contig 34798 bp, 34 predicted proteins | sample AntDrymUQ8332106_2_FD_104654 | JGI IMG/M metagenome (GOLD analysis project Ga0136634, IMG submission 104654) | Polar desert sand microbial communities from Dry Valleys, Antarctica - metaG UQ833 (21.06) | ecosystem: Environmental > Terrestrial > Soil > Desert | place: Antarctica: Dry Valley... | reverse complement strand
GCAGCAGACAGTGCCTCCTGGCAGGATATGAAAGCATTTTTTAGTGATCTGTTCCCTAATAAATAAGTTCAATAGCTTTATGATTTACCGCATTACTAAAGTAAAATCAGGATGTACTGTAATTCGGATTATAAATAGCTAAGCCATTTTTTATGCTTGTTGTTTGTTTTGTATTTATCGTACCAACGGCATACCGGATATAGTCCCACTACTATTATTATCCATACAGCGTAAGTCACCCAAAGTTTAAACCCATAACCTTGCAACTGTGGATCAGCATTTACCCAAAAAGAAACAATCATATCCCTCCAATCGTGACTGCTGAATTCAGCGGCTAACATGGCCAGCAAATGAATTATATAAAGATGTAACAGGTAGTAAAAAAATGGAACCCGTCCATAGATAGATATCATCTTCGTTGCCCTGTTAGAAACCTGCTCCGTAAAAGCCAGGAATAAAAGGGCAGGACCGATTGTCATTAATATATATAGCAGTGAGGGAGGATATTTGGTGGTCTTTAAAAAAGAGAATAGAGTAAATAGTGGAGAGGATTGCGAGGACCAGTATGCGGAATCCCCATATATGTTGCTAAATCTAAGGATAACGAACAATGCAATCGCTGCACTTCCCATAATGAATAAGATTTTTTTTCTTTTTTGGGGATCAACTCGGGATGTATACAATTGCCCAAAGCAGTAGCCCAATGCCATCAATCCAATCCAGGGGATTACAGGATAACCGATAAAGAGATTTTTCCCTTCAATTTCGTAAAGACCGGGTTCATGGAGAAGGGACCAAAGAACTGATTCTACATCCTTCCCCGGTACATGAACGCTATCAAGTAAATTATGTCCAGCCACCAATACAATACCAATTATTAATATTAGCCGATAGGGCAAATGGATAAGTACGGATAAAACGACCATACTGATGCCAAGTGCCCAGATTACGGTCAATGGGATGGTAGGAAGCTCAATATTGAATAACCATCCAAAATTAATAACGGTAAGTTCTAATATGATAAGCCATAATCCACGGGTTAACAAAAATAGGGAGAGCTCTTTTTTTGTTTTCTTTTGGCCCGATAAGAAAGCAGAGGTGCCAGCAAGAAAAACGAATACCGGCGCACAGTAATGGGTAATCCAACGCGTCAAGAAAACGACAGGGCTTGTTTGAGTCAGATCAAGCGGATCATATAAAAAGGCGCCAGCATGAAAATAATCACGTACATGATCAAGAGCCATGATAATCATCACGGTTCCCCGTAAAAGATCAATAGAAGTAATTCGGACCCGGTTCAATTTTATTTCTGGGGGACGGGCAGTATTAGTAAGGGTTGCAGTAGTATGCATAAATCAGGTTTAGGTTAAAGGGATAATGAAGATAATAAGAATTGATTAAAAATTTTGGGTGGATATTTCAAATTTAATAATCAAAAAAGGTTTCAAAACCCTGAATGTGACATCTTTAATGAATTTGGATTTATATAAAAATTATTCCTATCATCAATTGCAACCTGCAAGAGGTTACAATCACTTAACAAACAAATAATATTCGGTTAACATTCATATTGGTCTGATTGAATAGGTTGCCGGTTCGAAAAATAAAAAATATGAATTACAAAAATCTATTGCTTGCATTTATTTGTCTGGGTTTTTTTTCCTGTTCAAAGTTTGACCTGGATTATTTTAAGAATCACCAAAAGGATACAAAAGAAGATCCATCAAGCTTTAGCGAGGTTGCATCTATTGATATAGGTGATGCAGGTGCTGCTGAAATTTCTGCTTATGATCCAAAAACGAAAAGGCTTTTCGTTGTCAACAACAGCACTACCAATAAGATTGATGTGGTTCGCTTTGAGAATTTATCCGCACTATCGGTTGTGGCAAGTATAGATGTGATGCCGTATGGAGGTTTTGTAAATAGTGTTGCCGTACATGATGGATTACTTGCGGCGGCGATTGAATCAACCAATAAACAGGCTCCGGGGAAAGTAGTTATTTTTAAGACAAGTGATTATTCAGTTGTTAAAATTATTGCAGTTGGTTCGTTGCCTGATATGATTACTTTCAGCCCTGATGGGCATTACATCGTTACAGCCAATGAGGGTGAACCCAGTAGTGATTATTTAAATGATCCGTTGGGCACTGTATCAGTAATTAGTGCAAAGCAAAATTTTTCGGTAGTGAATATCGATTTCTCTTCTTTTGCAAACGCACAAGCAAGTCTCCAAAGTAAAGGTCTCAGGGTTTTTGGACCTAATGCGAGTTTGGCCCAGGATATTGAACCAGAATACGTGGCTATCTCCGATGATTCCCGCACGGCCTGGGTAACCTTACAGGAAAATAATGCAATTGCTAAAATTGATTTAATATCGAAATCTGTTACCCAGATATTTCCCCTGGGGTTCAAAAATTATCATGCAGAATCAAACGCCATTGACCCAAGCGACAGAGATAATAAGATTGAATTTAATACCTGGCCGGTCAAAGGAATGTATCAACCTGATGCTATTGCGGTTTTGTTGAATAAAGGAACTCCTTACCTTTTTACAGCAAATGAAGGCGATGTAAGGGAATACAATGCATTTAATGAAGCAAAACGTGTTGGCTCGTTAACCTTAGATCCTGCTGCATTTCCAAATGCGGCAACTTTAATATTACCGGAGCAATTAGGTAGACTCAATGTTACAACAACAATTGGGGATGAAGGTAAGGACAATGATTTTGAGAATTTATTTTCCTTCGGTGCAAGATCATTTAGCGTGTGGAACGGCAATACAGGTTCATTAGTATTTGATAGTAAGAATGAATTAGAAAAGAAAGCTAAGGAAGCACAATTTTATGATGACACAAGAAGCGATGATAAGGGTGTAGAGCCTGAAGGTTTAGCCTTGGGTTTTGTTGGAAAAAGTAACCTTGCATTTATTGGATTGGAGCGGGCAGATGCGGTAGCTATTTATGATGTTACCAATCCTTCGTATCCTTCATTCTTACAAATATTAAAAAGCGGCGATGGTCCTGAAGGAATATTATTTATACCGGCTAAAGACAGCCCAAACCAACAAAGTCTTCTTGTTGTAAGTTCCGAGAATGATGGGGTAATTAAAATTTATATGCCGAAAAAATTGTAATAAACGTTTTAGAATATAATACAAAAGCGTAGCAGTATCTACGCTTTTGCTATTTACGGATTTATCGTGGCATGATTATTCTTGAATTAAGAAGAGTTAAAATGGCTGAATATTAAAGCAAATCAAAATGGAAATTATTTTAATGGTACTTGGCGGATTGGGTTTATTTCTTTTTGCTATAAACAATCTTTCAGATACATTGAAAGAGTTGTTGGGCGAAAAGGCTAAAAAATGGTTGGGTTATTGTACCAGGAATTTATTTACCGCCATCATAACAGGTACGGTCATTACCGTACTACTTGATTCTTCTTCTGCGGTAATTATCATGACAATTGTATTAGTTAATGCAAAAGCCTTAACGTTCAGGCAATCCTTAGGTATTATTATGGGAGCAAATATCGGTACTACCTTTTCCAGCCAGATCATTGCTCTCGATATTGGCCAGTTTTCACCAATCCCGATTTTTATAGGCTTAGTTCTGAGTGTTTTTGTAAAAAATGAAAAGGTTTCAAAACCTGCAAAAGTTCTTCTCTATTTCGGAATCCTTTTCTTTGGACTATACACAATGGAAAGAGCTGTTGAACCTTTGCGGGATCAGCCTCAATTCGTAAACTGGATGCTGAAGTTGGAAAACCCGATTAAGGGGGCAGGAATAGGAGCACTTGTTACTTTGATCATCCAGTCTTCATCAGCTACAGTGGGAATGGTTATCACCTTAGCGAAAAAAGCTCTTATCACGCTGCCAGCAGGTATCGCCGTGATGCTGGGTGCTGAACTTGGAACCTGTTCTGACACACTTTTAGCAACGATCCGTTCAGACAGGCAGGCATTAAAGTCAGGAATTTTTCATCTCTTGTTTAATTTCATTACGATTTGCATAGGATTGTTGATATTTCCTTTTTATGTTCAATTTATCAGGAGCATTTCAGGAGGCGCTTCAATGGAGCAGCAAATCGCAAATGCACATATGATATTTAATGCAGGGGGTGTATTGCTTTTCGTTCCTTTAGTACCATTCATCGAAAAGTTGTTGAATAAATGGTTGCCCGAAAGGGATAAACCTCATAAAAAGGTAATTCGTATGGCAGTATGATTTGCAAAACCCCGGCCGGTTTATGATATCTATAATACAATTATATTTTTCTAATCCTGGTCGCAAAGGCATTGGCGGGATTGTCTTGAATAAGTTGAAGGATATCTCTCTCCGAAAAGGAATATTTCTTCAATGCCGGAATGAATTTTTTAAACAGGGTAGTGTAACCTCTGAATGTCCCTCCTTCTGGTTTTCCAGGTTCATACCAACCCGCATCATGCGAAATTAATATACTACCCAGTGCTTTCCCTTTTTTCATAAACACCATCATCCTTACATATTCGTCGATATTATTTTCACTAAGCCCGTCCAAACTCACCCATGCCCCTTTTTTCGAAGCTAACAGGTATTGATTCAAATCCTTTTCGTTTTGCGCATGAACCCAAATGAAAGCGTTTGGAGAAACACCGTGTTGTTGCAAAATTTGTATTTGTTCAAATGCGGGAATAGCGGGTCCCGTATGCGAAGCAATCGTAAGGCCGGTTTTTAAATGGCAAAACGCGGCAGCCCGTATAAGCTTCTGGGAGATCTCAGTCAAAGTAGTATTATTAACACTGATCTTAATGAATCCCGGCCGGATCATAGATCCTGCTATTCCTTGTTTTGCTTCTATTATCCAACGATCTGCCAATTGAACATCCGTTTCAGAAAAAGCATGGGCAGGAAGAAACTTGTTATCCGATCCTCCGTAGTATCCCGTATTCGTTAGAATATGTAAGCCGCTCAGAATACTTAGTTTTTGTAACAGCATAACATCCCGTCCAAGCCAATTGGGAGTGCAATCAACCAGTGTTTTGCAGCCTGCAGCTTTTAATTCCTTCAGGTAAGGCAATACTTTTAATATGACCTCTTCCTGGTTCCAGCGTTTGGGATCATAGCTTGCCGCACCTATGAAATCTACTAAGATATGCTCGTGAACTAATGAATATCCCATATCCTTCGCAGCAAGCACTCCTTGTACCGTCATCACACTATTTTTCTCACTAAGAGAGAGGGGAAGGCCTGCCAGGCTTCCTGCGGATATAAGAATGGATGATTGAAGAAATGATCTGCGTGAAACCATAAATTAAGTTAAGACAAAAGTTTTGTACGAGTTCATTAGAATGAAGTCAACGCTCAATACTGGATTGAAGCCAGCTTGCAAACTCGTCAATATTGTAGAAGATCCTATCAGGTGCCAATACTATTAATTTTTCCGGCTCCGCCGTGGCCGCCCAGGCAGCCGCCACAACCGGGATGCCTACCTGTTTACAGGCAACAATATCGCTGGGAGCATCACCAACGTATAAAACTTCCTGTGTTTCAAAATCATTCCATCGATTCAAAACATCTCTGATTCCATCAGCTTTTCTGGGGCCTGTGATAGAACCTGTTTCAATAATTTCAAAAAGCCCTTCCATCCCAAATTGCCTTAAGGAAATCGCCGTGCTATGTTTTCCCTTACCGGTTACCAATGCAATTTTAATGTGTTCCCGTTTTAAGGCAGCAAGTATTTCTGGAATACCTGAAAATGGTTCCTGGCATGTGTGGTGTAATGATTCATAAAAATGCAGATAGGATGCAATGCCCTTATCAAAGTGATCAGGTACCAGCTCCATTATGGTTCCCTCTTCCGAGGGGCCAAATGTTGCTATTATTTCTTCATCCGATAATGTTCTACCTGCTAATGGTTCAATGGAGTTTTTAAAGGCTTGAATACAGAGAGGGAGCGTATTTGCAAGGGTTCCATCAAGGTCAAAAATAACGCCTTTAATTTTTTTCATACAATCAAAATCTACTTAAAATATTCCTTACATTTTTTTCATTCCAGTTTGCAACAAAGTTATATGTCAAACGTTGTGAAGAACTAGATTGATGAATTATGAAATTACTACAACAAACCATTCTTATTTCTTTTTTGGTTATGGTGATTCATGGCACTGCACAGACATCTCCATCAGACTCTACACAGGTTGTCAAAACACTAAAAGAATTATTGAATATCTGCAAAATTGATTATGCGGATCCAAATACGGGAACAGCGGGAAAAAACGCTGCGCAGTACATTGTATATAGAGGTGAAAACAAGTCACGCAAATGGAAAGAGTTTGCAGATTATTCAAAGAATGAAGATAAACAAGGAGTTGATCAGATTTGTTTAAGAATCAACAGTTCCATCAATCTGGACAAGAATTATGAAATTATTCAATACCTGAGTGAAACGGAATCCGAAGGGAAATGGCATATTATTATTATTTCCTACAATCAAAATGGCACAAAGAAGCAGGCAGCTTTTGCATTTCTAAAAATTATAGGTCGATTTGCTTTAGGAGATATTGATGAATAACCCGTTTCTGCCTAACCTAACGGCAACACCTAATTATTTTGGAGTAAACGGTTCAAAATTGAATACTATTTCATACTATCCCTGCTACGATTACGCTTGTTTTTTGGGTGGTAAATTAAAAGCTATGGCATCATGTTCAAAATGTCCCTTATGTGAACCGTCACAAAATGGTTTATTTTTTGAAAGACCACACCTGCAAATTGATACAACATCTCTTCCTGCTAAATCGTATAGAGTTCCGGTTCTATCTACAATTTCAAAATCACCTTCTATTTTAAGCGAACCATTGCTGTTTACTGTAACTTTTGTTGTTGCCATAATTAATAATTTGTAGGCGAATGTAATACATTCACCATATATGAATCCGGTCGATCTCGCTCCACTTATAATAGATGAAAGATCGCTGCTTAAAATTGCCAGGGAAATATTGCCTTCATTTATTTTGCCACTTCAATTTTTACTTTTTTGTTTTTAATCTTTTCATTTCTGATCAGTTGGAGTGAGTGGCTAGCTTTCGATTTGCGAACGGCTACAAATGAAAAAAAATCCTTTACTTCTATCAATCCGATGTCTTCTTTTTTCAACTGCCCTTTGTTCGACAAAAAACCCACAATATCAATCTTGTTAACCTTATCTTTTTTTCCGGCCGCAATAAACAGCGTCGTCCATTTAGGTTTTTCCGGAAGGTTCGCCGTGTCGGGAATTTCAATTTGCTCAACTGTGGTATCGATATAGGGAGGGATTCTTTCTTCAGGTGATAAAATCAAAATTGTAGTTCCACTGGCTTCCATCCTGGCGGTTCTTCCATTTCTATGGATAAATGCCTCCTCGTTGTGCGGCAAGTGGTAATGAATGATATACCTGATATTTGGAATGTCCAAACCACGCGAGGCAAGATCTGTTGTTATTAAAACATTAGTACTGCCATTCCTGAATTTGCATAAAGCACTATCTCTTTCCTGTTGCTCCAGGGCTCCGTGATAATATTCGTTAGTGATCCCTTTTTGTGATAGTAATTCACTCGTGCGTTCTACCGCATCCCGGTGATTACAAAAAACAATCATAGACCTGTTACCTAAAAAACAGATTAATTTAAAAAGCGTATTCAATTTGTCTTTTTCCTCGGATAAAACGGTTTGAATACTCAGCCCGGCGCTTGCCTCACCCTCTTCAGATAAAAAGTTCAATTTCGTTGGCTGTTTTAAGCCGATAAAAGAAGGTAATTCAACGGCGTCGGTAGCCGAGGTTAATATTCTTTTTCGAAGTGCTGGTAATGATCCGATAATGAATGACATCTCCTCAACGAAACCCAACTCCAGAGACTTATCAAATTCATCTAATACGATCGTTGTGATTGAACCTGCTGATATGTTTCCCCTTCGGATATGATCGGCCAATCTTCCCGGAGTACCTATTAAAACAGAGGGAGGTTGTTTGAGATTGTTTTCTTCCGTTTCTCTTAAATGACCACCGTAGCAGCAGGTTACTTTAAGGCCGGTACCCATTGATTTAAACACCTGTTCAATTTGCAAAGCCAGTTCGCGGGAGGGTACTATAATGATTGCTTGAGTTTCTTTCGATTCTGTATCAATATCTTTTACAACCGGCAGTAAAAAAGCGAGAGTTTTCCCAGAGCCGGTTGCCGATAAGAGGATCACGTCTTCATATTGTTCAATTCCATGCATGGAAGCGAGCTGCATTTCATTCAGGGCATCAATTTTTAAATTCGACAGAATATTTTCAATAGAATAATTTTTATTTTGCATGTGCGCAAATGTACAAAAGTTGTTTCTGTACAAGGGCAATTTAACTTTTGACGATTTTACCTGGAACTCCTTCAGGAAGGTAAACCGAAAACGTTGTGTTTTTACTGTTGATTTATTTTCAACTTCCGGCATATCATCCTTCTTCGTAATTTTCATTATGCAACAGAATAGCTTTCTATTATACGGAGCAAATGGGTATACAGGCCAATTGATTGCACGATATGCTGCGCAATATAATTTGCAACCTATACTTTCGGGGAGAAGGAAAGAGGCTTTGGAACCATTATCTAATAAACTTAACCTGCCTTATAAGGTTATCGATCTAAATGATACGCAAACCTTATTATCCGTTCTTAAAGAAGTAAAGGTTGTACTCCATGCAGCGGGGCCCTTTCAGTTTACCGCCAAACAAATGATCGAAGCTTGTTTAAAATCGCATACACATTATATTGACATAAATGGAGATATTGCAGTTTTTGAAATGCTTAAGCAATATGATCATGCGGCGAAGCAGGCCGGTATTATGGTTTTACCTGGTGCTGGCTTTGATGTTGTTCCAACGGATTGTATAGCTGTTTTATTGAAAAAGATATTACCTGATGCACTAAGCTTGAAATTGGCATTTGCAACAGTGGGAGGTGGGCTGTCACACGGCACCGCAATTACGATGATCAATAAGTTAGGTGAAGGAGGTAATTGCAGAAAGGATGGGATGATCGTAAAAGTGCCCCTTGGTAAAAATGGATTTTGGGTTGATTTTGGATTAAAAAAATTATTTGTTATGAGTATACCCTGGGGTGATATTTCCACTGCCTATTTCTCCACCGGGATTCCTGATATTGAGACGTACACCGGCATATCACCTTCTATTTACAAGATTCTCCGGTTACAACCTTTATTTAACTGGATGTTGCGTACCCCATCCATCCGTAATATAATAAAGAAAAAAATCAATTCACGCCCTGCGGGACCAACAGATGAAATGCGAAGCAAGGCAACCAGTTTAATATGGGGACAGGTTATCAATTCGATGGGCAAAACAGCAACAGCCAGAATGAATGGTCCGGACGGTTATACCTTAACGACACATAGTGCCTTATTGATCACACAAAAAATATTACAGGGAAATTTCGTAACGGGTTATCAAACCCCTGCCAGTGCCTTTGGTGAGGACCTTGTTCTTGAGATACCCGGTGTTAGCAGGGAGATTGTAAACCAGGCTTCATAAAATCATTTCAATTTCATCTTTGATTCTGTTGCGACAGGATTATTAGTGAATTGCTCTATCATCTATCCACAAATTGAGTTTACCGAGAGGTATGATCCTGATAGCTCCTTTTTTTTAAGAATTATAGTGATATATAAAAATAAAAGCCTCGCAGATGCGAGGCCGTAAGTATTCGATCGAAAAAATTATTATGCTGCTTTCCTGCATCTGAACATAGCCGCCGCCCCGCATTTTTTCTCCTTTCCAGAATTTTCCTTCACTTCACCTGGTTTTTTCATTGTAGCCGCTGTTTTTTTGCCAAAGCTGAATGGGATACCTATTCTTAGGTTCCAGTTTGAGGCAGTAGAAGATATATAAGTAGTTGTCGGCTTTGAATCTAATGTAGTTGTAATATTTTTTGTTTGAAGGTTTCCAATTCCCCGTAGATAATTTATGCTCACTACTAATTTCTCCTGGTGATTTTTACCGAAAGTAAATCCGGCGCCCGCAACTACTGCAGATTTCCAGTTTCCTGCGTTGTATTCGTAACTATTTATCGTTCCGTTGTTTTTTGTAGCAATTTCCGCAGCAGATGCAGTAGGAATAAATGCCATGCCCGCAGATGGTTGAATGCTTACCCAGGATCCTTTGTTATTATTTTTAGATGTAGCTGCTGAATGGGATGAAGGTGCAGTAGTTTTAAAAGCCTTACTTCCACAATGACTCCTGGTGTATGACTCCCCGCAACTTCTTTTTGAAGTATATTTTTCAGGTGATATATTGGCTGATTTATTTTTGGAACTTGATTTATTAAAATAGATTGGTTTGGTACTAACCTGGTAACCTGCTTCCAGGCGAAGCTGTTTATTATCTCTGAATGCAGTGTAATTTGTCTTTCCAGTTTCAGGATTTGAGAATGTGTAATTTACCGCTGAGCGGGTGGTTGCTAAGCCAACAAAAGGCCCATGAACTTTTTTGAATTTGTAATCAACACGAACACTGGCATGAGGTGAAAGTTTTATACCCAGGGGGGAATAACTTGGTGAATTATTGTAACTCAAAGTCGTTTTAGAACTTTCAATGCCCCATTGAGGCACAATACTCAGTTGGGCACTGACTATACTTCCAAACATAATGAAGAGGCTGCTTAAGTATACATATTTCATAAAAGTGGTTTTAGTGAAATAAGGTAACTCATTTTCCAGGAAACAAAAATTAATCTACACCAATGGTATGAAACAGCATTCTATAACGGTACATATTTATCTAGAAGGCCTTTTAACCTTCCCCGGGTAACTGTAAACAATAAATTTTGATGATGCTAGCTTCTGTATTCAATATTAAATGTTTATTAATCGTCAATCCATTTCCGCAAGTATCAATTGTTATTTGTATTGAGGAACTTTAAAAGTAAAATCACGTCTTGTTCATTTGAAAAATCAATCTTGTTTTTATCAATCCAGGTTTGAAATTCTTTCGATTGCGGAAGAACATATAGAATTTCTTTTTTATTTAATTTTTAATGAGTGAATCTTTTAAAATGATATTATCATCCGCTTTATTTCGACTTTCTCACTGACTTATTAAAATATATTCCTGAATCATCCGAACAAGAATATTTTATCTTTGTTTTTAATCTCCTCTTTATTAATTGTATAACAGCATGGCTTTTTTAAATATTTGATCAATCACAGTAAGGGGTAAATTCTTTTTGGGGTCCAGCAATAATATTTTCATTCGAGACCGCTCCCCCCTTATTAATTGTGGATGCTCGATATTTTTACCTTCCACAATTCCAAGGTATGGTTGAAGCGTCTTTTTATCCAGCCATAGATAACAAAACATTTTTCCTTTGTAGCAAAAAAAAGGCATTTTATATTTCCATGCTTCTGTAATATTATTGTTGTACTTCAGAATAAAATGCCTCATGGCCTGCAGGTAGCTTTTTGCAGGCTCCGCTTTTTGAATATAAAAGTTGTCAATTTCTCTAAGCATCTTTCAATCGTACTAATAAAGACTATTCAATTTGAGTCTGGGCTAATTGAATCGGGTTGAAAAATAGGCCGAGTCCAACAATCATACAAATAAATCTTTCCAAGTACAAACTATTCCTGAGAAGCCGAGATCTGATTTTACTAAATGGTTAAATTTTTATAAAGTCAATAGATTTCTTTGCCTTTGCTCCATATTACTTTCTTGAAACCTGTGTATGGAGTAATTGATTCAGTCTCGCCAATATTGACCATTACAATGCTTTGTTTAAGCCGCTACTGGTTCCAGTTTCGCCTCTTTCACAAATTCAGTATTGGCGCTGATCTTTACTTCATCACTTAAAAGTACTCCACCAGTTTCCGAAACCATCCCAAAGCTGACCCCAAAATCTTTACGATTGATCTTCCCGGTAATAGAGAATCCTGTACGTGTATTCCCCCATGGATCGATTGTCACTCCTCCGTATTCAACGTTTAAAACGATCCTTTTACTGATACCACGAATCGTTAATAAACCATAGACTTTATATTCTTCCTCGTCAATTTTTTCAAATGATTCACTTTCGAAAATTAATAGTGGATGATTCTCTGAATCAAAAAAATCTGGATTCTTCAAATGGGCATCACGTTGTTCATTATTAGTTGAGATGGAGTCTACATCAGCAGTAAACTTTACACTGGCTTCACTTAGGTCTTCACCAGTGTTTTCTATGGACGCTTGAAATTGTTTAAACTGTCCTGTTACATATGATACCATCAGGTGTTTTATTTTAAATTGTAATTCCGAATGTGCGGGATCTAAAACCCATTTTGTCGTTGACATATTATTTTTTTTAATGGTGAATTGATATATTATATTTTTCAAAAAAAGTTTGAGTTAATTATTATTTCACAATTAATCTATCCCCGTAATTGTTTGAGGCTGTGAATTCAGCAATGCACTCTTGGTTGCATAGGGCCCTGGAAAATCCGGGTCAAATCCTATAGTTGAAATAATTTTCCTTAACGTTTCTACAGCCTCTTTGTCATTATTTCCTAAAAATGTAGCCTGTTCGTTTCCAAATGCAAGTGCCGGTGCGAAATCTATCCCCATTGTATTATTAAATGCTTTTAGCACTTTTGAAAGTGGTAACAATTTCTGCAGTTCTTCGGCGCCATTGTTTACTACAGATTCAATGGATTTTAAAGAGTTATTAAATGAATTGGTGATACTGATCACAATCTTCTGTGTGGCAACATCCCTGATTTTCTCCGCTACCTGGTTTTCAAAACCATATGGAAGGGCAGATATGATGATGTCTGCCTCCCAGCCGGCATCAACCATGCAGCTTAAATAAAAAATATCAGCTGCTGGTGTATTCTTTGTTATTTCTTTTTCAAGCAATTGTAATTTCTCACTATCATGACTGAATAATAAAAGCCGATAGTTTCTTATCGCTAGCTTCTTTATGATGGCGATACCCGTATTTTCCGTTGCTCCAATAATTGCAATTGATTTCTTTTCCATTTCTCTTTTCTCACAGCAAATGTAGCCTGGTAAGAATCCCTGTCCATTACGATGCGTCAAGAAATGGGATTGATATATGTCAATGCTTTCGGACGAGTGAGGTAAAATCTCCTAAGATTTAAATAATAATCCTAATCTAATATTACTTACGAAGAGATATCTGCTTACGGATACGACTGAGTGTTTCTGGTGTTATACCCATTGCTGAAGCCAGCATATGTTGTGGGACTCTTTCTACTATAGTGGGACAATTTCTAATAAGCTGGTTATATTTTTCTTCAGCAGTATCACTTAAGGAGCTTTCTAGTCTTTTAAATGTTGCAATCAGGCTATTTTGAAGAAGAATCCTGAAATAACGTTCAAGCTTAGGTATTTTTTCAAGCATTTGGGTCTCCGCTTCTTTTGTAATGAGTAACAATTCGCAATCCTCCAAGGCATCAATGTTATATCGGGAAGGGGTACTGGTAAGAAAACTATATTGATCTGCAATCCACCACCCTTCAAATGCAAACTGAAGGATGTGTTCCGTTCCTTTATTATCAACCGTGTAAGATCTTAAAAATCCTTTATCAACAAAAGCAGCATATTTAGAAACGTCGCCTTCCTGTAATAAATATTGTTTTTTCCTGATCTTTTTAGGAATAAAAAACGATTTGCTTAATTCTTTTTCATCCTGCGTTAATTGGATCTTTTCATCAAACTTAGTGAATAATAATTCAAACATAAATTGCATTAAAAGTCAAAAATAATGGTTTGACCTGAAGATTTCTGAAACTAATATTTGCTGGCAACATCAGTAGACGCCGGACCGTTGTAAGTTTTAGTATCAAAATAACAATATGGATATTTATTTTTAATATAAGGCCAATAACACAGGGCCCTGATTCATTCTTCAAGCATTAAAGCTCATAGGATTTACGTAGATTGGGCGCATGGAAAACTTTAAGGTTATTGTGTTTATAATGGCCATTCTCATATCCTTAATGGCTGTTGCTGATAAAAGAAAACTTCCATATCCTATTCTGTTGATGGCAGCCGGGTTGATCATAGGATTTGTTCCGGTGTTACCCGACCTGGCATTAAATCCGGATGTGGTTTTTCTCATTATTTTACCTCCTCTTTTGTATGATGTTGCTTCTAAGACTTCCTGGCATGAATTCAGGACACTGATACGGCCCATCTCAACATTAGCTATTACATTGGTTTTTTTCACAACGTTTGCTGTTGCAGCAACCGCATATTATCTTATTCCCGGGTTTACCTGGCCTTTGGGATTTATGCTGGGTGCTATTGTTTCTCCTCCTGATGCCGTTGCTGCTACCGGCATTATAAAGGGATTGGGATTAAATAAAAAGGTTATTACCATATTAGAGGGCGAAAGCCTTGTTAATGATGCATCTGCACTTATTGCTTTCCGTTATGCCGTGGGTGCTGTAACTACTGGCAGTTTTGTTCTTTGGCAGGCAGGCCTCCAATTTCTATTGGTAGCTGGTGCCGGGATTCTTGTCGGAATCTTAATAGGATATTTATTTGTATTAGCACACAAAAAGATACAGAATAACACTGTAGTAGAAACAAGTCTTACACTATTATTACCATTTGTATCTTACCTGGCCGCAGAGGAACTACATGTTTCAGGAATATTGGCGGTTGTAAGTGCAGGATTGGTCATCTCATGGCGTTCACCAGAAGTTTTTACTTTCCAGACCCGACTGCGTACCCGGGTAGTCTGGGATACTTTAATATTTTTACTACAAGGATTTGTTTTTATTCTTATTGGTCTCCAGGTTCCTTCCATTATCAGGGGATTGGGGAATTATCCATTCTATGAAATTTTAGGTTACGGCATAGTGATCAGCCTTGTAACCATAATTGTTCGTATCGCTTGGGTTTTTGCGGGGGTGTATGGTAATAATGTATTCAAGAAAGCGGTTGCCAGTGGACAAACGATTTCAGGCGAAGATGATCAGCAAACATGGAAGAATGTATTGATCGTAGCATGGACTGGAACCAGGGGCGTAATATCTTTAGCCACCGCATTGGCCATTCCATTGACACTTCAGGATGGCAGTGCTTTTCCTAAAAGGCAATCCATAATCTTTCTTGCATTTGTGGTAATATTTGTAACCCTGGTAGTTCAAGGATTGACCTTGCCACTCCTGATACGTTTGCTTGGAATAAAGCCACCAACCAATCCCGCGCGAGAAGAAAAAGAATTGCAATTATATTTGGCAATAAATACGGTTCAATTTCTGGAGCATGAGTTTCCGGTGCCGATTGATGACAAATTGCGGGACCAGTTGATAAAGAAATACGATCAGACAGCGAATAATCTTACAAAGGAAATTCATATGCACAAAAATACAATGCAAAAGGATGAAGAATCTCCATTAGTGCCAGCCGATCCCCGGGTCAATGCGCAATTAGAAATTAAAAGATTTCAGCGGGATCTTCTTATTAAGTTGCACAAAGAAGGAGAGTTTAGCGATGATGCTATCAGGCAGGTAGAAAGGGAAATGGATGTAGACGAACTGAAACTAAATCTTCAACTCCCTAAAGAAGAACAACAAGGAACTCAGTTGTGAAAAGTCATTTGTTTCTATTTTTAAATTAAAATACGTGTCGCACCAACCAGAACGCAAGGAAAAAGACTGTTTAAATTGTGGAGCAACGGTTCAGGGAAGATATTGCCAGTATTGTAGCCAGGAGAATATAATTACACGTCAGGGTTTCTGGTCCCTAAGCAGGCATTTTATATATGATATCTTCCATTTTGATGGAAAATTTTTTGAAACCCTTCGACCTCTTCTATTCCAACCAGGCCTGGTTGCCCGACAATATAAGGAAGGGAAAAGAATTCGGTTTTTAGATCCAATACGAATGTACCTTTTTACCTCGGCGGTTTTTTTTATTGTATTTTTTTCTATTAGCCCTAGAATTAATTTCAATTCAACTAATTATTGGTTGTTGGATAGGGCTGAACGTATGGAATTGGTGATGTCAGTTTCCGGATCTGCAAAACAACAACCGAACAATACAATTATTCAGAATCAGCTATCACTTTTACTCGATTCTACTAAGCAAATTGAATTGAAAACCTATGGAGATAAGAATCCTTCCAGACTAGTAAGTTTTAAAGGAAGGCGTTATTATATGAATGAGAAAATGGATAGCATTTCTGCCAACAGCAGCTGGTTACAAAAAAAAATTATTCAGGGAACAGAAAAATTTAAAGACAAATACAAAGATGACTATGATGCAGGTGCGAACAAACTGTTTAATACTTTTTTGCACCGGCTTCCTTACTTGTTTTTTATTTCTTTGCCTTTTTTTGCCGCAGTTTTAAATTTACTATACAGAAGGAAATCCAACTTTTTTTATAGTGACCACGCAATATTTACCATCTACCATTACATATTCAGCTTTATTTTATTATTATTAATGATTGCGTTCAACTCCTTATTTGAATGGAGCCACTGGCCTTTATTCAGTTGGCTACTGGCTGCTTTAGTGATTGCTTGGCCGTTGCATTTGTTCTTCGGGATGAAACGTTTTTACGGTAATAGTTATGGCGTAACTATTTTAAATTTTCTACTGCTGAATATTCTTGGCGCCTTTGTATTAGTATTATTGTTTATTGTATTCTTTCTTTTTTCATTAATCGTGTAAAAATGCTGCCAGGATTGAAAGATATAGGAAAGGATCATTCACCTGTTTTTTTTGCTAATCATTACGTGAAAATATAAGCAGAATCTTGTCATTCCATATAGAATAGTTTATCAATAATACTCACCTTAAGCTTACCTTTGCCTTCCTAAAAATGAAGATAGTATGAGTGAAGAGCGTAGCTTAAACTTCCTGGAAGAAATTATAGAAGAAGATATAAAAAAAGGTAAATACAAACAGATCATTACCCGGTTTCCTCCAGAACCTAATGGCTATTTGCATATCGGACATGCTAAAAGTATTTGTCTTAATTATGGTCTGACAAAGAAATATGGAGGATATACGAACCTTCGCTTTGATGATACCAATCCCACAACAGAAGAAACTGAATATGTGGAAAGCATTAAAGATGACGTGCAATGGCTGGGCTTTCACTGGAAAAATGAATTATTTGCTTCTGATTATTTTGAGCAACTATACGGGTATGCTGTGAAATTAATAGAGAAAGGGTTAGCATATGTAGATGATTCCTCATCTGACGAGATAGCGGCGATGAAGGGTACACCGACAGATCCCGGTATAGACAGCCCCTTTCGAAATCGTAGCATTACGGAGAACAGGATGATGTTTGAGCAAATGAAGAATGGCGATTTTAAAGATGGGAGTCGTACTCTCAGGGCCAGGATTGATATGAAACATGTGAACATGCTGATGCGAGATCCTGTTTTGTATCGTATCAAACATGCTCATCACCACCGTACTGGTGACTTATGGTGTATTTATCCGATGTATGATTTTGCCCATGGGCAAAGTGACTCCATTGAGGGTGTTACGCATTCTATTTGTACACTGGAATTCATTCCACACAGAGAGTTGTACGATTGGCTTATTGAAAAACTGGAGATCTTCCCTTCCAGGCAATTTGAATTTGCGCGGCTTAATCTTAGCTACACGATCATGAGCAAACGCAAGCTCCTTCAACTGGTGAGTGAAAAATTTGTAGAAGGATGGGATGATCCTCGAATGCCAACCATCAGTGCATTTAGAAGAAGAGGATATACACCTGAATCGATTCGTGAATTCTGTGATAAAATTGGGGTAGCGAAAAGAGAGAATCTTATTGAAGTAGGCCTTTTAGAATTTTGTGTTCGGGAACATCTGAATAGAATTGCATTGCGCAGGATGGTGGTATTTGATCCGGTAAAAGTTATTATCACCAATTACCCCGAAGGTAAAAAGGAGAATGTACAAAGTGATGAAAACCCTGAGGATGAGTCAGCCGGCGTCAGAGATATTCCTTTTAGCAGGGAACTGTATATTGAGCGTGAAGATTTTATTGAGAATCCACCAAAGAAATTCTTTCGGCTCGCCCCGGGACAAATGGTTCGTTTAAAAAGTGCTTATATTATTAGATGCGATGAATTGGTGAAGGATGCCCATGATAATATAACAGAGCTGCGGTGCAGTTATATACCTGAGAGCCGAAGCGGATCAGATATTTCAGGCATCAACGTAAAAGGTACCTTACACTGGGTATCTATACCAGAGGCGGTTACAGTTGAAGTAAGATTATACGACCGCCTCTTTAAAGTTGAAGACCCCGCCAATGAGGACGGAGACTTTAAAGAATATATCAATGCTGATTCTCTTCAAATCGTAAAAATTGCTTACGCAGAACCCGCATTAATACACGCTACATTCGATGAACGGTATCAATTTATTCGTAAGGGATATTTTTGTTTGGACAAGGATACCAGTGGTAGCCGGGTAGTATTCAACAGAACGGTTACGTTGAAGGATGCCTGGGCGAAGGAGCAGAAGAAATAGTCCGAAATGCAATAACGGGATTAGACGATTGTTGCATTTTTTTAAATTAATCCTTCCTGGCTCTTTTGGTTAAGCTTAAATTTTTTTCATAATTATTCTAATCATATTTGTTGATCAAAATTCTAAATAATTTTCAGTAAGGTGGTATGAAGTACATTAACGAGATCAATAAACGCAGAACATTCGCAATCATCTCTCACCCTGATGCAGGCAAGACAACACTCACTGAAAAGTTCCTTTTGTTCGGAGGAGCGATACAGATTGCAGGAGCGGTTAAAAGCAATAAGATCAAGAAACACGCTACCAGTGATTTCATGGAGATTGAGCGGCAAAGGGGAATCTCTGTGGCAACCAGTGTAATGAGCTTTGAGTACAAAGGCATCCTGATTAATTTACTCGATACTCCTGGTCACAAAGATTTTGCGGAGGATACTTTCAGAACATTAACAGCGGTAGATAGTGTAATCCTGGTCATTGATAGTGTAAATGGAGTAGAAGCACAAACACGCCGCTTGATGGAGGTATGTCGTATGCGGGATACACCGGTAATTGTCTTCATTAATAAAATGGATCGGGACGGAAAGAATCGTTTCGATCTGCTGGAGGAAATTGAAAAAGAACTTAAGATATCTCTTCATCCCATGACCTGGCCTATTAATAGTGGAAAGGATTTTAAAGGGGTATATAACTTACACGATAAAAATCTATTACTCTTTACTGCCAATACCAAGACTTCCGATGAGGATAGTTTTCAAATTACCGACCTTAAGAATGATATGCTCGGTGATAAACTGGGGGAAAAGGATGCGGAAACCTTAAGAGAAGATGTGGAATTAATTGATGGTGTATATGGTGAATTAAATGTTGATGAGTATTTGTCAGGAAAAATTGCTCCTGTGTTTTTTGGAAGTGCTATTAATAATTTTGGAGTTAAGGAAATGCTGAATAATTTTATCCGAATTGCACCCATACCCCGAAGCAGGGAAACTTCTATACGCAAAGTAGATGTGTCGGAAGATCGGTTTAGTGGTTTTATTTTTAAGATCCATGCCAATCTTGATCCTAAACACAGAGATCGGATTGCTTTTCTACGGGTATGTTCCGGCAAATTTGAACGAAATAAATATTTCCACCACGTGCGATTAGATAAAGAGGTTAGGTTCAGTAATCCATACACATTCATGGCCAGGGATAAGGATGTGATCGAGGAAGCATTCCCGGGAGATGTGGTAGGCTTATTTGATACAGGAAATTTTAAAATAGGTGATACGCTTACTGAGGGAGAAGAATTCTTTTTTACAGGCATTCCCTCATTTTCACCGGAAATATTTAAGGAAGTGGTAAATAAAGATCCCATGAAAACCAAACAACTTGAAAAAGGCCTGTTGCAATTAACCGATGAAGGGGTTGCGCAATTGTTTACCCAATATGGCGGGAATAAAAAAATTATCGGTTGCGTAGGAGAACTGCAGTTTGAAGTAATACAATACCGTCTTTTACACGAATACGGGGCATCTGTGCAATTCAATACAGTCGCCTTCTATAAAGCCTGCTGGATTACAAGCAATGACCCAAAAAAACTGGAAGAATTTACTCGGTTTAAATCATCTAACATAGCTTTGGATAAAGATGGGTATCTCGTTTACCTTGCTCAAAGCGAATGGTTTTTAAACACTGAAAGAACCAACAATCCTGGAATCGAATTTCATTTCACATCTGAAATACACAAAGAGGCTGTATAATTTTCGTTATTTATTTCGGAGATGAAAGTATGATGCTGATATTATAAAATGGCAGAGTTACTGCTTTTTTTAAGTTCTGTTTTTACTAAAATGTACGATCAATAACACTTCCATGTATAACCCAAGGGGATAATAAAACCTGCACTTCCATTAATAATTCGTACATTACATACATTGGATTCTTCATTTAAAAAACGCAATGAAAATAAAAGATACTATCGTTCAATTTGTCTGTTACGAAACAAGTATGAACACTGAAGCATTTGTAGTTCAATGGGAACGTTTTACCAAACGTTTTTTGAACAAAGGGATAGAGGTTACCTTACAGGAACAGATCTTAGTTAAAAACAAGTTCAGATTTGTATCCCGGAATGTCTGGCCACAGGATAGCTTTCAATTTGTTTTTATGGAGGGCAGGCTTTCTCATAATTTTCCTGAAGGGCATGTAAAAGTGGTTGAAGCAGGTGGGTATACTCCTTTGCAAATAGAATGTAATCATGCGAAAGCGGATACCATTAAAATCATTGTATTTGCCAAAAGTCCCCAAACGGATATTGATGCTTATAAGAAAATCACCGGGTACCGTCATTTGAATATTTACGAGGCTTATTATGAAAGTTGCAAGTACGCCTACATATTTGAATTTTTTGTGAAAGAAGCCGGAGCAGATGATTTTAGGAAACAACTTGATCTGCAAAATAATCTGGTAGAAGTAGGTGTCTACAAAGAGTATGCGATGCTGGCAGTCTAACTCAATCCTCGCAGGTTGAGTGGTCCTATATTCTGTTTGCATACTCGAAAACAATTGATACTTCCTGTTATATTACAGTCCCGTTAGGGCAATTAACGCTTCCTGTAAAGGATTTGTAGGAGATATTTAAACAGTTGTAATAGGTAACTGTTTTTATTAGGTCATCCTCCGTCCTGAGAACAATCCTATTTTGGATGATGAATTCTTCTAATGGTTGTTTTTTATTGTTACCATTGTGAACTGAAGGAAATCCTTATCGAAAAACGTACAATTTGTTTGCAAGTTCGTCTTCAATTAATACTTCAGGGAGAGGTTGATCTGTTACATATTCTATTCCGTCTTTAAGATAGTGTAACTGGTGATCAAAAAGGTTTTGCCTTAAAGTAATGCCTTTTTACCGTGAACCCTCCTGCGTAGACCCATATCCCTTATTCCACAGCTCAATAAAAAACGGTGTTCCTTTCACTACTTTTGTGATTTTACCTTTACCTATATGTGGCCGTCAAACATAAAAATGCAAGTACTTTTGTAACCAGTTCATAGGATGAATCTACATTAATGGACATTTGGTCTCCTGCTGATCACTATTGTTACTTAAAATTAATTAACCGCTAACCTAAAATCTCTAACACCACAAGTTGATGTGTTTTGTCATAATAAGCCCCAATTTTTTTTATAAACGGAATAGTGAATGGTTTAACGTAGATACAAAGGGAGGGATTTGTGTTTTCCCTTATTGAATAAGCAATGGGTACGATATTTTTTCTTTTTCATCCAGTATTACGAGGAAATACAAGCCTTTGTATAAGTGCAAACTGGGGAGATTTATTTCTGTTTTGCCTGGATGGAGTTTTGACTGCATGATTAAGCGGCCTTGCGATGTAACAAGTTGGAATTGTTCACTTCCACTTACATCATTGTAATGGATTACTAATTTATTAATTGCCGGATTAGGGTATACACTCACCACCTTATTTTCTCTGCCATCAACCGAAATAATTTTACTATACCAATATTTATTATCTGCATCGATTTGTTTCAACCTGTAATATAGCTTGCTGGCAAGGCGATACTGGTGTATATAGTAATAATTGAAAGGATTAGAATTATTACCTGCAGCTTTTATATCGGTTAGAGCAGAAAAATTCACTCCATCAGTACTTATTTCAATTGTGTAATGATCAGTGTTATATTCCGATAATGTCTTCCAGGTTAAATTTATCTGATCACCAGTAGCTATAGCTGTAAAAGATGATAGTTTAGCAGGCAATACCGAAGAAAAAGTAATTGCAGTATTATTATACGCCACAAAGGCAACATCACTGGTACCACTTAGGGTTATTTTAAAGTACGCAATGGAAGAAATGTCAGTACTTTGAATTCCAAAAGAACTAAAGTCTGCTGCCCATAACCGCAAAGGCCTTTCTGTATTTGTAAATGTTGACATAAGTTGCATTGGATTGGTGCTGGCTTCATAGAAATCAGCCACCCATCGGCCAACAGGGCTAATGGTACTCAAAACAATATCCCTGTAATTTCCAATACGGTTCCCATTTATGTCTGTGAATTCATATCGGTCAAAAGAACTTGAAGAGGGATCAGCAGTTTGCGTTATCACAACATCAGGTATTTCATCACCAATGGCCGACGAAGTAATATGCCCTACACTGAAGAAAAGTGTCCCGGAAGGAAGGTTGGCGACACAAGTGCCAATGTTTAATCCTTTCTGACCATCCGTTAAATAGTAAGGGATGTTGTTGTTTGGTGGAGGATTTCCCGGACCTATTGCCACTGCATCAAACATGGCTCCAACGCCTATTTTAGTATTTGAATTGATGGTGCCATTAATAGATTGAACAGGGAGGGCTTTATAATCACCGGCAATAAAGTTGTCGCCCTGGGTTGTAAGAATGGCGTCATTTACCCCGGTTGAATAACGGTTACCATTGAAAGAAAAAGCCAACAAATTATGGTTGTTATTAGGTTTTACTGGATTGATAACTGAAGTAGAACTTTTCCAATAACCTTGATAATCAGTAATTATTTCAGGGATGTTTTGGGCATGGATCAAATGCCCAACAAAAAAACTACAACCGATAATAACAAATTTGAATGCCATAGGGTAGAAAAATTTAATTTCTAACCAGGCAGGATCGAAAAAAATTGGAGAGTTTACTAAATACTTATGGTTATTAAAGTGATACATAGGATAGGATTCATTCACACAATTAACTTCATAAATGTACTACAATGGTACAGGATGGCTAACTGTTTTCGATGAAAGCCTCAAATTCATCGGTGAATAAATAAAAGCATACAACCAGGTAATTATAAAATTGCCTTTGAACAACTAAAGGTTTACACGGAGTGAAAATCAACAACACCAATCTGTAAAATCAATGATCACTCTTCCCTGCGATAACTTATTTTTGCATCTTAATAAAAGTTAATGACTAAAGTAAAAGTGGGTCTTGTGCAAATGAGCTGTACAGCAAGCAAAGAAGAGAACTTGCAGAAAGCTGTAGCAAAAGTTAAAGAGGCTGCTGCAAAGGGGGCTCAAATTGTTTGTTTGCAGGAGTTGTTCACCTCATTGTATTTCTGTGATGTAGAAGATTATGAAAACTTCAAACTCGCTGAACCAATACCCGGCCCGTCAACCGAAATATTAGGCAAAGTGGCAGCTGAGCTTGGAGTTGTGATCATTGCATCCCTATTTGAAAAAAGAACGCATGGCATTTATCACAATACCACCGCAGTTCTTGATACCGATGGTGCCTATCTTGGCAAATACCGCAAAATGCATATACCGGATGATCCCTCTTATTACGAGAAATTTTATTTTACTCCCGGGGATTTGGGATATAAAGTGTTCAAAACAAAATTTGCAACGATAGGTGTTTTGATATGTTGGGATCAATGGTATCCGGAAGGAGCCAGGATAACCGCCCTAATGGGCGCTGAGATCTTATTTTATCCCACCGCAATTGGCTGGGCTGCTACACAAGACGAAGAGACCAATCAGGATCAATACCATGCCTGGCAAACCATTCAAACGAGTCATGCCATTGCAAATGGGGTGCATGTAGTTAGCGTGAACCGCGTTGGTTTTGAGCAGGAGGGCGCTATGAAATTCTGGGGTGGTTCTTTCATTGCTAATCCGTTTGGTAAAATATTATACCAGGCATCTCCCGATCAGGAAGAAGTAATTGTTCAGGAGTTGGATACTTCTAAAACGGAACAGTATCGAACACATTGGCCTTTCTTACGAGACAGGCGAATCGATTCCTATCAACCCATTACTAAAAGATATATCGACGAAGATTAATGAATGAACAACCCACTCCAAAAGATCTAGGTTATTATTTCCCTGCTGAATTTGAAAAGCATGAAGCAACCTGGTTAAGTTGGCCACATAAAGAAGCTTCCTGGCCAGAAAAGATTCACACTATCTATCCTTATTACTGTCAGTTTGTTAAAGAACTTGCTTTGGGTGAAAAAGTGCGGATTAATATTAATGATGAGGCTATGAAACACTTTGCTACACGGTGTTTACAGGAAGCTGATGTCAGGATGAGCCAGGTTGAATTTTTTTTTCATCCAACTAACGACGCATGGTGCCGGGACCATGGTCCGGCCTTTTTAATCAATCATGCCGGCGATCATAAAAAAGTTATTGTTGATTGGGATTATAATGCATGGGGAGGTAAATATCCTCCGCATGATCTGGACGATATTATTCCAACGTTAATCGCCGCTCATTATGACATTCCGGTTTTCAATCCCGGGGTTATCATGGAAGGAGGCTCAGTAGAATTTAATGGGAAAGGTACCCTGATAACATCTACTGCATGTTTATTGAATCCTAACAGGAATCCGCATCTGAACCAGGTACAGATTGAAGAATATTTATGTAACTATTACGGAGTACAACAAATATTATGGATTGCTGAAGGCATCATTGGTGATGATACGGATGGCCATATTGATGACACCGTTCGTTTTGTGAACGAGGATACCGTACTTGCTGTGATTGAAGAAAATAAGAAGGATGAAAATTATGAACTGCTTCAACGCAATCTAAAACAACTACTGGATATGCGATTGCTAAATGGCAAGGCATTGAACATTGTGCCATTACCCATGCCTGAAAAACTCATCTTCCAGGACCAGCGGTTGCCCTGCTCCTATGCTAATTTTTACATCGCAAATAAATCAGTGATTGTTCCCATTTTCAATTGCAGCAATGATGACAAGGCCTTACAGATTATTCAGGATTGCTTTCCGGATCGGAAGGTAATAGGGATTGATTCAACAGAAATCATTTGGGGACTCGGAAGTTTTCATTGCCTAAGTCAACAGGAACCTTTGGTCTAATTAGCAAATTAGCAAATGTGAAAATGTCATCTTTAAGGATCGGTTAATCATTCGGTTGTCTGTACCTAATAATAATGCGCCACAATCGATATAGAAAAGGCCCATCTTTTCCCATTTGCTAATTTTCACATTTTCACATTTTCACATTTTCACATTACTTTTGCGCCCTATGACACAAGAACAATTGAAAGTTATGAGGGACCGTATAGTGGTTCTGGGGAGGTTTCTTTGACGTCACTAACCGTCGTGATAAAATAGCGCAGGACAAACAACTAACGCTTGCAGAAGGCTTCTGGAACGATAATGTCCGGGCTACTCAAATCCTGAAAGATATTAAGCTTAACGAATACTGGGTAAAGCTTTATGAACAAGTAGGATCTGCTGTGGAAGATTTTGCTGTTCTATTTGATTTCTGGAAAGAAGGTGAAGCAAAAGAAGAAGAAGTAAAAGACGCTTACGCTACCTCGCAATTGCTGATTGAGGAGGCTGAATTTAAAAGTACTTTAAATCAACCCGAAGATGAGCTACCAGCCATATTGCAAATCAACTCGGGTGCTGGCGGCACAGAAAGTCAGGACTGGGCTGAAATTCTTATGCGTATGTACCGCATGTATGGTGATAAACAGGATTGGTCCGTAACTCAATTGGATTTACAGGATGGAGAAGGGGCCGGCATTAAAAGCGCCACTCTACAATTTGACGGCCCTTTCGCATATGGATTTTTAAAGGCCGAGAGTGGGGTACATCGTCTCGTGCGTATTTCTCCTTTCGACAGCAATGCCAGAAGGCATACTTCTTTTGCATCAGTATACGTGTATCCATTGATAGATGATACCATTGAAATAGAAGTGAGTCCTGCTGATGTGGAATGGGCTTTTTTTCGAAGTGGTGGGTCAGGTGGGCAGAATGTAAATAAAGTGGAAACGGCAGTACGACTAACGCACAAACCTTCAGGCATCATTGTTGAATGTCAACAGGCGCGGACACAAGGAGAAAACCGTGAAAAAGCGATGACAATGTTAAAGAGCCGTTTGTACGAAGAAGAGATGCGTAAACGCGAAGTTTTAAAAAATGCTGCCAATTCTTCCAAGAAAAAAATTGAGTGGGGATCGCAAATACGTTCTTATGTTTTTCATCCCTATAAAATGATCAAAGACCATCGTACCGATTTTGAAGTAGGAAACGTTGGACCGGTTATGGATGGAGAATTGGATGGGTTCATAAAAGCCTATCTGATGATGGAAAAGGAGACTGTTAGTTCATAATTGATTGTTGATCATTCAAGTTTCATTGCGTATCGGTCTTTTTGGTTTTTTCACATCTGTTTCTGTTAAACCGGCACCTAATTATTATTTAGTAGTTCATTTTAATTTGTACCCATTCACCTTAATTATTCTAAAATGCCAGGATATTTTAATTACCCTCTTCCACAAAATGAACCCATTTTAAACTACTTACCCGGTTCAAATGAAAGAGAAATTTTAAAGAAGACGTTGGTTGAATTGAAATCGAAACCCTTCGATATACCCATGTATATCGGCGGCAAAGAGGTGCGGACAGGAGATAAAAAATCTATTCATCCACCGCATGAGTTGGCGCATACACTTGGCCATTTTCACGCTGGAAACGAGACGCATGTCCACCAGGCTGTTGATGCTGCATTACAAGCCCGCGAAACCTGGGCTACTATGCATTGGGAAACAAGAGCCAATATTTTTTTAAGGGCAGCCGATCTGATTGCTACAAAGTATCGACCTTATATGAATGGCACTACCATGCTCGGCCAAAGTAAAAACGTTTACCAGGCCGAGATAGACAGTGCTTGCGAAATCATAGATTTTCTGCGCTTTAATGTTCATTTCCTGGGAGAAATTTACAAACAGCAACCCATCAGTTCCTCGGGAATGCACAATAGAATGGAATATCGATCGCTGGAAGGATTTGTATTGGCTGTAACTCCATTCAATTTCACAGCTATTGGTGGTAACCTTCCCACTTCTGCTGCATTGTGTGGTAATGTAGTTGTATGGAAGCCGGCTAATACTCAGATCTATTCGGCTCAAATGTTCATGCGCATTTTGATTGAAGCTGGTCTGCCAGATGGCGTCATCAATTTAATTTATGTTGATGGTCCTACAATAGGAAAGGTTTGCCTGGCTCATAGGGATTTTGGTGGAGTTCATTTTACAGGGTCAACCGGTATATTCAATAGCATGTGGAAGTCGATCGGGGAGAATGTTGGAAATTATAAATCTTATCCGCGAATCGTAGGTGAAACGGGTGGAAAAGATTTTGTAATTGCCCATAAATCATCCAACCCTGAAGTGGTTGTCACGGCATTATTACGCGGTGCCTTTGAATACCAGGGACAAAAATGTTCAGCTGCTTCCCGGGCATATATACCTTCTAACATTGCAGAAGCTGTAAAACAAAAATTAATAGATGGCATAAAAAGTTTCAAAATCGGCACTGTAGAAGATTTTAGCAACTTCATCAACGCCGTGATCGATGAAAAAAGTTTTGATAAAATCAAAACATATATTGAAAATGCAAAAAAGGATCCTGCAGTAAATATATGGGTCGGGGGAGAGGCAGATAAATCAAAGGGATACTTTATTGAGCCAACAGTTATTGAGGCAACGGATCCCAAATACATAAGTATGTGTGAAGAAATTTTCGGCCCTGTATTAACGGTATATGTGTATGATGCCGAAAAATTTGAAGAGACATTGGAACTTGTTGATTCAACATCGCCTTATGCCCTTACAGGAGCAGTTATTTCGCAAGACAGGCACTCAGTTGAATTGGCCACCCAGAAACTTCGACACGCAGCCGGAAATTTTTATATCAATGATAAGCCCACCGGAGCAGTCGTTGGGCAACAACCTTTTGGCGGAGCCAGAGCCAGTGGAACGAATGATAAAGCCGGCTCTATATTGAATCTCTACCGCTGGTTAAGTGCAAGAACGATTAAAGAAACCTTTAATCCCCCAACGGATTATCATTATCCATTTCAGGCAGAGGTATAATTACAAATAACAATTATTGTAAAGTAGATACCTCAATTATTTTGCCTGACATTTTTGGTTTCGCACCAAAAAATAAGCCTTCCCACCGTTGTTACAATTACATTGTTTTTAACAATTAATTATTACGAAATGGCATAATTTTTTTACACCTGTGGCAGCCGGGTTTTTATTTATTTCTGATCCATTAATTAGAAAACTTTAATTGAAAAAACTATGAAAAAGTTACTGTTATTATCATTTTCAATGCTGCTCTTATTGGGTGTTTATGCCCAGCACCCTCACTGGGGCATTAAGGGAGGAATCAATATAGCCAATCTTAATACCCAGAATGGTGGAAAACCGGATTCAAAAATTGGAATTCATCTCGGTGGGTTAGCTCATATTCATCTTTCAGAAGATTTTGCGCTCCAGCCTGAATTAATGTATTCGAGTCAGGGCTCTCAACAAACAATTGGTGGGAATGATTATAAAAACAAACTCCATTACGTGAATCTTCCTGTTCTACTCCAATATATGACAGGTTCAGGTTTTCGCTTACAAACAGGGCCTCAGTTAGGATTATTGGTTAGTGCCGGTTATAAAGTAAATGATACAGAAACAGATGCTGATGACAGTTATAAAACCCCGGATTTTTCATGGGCATTTGGGGCAAGTTATGTAACAAGAAAAGGTCTTGGATTTGATGCCAGGTACAATCTTGGAATTAGTAATATTAATGACGCACCCGGTAACAAATGGAGAAATAGCGTGTTTCAACTTGGACTTTTTTATCAGTTTAAAGTAAGCGAATACCGCGGGAAATAATTAGTAACGATTTTCTTTACAAGCGTTACACCGATGCTACACTCACTTTGTAACTTGATAACTTATGCTCCATGCAAAAGGTGCATAAGCAGGGCACCGAATACCGCTGGCATTCAAAGCATCGGCCGTCCACTGGTTACAGGTATTGAAAGCATTGTAGTTCCGATTGGATGAAAAAAAATAATCTTCTCTGTCATAACCCTTGTATGATTTAACGACAGGCCTGTTATTTTTAAATATGAATCCCTTTTTAATAAAAGAAATCAGTCTGCGGTATTGAGCGGCATCCAAAAATCTCTTTTGTGTAAAAGGGTGATTAAGCACCTGGAACGTATCAGTCAGCCTAACATGCATAATACTTTTATTCCAGGGCCATAATAATGATTCCATCGCCATTAAAACTCCAGTATTGTTTTGTACACCGGCTATCGACCACTCTTCTTCCGCCCATCCAAAGCTGATGTACTTATTCGTTGCGTGTTTTTCGATAATCAACGAATCCTGTAGAAAATGAAGCCAGTTATAATGTATTAAGGAATCTTCAATGGGTAAATACAGTTCTGTATGAAACCCATTTCCATGGATCATAAGAGGAATTCCAGACATGTTTACAGACTCGCCTCGATTTCTTGCCCAAAAAAGACCAATAATGGCGAACAGAAAATAGAAAACCAGCACATTGAAAACAAGTAATAAAATTTTGAATAGGCTTCTCAATAAAGGCATGAAAGAGAGTTAATTTCCTAATTTAACCGTTTGGCTTATTTTTATAAAAATTATTTCTTGAAAACAGTATTGAACGAACAACAACTGGCCATTACTATTAAGCGTTTGAGCCACCAGGTTTTGGAAAATCATGTTGATCTTGAAAATACTGTTTTAATAGGTATCCAACCACGAGGAATCTTTGTATCGGATCAGGTTGTTGATCAATTACAGCACCTCGTTCCTCCCCATAAAATACTTTACGGAAAATTGGATATTACATTTTATCGGGATGACATTCGCAAAGAGCTGCATATACCTAATCGTACAGAAATTCCATTTACTATAGAAAATAAAAAAGTAGTACTGATCGATGATGTGCTCTACACTGGTCGTACCATTCGTGCTGCTTTAGATGCATTACTAGATTTTGGGCGGCCGTCGAAAGTTGAACTTTGTATATTAATTGATCGCCGATTCAGCAGGCAACTTCCTATTCAGCCAGACTATGTAGGAAAAGCGATTGACTCTATTGTTTCTCAAAAAGTAAAAGTATTCTGGAAACAACGGGATGGGCGCGATGAAGTAGCCTTAGTGTAGAATTTTAAGTTGTTTTTCTATTTCCCGGATTTTCCGGCAGTAAAAGGGTTACCAAAGAGCGATATTGAATTCATAGGAAAAAACATGATAAGTGTTTTCAGTAGAAGTGGCAATCCAATCTTCCTGCTTCTCTTAATTTTCCATTATCTTCGATCCCCGAAATGCAACTTTCAGTTAAACATCTTCTCGGCATCAGGGATCTTATTCCACAAGACATTCAAACTATTTTAGATACTGCCATTCAATTTAAGGAGGTATTACAAAGGCCTATTAAAAAAGTGCCCTCCCTTCGGGATGTAACCATTGTTAATCTATTCTTTGAAAATTCAACCCGTACCAGGATTTCATTTGAATTAGCCGAAAAGCGCCTGAGTGCGGATACCATTAATTTCAGTGCCAGTGCCTCCTCTGTTGCAAAAGGGGAAACACTTCTCGATACTGTCAATAATATTCTATCGATGAAAGTCGATATGGTTGTTATGCGCCATAGCGCCAGCGGTGCCCCTCATTTCCTTGCGCAACATATTCCAGCAGCTATTATCAATGCGGGCGATGGTATCAATGAACACCCTACACAAGCTCTCCTGGATGCGTTTTCCATCAGGGATCAATTAGGAAGCATAGAAGGTAAAAAGATTGCCATTATTGGAGATATTATGCACTCCAGGGTGGCTTTGAGTAATATTTATTTATTGAAGAAAATGGGAGCGGAGGTGACAGTCGCTGGGCCTCCTACGCTGATTCCCAAATATATCAGGGAAGCTTTCGATGTTCGGGTTGAATATAATCTTAGAAATGCCCTTGAATGGTGCGATGTTGCGAATGTTTTACGGATTCAACTGGAGCGCCAGGACCAGGTTTTATTTTCCTCGCTACGAGAATACAACCTGGCATATGGGATCAGCAAAAAGCTGCTGGATAGTTTAAGTAAAGAAATTGTCATTATGCATCCCGGACCTATTAACCGGGGGGTGGAACTTGATAGTGATGCCGCAGATAGTAAACAATCAATCATATTGCAACAAGTCGAAAATGGTCTTGCAGTAAGGATGGCCGTGTTATACCTTCTTTCCGGTGGAAGAGAAATGAATAACTGATCATCCTGATCCAAAGAATCTTTTCGTAAAAGAAATATTTAAATCACTTAACTATGCTGCGGATTGCTTTATTTCCCGGAACATTTGACCCTATTACCATTGGTCACATTGATATCATCGATCGTGCTATTCCATTATTCGATAAACTCATCATTGGGATTGGACGCAATTCAAATAAGGCACCGATGTTTTCTGAAGAACAACGGATGGGATGGATCAATGAGATCTATAATAACAATCCGAATGTAGAAGCTGTGATATACGATGGTCTGACGATCAATTGTTGCAAAACCGTAGCTGCTAATTTTATTCTCCGGGGTATCCGGTACGTTAATGATTTTGAATATGAAAAAGCGATTGCGGATATGAATCGCAGCCTGGATCATAATATAGAAACGGTATTCCTTACCTGCCTCCCTCAGTATACTTCAGTGGCATCAACATTAGTTCGGGATGTCATCCGAAACGGCGGTGATGCCAGACAGTTTCTCCCTGATGCCGTTGCAAATGGTATCATGAATGGGAAATTTGAAAATAAAAAATGAAGCGTGATAATAACTTTATTCCAGAATAATTAAAGCTTGCATCATCATCTTCAGATAGAAAATAAAATTATCATCTGTAACCCTTAAACCCCAAACCTAACATCTTAAACCTCGCTATGATCTGGTTCACCGATACTATAAGTTTAGATGATTTAGCCACACTTGCAAAGAATACCATGGGAGAATATATTGGTATTGAGTTTACCGCGATAGGTGAAAATTATCTTAAAGCCCGAATGCCTGTTGACCATCGTACCAATCAGCCTTATGGTTTACTACACGGGGGTGCCTCCTGTGTTTTGGCAGAAACTCTGGGCAGCATAGCCTCCGCCCTTATTATAGACCGAAGTACATTTATTTGTGTTGGCCTGGAGATTAACGCCAATCATATTCGGAGTGCCAGGCAAGGTTTTGTAAACGGAATAACTACTCCGCTACATCTTGGTAAATCAACCCATGTATGGGATATAAAAATTTATGATGAGGATCAAAAGCTTATTTGTGTAAGCAGACTTACAGTGGCTGTTATTCCGAAGAAATAGATGAGGGGTGATTGGAGAATACAGGATACAGAATACAAGATACAGGAGACAGGAACAGGGGTAGAATTTATAAATATTACTGCAAAGTGGCATAAGGAAATTGGGATATCAAATGAATCCTGCGCTTTTTAAAACATCCTTGATCAGTAAAAAGGTATTGCTGGTATGATCAGAAAGTTTCTCAGGAAGCACCCAGACAGCTTCTGTGATTTGTTCACCTGTCTGTGGTTCCAATATTTTTTGGACTGGAGAATTCATGAGATACCAGTCTGTTTCTTTTAGAAAATGCTTCCCTCTTTCCTCATACGTATGATAGGTCGTTATCAAATGATTCTTAAGGGTAATTGTTTTCAGACCCGTTTCTTCTTTCACTTCCCTTACAGCACATATATCAGGTGTTTCTCCCGGATCCAGTTTGCCTTTTGGCAGATCCCATTTTCCACGGCGGAAAATGAACAACAAATACCCGTCATCGTTCACAACTAAGCCGCCCGCAGCTTTTATGAAAATGAATTTCCTTATAAAAGATTTTTTTAATTTTTCAAACTCAGAATGATATAAAACACCTGCTTGAATTTTTTGCAATCTCATTTCATGTATAATGGAGTTGATGGCTGGTGGTGAAAACTCGTCCATAAATATGGCATCATCGTGATGTTTGTAAGGTTCTATTTCAGCATCAATCGTATCAGTTAAGAAAAGAGGTTTGTCGTTGAAGTAAACTTTGATATGCATTCAGAAGGTTGTTTGTATATTGATACCGGATGAAGAAATGCTAGGAGAACCAGGTATAACTCTCACTTATCATTGTGTTGCTATCCACCGTTGGTAGAACAAGTACTCAATCCTTAGTACCCATTTTCACATTTCTACATTTTCACATTTTCAAATTTGTATTTTCGTACCATGACAAATGAAAAGGCTGTAGCAGAAAAACTCCTACAAATTAACGCTATAAAGTTGAATCCAGATCAACCCTTTACCTGGGCATCAGGTTGGAAAAGCCCCATCTATTGCGACAATCGTAAAGTATTGTCCTTTCCATATATCCGCGACTTCATTAAATCTGAAATGTGTAATATAGTTTTTGAAAAATATTCTGATGCAACATTGTTGGCCGGGGTTGCTACTGCGGGTATTGCATGGGGTGCCATGGCTGCTGACCAATTGAAACTGCCATTCGTATATGTGCGTCCTAAACCCAAGGAGCATGGACTCGGTAACCAGATAGAAGGATATTTTGAAAGTGGACAGAAAACGGTGGTTATCGAAGATCTGATTTCAACGGGCAAAAGCAGTTTACAGGTGGTAGATGTACTGCAACAAAACGGTCTTGAAGTGATTGGGATGGTATCCATATTTACTTATGGATTTCCCGCTGCAGAGGAGGCCTTTAAAACCAGGAACCTTAGGTATAGTTCTCTCACTAATTACCCTACATTAATCAATCTTGGAATTGAAAAAGGGATTGTAAGTGCCGATCAGGAAAGAATTTTGTTAAATTGGCGTACTGATCCTTCGAACTGGAAAGGATTTGAGTAAATTTGAGAAATTTAGTACCATGAAAAAAATATTAATGTTATCTATTGCCCTTGCGGGATTTGCCTCAGCTGGTTTTTCGCAGGTTAAGAAAGCGGTTCAAACCGTTACGATTAAAACACCTACCGTTCAGTGCGATATGTGTAAAAAGCGGGTTGAAGAATATATTATCCGTGAAACGGGTGTGCAAAAAGTAAATGTGGATTACAAAAGGAAACAGACCAAAGTAACCTTTGTAACAGACCGCACCAATATTGAAAATATAAAAACGGCCATCGCCAATGCAGGATATGATGCCGATGATGTTACTGCAAACGAAGAAACCTACAAAGAACTCCCCAAATGTTGTAAAAAACCAGCAGATGGTGGAGGAATGAAGAAACTTCAATAAGAATTATCACAGGAATAAGAATTTTCACAGGCCCCCGCGAGGGCAATGTCATTAAGTTAAGCACTAAACGGCTCTTTTATAATTTGATAATGCCTGGTATTTTCCTTTTGCCCTACTTGCTTTCCTTATCCGCAGGTACTTTCGCCCGGGCCTTTCCGGTTCG
>Ga0136634_10000144_pt1 | contig 34879 bp, 32 predicted proteins | sample AntDrymUQ8332106_2_FD_104654 | JGI IMG/M metagenome (GOLD analysis project Ga0136634, IMG submission 104654) | Polar desert sand microbial communities from Dry Valleys, Antarctica - metaG UQ833 (21.06) | ecosystem: Environmental > Terrestrial > Soil > Desert | place: Antarctica: Dry Valley... | reverse complement strand
TAACCATCTGTAACATGTTCTATAAACAACCGCGCGTATAGTGCAACAAAAATCTTAAGGAATTCTAACTATAGCATTCGAGAAAATAATCCCAAGGAATAATTCTTGTAATTATGTATCCTGTATTCTGTATTCTCTATCAAGTATCCCCTATTCATAAACATAGTCATAGGGCAATAACTCGGCAAGCTTTTTCCATGCCCAATACCCACTATTGATCACATCATATTGTTCGTAGAAATATCCGTTTTCTTCTATTACAAATCCATCAGTGATATCCAGTAATGTAACCTGTGCGCGGGTTGAAGCAGGTAATTTAAATTCTTCCAGGAATTTTTTATCTGCTATTCCTTTTTTATAACTGATACGATACCGACCCTTCCAATTTATATCAGCTGTACTGCTATCCTTATAGTAATAGGATGAATCGTAAACATTTTCAATTATGGTTCCTTCAATGTCTCGAAAATTTTTATCATTCAATTTTTCTACTACATACCCTTCTTCGGTTAACAGACTATCATAAAATGAATGCATGAAATGCATGCGGGATCCCAGGTATGATCTCGCCCTGTTTTTGATCCAGGTGGCCTTTACTTCTCTTACTGTATCGATCTCTTCAAAAAGTGGATATCCCGTATACTGACTGATGCTTGTATTGTAATCGTAATTGAATGAATCCAGTTGGTAACGTATTTTATAACCTAAAGAATGATTTAAAATAACAAGATCCTCTTTTGTTTTCACCGTTAAACGATGTCGCTTGTTATTTTTAGTATAAAAGAATCTCAATGCTTCAGGATTTTGAATAATGGCCTTTGTCGCATTTGGTGTAGTGCCGATAAAATTATCAGAAAAAAACTTTCCGAACTTTTCCCAGCCATCAGCAACTTCATTACTTGCTACTACTGCTACTTCAGTCATGGCTTTATCCTGCTGAATCAATTCAACAATAATGGTATCTGTCAAAATCTGGGTATGGCTGATACGAAGAATTTTTTTGTCGTATCCCGTATAAGAAATTACCAAATCATACCCTCCATTAGGAAGGCGAATAAAAAATTTGCCTTCGCTGTTAGAAACGGTACCCTGGGTGGTATTTTGCGCGAATATGGAAGTGCCGCTTAAGGGTAGTCGGGAAGTGGAATCAATTACTTTCCCAAATACAGAAAATGTTTTTTCCTGCGAATACGCAATGGTGGTGATTGATATAATGGATATTAAAAAAAGAAACTGCTTCATGATAGAGGTTTGGTACGTGATTATAAACGTTTCTGGAACAATGAAAGTATATCCAGCAAATACTTTACCACTTTATACCGGCTGAATGTTCCGCAGGTAATTTTCACAAGCCTTTGATATCGTTAATTGCAAGGGGGTAAAGGAAAATTCTGGGAAAAACCGCAGAATCTTACCATTATCAAAATATGTTTTTGATTGGGCTACTCTTGCACTTTCGCGGGTAAGCAAGGGAGGCTTACCCGAAAAAAGCGATTTCAATTTTTCAATCCTCCAGGCAATTCCGCCAAGAGCAGGTATTGCATGCCTTGAAGGATGCTTTTTCCCAAAACCGTCAGCAATTGTTGTAAGTAATTGTTTAAACGCCCAATTATCGCCATTTAAAATAAATCTTTCGCCACCAATATTTTTTTGCGCCAATAACACAATAACTTTTGCCACATCCTCAACATCAACAAAACCATTAATTCCGGAAGTAAACCAGGGAAATTCTTTGTAGGCTGTTTTAAAAATGGTGCAACTTGAGGTGTTCCAGTTTCCATAGCCAAGCAGGGTGCTGGGATTTACAATTACTGCCTGAAGTCCCTCTCCCATTCCGCGCCATACTTCCATTTCTGCCTGGTATTTACTAATGGCATAATTGGTGTTTACCTTGCTGTCTTCCCATTTTTTTTCTTCTGTTACGATCGCCCCGTTGGTTTTTCTACCAAGGGCTGCTACAGAACTAACATGTATAAAATGCTGAATATTTTTTTCTAATGCAATATTCACCACATTGGCAGTGCCTTCAATATTTACCTTAAACATGTCACGCCTCTCGTTATCATTGAATGAAACTTTTGCAGCGGAATGAATTATGGTATCAACTCCTTCCATGCATGCTTCCAATCCAACCAGATCAAGTACGTCACCCTCGATCCAATGGACCTGATCTAAGACCGAAGCTGGAATAAAAAAAGGAAGAATATGGTTACGCCTGATGGATCGCACCGGGATCCCTTTTTCCACCAATTCCTTTAGGATGTATGACCCCAAAAAACCAGTACCACCTGTAACAAGAACCATGAGAAAATTTAATGTTAGATGATTATATATAAGGAATTGAGAACAAATATACCCCCCCTTGGCTCTTCTAAAAGGGGGAATTATTTTTCCTGCTCTTCTGTTAAGTAAGGTTAGGGGGGTCGTAGCTATAGTAACCCTTCCCTGTTTTGATACCTAATTCTCCGAGTCTAACTTTTTCTTCCTGAATCAGGGAGGGTTTTAATCGTGGCGGCTCACCCAGTTCTGTAAATAATGAAGAGCTTACTGCAAAGTTGATGTCGTTACCAATAAGATCCATCAATTTAAATGGCCCCATTCTAAAACCACTCGATTCGAGCAATGCATCAATAGTTAAAAAATCAGATAAGCCGTCTTCAATTAATCGTAAAGACTCAATATAATATGGCCTTGCAACATGATTTACAATAAATCCTGGTGCATCCTTGCACGTTACAGCGGTTTTATTTAATTGTCCTGCAACATAAATAACGGTTTTCATGATTTCGTCCGAAGTTTGTTCTCCTCTAACCACCTCCACCAGCTTCATGTAGGGAGCAGGATTAAAAAAATGCATACCAACAACTCTTTCAGGTTTTTTTACACCTTCAGCAATTTTGGAAACAGATAACGAAGATGTATTGGTAGCCAAAATAGTTTCTTCATTATTAATTTCCGCTAATTGATTGAACAGGTTGATTTTTAATTCAGTCCTTTCTATTATAGCCTCGATGATCAGTGGAGCTTTGCAATCCTGGATATTATTGGTGAATTGTAAACGCATAAGGATGACATCTTTTTCTTCCGGTTTCATCCTGCCTTTAGTCACCAGCTTTTGAAGATTTTGCTGAATAGAAGCTTTTGCTTTTTCCAGTATGGGCACCTGCACATCATACAATAGGGTATCGAAACCAAATTGTGCTGTAACCTGAGCGATCCCGCTTCCCATGGTACCTGCGCCACAAACACAAATTTTTTGAATAACTGGGTACTGCATCTATAAAAGTAGTAAAAACTCGTACATGGGTTTTTAATCTCTTTTTTTAAATCGCTATTGTTATGAATGTTATTAGTATTTATTTTAGAGCGCCAATGAAGAAACATTTTTTTACATTCTTCCTAATATTGTACGGCCATGTTTATGCACAGGATTTTAACTGGTGGGCTAAACTTGTTAAATGGGATAATATTACTCCGTGGCAGCGGTACATAAAAACAAATCCCGCATATATGGGACCAAATGCCTTACCAGTTCCATTCATTAGCAACGGAAGTATCGATAGTATACATTCGTTTGGAGTAACGGGAAATTTTCATTTTAGTAAGGGAGACAATACTCAGAACCTTGCGTTATATGCCAATTACTGTCTGGCAAAAGATGTAATTTCTTTTGATATGTATTGGGTTCCTTATGAAAGGTACCAAATGAGCCACTCTATAAAAGAAGAGCGCCACGTTTTTTCTCATTATTATTATGATAAGTCTGCTCAGGGAGAGATTCACCTGAATACAAACATTCAATTACTGCGCAAATGGCGACAATATATTCATCTTGCGTTGCGCATCGGGTACCGGTTACCAACCTCGAATGGTTTAGGAACGGCACGTTTTACGGATGCACCCGGATATTATGTTGATGTAAGTGCAGCCAAACCTTTCAACAAAGAATCGTTCTGGAAACTGATCGGTATGGCTGGACTTTATGTATGGCAAACCAACCTGGATGGTCAAAGACAAAATGATGCTTTTTTATTTGGTGGCGGCCTTGAATGGAATCCTTCTTTGTGGCGCGTGCAAATATATGGATCGGGTTACCTGGGATATATGAATAATGAGGGCGATAAACCTATTTTATTCCGGACTCACATTGAGCGAAGAGGAAAGAAAATAAATGGAATATTAAAATTTCAACAGGGCCTGTATAATTTCAAATACTCCAGCGTTGAAGGTGGCATCCGTTATATCTATAAAAAGAAATAAATGGATATCTGACAATTCCCATCAGCAGTATTTTTTCGTAATCTACCTTCCTGTAATTAATACATAACTTTACCCTTATTCAATCAACGTAGTAATTGTATAATATGTCTGCTTCCTTCAATCTTTCACTTCCTGTTGCTATTGGATGCGATCACGCAGGATTTGAATATAAAATAAAACTTGTTCATTGGCTACAGGAAAATGGTTTACAGGTTATCGATATGGGCGTTCATCAAACCAGTTCTGTTGATTATCCCGATTATGCCCATCCGGTGGCCGATTGCGTAGAAAATAATAAGGCGGCTTTTGGGATACTGATCTGTGGCTCTGCAAATGGTGTATGCATGACCGCCAACAAACATCAGGGTATTCGTGCAGCATTGTGTTGGCAAACTGATGTGGCAAAACTTACCCGCCAACATAATAATGCAAATATTATTTGTATACCTGCAAGATTTGTAGCTTTTGAGTATGCCCGCCAAATGGTAGAAATATTTATGGAAACTCAATTTGACGGCGGACGACACCAGCTAAGAATCGATAAAATTAACTGCTAACCCCTGGCAACTAAAGGTCTACCTATTTTATTCCCCACGGTAACTCTCACTGGAGGTATAAAGTGTAATAAAATCCAGATGGGTTTTAAACCTTCCTAAATAAGCCCGGTCTGTAGTATGTTCTTTTTATTATAAACCACTACAAATTCCCATTTATGAAAATTGATCGTTTATTAAAAACCGGCATTATAGGTTCCGCTTTTTTATTTGTAACTGTTCTTTCTGTAAACGCCCAGGACAGAAAAGATAAAATTGAAGATAAGTTTGATAAGATTGAAGATAAATATGACAAGAAAGAAAACAAATTGGACCGGAAGGAAAACCGTAAGGATCGCAGAGAAGATGTAAGAGACCGAAAAGAAGATCGTAAAGATAAAAGAGAAGATGTTCGGGATCGCAAAGAAGATGTGCGTGATGCGCAACACGATGGCGGCCGCCTGGATAAATTAGAAGACAAAAGAGACAAAGCAGAAGATCGTCGCGATCGTAGGGAAGATGTAAAAGACCGTACTGAAGATCGTCGTGATAAAAAAGAAGATGTTCGGGATCGCAGGGAAAATCGCCGCGACAGAAATGAAAATGTTCGCGATAGAAGGGAAGATCGCAGAGATAGAAAACATTAATTGAAAATATTAATACCCTAGTACCATTGAAAATAAGAAAGCGGCTCTAACTGAGCCGCTTTTTCTATTTCGATCATAAATGTTTACCACCCTAAAACGTAAGCAAAAATCAGAGGTGCCACAATTGTTGCATCACTTTCAATGATATATTTCGGAGTATGAATATCCAACTTTCCCCAGGTAATTTTTTCATTGGGTACTGCTCCGGAATAAGAACCGAATGATGTAGTGGAGTCTGATATCTGGCAAAAATAACTCCAGAAAGGAACATCATGCCATTCGAGATCCTGGTACATCATGGGCACCACACAAATCGGGAAATCGCCTGCAATACCACCACCAATCTGAAAAAAACCTACGCCTTTCCCTCCACTATTGTTTCTGTACCAATCCGAAAGCCAAACCATGTACTCGATGCCACTCTTCATGGCACTTGCTTTAAGCTCTCCTTTAATTACATAAGAGGCAAATATATTTCCCATAGTACTATCCTCCCATCCGGGCACTACAATCGGGAGGTTTTTTTCGGCAGCCGCTATCATCCAACTATCCTTCGGATCAATTTCATATTCCTTTTCCATTACTTTACTTAATAGCAGTTTGTACATATATTCATGTGGGAAATATCTTTCACCACTTGCATCAGCGTCTTTCCAAAGTTTTTCAATATTGTGCTGAATTTTTCTGAAAGCCTCATCCTCCGGTATGCAGGTGTCCGTAACCCGGTTTAATCCCTTTTCGAGCAGCTCCCATTCCTGCTGAGGTGTAAGATCCCGATAATTAGGTATTCGTTTGTAATGTGAATGTGCCACAAGATTCATAATATCTTCTTCCAGGTTAGCACCGGTACAGGAGATAATAGCCACTTTATCCTGCCTGATCATCTCGGCTAATGAAACTCCCAACTCAGCCGTACTCATAGCCCCTGCCAGTGTAATCATCATTTTGCCCCCTTCCAGTAAATGCGTTTCATATCCTTTAGCTGCATCTACTAAAGCAGCAGCATTAAAGTGACGGTAATGATATTGTATGAATTCAGAAATTGGCCCTTTGCTCATAATCTAATTTTTAATGGGGCCAAAGTTAGCATAATTGATAAAGACCTATAAATGAAAAATGCCCCGGAGATCCGGAGCATTGCTTTCAACTTAAACCAACACAACTTTTTTTAATTATCTTTTTTATCCTTTCTGTAAACTGACCATCCATTTCCGCCATCAGACTTTAATACTAACGTTTGATCGGCACTTTGTAACGTTACAAAATAAGATGCGGTACTGGAAGAAGAAATTTCAAAAAGATCACTGATCCAATAAGCGCTGTAATTTTTCTTTAGAATTGATAAGAGATTAATCGGTAAATTGTTTGATACAATATTCCTTGTAATTGCCATTAGCTCGCCGGTTGGTGAGTAAAAAGCAAACATTACCTGATCATGAAGTGTAAAAGTTGCCTTTACAAAATCTCTGCTGCTTTCCCATTTTACATTCTGGGCCTCTGAAAAATCTTTTTTGAAAGAATTCACAGCTTTTTGGTTAATTGTTTCTTCGTTGTTTGCAAAAACAGTTGAAACACTCATTGTAAGCATCATAGCCCACATTAAAATACTCTTTTTCATTTTTTTAATTTTTAATTGTTTTAATATTTTTTGATTGATTGGTTTCGTATATATGACGCATGCTTTTGAAATATGTTACAGTCTGATTTCTTTTTGTTGTTTTTATTTTCATAACACAAAAGTATACGGGCAAATAACGCTGGTCAAGCTAATATTGATTAATGGCAAAAAAAAACAGCACTTTGTTGCAGGTGGATAATCTCACCTTTATAAACGAGCAATCACGAACGCTGAAACTCAGTCCAGTAAAGGGTTGCATTGAATTGCTTAAATATTTGTCAAAGCTTCGTTAAGCCATCGTTAAATTGGTACAAAAGATTTTGTTGGTATTAATGATGCCTTATCTCCCTTAAGTTCCGAATGCTGGGAACAGGTAAATTGAAAATAATGGGTCAACACTTATTGTTGAAACTTACCGCTCATCTGTTAAATATGCCAATCCATGCGCCAAAGTAACCGGCAGTATGATAAAGTATATTCCTGAAAGCTTACATTGTATTCCATTTATAAATATTTTATGAATTACCTGGCTCATGCATATTTATCTTTCCTTCACCCTGATCTTGTAGTAGGTAATATGATAAGTGATTTTGTAAAAGGAAAGAAAAAATACGAATACTCTTCCGAGATTCAGAAGGGGATTGCTCTCCACCGGGCTATTGATGAATTTACTGATTGCCATCCTGCCACAAAAGCCGCACGAAAATTTTTTCAACCACATTATGGTTTGTATAGTGCCGTATTCATGGATATAGTCTATGATCATTTCCTGGCATGTGATAAAGAAGAATTTTCAGATTCTTCCCTGATGGAATTCTCTCAGAATATTTATGGGATCCTTGACAAATATGAAACTGTTTTTCCCGATAAATTCAGTTTGATGTATCCATACATGAAAGAATACAACTGGCTATATAACTATAAAAATTTTATAGGCGTCCAGCGAAGCTTTGCATCTATTTCGCATAGAGCATTATACATGTCGGAAAGTATAACAGCATTTACATTATTCTGCGAAAACTATGAGAAACTTAGAGAATATTATGCTTCCTTTTTTCCAGGTCTCAAAAAGTTTGCCTCTGAAACTGCTCAATCATTATAAGTAATGAACCTACCAAACCATAATGAGATGTTGTTCGTATGATAAAAGTTTTATGAAACCATTTATCCGGCGAATCCGTCTTTTGAATGATATTATTATATTTTTGACCTTAAACTTAACCGATATGAAACGGATAATGACATTTGTGTTTAGTATAACTATGGGTTTGACTGTCTTGGCGCAAACTAAAATTCCGCCAATTGATAAATCACCCATGGATATGTGTTATTACCCTGCTAATTACCCTATACTGAAGATCCAAAATAAAACTACTGAACCCCTTCTTGCTAGGGTTATTTATAGTCGCCCCCAGAAAAACGGCAGATCAGTGTATGGTGAATTGGTGGAATATGGAAAAGTTTGGAGACTTGGGGCCAATGAAGCCACAGAACTTGAATTGTATAAGGATGCAAAGATTGGTACTATCAAATTAAAAAAAGGACGTTATACTATTTATGCAATCCCACACCCTGATAAATGGACAATAATCTTTAATAAGGAAACGGATATATGGGGCGCATTTCAATATGACGAAAAGAAAGATATCTTGCGTACGGATATTAAAATAGAAAAACAACAGGAACCTGTTGAATCCTTTTCAATGGGTTTTGAGAAAATGAACGCAGGCGCCAACCTGGTTATTACCTGGGATGATGTGAAAGCTAGCATACCATTTACCTTTTAAAAAATCAAAGGATATCATATGTCAAGCCATTTAAAATGTGTTTTGTTTTTTTTCTTTGGTATCCTATATTTAAGTTGTAAACAAAAACAAGATTCAAGCCCTCCACCACCAGAAATAAATAAAGCGAATTCTTCGGGTCAAGAACCAAGTATTTCAGTAAATCTTGATAAATCGCCTTTGGACATGGTCTATTATCCCGCCGACTATCCAAAACTTAAAATGGGGGGAAATAGTAAGGAATCTATCGTTGCCCGGGTTATTTATAGCAGGCCTAAAAAAGAAGGCCGTATCATCTTTGGTAATGTCTTGAAATATGGATCCAGGTGGAGATTAGGCGCAAATGAGGCAACCGAGATCGAATTTTTTAGGGACGTCACCATTCAAAATAACCTCATAAAAAAAAACCGCTATGTTATTTATTGTATCCCCGATGAAAATAAATGGACGGTTATACTCAATAATGATCTTTTTACATGGGGATTAAAAATTGATTCCAGTAAAGATGCGTACAGATTTGAGATACCTGTTCTTAAATCCCAGCTTCCAATCGAGTATTTCACTATGGGCTTTGAAAAAAAGGACACCGGTATGCATCTTGTAATTGCATGGGATACTGTAAAAACCATGCTTCCTATCACTTATTAAAGTTTTAAATCCCCAATGAGGTGATGACCACTTCCTTTCCGATATTTACAGGATGTGTGGCATAGCAGGAATCATTTCATCAGATGCAGATAGATTCTCCCCGGCAATAGTTAATAAAATGACTACAGCATTAGCGCATCGCGGGCCTGATGGTGATTCGTTTTGGAGTAACCCGTCAAAACAAGTGCTATTTGGCCATCGTCGTCTTTCAATTATTGATCTCAGTGAAAATGGGCGGCAGGCTATGCATTATCAAAATCGTTATACCATTATATATAATGGTGAAATTTATAATTACCTCGAAATAAGAGAGCAACTTCAAAAAAAAGGTCACACATTCCAAAGCCAGTCCGATACTGAAGTAATTCTGGCAGCCTTCAGTAGTTATAAGGAAGATTGTCTTCAATTATTTGATGGCATGTTCTCCTTTGCCATCTGGGATGAAGAACAAAAAACATTATTTGCAGCTCGTGACCGCTTTGGGGAAAAACCGTTTTATTATTTGTATGACGATTTCAATAACGTCTTTTGGTTTGCATCGGAAATAAAAGCATTAACAGCTGCAGGAATTGAAACCTCTGTAAACAACCAAAAACTCCTGATGTATTTAAGTCTTGGTTATTGCGAGGACCCATCTGATAAGGATGGAACTTTCTATAATAAAATAAAACAATTACCCTCTGCGAATTTTCTATTCTACAATTTGCCCGAAAAGAATTTAGTACTCAGGCAATATTGGAAACTTGATAAGGAAAAGGAACTTACTATTTCAAAAAGTAGGGCTATAGAAGCCTTCAGTGAATTATTTACTACATCTATATCACGACGATTAAGAAGTGATGTTCCCCTGGGAACCTCCTTAAGCGGAGGACTCGACAGTTCTTCAGTTACGGCAATCATTCATGAGCAAATCAAATCCGGCAAAAGCAAAACCTTATCCTCTGTTTTTCCAGGATTCAGTAAAGATGAATCGATATATATTCAAAATGTAACAAATGCATTTCAACTTGAAAATATTTCTGTTACTCCGACAGCTGATGAATTTACAAGGGATTTTACAACACTTTTATACCACCAGGAAGCGCCTGTTTCTTCAGCAAGCGTTTATATACAATACAGGGTTTTCGAACTTGCCAAAAAATATGACGTGAAAGTACTGCTTGATGGACAAGGAGCTGATGAGATACTCGGGGGATATATGAGGTACATTCACTGGTATCTTCAGGAATTGCTCGGGCAGAATAAATTTTCTCAATTTAAGTTTGAGAAAAAAGCACTACGTGCGAATCAAATACCGTTTACTTGGACCTGGAAAAATTATGTGGCATCTAAATTTACTCAAGTATCCAAAAACCAACTGGAAGCAAGGGAACTACAGAAAATTCTAAACAATACTGAACTGGATACTGATTTTGTAACTCAAAACCTGGATAAGAAATTAATGAACAAGCCTCTCGTATCAAAGCTCAATGATATTCTATATTTCAACACCTCCCAATCAGGGCTGGGTGAATTGTTACGGTACGCTGATAGAAATTCAATGGCCCATGGCAGAGAAGTACGGCTCCCTTTTCTGAGTCATGAACTCGTAGAATTTATTTTTTCCCTGCCCTCTCATTTTAAAATTCATAATGGATGGACGAAATGGATCTTACGGAAGACAGTTGAAAAGAAATTACCCGCGGAAATTGTTTGGAGAAAAGATAAAATAGGTTTTGAACCACCTCAAAAATCATGGATGGAACATCCCCTGCTACAGGATTATTTATATGAATCTAAAAAGAAATTGGTCAATCAGAACATTCTGAAACCCTCTATACTTTCTAAAAAAAATCAGCCGCATGAGGCTTATGCGGCTGATAATGTAGATTGGCGTTACCTGGTTGCAGGACAATTGGTAAAATAACAAACCTGATATAAATAATTTACTTAGCCTTCCTATATTTTTCGTAGATAGAACTATTTCCCGAAGCATCAAGTTTTACAGTGACCCAGTTTTTTGAGTCGTGGATCTTTACAAAATATACCACATCGTTTTTAGCAGTAACTTCCGTAACACCATGGAAATCCATATTTGGAAAATCATATTTCAGGCTACTAAAAATGTGTAAGGGCAGTATCTCCGGGGAATAGTAACGAATAGATCCGAGAATTTCGCCATTCTTATTATAATCTACTTTAGAACGAATACCAGAGTGCATAAAACTAACGGTATAATAAGTTTTGTATTCCTCCCATTTTATATCCTCTGCAGAAGCAAAGGTTTGTTTAAATGATTTTAAAACTTTTTCATTGACTTCAAAGGCGTATGCACCTGCTACAAGCAGCATCGAACAAATGATAGTTAATACTTTTTTCATGGCTAACTTTTTAATTGATCTTTAAGATAATTTCGAATCAAATGTATAGTCCACATTGTTGCTTGTCAACCAAATTCGGACTGGTGGTTGCATCTAGATAAGATCTACGAATAATTTCGCACTTAAAATTTTTTCTTCCCTTCTCATTCGTAGTAAGAAGCTCGCCCCTGCTGCTTCCCGGGAATGTTTCAGTTTATTTTGAGGGTGTGGTTAATCATGTGTTAAAGTGGAAATGTGGTTTAGAGCACCTTGATAATTGTGAGTTTTACTGAACCCGCTAAAGCTTCGCATATAATTCTGCATCTTTGCAATCCGTAATTCCACTTAAATTAAATAAATGAAACTCGCAACTAAATTAATACATGCCGGCATTGAACCTGACCCATCTACAGGTGCTATAATGACTCCTATTTATCAAACGTCAACGTACGTTCAATCTGCCCCCGGGAAAAATAAGGGTTATGAATACGCACGGTCGCAAAATCCAACGCGAAAAGTATTAGAAGATGCTCTAGCTATCATTGAAAATGGAAAATATGGATTAGCGTTTAGCAGTGGCGTTGCCGCAACGGATGCTGTTATTAAATTGCTGCAGCCAGGTGATGAGATCATTGCTGCGAACGATATGTATGGAGGAACGTACAGGTTATTTACTAAAGTGTTTGAAAAGTTTGGACTGAAGTTTCATTATGTTAACATGCAGCAAGCCGAAAATATCCGCCCTTTTATAAATCCAAATACCAAACTCATCTGGATGGAAACCCCCACCAATCCACTCATTAATATTGTAGATATTGAGGCGATATCTGCAATAGCCAGACAACATAAAGTATTGTTGGTGGTTGATAATACTTTTGCTTCCCCCTATTTGCAAAACCCGCTTGATCTTGGTGCGGATATCGTAATGCATTCCTCTACAAAATATCTCGGAGGTCATAGCGATGTTATTCAGGGCGCCCTGATGCTGAACGATACCTCGTTAAGAGAACAATTATATTTTCTACAAAAGAGCTGCGGTGCCGTTCCCGGGCCCATGGATTGTTTTTTAGTTTTACGTGGTTTGAAAACCTTGCACCTCCGCATGGAAAGACATTGTTCTAATGGGGCTACAATCGCGCATTTTTTACGCAACCATCCCAGGGTGAAAGAAGTTTATTGGTGCGGCTTTGAAGATCATCCCGGGTATGCAATTGCTAAAAAACAAATGCGTGGCTTCGGAGGAATGTTGAGTTTTACTTTGAAAGATGAGAGTACAGAAGCCACAAATAAAGTGCTATCCGGAACAAAATTATTTGCATTGGCAGAAAGTTTAGGTGGAGTTGAATCGCTGATCAATCATCCTGCAACAATGACTCATGCCTCCATTCCAAGAGAAGAACGGATAAAAAACGGATTATCGGATTCCCTGATTCGTTTAAGTGTAGGGCTGGAAGATGTAGATGATCTGCTAGAAGACCTTAAGCATGCCTTAGAATTATGAAACAGCAGGCATTGAAAGATTTTTTAGATAAAAAGGTTGCTGAATACAATCAAACCTTTTTTATCAAAAGTGATCCTATTTGCATTCCACATATGTTTACCAAAAAGCAGGACATTGAAATTGCTGGGTTTTTTTCCGCCGTTTTTGCATGGGGGAACCGAACTACCATCATTAATAAGTCTAAAGAGCTTTTGCAACTGATGGATATGGCGCCATATGATTTCTGTTTAAACCATACTCCCGGTGGATTAAAAAAACTTTTACATTTCAGGCACAGAACGTTTAATGCGACCGATCTTTTATATTTTATAGAATTCCTGAAGTTTCATTATTCTCAGCATACATCTCTTGAATCGGGTTTTTCGAAATGGCTTACTAAGAAAGAGCCCACCATTGAAAATGCCCTGAAAGGATTTCATCAATATTTTTTTTCGTTGGTTAACTCCCCGGTACGAACCCGAAAGCATGTTTCCACACCAGTTCTTGGATCCACCTGCAAAAGACTGAACATGTTTTTGAGGTGGATGGTTCGCAAGGATACCTATGGAGTTGATTTTGGCATATGGAAAAAAATTTCTTCTTCACAGCTTATTTGTCCTATAGATGTGCATGTTGCGAGGGTAGCTAAAAAATTAAACCTACTCCATCGTAAACCCATCGATTGGGCAGCTGCGCTTGAACTAACCCAATATCTTCGTACCCTGGATAGCAACGATCCGGTAAAATATGATTTCGCATTATTCGGATTGGGGGCTATGGAAAAATATTAAACTTATTCCATGTTACATCAAACTTATCTTGCTGCCCAAAAATTGTTGGCCACAGAATTTGATGTTTCTTTTATTTCTAATCCGCGGGAATTCCAGAAACATCTTACCGAAAAGATTAACCATCTTATTCAAAATGATTTTACAAAGCTTATTAATATATTATACCGTATAGATGTGGATGAAACAAAACTTAAAGAAACCTTGAAGACACAACCTCATGAAAATGCAGGAGATATCATTTCTGAACTCATTATAGAGCGTCTGGTACAAAAAATAAAATTTCGCGAAGAATTCACCAAAGATGCTGGTCCAAATGATAATACTGAAAAATGGTAAGGCGTAGAAATACTGGGATGACAAATTTCTTTATTTAAACATCAGGTCTTTCACCTTTTCATTATCGACTTTATCTTTTGTAAAATCAAACATGGTTCCAAATACCCTATCCCATAAAGTAGTACTGACGCCATATCCCTTTCCTTCATTTTTATAATGATGAAGGTGATGATTTCGCCAAAGTGATTTCATCCATTTAAATGGAGGATGCCAGGCATGAATGGCATAATGCATGGTGCCATACATCAGGTAACCTAAAACAAACCCCGGAAAAAATAAAAAAACATTCTCCCCCATAAGGAAATAAAACAAACAAAAAAGGAAGGATGCCATTATCAGGCTGGGAACTGGCGGCATAAATAATCGTTCCTTATCCCGGGGAAAATGGTGGTGATTCCCGTGAATTAAATAAATAATACGTTGCGCTCTTTTGCTTTCTCCCAGCATATGAAATAAAAACCGATGAAGTACATATTCAATCAGGGTCCAGCAAAACATTCCTACCACAAACAATAAAGTGATTTGCCATACATGGAAACCAAGCTTTACAAAAGAATAATATGGCAACCCGATAACTACTGGCATATAGATACACCAGATAACCAGTGGATTGGTTTTGGTAAGCATTTCCAGGTAGCTATTTTTAAATAAATGAGCTTGCCCTTTATTATGAATTTTTTCAAATTTCATAGATCAAAATTACGAAGTGATACCGAAAAAAACTTTAGACTTATCTGGCCGAAATATTTTCCCCATTAAATCCAAATTATTTAACAGTGATATAACTTTTAAATTCCATTCCAATGAATGATCCTAACAATGCCTTCATCCTGATATTAAACGGAAAACCCCTGGATCGCCTTCAAAAGACATTGAATTACATTTTTTAATCGTGCCCACACTAGTTTAATCCCATAATTTTGAGCCCAATTATTATTAAGGAAAAATTTATACATGAAACTCGTTTCTTATCTGAAAGAAGGTCACGAACAGCTTGCTGCATACATTGATGGGCATTTATTTGATATGGAAATACTTCATCCGGATTTGCCAAATAGTATGAGTATGTTCTTAAATTTTTGGGAAGATGCGTTACCCATGGCCAAAGGGGGGGAGATTATGGTGCAGGAAGGCAAAATCGCCTTAACCAAAGGAATACCCTATGACCACGAAAAGATTGTAGCCCCAGTTCCTTTCCCATCTTCGTGCCGGGATGGGTATGCCTTTCGTCAGCATGTTGTGGCTGCAAGAAGAAACCGTAAAGTAGAAATGATTCCTGAGTTTGATCAGTTTCCGATTTTCTATTATACTAATCACAATACTATACACGGACCGGGAGATGTTCTCTGTATGCCTGACCATTTTGAAAAACTCGATTTCGAATTGGAATGTGCAGTAGTAATCTGTAAACAAGGTCGTAATATCCGTGCAGAAAGTGCCGACGAATACATAGGAGGACTCATGATCATGAATGATCTCAGCGCAAGGCAATTACAACTGGAAGAAATGGCGTTAAACCTCGGTCCGGCAAAAGGAAAGGATTTCGCGACACCAATAGGCCCCTGGCTTGTGACATTAGATGAGTTGGAAGAACTGGAGATTCCCCCAAAAGAAGGACACACCGGCAAAAGCTGGAATCTCCGTATGCAATGTTGGGTGAATAAAATTCAGGTAAGTGATGGAAATGTTGGTGATATGGACTGGACTTTTGCGGAAATTATTGAACGCGCTTCTTATGGTACCAATCTTCATCCCGGTGACATTATAGGTAGTGGAACCGTTGGTTCTGGTTGTTTTTTAGAGCTCAATGGCACCGGTAAGCTAAATGATCCAAATTATAAAGAACAGTGGTTACAACCAGGAGATGTTGTTGAAATGGCAATTGACAAATTGGGTTGGCTATCGAATAAAATGGTTAAAGAAGATGATAATTTTTCTTTGTTTGCTATAAAGAAAAAGAGCTTTAAATAATGTTCATCGAATTGACCTTTACAATTACCTATAGGCCATCGATACTGCCTGCATCAAACATCCATCTTTAAATGAAGTATTGTATAACAATAATTAGATGATCCTCGATCTAAACTCGCTTACCCTTACACAAAAACAAAACTATTTGCAACATGCGATAGCACCAAGGCCGGTATGTTTTGCCAGTACGATTGATAATAATGGAAATGTAAATCTCAGCCCTTTTAGTTTTTTTAATTTGTTTTCTATCAGCCCACCAATTGTAATTTTTTCGCCATCCCGAAAAGGAAGAGACAATACAACCAAACATAGTTTTGAAAATGTTTTAGAAGTGCCGGAAGCAGTGATCAATATTGTTGATTACGATATGGTACATCAGGTAAGTCTTTCCAGTTGTGAATTTCCAAAAGGGATAAATGAATTTATCAAAGCAGGCTTCACAGAGGAACCCGCAACACTGGTTCGTCCGCCAATGGTAAAAGAAAGTAAGGTAAAATTAGAATGTAAGGTTATTGAAGTTAAGCCGTTAGGTATGCAGGCAGGATCAGGAAATTTACTAATTTGTGAAGTGTTGGTCATGCACATAGAAGACAAAATATTAAACGAAACCGGCATGATCGATCAGCATAAACTGAATCTTGTTGCAAGGTTAGGAGGTGATTGGTATTGTAAGGTTGATGTTTCAAATTTATTTCAGGTAGCAAAGCCCAATGTGAAACTGGGGATTGGTTTTGATGAACTTCCAGAAAATATCCGCTGTAGTAAAATTCTTACTGGGAACCACCTGGGTCAACTAGCGAATGTATATGAACTACCACTTATCGATCCTGCCTTTGATGATGATACCCTGAAAACGATTTTTCAGTATTACGCCATCAACCCGGAGGAAATGGAAAGAGAGTTACACCTATATGCTAAACAATTATTAGATTATGGCAAGGTGCATGAAGCCTGGCAGGTATTGCTTGCGCTGAGTTAACGGTAGGCTACATCCAGGATTTTGCGGTACTTTCTATTTTATACAAAGCATAATTTTTCACTGTTTGAGCCAATGCCAGGTCAACATATGGAATTTTAATTTTTCCTGCAGCTGTATGAATAATTATTGTAGCTAATTGTTTTCTTTTCTGGTACATGGATTGTCTAAGCTCCAGGAATTGAATTTTGTACCACTGGGCAATCTTAGATTCTTTTCCCCAAACGCCACTGTTCACCTGAAATGCTTCAGGGGATATATACAAATGAAATCTTTTCTGGTATATAGTGTTTACTACATATATATAAGGGATCCACAATAAAAAGATAAGCGCAAACCATTTCATCCAAAAAAATGCAATAATTGTTAAGATAAAAGCTGTTGGCAATCCAGCGAATAACATCTTTCGAAAAGGATATACTTTATGAATACTGTGAGTGGAATGAGAAATAGGTTTAACAGCCAGATGATATGGTTCCAATAGCCTGTCAACATATTCTTTTTTAGTAATGGGCAACCGTATGCGCTGCTTTTTTTTTGCAAGTTCATTTTGAGCCTGGTGAAATTCCAGCATGAACAAACCTATCTTTCTTCGTATCCAATTTGCCTCCCAGGATATATACTGAATCTTGGAAAAAGGAACCAGGTTCTGCCTCGAATTGATCAAGCCAGTTTGTATCCGAAACCCTTGTTCTGTTTGATTGCAATTAAAGTTTGAATATCTCAGTACAGTTCTTACAACAGAAACTATTACAGAAATCACCAGTACAACCACTATCAAAGCAAGTACTGAGGCTATAGAAATACCTATGGCGGTGGATGATTCCTGAACAATCCTGATAACACGATTGCCGAATATTTCTTCAAGACTCTGTAACATTGATATCCCAAAAGCAAGCACAATAAAAAAGGCCTGTAGGTGATTGGCGGATAAACCAAGTTTAAACAGGTCTCTTATTGAAAGATGAATCAAAGGTATTTCTGTACTGACTCTTCCGCTTTGAGCCTGATCGGGCATATCCTTTTCAATCTTCAACAAAAATTGTTTAAAACTTTCCGCTTTGCTGATAGAAATGGCATCAATCTCAGCTTCAGATTTTTCAGATCCAGCCGTGTCTATGGTCAATTTCGCAACATCCAGAAGTTGATGTATCAGGTTTTGCTCGATATGAACAGACTGAATTTTGTTTAGCGGAATAGTAATTACCTTTTTCCTTAAAAACCCTCTCTTAATGATAAGATCATTGTTTTCTATATAAAAACGGAAGTATAAGAAATCAATTACTGATCGTATCAGGATGATTGCAGGTATACCGATTAGCAACATTTCAAAAGTGTCAAAAGTTTTATTCCTTTCCCGGAAAATGACTACCAGGACAAGGGGCCACACGGCTTTTATTACGGTGAGAAGTGCTTTGTAAATAATGACGAATAGACCGGCCTTGGCCTGTCGTTGTGGGATACTCCAATTATGTTCCTCTGTAATCTTCATGAATTATCTTTTGAGTGATCCATTCTTTCATAGCATATGCATCTACTTCCTTTAAACCGGGTATCTGGAGGTCGGCGTCATCTGTGCCTGCAGTATACAAAATGAGTGTAGCCAACCCATATTTCCTTTCAATAAACCCGGTACTAACACTACTATGCTGAATGCGGTTGAACGGACAGGTACGGGTTTTTTGCACAATCCACCCACTCTTGTAGATCACATCTTTATCACGCAGTGCATATGCTTTTTGGGAAAAAGCTTTCGTCTGAAAAAATGCATAGCCAACAGTTAATAACAGCCAACCAACAATTATCAAAGATATCCAGATCGGTTCTTGTATGGGTTTGATGAAAAAGGTCAGTATTATAGCTATTATTATTAAGATTGATGAGGAGATGGCCCATTCGATACGTAGTACAGTAAGGTATGATTTGTCAATAGGAGTATGCTGTACTTCTTCCGCTTTAGGTAAATGCTGGATGTTAAATGAGTCATTGATAAAATCCATTCACTAAAATTAGCGAATCATTTTCATCAGTATCCATAATGAATCAGGCATGGAATTTCGCCCATGCCTGATGATAATTATGAATCAACAAATGAAAAAAGTTTTCAGTTACTGATCGCCGTAAAGTATAGAATTACAATACTGCGTTTATTTAGGAATTGCACCCTTCACAGGGATTTAACCCCGGTAACTACCAAAAACTTTTTTAAGAATCTGGGTTGTTCTTGCAACAGGATTAGCACGAATATTGGCTTCTTCCTTTTCGATCTGATCAAACAGAGCCATTGTAGCTCTTTCTACAACATAAGATGTAAGATCCGGGTTGATTTTTTTTACGGTGGTTGGTATATTATTATAAAGGGTAACAATTTCAGTATAATACCGTGTTGCCTCCAGTTTAACAAGGGAGCGGTCAATTACAGGCGAAAATGCCGTAATTAATTTATCACGGGTTTTTTGACGAAAATAGTTTGTAGCTGCATTGTTTTCTCCACGTACAATGTTTATTGCATCGGCAATAGACATTTCCTTGATGGCATCAACGAAGATGGGAGTTGCATAACCAACGGCATCCTCTGCAGCACGATTAATTTGCAGGATTGCCCGGTCTACCTGCTTTCCCATTCCTACAGTTCTCAGCACCTTTTCGATCTTAGTGGCATCATCTGGAAGAAACAACTTATAGGCATTATTCCCAAAAAAACCGTCCTGCACGTTTAGAAAGGAAATACCCTTACCCGTACCTTGTTGCAAAGCCTGGCGGATACCTTCTGCTGCTTCAGCTTCGGAAACACCCAGCGCATTCGGCAGACCCGATAAAGTTTCGCAGGATGTAAAGAGAAGGGAGGACACGAATAGAGTAGTAAATATTTTTTTCATATAATTCTTTCCCCCTGAGTTTCAAATTACCTGCCAAAACGAACATGCTGAAAACCTTTAACGAACCAAACACAAAACCAATTTTTAATTTTTTAAAAATTGGCAAACCCTTTTTAAACCCGGGTTAGTGAGTCGGGAGTATAGAGTATGGAAGAGGTACTCTCGAAGAACAACCTCACTTTTAAGACCATTGACTCCTGACTCACGACTCTCAACTCCAGACTCCCACCTCACAAGTCCCCTGCATCCCTTAATTTTGCGCTTCAAATTTGAACAATGCATACATCGCAGTTATCCGAGCAGGAAATTATACGCAGGGAGAAATTAAAAGAATTGCGGCAATTAGGCATTGATCCTTATCCTGCACCTTTGTATCCTGTTAATTCACTATCCACCTACATCAAAGAAAATTTTAAAGGGGAAGAAAATAAATCAGATTTTGAAAATGTTTGCATAGCGGGACGGATCATGAGCATTCGTGATATGGGCAAAGCCTCATTTGCCTTATTACAGGATTCGGTTGGCAAAATACAGGTGTATGTACGCAGGGACGATGTATGTCCCGGAGAAGATAAAAGTCTCTATGACAAAGTGTGGAAACATCTACTTGATTTGGGTGATATTATAGGGGTGAAAGGATATGTATTTACAACAAAGACCGGTGAAACGTCCATACATGTTACAGACCTCACCCTACTTACAAAATCATTGAAACCACTGCCGGTAGTACGAGAAAAAGAAGGCGAAATATTTGACGCAGTTACAGATCCTGAATTTAAATACAGGCAACGTTATGCAGACCTGTTAATCAACCCGCAGGTAAAAGAAACTTTTGTAAAAAGAACTAAGCTGATAAACGCGATACGCGATTTTTTAAATGACCGGGGGGCGCTTGAAGTAGATACGCCTGTTCTGCAAAGTATACCAGGTGGTGCCGCTGCGCGTCCATTTGTTACACACCATAATGCTCTGGATGTTCCTTTTTATTTACGCATAGCGAATGAGCTCTATTTAAAAAGATTAATTGTGGGGGGGTTTGACTGGGTCTATGAGTTCAGCCGGAATTTCCGGAATGAAGGAATGGATCGTACACATAATCCGGAATTTACGGTACTTGAATTTTATGTGGCATATAAAGATTACATATGGATGATGGAAACTACGGAGTTACTACTTGAACGAACAGCTATTGAGGTTAACGGCACTACCACTGTTACTGTTGATGGAAAAGAAATTAATTTTAAAGCCCCATACAAGCGTATCACCATGTTCGATGCGATAAAAGAATTTACTGGAACAGATATCAGCAATATAAATGAAGACCAATTAAGAGAAGTATGCCGCCAGCAGCAAATTCATGTTGATAATACTATGGGTAAAGGCAAGCTAATTGATGAGTTGTTTAGTGAGAAATGTGAAGGTCGTTTTGTACAACCTACATTTATTATCGATTACCCGGTTGAAATGAGTCCACTTACTAAAAAACATCGCTCGAAACCAGGATTGGTAGAAAGGTTTGAACTAATCGTCAATGGAAAAGAAATCGCTAATGCCTACACTGAATTAAACGATCCCATTGATCAACGCGAACGCTTCGAAGATCAAAGCAAATTAATGGAGCGGGGGGATGATGAAGCTATGTTCATTGATTATGATTTCTTGCGATCCTTAGAATATGGCATGCCACCTACTTCTGGTATCGGTTTTGGCATTGATCGTTTGTGCATGCTGCTCACCAATCAATCTTCCATACAGGATGTACTGCTATTTCCGCAAATGCGCCCTGAAAAGCAAATGGAGTAAATAAGTCAATTGATGATAAAACTCCTTGCAAAATGAGCGTCATAAAAAGAGGTCCATCATCAATTTCTGTTCTGGATTTACTGCATAATGTGAAAAATCATTGATGCCGTTTTCTTTTAAAACTTCTTCATCGATAAAAAAGTTACCGCTGCATTCAAAAGAAGGCTTTTGTAATATATAGTATGCTGCCTCTGCAACGATTTCAGGTTTACGGCTGCGCTGCACTAAAAAATCACCGCCCAGTAAATTTTGTACAGCGGCAGTAGCAATGGTTGTTTTGGGCCATAATGCATTAGCTGCGATTCGATGAGTTTTCAATTCTTCAGCAAGTCCCAACACAACCATACTCATTCCATACTTACTCATCGTGTAGGCAAGGTGCTTACCAAACCAATTTGGATCCATATTTAATGGCGGTGATAAATTTAATATATGCGGATTGCGCGCTTTCTTCAATGCAGGAATGCATGCCTTGCTCACCAGAAAAGTTCCTCGAACGTTAATACTATGCATCAGATCGAATCGCTTTGCTTCCATTTGTTCGGTAGGAAATAAATTAATAGCACTTGCATTATTGATCAGGATATCAATTCCTCCAAATGTGCTGAGAGTCGTCTTTACCATCTGGTCTATGCTTTCTTCAAAACGGATATCGCCTTGTATCGGCAAAACCTTTCCAGGTCCGACTTTCGCAATTTCTTCGGCAGCCGTATATATGGTTCCGTCGAGTTTGGGATGTGGCTCTGCGGTTTTCCCTACCACAACTATATTAGCGCCTTCTTTGGCGAGGCGTATTCCAATTGCTTTCCCTATTCCACGTGTAGCTCCAGTAATGAGTACTGTTTTATTTTCGTATTGCATAACCAGATTATTAAGGATAAGTGTTTAATACCATAAATATAAGCGCTTATAAGGTTGATTGTTAGAATTCTGTGACTACCCGAAAAAATTAGATCGTAAAATTACTATCCCGGCAGGTAATTCATGAAGCCAAATAATCCAGCATTTGTGCTCTTGCACTTCCTTTGTTAGAGTATTAGGTTTGTATTGTCAATTGATTGATTCGACGGATCGCAAAAGTCAATATCTGAAAAACCAAAGTCCAAAAGTCCAGAAAAACCAAGTCCAAGAGTCCTAAAAAACCAAAGTCCAAGAGTCCTAAAAAACCAAATCCAAAAGTCCAGAAAAACAGAGTCCAAAAAATCCTTTAGAAAAACCAGATCCAAAAAAACCAAGTCCTAAGAACAGTTTCAGATCCGAAATCAATGAATGAGGCAACCAATTAAATCCAAGAGTCCAGTAGTCCAGATCCTATCGAAATGTAAACCCTAAAATTTGTACCTATTGAAGGCCAAGCAATGTTGGTAAGGTTTCGTACAAAAATTTTTATGCAGTCCTGAAGAACCTTCAGGACTGCTATTTTTTTAGATGCCCTGTGAACCTGTTAGCCGAATACTGAGTTCAGCTTGCAGTTTTAAACAAAAAAAATGCAATGCCACTCGCAAAGCTTTACATACTAGGTTATTCAAATTTCCAAGTGAATTCTTAAAAACTTAAGTAACATTATTAATTAAAAAAAACTTTCTTCCCCAAGGCCATAAACTCAATGCTTTATAACTGAAAGAAAATCCGATCGTAAAAACCCCTATGAATTACCATGGTCGCAGAGTATTTTTGACCCGTTAATAACACATACATATATACAGCGCTCCGGACATATGAAAAGCCTAAATGTCCGTACCCCCGGAGATAGCCTGTAATCCTCCCAATATTCTATGTTGAATTGTAAATGTTTTAATCCAAACCCTCAGGGTCGGCATTGTTTCACTTTAAAAAATGAAAACAATGTTGAGTTTCAAATTTTCGGGAGCGATTTTTATAAGCATTTTATTACTGCTTATTACCATCCCGGCCATTAGTTTTAACGCCACCGTTAATGATGTCGAATTTGCCCGACATTTTCTTGATTCATCTTCCGCACCAAAAACACCTTTGAACAAACAGGCCACACAGTTTGTCAAAAAGTATCTAAAAGACAACGATGAGTGCCTGGACGCGATTAAAGAAAAACACGCTTCCACATTTAACATGATGGATGAAGTGTTCAATAAATTTGGTTTACCTGTTGAATTGAAATATTTGGCTGTTGTAGAATCAGAATTGAATCCAAAAGCAGTTTCCCGAGTAGGTGCGGCAGGCCCATGGCAGTTCATGCCTGCTACGGCCAGGGAATTAGGTTTGAAAATTACGCGTAAATATGACGAGCGTAAAAATTTCAAAAAAAGTACGAATGCTGCAGCCCTTTACCTGAGAGATCTGCATAGACAATATGGAGATTGGTTACTTGTACTGGCAGCCTATAATTGCGGACCCGTGCCTGTTAACGCTGCCATCCGTAAATCAGGCACCCGTAGTTTCTGGAAGCTTCAATATTTTCTTCCTGCAGAAACGAGGGGACATGTAAAAAAATACATAGCCACACACTATTATTTTGAAGGGGATGGAAGTGTTACAACATTAACCAAAGCTGAAATAGTAAAATATACTAAAGCAATTGAATTGTGGGCTGCAGCCCAGGAGAGAAAAAGCGATTCATTACAAATACTAACTGCAGATAATATTAGTATGTCTGATACATCGGGAAAGAAAACAATGGTTCCTAATTAATAGTATGCCATACCTGTAATAGTGTAAGCAATTACTACAACAGGTATGGCATACTTAATGATCGTATTATTTTATAAATCCCTTAATCAGATCCATCAATCCACCACCTCCATTTCTTTGTTGTTGAGATTGCGCACCCTGTGCCATCTTAGTAACTATATCCATTAATCCGCCACCACCACTCTGACCTCCGCCACCACCAAACTGGCTTATCAGATCAGGAAGATTAAATCCAGAATTTCCTGAGGCTTGTTGCTCCTGTACAACTTCAGCACTTCGACCTCCGGTTATGGAGCTCAAAAGATTTTCTAAAGAGAAGCTGCTATTGTTCGGATCATTGGTTTTATTGATAAGATTGCCGATCACATTTGGAATAAGGCTATTCGATACATTGCTTGCCTGCGCTCCACCGAGTTTGTATTTACTCATCAACTTTTCAGAAAAATGTCCTACCATCATGCTCACTATGGGATTACTCAACAATCCCTTTCCTGATTGTTGTCCGCCACCAAATAAAGATAAAAGACTTTGTAAGCCACCACCCGAAACGACATTGCGTAATCCCGATGCTACCGTATTGGTTGCTTCGGCTACTACTTCATTATTTTGCTCATTTGGCACATCCGGATTATTTATAACACTCTCCTGTGCAGAACCTTTTACGAGGTCGAATAATTCCTTTAACATAAAAAAAATTTATTTGTATTTATCATCTGGTCTATATCAAGCAATACTAATGCCATGGTATTATCTTCCGGGACCTTGAATTGCTAACGCGTATATTCTGAAAGCAATCCTCGGAGGGGAATTAAATCGGAAAGGAATTCAATGCATTATTTATTTTGATTTGCGAATGTTTGAATATGATCAATGATCAAATCATTATTAATCCTCTGAATCTTACTACTACCTGAAGTTTTTTTGACCAGATGCTGCACCACATCCCCAATCGCAGCACCGCTTAGCGCAAACTTGCTTGCAATTGCAGGCAGATCAATTGTACTTGTGGGAAGATTGGTTTTAAATAAATTCTTCTCCCATAGTAATAGTCTTTCCGGTGGTTCAGGAATAGGAAAGGGAATCACATATCTCAGTCTACGAATGAATGCATCATCAATATTGCTTTTTTGTGTTGTGGCAAAGATGACCATCCCATTAAATTTTTCTATCCTTTGGAGCAGGTAAGATACCTCCTTGTTGGCGTATTTGTCGTGAGCATCCTTTACATCCGTACGCTTTCCAAATAATGCATCGGCTTCATCAAAAAATAAAATCCAGTTTTTGATTTCTGCCCTTGCGAATAATTTTTCAAGATTTTTCTCAGTTTCTCCAATATATTTTGAAATCACCATTGACAAATCTATCCGCACTACTTCTCTCCCCAATTCTTTACCGAGTAAAGATCCGCTAAGCGTTTTGCCTGTACCTGAGGGTCCATGAAATAAGGCAGAGCAACCTTTTTTCTTTTTCGCGCACTCATACAGTTCTGTAATCTGTTTCAAGGCAGCTTCGTTCACTACCAGATCTGTCCATTGATAATCCGTGGTGAGAAATTGTTCGGTTTCCATTAATGCAATATACTGAACAAGAATTTATTGAATGGCTCCTTATTCATTATCAACTCAGGTTTGGTAACAATTTATTTTGGTTCTTTAATTGAGTGTGTCTAATCTAAGAATTTGTACATTGGATTGCGTTATATTACACCAGAAGTAAGCGGAGGCCCTGCTACTCAAATCAATCCTATCATACCTTTCTTATATCAATCTTCATGGAATGAGGCGCAAAGCATTTTTGAAACTTGTTTTGTTTTTCGCATTAATATTTTTATTGCTTTATGGCATTTATTATTGCTGGGTTGCTTTTCCGGTTGCTACTGGCTACGGAGCCAAGGTCCTATGCTCATCTATTTTTATATCTGGAAGATCTGAAAAAGACATCAAGGCACAGGAACTTAATTTTTCGCCATTGGATGTTGTGACTTATAAAATAAATTACCAAGATTCTTCAGTTACCTGTTCACTGTTTGGCTTTGCAAGCCGCATGGCTATCTTTAGAAAAGGTCTTGGCGCTACTGTGGTGAATGAATTATCCGAAAAGGAAATCCGATCGCAACGATTCAGGTTAGCTGTATTACCTGTTGTAGAAACCGCGACCATTCCATGGCCCCTGGGAGATAAGGTAAGCGATAGTTTTCCTTCCAATATAGATTCCGTTCAAATAAAAAATGCAGTTGATACTATTTTCAAAGAAACTGACACCCTTAATCCTAATCATACAAGAGCCGTAATAATAGTTTATAATGATCACATTATCGCTGAGAGATATGCTCCGGGATTTACAAAACACACTCGTTTAACCGGATGGAGTATGACTAAAAGTATCACCAGCGCAATTATCGGGATCCTCATAAAACAAAATAAATTGAACATAGATCATTCTGCACCGGTGCCCGAGTGGAAGTCCGTAAACGATCCGCGACATTCAATTACGGTTAGACATTTACTCCAACAAACATCTGGACTAGAATTTGAAGAAGTGTATTCAAAAAGTTCTCATGCAACACGTATGCTTTACCAGAAAGGCGATATGGGTGCCTACGCAGCTTCTCTTTCTCTGAAACATACACCTGGCTTACAGTTTCATTACAGTAGCGGAAACACTAATATTCTATCAAGGGTTATAAGACACAAGGTTGGGAGGAAGATTATCATGCGTTTCCGTATGAAAATTTATTTTATAAGCTGGGCATGTATAGTATGGTTCTGGAACCCGATGCGTCCGGAACATTTGTGGGTTCGTCGTATTGTTTTGCCACTGCACGCGACTGGGCACGATTCGGTATATTTTATTTAAAAGAGGGTGTATTTGATCATCAACAAATATTACCCGTTGATTGGGTGAAACAATCCGTAACTCCGTCTTTGGCGGCAGAAGAAGGTGAATATGGATTTCAGTGGTGGTTAAATGCCGGTGAAAAGAAAGATACCAGTAATAGAGCCTTCCCTTTTTTACCTCCAGACCTTTTTTTTGCAGATGGTTTTGAAGGACAGAATATCTTCATCATCCCATCGAAGAAACTTGTTATTGTGAGGTTGGGACTGACAAGAAAAGTGCACTACGGGGAGGATAACTTTTTGGGGTCCATTATCCAGGCGATTCGCTGAAAAATTTTTGGATTTGATGGTGACTTTGGTAACCAGGCATTTTTGGTTATATGTTGTTGCAATAGCCTTGTAAAAAAATCAATTATTTTATACGAAGCTTTTTAGGGATTAGATTATAAAAGAATTTAAATACTAATTATCTACTTCTTTAATAGATGGGCGCCTATCCTTCACTTCCCGCTTTTCATATCGCATCCTGAATTTTGAAAGATCTGGTTGGTACGTTCTGTCGCGCTGCAATTCATACTGATACACCAATTGCCCCAATTGATACATAAACGGCCAGCCTACCGTTTCGTACTCATACTTGTTATCATTGAGCACCTCATCCTTGTTTACATAGAGAGTTGCAGACAACATATACTCTACTTTGTTTTTAAAATCTACCACATACGATACATCAGTAAGAAATCCATATGCCCAACCAACCTTGTTGAAAACGCGAATATGATTAGGCATCTCGCGGGTAGAGTCTCTGAAAAAGAATTTTACATAGCTGTCATAATAGATGGAGTCATCGTATTTAGGGTAATTTGTTTCGGAGGGATACTGGGATAAATACTGATACAGAAATTGATAGTCCCCCCGAGACAGATCGAAGCGGTTTTTTTTGGGAACAGAGTTTGGTATCATAACGGACTGCAACAATTGCTGGAGCTCTTCCAGGGAAATATTATTATGGATTGTAAAATCAAAAGGTTCGTTGATCAGGCTATCGTTACGGTTGAGATAGGCCTTGCCTATCTTAACTACACGACCGAAATCAAGCGAATCGGTATTGTATGAAGGTGGCTTCGAATAGATCAATGTTCCATCGTCTTTTATAAAACGAACGCCATTTGTATGGCGATTCTGCTCTATTGTAAAACCCATGAATTGTCTTGGAATTCGGGTATTATAATATCCTTTTTCAATCAGATTCCGGTGAATGGTTTGCTGGCCGGTAAATTGATATAAGCGGTTATAAGCATCATTGTCGCTGATAAGAAAAGCCTTTTTAATATAATGGGCAATACTTGGCAGATGGTTCGGACTTGTGCTGTCTTTGTACTGTTTGGTTTGTCCTTCATAACTGCTATCGAATTGAATAGAAGTATATTTGTTTACGCCTTTTATTTTCATCTTATTCAATTTCTCCAGCGCGAGAAAGGCAAGGGGCAGTTTTACGGTTGATGCGGGGTTATAATATTCTTTGGGATCATAGTGATAATAATAATTTTTGAATGCGGGCTTATTGTTTTTGGATCTGTTGATCTGTGTGTAAATAATTTGTACCCGATATGTTTTCGAATCTTTTATAACACCGGATATAATATTGTTTCCGCTTTTTTGTAACATATCATTTAAAACTGTATCAGTTATTGATTGCGCCCAGGAGCTCAATCCGCAGAGTAGTAAAGCTGTTAAAAGATACATTTTGTGCATTGTTGGAAGTTACAAATATCATTGGCTTAATGGGCCGGGCAAATACTCTTCTTTTTACCTTGGTATATTCCCATGCTATCGCTTAAAAAAGCATATAAGGAAAAAGTGCTGGAAAGGGGTAAGTAAAGAAGCTATTTACCCACTGCGTTTCACAAAGACTCTTTCATTTGAAGTTGTTTGAATGGTTTTGATAATCCCCTGAAGATTCTACCATTTCCTTTTATCTTAGAGCCGGAAAATAAATTGCATTTTCAAAATCTCGAAACACGAATATGGGAAAAGGACGTCTTGAAGCATTTAGTGATGGAGTAATTGCCATTATCATTACTATCATGGTTCTGGAATTGAAAATTCCACATGGCGACGCAATTATAGTATTGAAACCTCTCATACCGGTTTTCATTAGCTATTTATTAAGTTTTATTAATGTAGCCATCTATTGGAACAATCATCATCATATGATACATGCGGCACAGCATATAAATGGAAAAATATTATGGGCAAATATGCATTTACTATTCTGGCTTTCTCTTGTTCCATTTAGTACCGGATGGATGGGAGAAAATCAATTTACTTCCTGGCCGGTTGCCATTTATGGACTCGTATTATTTATGGCGGGTGTCGCGTACTACATTCTCGCCCGCTGCTTAGCTCAATCGCATGGAAAGGATTCTCTTATTGCCATTGCTCTTGGAAAAGACTGGAAAGGAATGCTTTCAGTTATTATCTATTTTATAGGTATGATGCTTTCGTTTGTAAATGGATATATCAGCCTTGCATTGTATACCCTGGTTGCAATCATATGGTTTATACCAGACAGAAGATTTGAAAAAAGACTGAACCATTAAGAACTCAGTAAAATGATATATTACCTTGTTGTCATATCGAACTGTGGGAGTTGGCTCTGTCTGTTACCTAGATTTATCAATATAATCATCAACTGTATTTTTTCCTATGAATTTTTCGGAAAATGATGATGAGCCGCGAAAAGAATCGCACTTTGTATTCATCATGTCTTTAGGTTATCTGGTAAAAAGAGAATGCAAATATTTTGAGAAAAATACTTTTCGATTGGGAGCTTATTTCGAGTCCATCAGGTAATGTAACATGATTTTTATTAAATCAATTATTTCCGTGGATGGTACACTTTTTTAGCTGTCCGCAATACTTCTTGCTTATCCAGAGTCATCGGTTTTGTTTGACGATTCATGAACATTTCCATCTGGTCTTTGTAATGCGGAGAAGAAGGTTTGTTTGAAGCACCAAATGTATTTACTGATTCGATAATGGGTAATCCATTTTTTGGATACCGGACAAAACAGATATAAGCATCTCCTGAATTTATTTTTCGCATCCCTTGTTTATAAGGAACCGTATTCTGAGCTGTGAGAACGTCGGGTATTCCCCACATTGGCCGGGCATCGGTGCCCCTAACCAATTTCTGAATATCCCCCAGAGTGAGATCAAGGGTTTTAAAGTTTTTCATCATGTAATCATATACATATTGATAGGTGGTTACCACTTCTGCTTTTGTAATTTGTCTGACGGCAACACCGGAAAGTTTCCTCAAGAGATAATTATAAACCAACAAAAAAACAGCAGCCCCTTTGCTATCGGCTATTGCTTTACGATCCCATCGCTGCAGATTATTGATAATATCTTTTAGTAGGGGATAATCGTTGGGGTTTACATTAAAAAGTGTATCAAGGCCATAAGGATAACTCAGTTTTGCTGGTAACTGCTGATCGTACTTAATTTGTTTCATTCTGGCATAATCCATTTTATCGAACCCATTCAAAAGTTCTGTTACCCGCTGACTTCTATTATTATGAAAAGTTTCAAATCCGTCATTACGGTCGAATTGATCCTTGTTCAGGTTGTACATGCTGTCCGTGGCTAAAAAAGGAGAATGATTCGTATTGAATAAATAACCGGAAACGGGATTGAGATACTGAGGTAATTCAGTAACTGGTTTAAAAGCTGTCCACAAGGTAGCAGAGGTATCTCCGGGCAAGGTACTCCGCCATTTATATTTTGGATCGGAATTTCGTATTGGCATTTTCCCATTACTGATATAAAAAATGGTATCGTACTTATCGGCGTATAAAATATTAAACATAGGAAGGCTGGTCATCCTAAGAGCATTATAAAACTCCGTATAATTTTTTGCCTTGTTCATTCGGTACCATTGCTCCAGTGCCTTGATATCCATATTTGCAGGCAGGCGAATTGAAAATACGCCTTGCTTTGTTTTCACCGTGGCGCCGTATTTACTCCAGTACACGTATCGTCCAACAGGAACCGGTACGCCTTTTACATAGAGCTTAACTTTTTTAGATTCCAGGGTTATCCACTTTCCATCGAATTTGTATTGATTATTGTTAGCAGGGTTCATTTGTAATTGGTAGAGATCAATTTTATCCTGGTAGTTCACCGTATGAGCCCACCCCAAATTTTCATTCGTGCCATGAAAAATCAGGCAGCCTCCCGGGAAAAGTCCTCCCAACATATTCCATCCCTCCTCGCTTTGCAAATGCGCTTCATAAAACGCGGTAGCCCCTTCAACAGGTTGATGCGCATTGATAGTTAACATAGCTTCCCCGGTGTTGGTACGTGATGGATGAAAAGCGAAGGCATTAGATCCCTGAGATGAAAAACCTGGTATGGTTGATACATTATTCCCAAACAATTGAGGAAGTAACTTATCAAGCCCACAAAAGATACTGATGGAAAAAACAACTGCTGTAATATATTCTTTCTCATTAAAAGGGAAGGAAGACTTATATTTTACCTCATTAGGGTATGTTTTTGCATATGCATTCAATCCCGCCACATATCCTCTGATCAGGGCTAGAAAATCGGGGCTTAAGGTATTCCATTGATCTTCTACCACTTCCCGGCACCGGAAGAGATTTACGACATAATCGGCCTGCGCTCCTTTTTTGCCTATTGCACTGCCTAGTTTAGCCTTACCATAAAGAATCATTGTTTCAATTGTATTAAGATCGTCCTGGGCATGGGCCCAGGCCAGCCCGTAAGCTACCTCGGGGTCGGTTTTCGCAAAAACATGAGGCACCCCAAAACTGTCCCTTGCAATGGTTATATTTTTGGGGTTGATCTGGCCACTTACTCCCAAATGTGAAATGAGCAATACGGATAAGAGGTATTTCATAGCTGAAAAATAGGGAAAAACACGGAGGCTACCCCACGAACCTACATTGCTGATCTAAAAAACTGTTGGTCAATGAGTAGCAAGTTGATTAACTTCTAAAATCAGGGTAAATTCAAAAATAAAACTCCGGGATGAGATCATTATTAAAAAATGGTAAGGAATTTGATTTTTAAAGTCATCCCTTGGGATAGAATGTAAACACAGCAAAAAGCTTAACTTGTAAATACGGACCTCTCCAAATACAGTTTTATAAAAAGATATATTGGGCTTAAGTATTGCATGGATATAAGGTAGATTTCAGGTAATTTGCTGAACAATCGAATCTTCAACATCCTGACTAACCGAAGAGTCAAAATCCACGTCCTGAAGAATTACCGTACTTTATTTTTACAGCCATCTAATGGCATCCTAAATTTTAATCTCAGGCATATGCAATACCCTTCCGCAAAATATTTATTCAGAATCAGGTTACTGCTTTTATCAGGTAGTCTATTAATTGTAGCAATTGTTCTTTTCGATTCCTTATCAACAGATTCAAATAGAATTGGATCCATGGGAAGAAATGGATCCGGGGACTCTAAGACTAAACAAGAAATGCTTTTAGAAAGTGACGAACTTCTTCATGCCCGGTTGTGGCAATTACAAAATATGGATCAACAATTCACTTCACAATTAAATGAAGTAAATAATGAAGGAGGGTTGGTTTCAACCAATATGGCGATTCAAAATGCAGAGTTAGGATTTAAAAAATCCATTGACAGTATTGAACGGGTAGGAAAACAATATGATGAGAAGTCAGGAACAAATGATTTCCAGAATATGACTTTATTCTTCAAAACAATTTTACAGAATCGACGATTATTAGCTTATGCCCGCCTGGACTTAGTTTCGGAAGATAAAGGTGAAGGCAATTATAAACAAACCATACTCCAGTTACAGGACGAACTGAATAAAAAAGACAAAATAATTGCAGCCAGTGTGAATAGTACCGATGACAGTAAAGAGCCCATACGTGTGGAGAATGGTGTTGCGGAAAAGGATGTACAAATCCGCAATCTTGAAACCCAAATACAAAAAGAGCAAACGGAAAAACAAGGATACACAGTTACTATTCAGAAATTACAAAATGAAGCAATCGAAAAAGATAAATTGATCACTTCGCTGGGAAACAATAGTACTAAAGGCCCAGCAGATACAAAACTACTTGCTGGCTTACAGAATGAACTTACTGAAAAGAACAAACAAATTCGCGATTTCCAAACTCAAATTCAAAAGGAACAATTAGAAAAGAAAACATATTCCCAGGAGATCCAGAAATTTAGAAGTGAGTTAGTCGAAAAAGATAAAATGATCGGCGCATTGAGTAATATTAAAATACCTGAAAATGTAAAAGGTCCTGGTGATCCAAAAGCCATGGTGGACCTGCAAAATGGAATTACTGCCAAGAACAAACAAATCAGGGATCTTGAAGCCCAGGTCCAAAAAGAACAATTAGAAAAGAAAACATATTCCCAGGAAGTACAGAAGTTCAGAAGTGAACTGGTCGAAAAAGATAAAATGATCGGTGCTTTGAGTAATATTAAAGTGCCTACCCGGGCTACGCCACCCTCCGATCAAAAAGCAGTGGTTAACCTGCAAAATGGAATTACCGAAAAGAATCAACAGATCCGTGAACTTGAGGCTCAGATTCAAAAGGATCAGGCAGAAAAGAAAACGTACTCACAATCAATACAAAAGTTTCAAAGTGAACTTGTTGAAAAAGATAAAATGATCGCCGCAATGGGAAATAAGAAAGGGGCAGGCGATCAAAAAGCAGTTGCTAATCTTCAGAATGGAATTAATCAGAAGAATACCCAAATCCGCGAATTGCAAAACCAACTCCAAAAAGAGCAGTCGGAAAAGAATACTTACTCCCAAACAATTCAAAAATTACAAAGCGATTTAATCGAAAAAAATAAATTGATCGTTTCATGGGGAAATAAAAAACCCGCGGATCAGAAAGGATTGCAAAGTCTGCAAAATGAAATTGCTGATAAGAACAAGCGAATTCGGAGTCTTGAAGTTCAATTGCAAAGCCGTCCAACTGTAGGAAATAATTCCAATAAGTCTGCTACGGGAGAAAGTTTACAGGATCTCCAACAAAGAAATACGAATCTCCGTCTTGCTTATAATAATACATTGACCCAGCTTGGGGTTCTGACCAAACAATATAATTTGATGAGAGCAGAATTGAATCATGTAAAAAATCAAAAATAACCCCCCTAATTGGAAGTTGCAAGAACTGCGATTCCTCGCTTACTTTAATTCTGCTTATAATTGAAAATGAGATGGAACGAACATGAAGAATATTAATCCATTAAACATGGGCTTTATTTGCTCAATT
>Ga0136634_10000143_pt1 | contig 34928 bp, 26 predicted proteins | sample AntDrymUQ8332106_2_FD_104654 | JGI IMG/M metagenome (GOLD analysis project Ga0136634, IMG submission 104654) | Polar desert sand microbial communities from Dry Valleys, Antarctica - metaG UQ833 (21.06) | ecosystem: Environmental > Terrestrial > Soil > Desert | place: Antarctica: Dry Valley... | reverse complement strand
GTTTTTCCCTTAAGATCCAGATGAGTAAAACACCACAGTTTTTGATGAATAAACAGTGGAATGAATTAAATATGAAACAGGTGATCATACTTATTGTCGTAGTATTTTTTAGTCTACTTATGTTTCTCTGAACTTCCCTCCCAGAAAAAACATTATAATAATGATTAAAACACTTTGTTTGATTTTTTCGAAACTCTGATATTTGAATATGCTAACGAAATTGATCTCAACTTCTTTGAATTTCAGTCATTTCCAAATGCTGATTAATAAAGAACAGCTAATTCCTTAAGAACTAATCCAATGTCTTGATATCGATTGTTACATAGGAACTAATACGGCTTCATTAGTTTAAACTGATTATTAGCTTACTGTGACTGATCATCGCGGGGGAAAATTGTACTGTATGCCCGGTAATAGCGCAATTACAAAAGATGAGTACATCATTTTTAAAAACCACAAAATGCAAAGTTTGGAATTACAACAAATGGGACTTGTGCCCATTACACAATCTGAAATGGAAGAAATTGATGGGGGTAGCTGGCTATCATTAGCGCGGGGACTAGGAATAACCTGGCTGGCAGACCAGATTGTCAATAACTGGGATGATATTAAGGCAGGTTTTAAGGATGGCTACAACGCTAAACTGTAATCATTTAATCAATTAAAATTTTTTACAATGGGAACTTTAAAAATTGAACAATTTGACCAGGTTATCGGTCTTACTGAACTTGAGAATACTCAAATTAATGGTGGAGGATTTTGGAGAGACGTGGCCTATGTCTTAGGGGTGACAGCCCAATGCCTCGAAGTTTTCGCCGTTGAAGGTGGACGAAATGCGGGAATTTGTGTGAAATAGAAGAATGGATGAAACATGAGAGGATTACCTGAAAGGTATCTTCTCTGTTTCTATGTAATCGTCAGATTTGATTGAACCCAATATTAAATAGTAGTTAAACTGGTTTCATCTATTTATTTTTTTAATTTCTTCCTGGGTATCACAAAGGAAAAATCAAAGAATTAGAATAAAATGAAATAATCGGTATGAAAAAAATTACCACATGGCAATGGGTACTTATATTGTTAGCAGTATTTTCACTGATACGTTATATCATAAAATTCATTAACTCAACTTTCAATTCATAATACTTGTGATACTTCAAATATTTAAACTACATAGCTATGTTATTAAGTTAAATAAGTTAATCTTAATCTTAATGGTCGTTTTATTAAATCTTTCTTTATCTATCCTGGTATCATTTATTTCGAATTATTTCTTTGATAGTCCTTTAACAGAAGGGTTCACTGAATTTGGATCTCATTGGGAGGCGTTCCTGCTGGCAGTTGTAATAGCGCCTTTTTTAGAAACCCTGGTTTTGCAGTATGCAATTATTGAAACAGCAAAAAAAAGCATGTCAACGTTTTTCGCCTGTCTACTTTCAGCCTTGATTTTTGGTTTATTGCATTTTTATAATTGGTTCTATTTTGTATATGCTATACTTGCAGGGCTTCTCCTGGCTTATTTATACATTGTTGGAAGCCTTAGCAAAAATGGGTTCCTTATGACGCTGATTGCACATGTGCTACATAATTCGACCGTATTCATTTTGTCCCAACTCTGATTGCTTTTTATTTTCTTATACTTTATTACATGCTGCCTGCTTTAAATCAAGAGAATAGTATTGTGTACTGCTCTAAATTAAGTACTCCGGTATTTACAATTTATTGGACTATTCTCATCCTTGTAATCATTTCGCTCACCTCCCTTCCTTTCATTTATTTCAATATTACCGTGAAAACGTCTGGGATTATTCGTCCTATTAATGAACGAACCGACGTGAGATCGATGAAAAGCGGGATTATCGATACTATCCTATATAATGAGGGAGGTTCAATTCCGAAAGGAAGTGCAATACTTCGACTAAGAGATAACCAATCTTCCCCAAAGAAAATATTGAACATGTATGAACTTGAACAAACCCAGCAATTCATTGATGATTTACAAATGCTAACAATTATTAATCAAAGGATTTCATATTCAACATTATTCCAATTACACAGCCCTCTGTATAAGCAACAGGTAAGTCGTTACATTTACGAATTATCGGTACAGGAATCTGCCTTAAAAAAAGTCCGAAAAGAGATTGATATCAATAACAAACTGATTAAGGATAATATAATTGCACCTAAAGAACAATTCGATAAGGAAATAGAAAGTGAAAAATTAAATGCTGCCTACAATGCATTTAAAAACGAACAACTAAGCATTTGGCAACAGCATCTTTCAAAATATAAGTTAGAATATTCCCAATTAAAGGCCCAGCTTACAAGTGTACTGGAGGATGAAAAACTTTACTCTGTTAATGCTCCCGTTAGCGGAATAATACTTGGCATTAATACTCACTACTCGGGAGGAGTTATTCAGGCTGGGGAGACTGTCTGCACTATATCTCCTGAAGCAGAATTGGTGGCAGAATGCTATGTGCCAACACATGAAGTCGGTTTACTGGCCATCAACCAAAAAGTACATTTTCAGATTGATGCATTTGACTATAATTTCTTCGGTGTCATTTCAGGGAAGATTGTAACAATTGATAACGATTTTACATTAGTGGAAAATAAACCACTCTTTATTGTTCGATGCCTCTTGGATCGGACACAATTAAACCTGAAAAATGGGTTTAAAGGCAATTTAAAAAAAGGATTAACACTTCAGGCCCGATTTATTGTTACCCGGCGAACTGCCTGGCAATTACTATTTGATAAACTCGATGACTGGTTCAACCCGGTTTCGCCAAGAATCAATTAAAATTTTGGGAAAGAAGATAACGATAAAACAACGGGATATTTCCGACTGTGGTGCTGCTTGTTTAGCATCTGTTGCAGCACATTATAATTTACATTTACCTGTTACCCGCATACGACAGCTAGCCGGTACAGATAAACAGGGTACCTCAGTGTTGGGTTTAATCGAAGCTGCGGAAAATTTAGGATTTCTTGCAAAGGGTGCTAAAGGAACTTTAGCTAGCCTTATAAAGATACCATTACCACTTATTGCACATCTGATTCTGGAAAATGGATTGAATCATTATGTTGTCATTTACAAAGTGAGCAAAAGGGGCATATTGATTATGGACCCGGGAGAAGGGAGGATGCTTAAAAAGAATATCGAAGAATTTTTAAAAGAGTGGAGCACGGTATTGGTTCTATTAATTCCAGGTGAGAAATTTCTCACCAAAAATACTTCCACATCTACTCCCCGCCGGTTCTGGCAATTAGTAAGGCCACATCGTAAATTGATGGGTCAAGCAATGATTGGGGCTGTAGTATACACCATTCTTGGGCTATCTACATCCATATATATCCAGAAAATTTTAGATTTTATATTAGTAGAAGGGAATCTGAAGTTATTAAATCTATTGAGTATTGTCATGATTGCGCTACTGATCTTCCAAATGGTATTAGGGATTTTTAAAACAATATTCGGGTTAAGGACAGGACAATTAATTGATGCACGACTCATTCTTGGATATTATAAACATCTCCTACAATTACCTCAACGTTTTTTTGATACGATGCGAGTAGGCGAAATTATCAGTAGAATTAATGATGCTGTCAAAATAAGAGTATTTATCAATGATGTTGCATTAGGCATCATCGTAAATGTGATGATCGTTTTTTTTTCAATAGGGGTTATGTTTTTGTATTATTGGAAATTGGCAGTTATTATGATAATTATCATTCCATTTTATATTCTGATATTCTTTATCAATAATCTTGTAAATAAAAAGTGGAACAGACTGCTGATGGAGCGTTCCGCTGAACTAGAAACACAAATTGTTGAAAGTTTAAATGCTTCAGGAACAATTAAACGTTTTGGGGTGGAACATTATGCTAATGAAAAAACTGAGGTTCAATTTATTACCCTTTTAAAAACAATTTACAAGAGTAGTGTATATGGATTGTATATTAATACATCGGCTGAATTCTTAACCCGGCTATTTACAATTCTCCTCTTGTGGGCAGGCAGTTACTTTGTGATTAACCGCGAATTGTCTCCCGGGGAACTGCTCTCATTCTATGCATTAATTGGATACTTCACAGGTCCAGTAATTTCATTGATCGGTTCTAATAAGTGTATGCATGATGCATTGATTGCAGCTGACCGTTTGTTTGAAATTAGTGATTTGGAAACGGAATTATCAGTTGAAAACCAAATTGAACTTACCCCTGAACTTATAAATGATATCCAATTTAATGGTGTTACGTTTCGGTATGGGACAAGATCACTCGTTTTCAACAATCTTTCCCTTCTCATTCAAAAAGGGGTAAATACTGCTATCATTGGTGAAAGTGGGAGTGGCAAATCTACATTGCTTGCATTATTGCAAAACCTTTATCCCTTAAAAGAGGGCACAATTACTATAGGTGGGATAGATATTCGATATATTAACAATAATAGTCTCAGACAAATGATTGCAGTAGTACCTCAAAAGATTGAACTGTTTCAGGGGACAATCATAGAGAATATTGCCCTTGGCTGTTTTCAACCTGATTTAAAAAGAATTCTTGAGCTATCAAAACTTTTAGGGATACATGAATTTATTGATAAACTTCCTGGCGGTTATAACACGATGCTTAACGAACAAGGCTCTAATTTGTCAGGTGGACAGAGGCAACGTTTAGCAATAGCCAGGGCGCTGTATAGAAATCCAGAAATTCTTATTCTGGATGAAGCTACCTCTTCGTTAGATCCTACCAGTGAACAGTACGTGCAAAGCACTTTAGAGCATTTCAAAAATCAGGGCAAGACCATTATCATTATTACTCATAGGCTTTCAACAATCAGAAACTGTGATCATATCATTGTGCTGCACAATGGGCAATTAATTGAACAGGGAACATACCACGATCTGACAAATACCAATAGCCATTTCAAAAAAATGTGGCAATTCAATGCCAGCATATCTTAACAAAATGCATCTATTCGATTTTCACTTTGGCGTTGCAGATATTATAATACTAATATACTATCATGTTAAATAACCCAAAAGTTTAAGAAAAATACAATGCAATCCTGATGTTTTTCCATAGTTAAGGAATCCTGCAACAATTAATTTTATCAAGTTTTAGGAGGCATTGTAGTTAAGGTCCAGATTAGGGTTGCATTCTTGCAACCCTTTTTTGTTTCAAGAAGGACAATAAATTTTTGATTCGAATCGAATTGAATTTTAAATGTTAATAAATCAAATCGAGAAGGGAAAAAAACTCTCAGACATGAGGTTTACTCGGCTTCTCAGCAATTCACCCATTTTAAATTTACAGAACGATTTCGTGACCTATTGAGACCTAAACTTTCTGGGTACCATTTTTCAGTGCGTTAGTCAGAATCATTATTGTAGGAAATATCATTATCAGGGATTATTTCAAATTCAAAATTGCATGCACAATTTTTATGTTTTTTTAATTAAAGTTCCCCTAGTTATTCTGTTAATTGGGATGTGTTGTCTTTTCAACCCGCTTTGGTGTCAGATAAAGTGGGATGGCGAGGGTGCAGATGGGTTATGGAATACTGCGACAAACTGGGTAGGAAATATTGTTCCATCTAGCACTGACAATGTGCTATTGGATCATTCCAGCATAACCGGCAATTACACTATAGTACTTCCCGCAGGGGCAAACGGAGTTGTAGTACAAACTTTAATCATCTTCCCTGCTGCTTCAAAAACAATAGAAGTGCATTTACCTATTACCAATACTGCTATTCCAGGTTTTACAGCAACAGGGCCTGGTTATGGACTTACTATTTACCAAGGTGGAATTTTCAAAAATTCATCGGGCGCGTCAAACGGAACGCCAGTAAATATTTCTGATTCAATTAAAATTATTAATGGAGGCTCGTTTATTCATAATACCAGCAGGGCGCATGCGGCAAACGTAATGGTTTTATCTAGGGTACCCGGCACCGAACAAGGTATGTTCGAATTTGATGTTCCCGGGGGTGCAGGATATACAGTTTCCATCGCAGCTCGAGTGTACGGTACTATGGTATTATCTGCAAACGCTGCTGGAGGTACAAAAAGTTATACATCAACAGGTACTACTTCCGTAAATATCAATGGGCATTTTATAATGAATCCTGGAGTTAATTATAGTTTGAATTATAGCGGAACTTTTATTATTAATGGCGACTTCATTCAACAGGGTAATTTATTTGATATTTCAAGTGGTTTACACAGCAATCGGATCATCTCCAGAAGTAATATGATCCAATCAGGAATTATAACGGAATCAGGAACGGGTCTACCTGTTTTGGAATTTGAGGGCATTTCTAATCAGAATATTTCTATTCCAGGTATTATAACAGGCAATACTACGGTGAGGATAAATAATCCTAACGGGATCACATTACAAAGTCCCGTTTCAATTTCTTATCGATTAGAATTTGTGAACGGATCAATAAGAACAACAACTTTGAATGTATTAGTGCTGGATGACAATGCAACTTGTTCCAGCGGTTCGCCAAATAGTTTTGTAGAAGGTCCAATGCGAAAAATAGGGGATGATAATTTTATTTTTCCTCTTGGTAAGCAAGGTGATTATGCTCCCCTATCTATTTCAGGAACTGGAACGGTATCAGATGAATTTGTGGCAGAATATTATTTAGGAAACCCCACCATTATTTTTGGAAGTACGGTGGAAAGCCCACCCATAATCCGCATCAGTCGATTGGAGTATTGGATCCTACAACAAACCATTGGTGCCTCTTCTAAAAAAGTAACCTTACAGGTGCGAACTTATAGTAATGCCACATTATTGGAGAAATTAGTTATAGGCCATTGGAATATGCAAGGTAATATCTGGAAAAGTGAAGGAAATACAGCTTTTGCTGGAGTAGCCTCCGGTACCGTTACTAGCGCTGATGTTTCCTCATTTGGTGTATTTACATTAGCAAGTACTGTAGTTGATCAAAATCCACTGCCCTTGCAATCGATCTCCTTCAGTGTAAGAAATCAAAATTCAAATGCATTGTTATCTTGGAAAATCAATCCTGCATTAGAACCTTTAAGTTTTGAAATTTTAAGGTCCACTGATAAAACGCATTTTGAAGTAATAACAAAAATGAATGCATCCGGCAATCAGCTTACCTACCAATTTTCAGATAAATTATCTGAGGCCGGCGTATATTATTACAAATTGAAGATTACAGAAAAAAATGGCAGCGTGACATTCAGCACTACTGGTTCCCTATTTTATCAACAAAAAGGAATTGAATTAATAAGCGTTTCCCCGGTAATTACACGAGGCACCACAAACCTAACTCTTAGCTCGTCTAAAAAAGGACAGGTACACCTGTATCTTTTGAATACAGAAGGAAAGGCAGTCAGGAAGATTTCAACCATTGTTGAAAATGGATCTACAAGCCTGATGGTAGATGTATCAACAATTCCTGCAGGAATATTCTATATTACCGGAATGGCTAATGGAATGAAAACAAACAGTATCAGGCTGATAAAATTATAATATACAAATAGATATCTTCGGTCTAACTGCCAACAGAAGCCGGAATTTTCGAAGCTTTCGCCTTATTGGGTTTTGAGGCCATTTTTTTAATAATAGATCCAATGCTTTTCTGATAAGCAGCCAAGCATTCCCGTTCCTGTTTGATAAAACTATTTTCATCAAGGCTCCCCAGGATCTTGCTCATCTCCTCGTCATTCTCATATACCATTTTTCGGAATGGGTTCTCGTAATCTTTTGCTCTGGATTTATGGATCTGGTTTACCATCCATTCCCTGGTAACAATGTTTTTGTTTAGCAAATCACCGAATACGGATTCAGAAACTTTTTTTAAATGTATTCCTTGTGTTTCTTTTAATGCAGCAATTGCATGATGAAGTTTTTGTTGTGGATAGGCGATTCCCTGTTGCTCGTAAAAGGCATGCACATCATCCCAGCTTTTAATTTTATTGGATTGGATAGACTTCAACAATTTATCAATCTCCGGCTGGGGGATTAACTGTCCTCCTATATTTACCCACGAAGTGAGAACCGGCTTGGCAGGTAAACTGTTTTGTATTTCCTCCAGGGTGCTAAAATTATTTTCACCGATATACTCCACCAGCTGGTGAACAGCATAATATCTTACCAGGTCTTTAAATATATGATAGCAGGGTAATACTTTAATAAGCCGTACAGCCCGCCCGCTATTTTCAAAACCGGGGGCTACAATATCAAGCTCATGTACGATTGAAGCTTTGGATTCGAGCAGGTCCCGACCAATAGAAATGGCTTTTTCGTCGGATAGATTCTTGTGATCGCCTTCCTTTTTAAGGTAGGCTGTTCCGGTAAGTTTTTCGAAAAGAGTTAATGAATGAAGGATCTCATTAATAGTATCAGGAGCCAGGAAATTAAATTCGATGTTTTGTATTTTATGGTCCCTTTTATCACGGTCAACATATTTCCTCGAATTGCGGGCCAGCGCATACAAATTATACTGGAACCAATAACCGGGCATCACCATCAATTCATTTTTATGAATCTCGTTGCTTACCAGTGAAAAAGGAATTGATATGTTCAGTTCCGAAGGGTAATCTCCCTTCGCCACAATAGCAAAGGATGCAAATTTTGAATTGTGTTTTAAACTCACGCAGAGCCCGGGCCAGAACCCACGGCCCGCAATGATTTCTCCATCGGCACTCCGTGAATTGTGATTCGAACCGATGGTAGCACCTGCTGCCATATTCGTTTGTCCCTGTAACAGGGCCGCGCATAGAAAGGAATTATTATGATGCTGTTCATGTGAAGGAAAGATCAGCGAGTTCAATACCTCGCAACAGGAAATGGTGGAGTTATTACCCAGGTAAGAATTGATAAGCCGGGCTCCATATTTCAGTTGTGAATGCGATGCCATAAAAAATCGTACTGCCTTCACACCATAGAATATGCGACAACCGGGATCAATAATTCCATTCACCAGTTCACAGCCTTCACCGATCTGGGTCATGGCATCAGCAGAAGAATTGATGGTAACATTTTTTATTTTGTTGGCTCCTTTTATGTACGCATCACTTCCGATATTGACATCCTTTAGTATGCGGCAATTCTTGATTACGGTTCTATCGCCGATACATCCATAATAGCCTCTCCGGTGATCGAATTCTTTTGTACTAAATTCCATGAATTTTTTCTGCAGGGATTCATTATCACGGAACCGGGACCACAAATACGCATCTCCCGGTAACATGCCATCAAAGGGAAGAATTTTCCGGCCACCATTTTCGTTGCATACTTCCAGCCAGATACGTATGTCTTCATCTTCTCCCTCTTTTACAATACCATTTCCGAATTTGGCGTAATCGGTAGTTGAGGCTTCATTTACATTTATGATGATTACATCATTGCCAACAATATAATGCGAAAGATAAGTTACATTATCAATCACTACATTATCACCAAAATCGCAACTGATAATGGTGCTGTTATAAAATCCTACAGGTCTTCTCAGGTTTTTAAATTCTATGTATAAAGGTTCCAGTTTTCCAATCCGAACCAACCCATAAAATTTACAGTTTTGTACCAGTTCAGGATTGAAAGCGTTGCTTACAAAAATATTATTCCAGTTATCCGAAGTATTCCGGTTGCGGACGAGTACCTCAATTTCGTATGCCGTGAGCTGCCTGTATTGTATGCCATTAATATTTTGAAGATTCCTCAGGTAATATTCATCTTTCCCCTTTGGAAGAAATGCCGGAGGAATAAAATGATACCCTAAGGTTTGAACAGGGTTCTTCTTTATTGTATTCATGTGTAGTGAATATGAAATTTTGTTAGGGCTGCGCTTATGAATGACGAGAAAAACAGCTGCGGGGGCCATAGCCGTAACGGATTACCCGAACAAATATTTGTGAAGGTAATATCAATTACAGGGATTTGAAACAGTGACCCGTAAACAAGCCCATCGGTATAGCCATATTCCCATTGCCATTATTCAACAGTAACCGATTTTGCAAGGTTACGTGGCTTGTCCACATCGTACCCTTTTGCAACTCCAATATAGTAGGCCAGTAGTTGCATGGGGATGGTGCTCAGTACAGGAGCAACAATCTCATCCGCCTCGGGAACGCTAATAATGTCATCTGCCATTTTAGTTATGACTTCATCACCTTCAGTAATTACGGCAATTACCTTTCCTTTCCGGGCTTTAATTTCCTGGATATTGCTAACTATTTTTTCGTGGTAAGAATCCTTGGTGGCTACAAAAACAACGGGTAACGTTTCCTGTACCAGTGCAATGGGTCCGTGTTTCATTTCTGCTGCCGGGTATCCCTCTGCATGGATATAAGAAATCTCTTTTAGTTTTAATGCTCCTTCTAACGCAACCGGAAAATTATAGCCCCTGCCCAGGTACAATGCATCTGTGGCATCCTTGTATTTAATAGCTACCTCCCGGATGGCATCCTTTTCTCTCAACATCACGGTGATCTTGCCGGGTAATTCCTGGAGTTCATTCAATAAATGCAGGTATCTCTTCTGATCGATCGTGCCCTTCTCAATAGCAATTTTTAATGCGATCATGATCAATACTACTAACTGTCCTGTAAATGCCTTGGTGCTGGCAACGCCTATTTCCGGCCCGGCATGTGTGTATGCACCTGCATGAGAGATCCTTGCTATAGAAGAACCAACCGCATTTACAACTCCAAATATAAAGGCTCCATTTTCTTTTGCTTTTTCAATAGCCACAATGGTATCAGCCGTTTCACCACTTTGCGATATGGCAATAATCACATCTCCTTTGTGAATCACTGGGTTCCGGTACCGGAACTCTGAGGCATATTCTACTTCTACCGGGGTTCGGCATAGTTCTTCAAAAATATATTCTGCAATTAAACCCGCATGCCAGCTGGTTCCGCAGGCAATAATAATAATGCGATTGGCATTTTTGAGCTGATCGATATGATTCTGCACCCCTGCCATAGTGATGGTTCCGGCATTGGAATCTAATCGCCCCCGTAAGCAATCGAATATAGTGTCGGGCTGCTCAAATATTTCCTTGAGCATGAAATGATCGTAACCGCCTTTTTCAATGGCCGCCAACTCCAGGTCAAGCTTTTGGATAAAAGGAGTAATTTTTTCGTTTCCAAGGTTTTTTAATATGAGCTCATCTGATTTAATAATGGCCAGCTCATAGTCATTTACATAAACAACCTCCTTGGTATATTCAATAATGGGGGATGCATCCGAAGCGAGGAAATGTTCTCCCTTCCCAATTCCAATTACCAACGGGCTTCCCTTACGGGCGGCAATCAGCGTGTCGGGATTATCCTCATCAATAATTACAATAACATAGGCTCCTACAACCCGTTTTAAAGCGATGCGAACGGCTTCTTCCAACCCGGATTTATTATTTTTTTGAATGTCTTCAATAAACTTTAATAATATTTCAGTATCCGTATCGCTGCTAAAACTGTAACCTTTATTTTCCAGCTCCTGTTTTAATTGTCCGTAATTCTCAATGATTCCATTATGTATCATTGATAATTTGCCGTTGGCAGAAACATGGGGATGCGCATTGCGGTCACTGGGTTCACCATGGGTTGCCCAACGGGTATGCCCAATGCCTATTGTAGAGTGCAGATCTTTACCAACAAGGGTTTCTTCAAGGTCGGCTACTTTGCCTTTTTTTCTATAAACTTTTAGGCCTCCGTTGAGCAAGGCAACGCCGGCACTGTCGTATCCGCGGTACTCAAGTCGTTTAAGACCCTTTAAAATAATAGGATAAGCCTGGCGAGGACCGATATAAGCCACAATTCCACACATAGAGTTTTGATGTTAATGGGTGCGAAAATAATCAAATAGATGGGTTTTTAAAATGCCGGCATATATAATGCTGAAGTCTGAATTTTAATACCATGTTATTGAAACCGAAAGATATACTAACGAAGAATCAGTAGAATCTGTATAAAATCACCTCATTTCTGCGATCATTAGATACTTGATTGGCTTTTTTTAATTCTACGGGAACTTATCATGGTCTAAAATACTTTAGTCCACTTATATTGCCGCTTGTATAGGTTATATGGCCATTCAAGGTACTGTACATGACCTAATAGTAAGCATAGTTAGATATTTAGATATTAATCATTTAAAAACATTAAAATGAAACAGATCATTCTTGCACTCACCCTTCTGATAGCTGGACAAACTGCAGGTTTTGCCCAATGCGATAAGACAGTTCTAATTAATTCATCTAAAACAGAATACCTGGATGGGACGGGTACATTAAAAAGGACAGTAGATGAAAACAGCATTATTGAAATCAGTAAATCCAATATAACCATTGCACCGGGTAACGGGGAAAAGATGTACGCAGTAATAAAATCCGATAGCTGTAATTGGAAAACACCATATAAAGAAGGTAAAACAATTATAAAAGCAGTTTTCAACAGGGAAGACGGCAAAACGATGAACTCGACAATTACCCTTGAAGGCAGGGATGATAAACTTACTTTGCTTATGGAGACCGAAGAAATGCCTGATAAAAAAATTAGGGTTGTTATTGATAAGTTCGAGGAGAAAAAATAATTTAAATAATCTGATATAAAGATCATGAGAAAAAAATATCTCCATAAGACCATTTCATTTTTATTTTTCCTTTTCCCCTTATTTCACTCACTCTTTGCTCAAACCGGAAATCAGGAATTAACCGCTGCTATCTTACATAAGGATAGTCTTTTCTGGACGGCCTATAATCATTGTAACACGGAAAATTTTGGCCAGTTCTTTACTCAGGATGTAGAGTTTTATCATGACAAAGGTGGCATCACACTTGGGTTAGAAAAGTTAACCGCAAATACAAAAACCAATCTCTGTAGTAATAATAATTTCAGATTAAGAAGGGCGGCTGTTGAAGGAACGGTTAAGGTATTCCCACTACATAACGCCGGGGTAATTTATGGGGCGATCATTTCGGGTGAGCATGTATTTTTTGTTCAGGAAACGGGCAAGAAGGAGAGATTAGATGGCTTAGCAAAGTTTAGCCATGTATGGTTATTGAAAGACAGCGTGTGGAAAATGGCCCGTATTTTAAGTTATGATCATGGTCCGGCACAGTATACAAGCAACAAAAAGGAAATCATACTATCGGGTAAAGTGATTGATGCCTATATCGGAAAATACAAAGGGGTTGAATCCGGAACAATCACCATAGAAAAGGAAAAGGGTTTTCTGATCCTATCTATCCAAAATAAAAAGTTTACCCTTTACCCTGAAGCTGACAATCGCTTTTTCATGAAAGAGCGGGATGTTAGTTTTGAATTTATTAAAAATGAAAAAAACAAAGTAATTAAAATGCTGGTACGTGAACAGGAAAACATTGTTGAAGAGGCTGTGGCCGTAACGGAAAAATAATAAGTGGAGATGGGAGCACTCTGGTAATAGATGATTCTGATTCTTCGGGGATACATATGGTAACATCATTTAAGCAATTATCTTTGAATGATAATTTAAACGATCCATATGTTTATCAATAAACAGCGTATTACCCGAAGGCAGGCAATGCAGAGAGGCGGAAAAATAGCAGCAGTAACTGCATTAGGCAGTTTGGTTGGATCGTTTCCCGGGGCAGCAAATCCAACCTTATTCCAGGTACCTGTATTTGATGTATTGAAATATGGTGCAGTTGGAGATGGGAAAACACTGGACACAAAAGCCATCCAAAAGGCTATTGATGAAGCAGCATTGACAGCTAAAAAGGCAAGGGTTCTGGTACCCCGAGGACGTAAATATTTAATGGGCACCATTGAACTTAAGAGCAATATTGATTTTCATATCGAAGGTGATGCAGAACTTCTTGTAAGTACTGATAAAGCGGATTATATCGGCGAGGCAGCAGTGATTGCGCATAAAGCTACCAATCTTACCATATCGGGAACGGGTAGTATCAATGGCAGGGCGCTGGAATTTATGACCCATTACGACAAAGAACACGAATGGTGGATACCAAAAGACTGGAGACCCAGGCTATTCATATTAACCTCCTGCACCAATCTTGACATTCGTAATATCACCATTACAAAAGCCCCCAGTTGGAGTGTGCACATGCTGGGTTGTGAAAATGTAATGATAGACAGGATCCGAATTCAAAATAATCTTGATGTTCCAAATTGTGATGGGATTGATCCGGATCATTGCCGGAATGTGGTCATTCAAAATTGCCATATTGTTTGTGGTGACGATGCCATAGTTATTAAAGCAACCCGCCAGGCGGAGAATTACGGCCCGTCTTCAAACATAAGAGTAAGAGATTGCATTTTAGAAACACAGGATTCAGGGGTGAAGATTGGAACAGAAACCACGCAGGATATTTATGATATTAAATTTGAACGTTGTAAAATAATTACCAGTTGCCGCGGTCTTACCATTCAATTGCGTGATGAAGGAAGTGTTTACAATATTGAATTCAGTGATATTCAATTTCTATCCCGTTACCACTCCGATCCCTGGTGGGGAAGGGGAGAAGCGATTTCTTTTACGGCTATTCCTCGTACCCCTTCCACGAAACTGGGAACCATCCATGATGTACTCATCAAAAATGTTACAGGACGTTCTGAAAACAGCGTACGCATTAACGGTACTAAGGAAAGTATTATCAAAAACATCACACTGAAAAAGGTGCACATTACCATGGATCGCTGGACAGCCTATCCGGGAAATCTTTTTGATAACCGGCCTACGACTGCTTATCCGGCGATAGAACCACATGCAAATCCCGGGTATTATTTCAGGTTTGCCGAAAACATTGTATTGCAGAAATGTAGTATAACCTGGGGCAAGAATGTGCCTGAATATTTTTCTCATGCGGTAGAAGCACATGATGTAAAAAATATACAATTGAAAAGGTTTAAAGGATTGGCTGCTCATCCCGGGCGTGACAAACCGATAGTTATCCAGGGGCAGACCAGATAACTGAGTGGATTTTCAGTTTCAAGGGCTTAGCAAATGGTGCCGGTAAAAGGGGAGGCGGTAACAGCCTGGCCATATTCATTTGGTTTCTAAAAATAAGTCAATTCATAAGCAGGTCATACGTGGTTTTAAAACTTTACAAGTATTTCCATATTGCTTTGTCTCCGGTTAGACCCTGTCTATGTAGGGTCGAACGACTTTTCGAAATTTTCTAAGTTATGCGGCTCCCCTAATGCCTTCATATTGCCAACCGGAAGGTAGGTAAACATGCTATCCTCTCTAATAAATTTGGAAATCCCCTGGCTGACCCGTCAGACTGGTTTGGTTAGGGTTTGAGTCGGGTCTGCTTCGGGGTAAAAGCGCAACTTCCCGAACAAATCTGGGAGCAGACCCGAGCATGACTGGAAGCAATCGTTTACAGGTCACCTGGCACGGGCTTGCTGCATTCAACAAAAATTACATGATTAGTCACGTTTTCATTCCCTCATTTGTCTTGTAAAGAAGCATCTATTTAGTAAACAAAAAAATGAGTTACCATGACTGAAAGAATATCAAACCAGGACCTCGGGAAGGGTTATATGGACGGATTAATGAAAACAGAGTTTTATATTAAAAAATCCGCACTGGAACCAAAACTATTGGAACTGATTAAGTATAGGGTTTCTCAAATGAATGGTTGCGCCTACTGCCTGGATATGCACCATAAAGAAGCCATACATATGGGTGAAACGGAACTGCGGCTGCATTCATTGGCCGCATGGAAGGAATGCCCGTACTATAGTAAAAAGGAAAGAGTCGCCTTGTCATTTACTGAAGTAATTACCAGCGACAATCCGGATGTAGGAGAGGGGTTATTTCAGGAACTATCCCGTTTTTATTCCAAAACTGAAATAGCGGATCTTAGTTTAGCGGTTATTCAAATCAATTCATGGAACAGGATCAACAAGATCTTTAGAATTACTCCCGGAAATTATAAGTTGGGACAATTTGAAAATTAATGCGGATGGTTCGATGCCTATGATTTGGATGAAGTAAAAATAATTTGAAATATTTTTTAATTAAAGTGTATTGGAAGATTATCAAAATATTCTGTTTCCCTATGCATACAATATCTTAGGATCCTCGGATGATGCAAGAGATGCTATCCAGGATGTGGTCTCAAATTATTTCTCGACGAAAAAGGAAAATATTGAGAATGTCAAAGGATACCTCATCAAAGGGGTCATCAATCAATCCATAAATATTAAAAAGAAAAAGAAGAATGTACGCTATGAGGATACCTGGTTGCCGGAACCTATTGCGACTGAAGAAGCAGATACTAATTTGAACCTGAGAGAAATCGCATCCTATTCGTTGTTAATCCTTTTAGAAAAATTAAATCCTAAAGAGCGGGCAGTATTCATCTTAAAGGAAGGCTTTGGGTATTCACATGATGAGATTGCAGATGTGCTATCTTCTACGGTAGATAATTCGAGGAAATTACTCAGTCGTGCTAAAAGTAAGCTTGATCAACCGGGCAAGGATATCCCAGCAAAACATAAACAAACACCGTTAACGGGATTGTTGGAAAAGTACATTGACGCTGTCAGAAACTCTGATATGAAAAAACTGGAAAATTTGCTTTCGGAGGATATAATATATTTTGCTGACGGAGGAGATACTGTACAAGTTGCCAAAAAAGTATGTACAGGTTTGAAAAACGTTTGTGAGCACCTGGTATTTGTACATCATAAATATCAAACTACATTATCCATACTTTCATCAGAAGTAAATCATCAACCTGCGTTATTGTATTACCTGGGAAAGAAACTTGTGGTATGTTATGTATTTTCGATTTCGCAGGCAGATAATAAAATTGTGCAAATCAGTTCCATACTGGATCCGGAAAAGCTAAAAGGAATTCAACGGGGTTAGTGAATATCATAGTACAAAGATCAGGCTAATGGTACTTTGAAATAAAACCGGCTTCCCTCATTAATTCTGGATTCAATTCCAATTTCACCATTCATATTCTCGATGAATTCTTTTGAAATGGCCAAGCCCAGGCCGCTACTTTTTACATCTTCATTTCCCGGCACTTTAAAAAACCGGTCAAATACTTTTTGATGAAGTGAAGGATCAATACCTGGTCCCTGGTCAGTTACAGAAATCTCAAACATATCGTCACTAAACTTTGTTACAATATCAATCCTGCTTCCCATAGGCGAGTATCGGATGGCATTGGATAAAAAATTATTTAATACCCAGGTTGTTTTATCAGCATCCACCATAATATTGGGAATAGGGTCGGTAATATCTGAATGTATACGAATTGATTTTTCTTTAGCTGGTCCAATAACCGTTTGCAGCGCCTTATCTATCACATTCTTTGGATTGACAGACTGAACATTCAGCATGATCTTACCGGATTCAACCTGGGCAAGATCAAGAAGCTCGCTTAGAATCCTGAGCATTCTTTGATTGTCTAACTTCAGATTTTGTACCAATTCTTTTTGTTCTCCTGAAAGGGTTCCTATTTTTTCATTTTCTAAAAGTTTCAAACTGAAATCCGAAGATGCCAGTGGGGTTTTTAATTCATGAGAAACAGTTGCAATAAAATTAGTTTTAGCAACATCCTTTTCTTTAAATGGAGTGATGTCTTCAAGAATAACTACAATTCCCAATTTTTCAGGTCCTTGCCTGATCTCGATAATCTCCTTGGTAAAATAATTTTCTTTATCATTCACCACCACTTTAAAAGGCATATTGTTATCGCTGTTCAGCAGGAAGGTAAAAAGATCATTTCTTTTCATTACTTCTTCCTTTTTCAACCCTACAATATCAGTTTCTTTTAAACTTAATAATTGTAAAGCCTGCTGATTGGCAAAAAGGATGATTCCATTATTATCAATCCCAATGCTCGCATCTTTCAAAGAGTTAATAACGGTTTCCGCCCTTCTTTTCTCGAACATGATCTTTGAAAGATTGCTGTGTTCATATTCGTCGAGGCGTTCTGCCATCGTATTAAAAGCAGCGGCCATTTCGCCAAATTCATCTGTTCTGTTAAGATGAATCCTTTCGGCATAATTTTTATTGGTGATCGCCCGTATACCCTCTGTGAGTTTTACAATTGGGCCCGCAATCAAGCCAGGAAAATTGGTAATAAAAGTGAAACCCAGGATCAGGCAGAAAGTAATAATGAGCGTAATAATAACTTTAGCATTTTCAGCGCCGTGCTGGTAAGATGTATTTTTTTTACTGATTGCATTGAGGTTAATACTAATTATTTGATTGATGTCTGACCGCATCAATGATAAGGTCGCCAGAGAATCGGGATACTGCCTGAATGTTTCAAAGCTTTTACGCAATCGTGACGTCATCTCTTCCTCACCTTGTTCCGTTACGTTCTCCTCCTGTGCTTTAAGTTGGGTTTCAAACAATTTGTTTGATTGAACGGAATTACCGGTCCATTCATTCAAGGCCTGCAGCATATTTTTTCCATATTCAATGCTTTCATAATTATCTTTCAACACTTCCTTTGAACCTGCAATTTGTTTATTAAAATAGAATATGCTGATCCCGGCAACCAAAGCCAGTAATACGAATAAAAATATTCCCCCCAGTGCGATTTTAGTTTTTATTGTAAGTGCCATTACGAGAGTATGATTAAATCAATATCCCTTTCGGAAAATGTTTTGAGTAGCTGGTTGAAGATATGAGTATTCAAAATAATACGGAACAGGTTAAAATGAGGTTTTCCCGTACACACAGTCGTTATGTTTTTGTCTACCGCCACCCGGATGATTTCGTGGGTTACACTTTTATTTTTTACCTGCAATACTTCTGCCCCTAATTCAGTAGCTAATTTCAGGTTGTTGATCAGGTGACGTTGGGCGGCAAGTGGAATTTTATCCAGCTCCTCACTGGGCGTTTGCACATATAATACGTACCAATGTGCATTATAATAAGACGCAAGGCGCGCCGTTTTCCTGATAATTCTCTGGGCGGTCATGTGCGAGGAAGAAATACACGCCAGGAATTTTTCATGCTGCCAGCCTTTGTCTTTGGTAACGGTGTAATCTACCTTTCGCTCTACCTGCCCGGCTACTTCTTTCAATGCCAGTTCTCTTAGTTGCAAAATTTTCTCCGGCTGAAAAAAATTCACCAGTGCCTGCTGTACTTTACTTTGGTCATAAATTTTGCCTTCTTTTAATCTTGTAATCAATTCATCTGCCGTCAGGTCAATATTTACCACCTCATCTGCTCGCTGCAATAATTTATCAGGCACTCTTTCTTTTACTTCAACCCCAGTTATTTTTTTTACTTCATCATTAATGCTTTCTATATGTTGAATATTAATAGCTGTAATTACATCGATACCTGCTTCGAGAAGATCCATTACATCCTGCCATCTTTTTTCATTTTTGCTGCCCGGAATATTCGTATGTGCAAGCTCATCTACTATCACTACCTGGGGATGCAAGAGGAGAATTGCCTGTACGTCCAACTCATCTAATTGCTTGCCTTTGTAAAAAACTTTCCTCCTGGTAAGGATTGGAAGTCCCTCAATCAGGGCCTCGGTTTCTTTCCTTCCATGCGTTTCTACATAGCCAACTTTTACATTAATGCCTTGCCTGATCAGGCTATGAGTTTCCTGCAGCATGCGATAGGTTTTGCCTACCCCGGCACTCATTCCAATATAGATCTTCAGCTTACCCTTTTCAGAGTCATTGATTCTTTTCAACCAATCTTCGGCACTATGCTTTCTTCCTTCTTCCATTATTCGGATCTTTTTATTTGGGGCAGTTTCATGGGGTTAATCACTAAAGGATATTTTTCAAACGGTACTCTTTGATAAAATGCCGTTGTATACATGGCATATAAACTCATGTTTTTATTGCAAGATTATTTTATAAAATTAAATTATAGTAACAATAATGTACCCTTATATACTATTGCCTCTGCGTGTGCTTCTTTTATTTAAGATTGTCTAGCGCAATATTTAATTTAAGAACATTGATTTTAGAAGGACCGAACATTCCAGCTAAAGGAGCTTCGACATGCTGATCGATAAAGTTTAGTAATTTTATCTCATCAATTTTTCGAATGGTTGCAATTCTTTTTGCCTGAATTGCGGCAGATTCCGGGGAGATATGGGGATCCAAACCACTACCCGATGCAGTTACCATCTCCGCAGGGATCTGTTCTCTTTTAATGCCCGGATGGTGGACCATGAATGAATCTATTCTGTCTTTTACTACCTGCAGATAATCCGCATTTGAAGGACCTTTATTAGATCCGGCAGACCCGGCGGCATTATAATCCACAGCGGATGGCCTCCCCCAGAAATATTTGTCGTCCGTAAATTTTTGCCCGATGTTGGCATAACCAACAACCTTACCATTAAAAGAAAGTGTTTCGCCTTTCCCCCCGCCGGGTGCAAATTTGGACACACCTGCGATGAGTAAAGGGTATAGAACCGCACAGAGAATGATCATAACAGCTGTGAGTTTTAATGATGGCAATAAATATTTTTTCATAAAATCTTTTTTAATTTTTACATGAATACACCCAGCAACATATCAATCAACTTTATTCCTATGAATGGAATAATAATTCCACCCAGGCCATAGATTAAAAGATTTCTTCTTAATAATGCACTTGCCCCAATGGGCTTGTAGGATATTCCTTTTAACGCCAGCGGAATGAGAGCCGGGATGATGAGCGCATTGAAAATTACTGCAGAAAGAATGGCGCTTTCCGGGCTTGCAAGGTTCATAACGTTCAATCCCTGCAAAGCTGGAATAGATGTAATAAACAATGCCGGAACGATCGCGAAGTATTTTGCAACGTCGTTCGCAATGGAGAAAGTAGTCAAGGTTCCCCGCGTCATTAATAATTGCTTTCCTATCTCAACAATCTCAATCAATTTCGTTGGATCATTATCCAGGTCAACCATATTGCCCGCTTCCTTGGCTGCCTGGGTCCCACTATTCATTGCAACCCCGACATCCGCCTGTGCTAAAGCAGGAGCGTCATTTGTACCATCACCCATCATTGCTACCAGCTTTCCGCTTTCCTGTTCGGTACGGATATATTTCATTTTATCCTCGGGTTTAGCTTCTGCAATAAAATCGTCTACGCCTGCTTTTTGAGCAATGTATTTTGCGGTGAGCGGATTGTCGCCCGTCACCATCACCGTTTTTACACCCATCCTGCGCAGACGTTCAAAGCGTTCCTGCATGCCGGGTTTGATGATGTCCTGCAATTCAATAACTCCTACTACTTTTTCATTATCACTCACCACGAGCGGGGTTCCTCCATTGGAAGCAATTTCATTCACTGATTTCTGTGTTTCCTCTGGGAAAACATTGCCTTTGGCCTCACTTAATTTTTTTATTGAATCAGCAGCGCCTTTGCGGATGCTTCTTCCATTGGGAAACTCTACACCACTGCTTCTTGTTTCAGCGGTAAATTTTATCATTTTCGCTCCATCAATCGACAATCCTTTTACCACATCACTACCTGCCAATTCAAGAATGGATTTTCCTTCGGGAGTATCATCTGCAAATGAACTGAGAGCTGCCGCTTTTATAAAATCCGATGTCTCAATTCCATTTGCCGGGTAAAAATTTGTGGCCTTACGATTCCCTATAGTTATGGTTCCTGTTTTATCAAGTAATAGCGTATCGATATCCCCTGCTGTTTCAACGGCCTTACCACTCTTGGTTATCACATTTGCTCTTAATGCCCTATCCATACCCGCGATACCAATAGCACTTAATAAGCCCCCAATGGTTGTTGGTATAAGGCAGACAAACAAGGAAACAAAGGCAGCAATGGTGATGGGAGTGTTAGCATAATCTCCAAATGGTTTCAGGGTTACACAAACTATTGTAAATACAAGGGTAAAGCCTGCAAGCAAAATAGTCAGTGCAATTTCGTTGGGTGTTTTCTGGCGACTGGCGCCTTCAACCAATGCAATCATTTTATCAAGGAAACTTTCGCCGGCTTCTGTCGTTACCTTTACTTTTATTTTATCACTTAATACTTTAGTGCCACCTGTAACAGATGATTTATCACCACCTGCTTCACGTATAACGGGTGCAGATTCACCGGTGATGGCTGATTCATCAATCGTAGCAAGGCCTTCTATGATCTCTCCATCCATCGGGATAATATCGCCCGCTTCGCAAATGAACATATCCCCTTTCTCCAATTGAGAAGAGGGAACTACCTTCACTTCGTTAGTATAAATTTCTCTAACAGGAAAAACTTTTTTCGCTGGTGTATCCTGTCTTGTTTTTCGTAAACTTTCTGCCTGTGCTTTTCCTCTGGCTTCGGCAATCGCTTCCGCAAAATTGGCAAACAACAAGGTTAGGAAAAGAATGATGAATACTGCAACATTATAACCCAATGAACCCTGGGTAACATCACCGGTTATAGCGGTATATAAGGTAACTGCCAGCATGATCATTGTCCCTATCTCCACAGTGAACATTACCGGGTTTCGGAACATCACACTCGGGTTTAGTTTCACAAATGATTGTTTTAAAGCCTGGTTGACCAGCGAAGATTCAAACAACTTATTACTGGTTCTGGAATGTTTTGACATATCTGATATTTTATTCTTGTGCTGAAGGATTAGTAAATACTAAAATATTCTGCGATGGGTCCTAATGTCAGGGCCGGGAAAAATGCGAGAGCGGCAATGATGATGATTACCGCATAGGTCATGATCCCAAAAGTGGCGGTGTCGGTCTTTAAAGTACCCGCAGATTCCGGAATGAATTTCTTACCGGCAAGTAAACCCGCTATCGCTACCGGCCCAATGATTGGCAGGAAACGACCAAGTATCATGACGATCCCCGTACTTACATTCCAGAAAATATTATTATCTCCCAGGCCTTCGAAACCCGAACCATTATTCGCTGATGCTGAAGTATATTCATAAAGCATTTCGGAGAAGCCATGATTTCCCGGGTTGTTCAACCAGTTGGCTGGTTTAACTGCCCAGTCTATATTGGGATGGTGCGCTACAAAATATGCAGAAAGCGCGGTGCCTGACAGTACCAGGAAAGGATGAAGTAAAGCGATAAGGGAAGCGATTTTAATTTCTCTTGCTTCGATTTTCTTCCCTAAAAATTCAGGAGTTCTTCCTACCATTAGGCCTGAGATAAAAACGGTAATGATGAGAAAGATAAAATAGTTCAGCAGGCCAACACCTTTGCCACCATAAAAACAGTTGGTCATCATTCCCAATAATTGCATCATTCCTGCTAACGGGGTACTACTATCATGCATCGAGTTTACAGACCCCGTAGAAATAATGGTTGTAACAATGCTCCAGTAAGCAGATGCGGTGGGTCCTAAGCGCACCTCTTTACCTTCCATGGTACCCGTAGCCTGACTAACTCCCAGTTGTGCAATGGCTGGATTGCCCTGCACTTCCGAGATGATGGTGGGTATCATCAGCGTGAGCATGCCCAATGTCATCACACCGAAAATGGTATAGGCAAGCTTGCCCCGATTTATAAAAAATCCAAAGGCAAATACCAATCCAACGGGAATGATCACCTGCGCAATCATCTCTAGAATATTTGTAAAATAGTTGGGATTTTCGAGGGGATGAGCCGAGTTGGTTCCAAACCAGCCACCACCGTTTGTGCCCAGGTGTTTGATAGCAATAAAACCTGCAGCAGGACCGCGACTTACCTGAACCGAGTCACCCTGCAATGTTACAATACTATCTTTTCCATCAAAACTTGCGGGAGTACCATTAAAAGCTAATAACGAAGCAATGAGTATACAGATCGGTAATAAAATACGGGTAATGGTCTTCGTAAAGAATACAAATAAGTTGCCTAGATCTGTGGTGGTTTTATTGACCAATGCCCTGAAGAGAACCAGCACAGCGGCAATACCAGTAGCTGCCGATACGAATTGTAAAAATGCCAGTACTCCGAGCTGACTTAAATAAGTAACTCCCGATTCACCCGAATAGTGTTGCAGGTTACAGTTTACCAGGAAACTAATGGCTGTATTAAAAGCAAGATCTGGAGTTTGTGATGGATTGCCATCAGGATTCAGAAATAGAGAACCCTGGGTTAGCAGGATTACAAAAGCATACACGAACCAGATCATATTAATCGACAGGAGTGCCACTAAATGTTGCTTCCAGTTCATTTCTTTTGTAGGGTCAATGCCGCATATGCGAAAAATGAATCGCTCAATAGGATTCATGAAATCCGTTACGGTTTTTTCTCCTTTAAATAATTTGCTGATATACTTTCCCAGCGGAAGGGCGAGTAGTATAGTAAGCAGGAACGTGACTATAATACCTATTAATTCTGTATTCATGTTTATTGGTTTAATAGGTTAAAATTTTTCAGGTTTTAATAATACATACACCAGGTATATAAATACCAGTATGGATACGATAAACAGCAGTGTCATCATAAATAATAAATTTTTCTTTTTTTAAATCTTTTCAAAAAAATCTATGGATTTGTAAAAAAGCCAGAAACATATCAGACCGGCAATGAGTAAAATAACTATCATCATAACTTTTAAAATTTTATAGTATTAAAAAGTTTCCTGTTTTCTTATATTAATTACAAAGCGTAAAGCAGTTCGGGATATCTATTGAAACATTTTTACAACATGCTTCCCTGATTTTGTTTTTATGAACTCATGATGCCAAAATGAATGCCGATAAAGGGGTGTTGCAGGTAATGGCACATAACTCTATGCCTGGCGGGGGTTCCAGGGTTAGAATAAAAATGACCTAAAGTAAAGGACAAGAAAACGGCCTTTCAATATGGAAGGGTTTTTCCAAAATGAAAATCTTGAATTGGTTATAATGAATGGTACAATGAATGAATCCAGAGGATTATGATGGCTTTGGAATTGTATTTTATGTGTACCGGGAAAGCCTATTTTAAAGAATACTCTTCAATTTTTCGGTAGAGGGTAGTTAACCCGATATTGAGTAAGCGGGCGCTTTCTGTTTTATTTCCCTTTGTATAGTGTAAAACTTTTTGAATATGTGATTTTTCAATAGTGGCCAGATCAAAGGTAGAAATGGAGGCAGTATATGGAATACTCAGAATATCGAAAGGCAAACTTCCTTCAGTTATGAATTCGGAATTCTCTACAATCACCGCTCTTTCAATAATATTTTTCAGCTCCCTCACATTTCCTTTCCAGGAATGAAGTTGTAGTAGTTTACTGGCTTCCGCTGTTAACCCTTTGATGCGTTTATTCATTTTAGCTGCAAACAGCTGTACATAAAAGGAAGCAAGAAGGGGAATGTCTGAAGCACGGTCCCGCAAAGATGGCAATTGAATTGTAAATACATTAAGCCTGTAAAAAAGGTCTTCCCTGAATTTGCCTGATTTTACATCTTCTTCGAGTTTTCTGTTGGTTGCTGTAATGATGCGTACGTTTACTTGTGTCGGTTTGGTATCGCCGATTTTTATAAATTCGCTTGTTTCAAGCACCCTCAATAATTTAGCCTGCAAATCAAATTGCAGTTCGCCAATCTCATCAAGGAACAAGGTTCCTGAATGAGCCTCTTCCATCAAACCTTTTTTATTGTTTGTAGCCCCGGTGAATGCCCCGGATTTGTACCCGAAGATTTCGCTCTCCAGTAAATCTTTAGAGAACGCGCTGCAATTAACAGGTACAAAAGGATTCAACGATCTTGTACTGGCATTGTGTATCGCCTGTGCGAATACCTCTTTTCCTGATCCGGTTTCGCCTAATAATAAAACAGTGGTATCAGTTACCGCAACTTTTTGAGCTAATACAATAGATTCCTTAATCAGGCGCGATTCGCCAATTATTTTTTCAAATGAATACTTCTTTCCCACCTGTTCTTCAAGTTGCTTCACTCTTTTGTGAAGGTTCACTTTTTCCATGGCTCTGTAGAGTAATGGAATTATTTTATCATTATCATCTCCTTTTCTAACATAGTCAAAGGCCCCGTTTTTCATAGCTTGTACTCCATCGGGAACATTTGCAAAGGCAGTCAGTAAGATGATTTCCTGCGTGGGATATTTTTCTTTGATTTTGTTGGTAAAATCAACTCCATTTCCATCTGGAAGCTTGACATCGCATAAAATAATATCAATGGATTCTTTTTCGAGCGCTTTACTGGCATCTTTTAAATTAGCAGATTCAAAAACAATAAATCCTTCCAGGCTTATAATTCTTTTAATCAGTGTTCGTAGTTGTTGCTCATCATCAATAATTAAAATATTGCCCTTGCTCATACAGTCAAATTTACAGTAACGCTCTTACATGATCATATAAGAAGAATCCGGAAGCTATGTTGTAGCGTGTTCTAAATTTGGTTGCCTGGTATGAATTCCTTTCAGGCTCGTTCAACCGTTTTTCCAGGCACCACTTTTTTGAGAGTTGCCATGGCCCCGTGTTTTATTAATGAGTGCAGCATATTAAGTACAGAATCAGTGAAACCGGGAAGTTTGGTAAGATCATCACCCCACAAGGTTTCATCGGCCATAATCACGTTTACAAAAGCATCCGTATCGTTAATATGCCAGGTATCTGCAAATATTGAAATGTTATCATCGGTGATCATGTAATTCTTATCATTGGCTCGGCCGCTATATTTCCCACTATCGTCTTTTTCCCCTTTCAGAAATAATAAAAATGCTGCAAATCCCAAAACCATGTATTCGGGGATTGTTCCAAACTGTTCGTAATGCATTTTGATAATCGGAATATTCCGCATTCGCATTTTGGAAGAATACTGAACACTGATACTTAGCCATTGATGTTCAAGATGCGGATTGCGGTAACGGTCGATGACTTTGTTTGCAAAATTCTTTGCCATTTCAATGGGAATCTGTTTTGAGGCAATTGCAGGTGCAATTTCCTGCATCATCAGATTGGTGATATAATTAGAAAAAACTTTATTATTCATAGCCTCCTTTACCGTAACAAAGCCTGATAAATGCGCAAGACCGCAACTAAAACTATGCGAGCCATTTAATAATCGAAGCTTTAATTCTCTGAAAACATTGATGTCACTGGCTATCACTACTCCTTCATCCGCCCCGCGAAAAGAAAGGATATCTTTTACTTTGGGCTCACTGCTTTCTATAGCCCATAATCGATAAACTTCCGACATGATCATGAGCTTATCCTCATAACCCAATTCTTTTTCCATTAAATTTTGCTGGGCATCGGCAAGCTTTCCCGGCACAATACGATCTACTAAAGAATTGCAGAAGTAATTAGAGTTCGTGAGCCAGTCCTTAAAAGAACTCTCCAGCTCATTCTGTTGCGCCAGTTGGAGGAGAATATTTCTAAGCTTGGTACCGTTATCAATAATGAGTTCAGTAGGAATAATCACCATTCCTTTTTCTTTTTCACCGTGGAAGATTTTATAACGTTGGTATAAAAAGGCCAGCAATTTCCCGGGAAAGGAGTCAGGGGGAGAAGCATTTACATTATCATTTGTGAGGGTTATGCCTACTTCCGTTGTGTTGGATATAACCACCTGCATTTCCGGGTTTGCGGCACATTTTAATATCTCGGACCAATCTTTTTTTGCAGACAGAACCCTGCTGATGGAAGCATTGATACTATTTTCTTCTACTTTTGTTTCACCTTCAATTCCACGGATACAAAGTGTATACAATCCATTCTGCTCATCAAAAGCATCAACAACACCAGTAGATGTAGATTTAACCACTACGATCCGTCCATTGAAAATTCCCTGTTTATTAGCCTTGTCAATAAAATAATCAGGCAATCCACGAAGCAACGCCCCGGTGCCGAATTGTAATACTTTTTCCGGAAGCGAAAATAATTTCTCGTCGGGTGGCATAATCCCCAAAGTGCTAGTCGGATTTTTTATATTTTGCTTCGATAGTATCATTGATTCCATTTCAAATTATAAATAGTTTCCAGTGCTTATTAAACGAAGCACTCATCCCTATTCGAGATATTCGTGTTCTGTACCCTTATTTTTTTCGGATTTTTTTCTTCAACCGATTTCCTTTACGAATGGATTTCTTCTGCAGCATTTCCATTTCCACCGCACATTTAATAAATGCACCTATACCTTTGGGATCATTAACAATCACTTTTTCGCTCATATAATACTCAAAGCTTCCATCGCGATAAGGATTACCTCCTAATCCTGACACACTAACAGTGCCATGCAAATTGACCTGTCCGTTTTCTTTTTTAATGAATTCTTTGATGATGCCATCATATCCTTTAAGGGCGTTGGGGATGTAGGTGGAAGGTAAGTATCCCTTGCGCATTCCTTTCGCCAATGTATAGATCAACATAGAAGACCCGGATGCTTCAAGATAATTTTTAGGAGTTGTTTGTTTATCTACTATATCATACCAGACACCTGTAGCCGGATCCTGGTATTGGGTTACGGCTGTAGCAAAGCGTTTCAAAATATTGATGATCGAATCTCTGCCAGGATGATTTTCAGGAAAATAATCCAGCACATCAACCATTGCCATTCCATACCATCCAAGTGCCCGTGCCCAGAAATGTGGAGAAACGCCTGATTCCTTATTTGCCCATTTTTGTTGCCTGGCTTCATCCCAACCATGATACAATAATCCTGTTTTGCTATCTCTCGCATGACGTTCCATAAAAATGAACTGGCGAGTGATGTCATTGAATGCTGTATCCTCATGAAATATCTTCGCATACTGCGCATAAAATGGTTGCCCCATATACAATCCATCCAGCCACATCTGCCATGGATAAATGTTTTTATGCCAGAACCCTCCCTCCCGGGTTCGCGGATGAACCCGTAGCTGCTCACGCAGAAGGTCAGCTGCTTTTTTATATTTTTCAAGGCCGGTAACCTGGTACAGCAAAAGAATTAATTTACCATTGTTGATATGATCGATATTGAATTCGTCGGGCCTGTATCCTTTTATGCTTCCATCTTCCTGAACATAAAAATCTATGCACTTTTGGATATACCGGAAATATTCACCTTTGCCCGTGGCATTCCAGATTCCTTCGATGCCTTTCAATATAACTCCCTGGTCGTAGCTCCATTTGGCAGGCTGCCCTGGCCTCATGGAAAAAGAGTCTTTCCATATGGTCATCACCGTTGCTGCCATTTGCTGTGAATACGGTTTGGTTTGAGCGTTTGCTAAAGTGCCAAACATCATGCAACCGGTTAAAATGTAAAAGCTTGTTTTCATTGAAGTATTTTAAATATTTTTCTCTATTTAATCCGGTCTCCCCGAGAGGCCAGGCCCAACCATAGGTCCAAGAAGGGTTGTACTGAATTATTTATTACATCATTTAACAGTAGCCACTTTTCCTTCAACAACAGCCTTTTCATCTGCACCATAAGAAGTTTCGAATTTTTTTCTTGCCTTTGAAGCATCGGTATTGAGTAATTTGATGATGCTGCTTTTTTCCCCGGTAACATTCAATAATAAATCAGCTCCGTCCTTGTAACTGATTTTATCCAGTGTTATATTTTTACTATTATGTATGTTGAGTACAGGATTCGTATTGCCGGTGATAAGAGTAATATTTTTTAGAGAAATGCCTGCGGTCTCTGTAAATTCCAGTCCCTTGTCTGATTGTAACACCAGGTTTTCAAGATAAATGTTTTTTACATTCATTTCGGGCAAGCCACGAATGAATATGCCTTTTGAAGCACCATTGCAAACAACATTCTTAATATAAAAATTTTGAAATTGTGGGGTAGCTTCTGACACAGGCTGGGTTTCAACTTTGGGAGGTTCTCTTTTTTCTCCAGCGAGGGGAATTGGATCCTGGGCCGCATAATACATGTCGAACAAAATGGCTTCACCTGGAATATCTTTCATTGTAATATTATTAATGAAGATATTTTCAACCATTCCACCCCGTCCTCTTGTTGTTTTAAAACGGAGGCCAATATCGGTTCCAATAAAAGTGCAATTATCTACAAATATATTTTTTGCGCCACCACTCATTTCGCTTCCAATTACAAAACCCCCATGGGCATGGTACACAACACAATTACGTATAATAACATCCTGGGTAGGCATGGCTCTTTTTCTGCCGGCTTCATCACGACCCGATTTGATACAGATGCCATCATCGCCTACATCGAACACACTATTTTCAATCAGCACATTTTTACACGACTCCAGATCAAGCCCGTCACCATTTTGGGCATACCATGGATTTTTTACAGTTATATTTCGAATCGTAAGATTCTCACTCATTAATGGATGTAAGCACCAGGCCGGAGAATTCTGAAAGGTAACTCCTTCGAGTAAAATTCTTTTGCAGTTAACAAGTACTAATAAATTTGGGCGAAGGAAATCTTTTACTTCTTTGTAAAAATCAGGTGTCTTTTCAGCACTTATTTCCCCGGGATTTTTAAGTTTCGACCCCTTCAATGATTGTTCGGAAGGATACCATATTCTTTTATCATCACTTACCACACCGCCAGAAGAGATCCGTTTTTTCCAATTTGTTTCACTAAGCTTTTCTTTTTTCACCATCCGCCACGCCTCTCCTGCGCCATCTATAATTCCTGAACCAGTAATCGCAATGTTTTGCTGATTGGTTGCCCACACAGGCGATTGATTCCGCATTTGAGGCAAACCTTCCCAATTGCCTGCTACCAATTCATATTCATTGAGGTCGGCCGTTGACTGAAGTACAGCATTTCTCTGCAAATGAAGATTTACATTACTTTTCAATTCTATAGGGCCGGTGAGCCATAACCCAACTGGAATAACAACTACACCTCCGCCTTTTTTATTACAATCGCGGATAGCCTCATTAATACTTTTCGTATTGAGTGTAATACCGTCGGCTTTTGCACCGTACTTAAGAATATTAAAAGTATCTTTTTTAAATTGGGTGGATAGTATAACCGGAAGCTTGATTTTTTGGGCGTAACTGAAAGTCATTGCAAAAAAGCAAAGAAGACCAACACATTTTTTTTTCATCTGGCAAATTTATAACCGGGTCACTTTTAGTCTACAAGTCTAAACCGATAATTATCTATAATAAGCCCTCCAGATCTATTTCTTTACGCAATCGTTGCCGGGCATCTATGATGAAATTTGAACTTTCATTGAAATGTTTTGAGTAACATGTCTGGAATTTTAGATTATAAATCTTTATTCCTTCTTCGTCACCCGAAACCAATCAACTTCTGCAAATCCGGAATCATTTGTTTGTACATCCCGCGTGCAAAAAAAGCCCATCCTCGCACCGACCCATCTTCCAGGTTGTGCAATAAAACTTTCTCCGGCTTCTATATAACTGACTCCATCAGCACTATAACTAAATAAACATTTGGCGCCCTTAGAAACAGTTACTCGTAAATGAATGATCTCACCCTCTATCTTGCCAATAATTTTTTCAATTTCAGCATTGCCCTTGTCTGCCTGGTTACAAATAGTATAAGTTACAAAAATACCTTCAGGTTTTTTGAGTAGGGATAAATAGGCATAGTTCTGTCCCATTATTATGAAACCGACTCTTTCACCATCGAGCCGGGGTTTGAACTGAAGTTTTGCCGTGGCTTCAAATTCTTCTGCAGGAAATTTCTGCATCAGGAGGTTAGGCACATCCCAAAAGTTTTTTGCACTGTCGGGGATCTGGTATGAATAAAGCCGCAAAGATTTTCCTGTTGCCATAGCCCAATACGGTTTGGGATTGGCCTGCCATTGCCACTGTAACCCTAACTTTAATTCATTAAATTCATCTGACTCCACCGGTGTAACAATGGGAAAAATTTTTCCAACATTTGGCTTTTTATGAATAAGAACCGGCTCACCTTTCCCGTCGCCATCTTTGTCAGTCCCGATAACTGGCCAATCGTTCAACCATTTCATGGGTTGCAAATGGACGATTCTTCCATAGGCACCTTTATCCTGGAAATGAATAAACCAGTCTTCGCCTGTTTTTGTATCAATCCAGGCACCCTGGTGGGGACCATTGACAGCAGTGTTACCCTGGTCTAACACTACTTTTCTTTCATAGGGGCCATAAATATTTTTTGATCGTAACACAGTCTGCCATCCCGTAGCTACTCCACCGGCAGGTGCAAACAGATAATACCATCCATTTCTTTTATATAACTGGGTCCCTCAATGGTTGGATCCAAATCATGACCATCGTACACGATTACTCCATCATCAAGAGTCCTGGTTCCTTGTACATTCATCCCTCTTACTATCAGCAGACTTTTAATTCCTGCACGGCTTCCGGCAAATGCATGAACCAGGTACGCTTTTCCATCATCATCCCAAAACGGACATGGATCAATCAATCCTTTACCGCCAGCAACCAGGATGGGGTCTGTCCACGGGCCTGCAGGATGTTTAGCAGTCGTACGGTATATGCCAAAATCCGGATCGGGATAGTATATATAGTACTCACTGTTATGAAAACGAATCACCGGTGCCCAAACTCCTTCGCCATGCCTGGGTTTACTGAAATGTTCAAAAGGAGCCTGGCGTTTTAAAGCGGCGTTCAGGATGGTCCAGTTGACCAAATCTTTTGAATGAAGAATTTGTAACCCGGGTATATCTGCGAAACTGGAGGCGGTTAAATAATAATCTTCTCCAACACGAATAACATCCGGATCTGAATAATCACTGTGAAGAATGGGATTTTTATATGTGCCGTCCTTGTTATCTGCTACCCATACCTGTGAAACATAATTTTTTTGAGCTGATGCGTTACCACCCGTCATCAGCAACAAAATAAAGAGGATTGTTCTTTGCATTTTTTTCTTTTGAAATTGAGGAACATCTTACTGCCGCAGGAATGAAAACATATAAAGTTAAACTAAACCGGATGTAGCGTATAGCGCTTCTACTCTTAGGTTAGTTTAATTCATGTTTTACAAATTCATTCAGATATATTTCAATGTTGGTGTATGATTTATTTAATGAAAATGTGTTAGCGTCAGAAGCCTTTGAAGGGTTTAATGCATGCGTTACCTCCCAGGCATCCGGCATTCCATCCTGATCAGTATCTTTTGGTGCTGGGAGGTATTTCAATACCGGCCAGGCACTTGCTGATAACTCATAAGAAGTTCCATGAGGGTACCCACCCTGAACATCAATCATTTTCCCGGTCCGGTTAATGAGATTCCCGATAATTCTTTTATCCAGTGAATCCCGTTTCGGTAAAATAGCACCCACATTTTTTATTACCATGCGATAGGCTTCTATTGCGTTTTGGGTGGGAATGGAGATTATAGGAAAGGCGTTTTTAAGTTTTGCTTCCATTGCATCCGGTTCACTACCTTTTTCCATTATAACTCCTATCCAGTTATTTTTTGTCACCTGAGGCGAACCGTCAACATAATTACCCTCAATAAAATATTTCCCGAAGCTGATGGTGGGTGGTTTTTTGTACGGATTACATATTCGGAACTTTACCGAGTCCATGGTTGAAGGACCGTATTTGTAATAATTATTTACAATATTGTAAGTGCCACCTTCTCCTCCGTACACATTATTGATATTCCAGTTATAGATCACATTATTTCGGAAGTCTACATTTTCAGCGGTGTTATTTCTGATTCCATCGAAACGGGGAGTCCGACTTTTGCAGTGTGCAAACAAGTTATGATGTGCTGATAAATGTCGACCTCCCCAGATGCCTCCATACCCATGTTGTTCATAATCATTATCTCCCGTTTCGAAATGATACGAATAATTCAAGGGTTCAGCAATCAGATTCCACTGAAGGGTAGTGCTATCACCTGCATAAACTGACAGTACTTCATCATTACTCCAGCTAAGTGAACAATGATCGATAATAATATTGTTTCTTTTGGTACCGCTGAATGAATCGTCATTTCCGGATCCATTTACTTTACCTTTGTTTTGATTTTTATCGCCCATGCGCAACCGGAGATATCGGATGATGATATTATTACCACCCAGGAGTACAGGGTAATCAGCGATGCAGATACCATCGCCTGGTGCAGATTGACCGGCAATGGTTACATCTGATGATATGGTGAGTGAAGAATTCAGATGGATGGTGCCTGAAATTGCAAAAACAACAATTCTTTTTTCTCTTGCAGTAACAGCTTCACGAAAACTTCCTGGTCCATCATCATCCAGGTTTTTTACGATGATAACCTTTCCGCCACGTCCACCACTGGTAAATTTGCCGTAACCTTCGGCTCCGGGAAACGCCAATGGCTTTTCTTCAATGGGTTCCACTCCTTTCGTGGATTTTAGTTGGGCATGTCCTATTATCAGTAATGCAAACAATCCTCCCATGATAAAAAAAAAGTTTTTCATTTTGTTATTATAATAAGTAGCTGCGATTGGTTCCAATTATTATTAATGCATCATTTATCAATGGGCAACCTAAACATCTTCTTCGATATTCGAATCATTTTAAAGGGAGATATCCGATAAAAGGATATGAATCGAGCATTGGAACAGGGAACCCTATTTCAAGTGGCACACATGATGTGAGGCCAAAAATCAATAATCCTTTCAATTAAAGGAAGGAGATCATTAAAACACGCAGGACTCATGAGGGCAATACGAAGTTTTTTATCCGCGGAAAAGGAATGTCCAGGTGTAAAACAAATAAAAAGATGAAAAAAGAAAGGCAAAAAAATATTTTTTTTGCCTTTCCGGTAATTCGTTTTCGAGGGACATAAAGTAGCAGTAGATATAATTCTCGTTCGACCAATAATTGATCCCTCGTAATACTTATGCGATTCTTAGAGCACAGTTCTACTTTCCTTTTTTATCAGATTCGGCAACTACCAACTTTAGTATTTTACCAGTGGTGCCTGATGGTCCTGCGATACTGGAAACGGTAAGGTATATTTCTCCTTTAAGATCCTGTCCAAACCCTTTTAAATAATATCCAATGTCCTCAGGATGGCTTTTTAAAGAAATTTCTTCGAAAGACCATAGATCAGAACCGCCAGGCTTTGAAATAAATAATTCTGCATTAGGTGTTCCAGG